>Ga0153988_1000043_pt1 | contig 24901 bp, 19 predicted proteins | sample TSNC072MetaG_FD_104742 | JGI IMG/M metagenome (GOLD analysis project Ga0153988, IMG submission 104742) | Attine ant fungus gardens microbial communities from North Carolina, USA - TSNC072 MetaG | ecosystem: Host-associated > Fungi > Mycelium > Unclassified | place: USA: North Carolina, Jones...
CGAGACGGCGACGGCCTACTGGAAGTCGAGTATCAATCCGAACATGGCGCTCGATATTCACGCTATGGATCAGTGCAGTCGTGCATATGAACTGGCCGACGCCCACGAGAAACCGCTTGCTCGCCTGGCTTCTGCTTCCAGTCGTGATGCTGGCAAGCCCAATACAGGCGGGGGCGAGTGACATGCAGGACGCAATGACAGAAAAGCAGATGACTCCCGGGCAACAGGAGCAACTATTGCGTTTCACTGAAATAGGCCTGCAATGGATCGCGCGGCAAATCACGTTCAATGAAGTAACACAGCATCTTGGCAAGCCGCAATATCAGTCGGAACAAGTAGATCTGGTTAAATACGCGTATTACCAGGAAGGTGTGATGTCGATTTACTTCATCTACAACAAGCTCAAGCTGGTCGATGGAAAACCTGGTATCGACTCTTTTTCGATCAGGATCAGCGATGACATTCACACAAACATCCCCTACGAACGCTTCGAAAGCCTGGGCCTGCACCGTCTGGTCCGGGGTGAATCGATAGACGGTGTACGCGTCGAACAGGGAGACTTTTTCGCACCAGTCGGGGTCGCCGACGCATCAAGGTTTTATCCCGAGAATTTCTTCGGGTTCAACTATCGCTTTCCAATGCCGCCTGATTCGCCTTTTGATGTGTATGCGGGTCTCGGCTACTTAGGCGAATGGCGAGATCAGGGTGGCGGAGAGGCGAAGCTTTCGAAAGTACGAAAGGCCGTTGATTTACGCAACCTCGGCATCAGTCGTCACTATCTGACTCCCGAAGAACTGGAACAACGCCACCTCGCCAAGCGCCAGAAATACGGCATGATGAACCTGCGCACCGGCATGGTATGTCCCTAGACCGGCCTATGGGAAAGCTGGACGCAAGCCGGAATAGTTGGCAAGGCGGTAGTACAGTCAGGAGTTGGAACCATCATCCAATCCGGCGCGGTTCAGCCCCTACGCATGGCCATCCTGCTGACCTCTTTCAACACCCGCTCCATCAACGCTACTCCATCATCCGAGCGGTACGCGTCCCCACCGCCCACCTTGCTCTGCGGCTCATTCTTGAAGTGGCACGCTTCCGGACGGGTCGCGGTGTCCGAGCGGTAGTGCACATGTAGCGGCACTGTCCTGACAGTCGCGATGCGCGGCTTGTCTGCCCCGGGATCGAGGTAGGCAATACGCTGCGCGTCCCTTAGCGTGATCACGTATTCGTCGAGGAAGTCGCCGTGTGGACGGGGCTCGCCGTTCGGCGCGATCCCCGCCAGTCGCTTTCGGCGGATCGTTTGGCTCACTGATACGAGGCTATCGCGATCATGTTCCTGGAGCCACTGGAACAGTTCGCGCGAAGGCTTCTGCGCGAACAGCTTCAGATTGCGGCGCTTTTGCTGGACGGCGGCCTCGTTGCGCAACACGGTGATACTTTCCGACAACTCGTTGACATACTGCTTCAACGCTCTGCGAACAGGCAGTGCCATACGCTTTGCATCGAGGGCCGCTTGCCCATCCTCATCCGGATCGGTAAGCGTTTCGATCGACTTGTCGATCGTGGCGATCCGGGCGAGCGCATCCTGACGTCCTTTGTCGAGCGCGTCTGCCGCACGCTTAAATTTGCCGTAGATGCCGAAGCCACTCAGCAGCTTTAGGCTGCTCGCATCAGCCTCGGTGCGCGCGAGCTGCTCAAGTGAAGCAGCATACTGCCGTACCGTTTTGACGTCGAACGGACTCGCGCACAGTTGAGTCAGCGACGCCGTCGCTGCAGCAAGCTCCTGCTCGCGGGCATCCTTCCGTGTCGCCTCGTTTCGCTTGCTCTCGGCGATTGCCTGCCGCTGGCGCACAGTCTTCCTGCTCTTGCTCTTGTCCTTGCCGCTGTTCGCGGCGATCCGGCTCGACGGCTCGTCGCCCCAGTCGATCTCCGGGATTTTCACCTCAGGAGGCGCGGGCACGTCCACTCCCTTTAGATGCTTTGCCGTGTACTCGCGCACCGCGGCTTCGCTGGGAACAGCAGGTGCGGCGGTGAACATGCGCGCATACCTGGGGTCTCGAGTCAGCGACGTCTTCATCGCGTTGGCGGTGGCGATGTTCCATTGCAGATTCCGCCGGACGCGCGATACTGCGACCTGTAGCCGCTCATACGCGGCTTCAACTTCGTTGCGGCCGGCAGATCCGGTGCTGTCGCTTTTCATGCTGTTGCGCAGCCACTCCAGGTCGGTTTCGATTTCGCCGCAGTGCAGTGCGACCGCGTCGAGCACGGGTTGGCGCATCGCGTCTTCGCTGCGACCGTATGCTGAAGGATTGTTATTTGGAAATGCAGTGAGGCAATGTGCGACGTTATGGAGCAACTCGCCGCTGATGCGAACCATCGTGCTGATTGATACCTCCCCAAACTGGGCGGTCACTGCGGGATCAGCGGTGCCTGCAATCTCCTCGCCTTGATTTCTGTACCTGAGAGACCTGCGAACACTGTCGAACAGAATGATGGCTTGGGTGTCGATGGGCATACCCACATTGATCAGATGGCGGTGTTCGTCCAGTACTGCAAGATCGTTAATGCCGGGCTTACCGCGTAATCCATCGATCCATCGGAGATTTTCGTCCATGTACTTTGCAAAAGTGGCGTACTGGCCGCCGACATTGGACGCTTCCCGCAACAGGACAGCAAACCTGTCATTGTACCCGCCACCTATGTTCCCCGTACGTCGCTCTTCGGCTGGGATCGTTCTATTGATCTCCGCGCCCAATTGACCGAATCTGCCAAGTAGCTCATTGACGCACGTATTGACTAACGTCTTTCTCACTGTATCAACCATTCTCCCCAAGTACAGCAGTTCCTTTATGTGGCTGTCCCGCGTTTTCCCGAGAGCATCTTTCCAGACTGCCTCCAGGGACTTACCGTTAAACTGCACGCCTCGCAACGATGGCATGTCCCGGTCAATGCCCGCGAGTATCGTATCGAAGCATGCACGGCTCCTGGCTATCTTCCCGGAGATATCCTTAACATCTTCCTCGAAAAAGTTCTGTATTACAGACTCGCCAAGAAAGGTGACTCCGCCATCCTCTCGCATCCGGACATATGGTTTGAGCTTATTTAGCACGTACCCGAGATCCTTCACAAGATCGGACGCGCTCTGGCATTCGCGATTGAGGTCTTCCAGCTCCTCGCTGGAACGCTTTAACGGATCAGCGGATGATCTCTCGTTCGTGTTGGACTTGACGTTCTGCCCGGCCACCCGCATAACGATTTTTAGCGCGTTTGCCAGCTTGTCAAGCTTACTGATCAGTGGTCCGCCGTGGTCGGCAACTTGTGTTATGTCTTTCGGATTTCTCGGATAAGCGGCCAGCGCCTGGGTGTACTCCTCGATGCCTTGATGGACCAGTGTCAGCGCGACCTTCTGGCGCGATGCTTCCGGTGACGTCGCGGCCCCGATTTCCCTAAGATTGGAGCGGCGAATTGGCTGTGCCACTTTGCCTTGAGCGCTCGGCGCGGGCTGAGACAGTGAAGAAAGCCCCTGAAACGAAGGTGTGCGGGCAGGCGATGCCGCCTGAGTAGGCGGCGGTGTGTTGCTTGCCTGTTGCTGAATCTGAAAACGTTCGCTGTGTCTCGTGCGCGAGATATTGCTGCTCACCAGGTACTCCCGTTGTAAGACGTGATAACCTGGAGTCTGAATACATAGTGCCGTCAGGTGGCCGTGGATGCGAATCTGCAGCGTTTATTGCGAACATGGAATGGGTTTTTCATCCAGTACCGCTCATAGCCTGTTGACGCAGAAAGGAAAAACTACATGAATGAAGCGAATCCCGAAGCTGCTCGCGGAGAAACCGCGCCGCCCTTCGCGAATCTCTTTGCGTATCGCGTAGCAGTCGGAATAGCACAAGGAATACTGCTGTACGTCCTTCTGGAAATAGCGAGAGGCCCATCTTCAGTCATCCCCCGTGCGGTTTTCTCTCCGTCTCTCCTGGTCTTCCTCTACATCGCACCCGTAGTCGAAATCGGCATCGGCCAACTCCGGATGTCGCGGCTCCTGCTGTGGGCAGCGCTACTCGCCGCAATCGTCGCCACGCTGGGTTTCCACGATGCCTGGCGCACGGTCGAACCATCGCTCACCGCCACCGACGCCGCACACGCGCAAAGCGTGCCCTTCCCCTCGCTTCATGTAACGTTTTTCGCCGGCATTATTGTCTTCATGAGCTACGCGCTGATTCTTGCAGGCGAAACCGCGAGAACATGGTTCGCACCCTACGAAACCTACTTCGAGACAAGCTGGAGATTGGTGCTGCAAATCTGGCTCTCGGCGATGTTCGTCGCAGTTCTTCACCTCGTTCTCTGGTCAGGGGCAGCATTGTTCATGCTCGTCAAACTGCCCTTTCTTCGCGAACTACTGACGCACTCGTGGTTCTACATTCCAGTCAGCACATTGGCATTCGCCGCCGGTTTGCATATCACCGACGTGAGAAACAATTTCATTTGTGGCACACGTACGCTGCTGCTCATGTTGATGTCGTGGCTACTGCCATTGCTCGTGGTGATCGTCGCCGGGTTTCTCGCGAGTCTGCTGTTCACCGGGCTCAACCCGTTGTGGTCGACAAGGTCCGCGGCTGGCTTGCTGCTCTGCATCTCCGCGCTAATGATCGTGCTGATCAATGCCGTCTTCAAGAACGGAGACGAACTCGAACCCGCGCCCCGGGCTCTCCGGCTCAGCGTTCGTGTGGCGTGTCTGCTGCTATCGCTTCTGGCGATGTTCGCGAGCTACGCAATATGGCTGCGAATCGGACAGTACGGCTTAAGCGTGCGTCGTGTTCTCGCTTGCGCAAGCGCGTTCGTCGCATGCTGCTATGCGCTCGGCTATGCATGGGCGGCGATTGATCGCCAGCGTACGCTGCGACACCTCGCGCCCGTCAACGTCGTACTCGCATGGGTGGGCCTCGTCGTGCTGTTCGCGGTGTTCACGCCGTTAGCCGATCCCGCGCGCCTCGCCGTAAGCAATCAGGTCGACCGCCTGCTAAGTGGCCGTGTTACACCGGAACGATTCGATTTCGATTTTCTGCGTTTCCGTTCGGCGATCTACGGACAGCGCGCACTGGCGTATCTGCGGACCGTGACCAATGGACCAGACGCAGCGGCGATCCGCGAGAAAAGCGAAGCGGCAGCACGACTGCCGCAGCCCGGCATACATCCCGAGCCGGTTCTGAATGCCGAAACGCTTGCACGCAACATCGTGGTTCACGCGCAAGGGCAGGCGTTACCGTCTTCGTTCCTGCAGAGAGACTGGTCGCACTCGACGAACCAACCGTGGTTGATACCGGCGTGTCTGAAAGTGCCGTCAGCCCAATGCGACGCTTATCTCCTCGACTTGACGGCTGAAGACAAACCGAACGTGCTGCTGCTTCCCAAAGCAGGCGGTGTGGTCAGTGTCTTCGGACAGAATGCGGCGGGCGAATGGCAATTGCTCGGCAGACTCAACATCGGGCCGGACTGCACGAGTGTCCGCGATGCGCTGTCCCAGGGGAATTATCGACTGGCGGAACCGCGTCTGCGCGACATCGAAATCGGCGGAACGCGGTTGCAGGTGGAAGCGATAGCGGAAGGTGTTGCTACGTGTCGACGTTAAAAGGCATGGGTGTACTTGCCGCGGCTCGCACACCCACCACTCTGAGCCTTAACTCTCCTGACACCCCTGCACATCACCCCGCGCACCACCCGTCTTCGCATACGCAGCACGCACTTGCGGCGCACGCGTAACCAGCCATATCCCGCTGCAAACGAGAACGAGCGCGAGCAGATTCTTCAACTCCATGATGTTCTCGTTCAAACATATCGCGGACAACGCCGTACCGAACACCGGCACGAGGAAGTTGAACACGGTCACTCTGCCGACCTGGTTGTATTTGAGCAGCAAACTCCACAACGAAAAAGCTACCGAAGAGAGAAACGCCAGATAGCCGAGCAGTACCGCCGATCCCGCCGTGAATCCGCTCAGCGTACCGCCCGTCGCATAACCTGCCACGACGAGAACCGCACCGCCAAACCCGAGCTGGTAGCCTGTCATGACCATGACGTCCATGCCCTGCGAAATGCGCTTGCCGTAAATCGACGCGGCGGACAGCACAAATGCGGCGATCACGATAAAGCCTTCGCCGAGCAGCGTAAACGCAAACTCAAACGAACTGTCGCTGAAATTGACGACCATAACACCCACGAATCCCAACAGGCACCCAACCGCCTTGCGCGGCGAAATCCTGTCGTTCTTATAAATAAAGTGAGCCAGCAACACACTGAAGAAAGTTGTCGTCGAATTCAATATCGAGCCACGCACTCCGGTGGTGTAAGCAAGGCCGATATAGAAGAACACATATTGAATAGCCGTTTGCGTAACGCCCAGCAGCATCAACTGTCCCGCGTTGCGGCGGGTCAAATTGAAAAGCGGCTTCTTCGACAGTGCGGCGAGAATCAGAAGAAACAGTCCCGCAAGAACGAACCGGTAGCCGGCGAAGACCAGTTTCGACGGAATGTCGCCTTGCGTAATGCCGAGCAACGAATAGCCGATTTTGATTGCCGGATACGAGCTACCCCACAGCAGGCAGCATACGGTCGCGAGGACAACGAGTACTTTGGGTTGCGTAAAGAAACGCGCGGAATCGCGCGTTTCGATGGTCTCAATGGGCGTGGTCATATTTCAAATAACACTGTTATTACGCAGCGCATGGGCGAGCCGCCAGCGTGCCTGTTTTATTGCCTTGTCGTTTTTATCGTGCCGCTGCGGCACCGCGCAATTGGCCTACGGCAGTTTTTTGTAAGCGACATGAAATTATAATATGAACGGTCGAACAATGCCGCACTACTCCCCGATCATCCCCGGCACCTTCTCCTTCAGCGCATCGATGGCAACCCGCGTTTTCGCCCGCAAATGACGCGCTTTCGGCCAGATCGCATAGATCGCCTGAGAGCGGACCCGATAGCTATCGAGAACCGGCACCAGCGCCCCGCTTTTCGCGTAACGCGTCAACAGCCAGCACGGTAGCCACGCCAGTCCATAGCCATCGATTGCAGCCGCGGCAATCGCCTGAATGTCGTCCATGCTGACACGCGAGCGGATGCGTACCGGTTGAGCGCTGCCGTCCGCGTCTTTTGCATCCCACGGCGCAACCGCGCCGGCGCGCGAATACGCAATGCCGACGTGATTCTCCAGTTGCTCGATACGAGTGGGCGTCCCGTGGCGTTCGAGATACGCGGGCGACGCACCGATCAGGATGTGCTGCGTACCCAGCCGCCGCGCCGCGAGTGTGCTGCTGTCGCGCAACTCGCCTATCCGCACGGCAAGGTCGAAGCCTTCTTCGATGAGGTCCGTGAAGCGGTCGGTAAACGAAAGATCGATCTGCAACTTCGGGTACTGCCGCACGAGATCGAGCAGAATCGGCGCGACGCAGAAATGCCCGAACGCTTCGGGCACGCTCACTCGCAACCGGCCGCCAGGCTCGGCCTTGCCATGATCGAGCGCGGCCTCGGCGACATCGAGCTCCGCGAGTGCTCGCACGCAACCCTCGTAATAGGCCTGCCCTTCGGCCGTGAGAGTCTGGCTGCGCGTGCTGCGGTGAAGCAGCCGCACACCGAGCCGCGCTTCGAGCCGGCTAATCGCCTTACCGACCGCCGAGCGCGTGAGATTCATGCGCTCGGCCGCCAGCGCGAAACTGCCGGCCTCGACGACCTGCACGAACGTCGCCACGCCGTCCAGATTATCTGTCATTGGATACCCCTTTATTGGTTCCCAACAGGAATCTATCACGGGAATTTAATGGATCAATAAGGGAATCTTATTCCCCTAAACTGGATTGGGTCGTTCACCGCCATGCCATCGCAATGGCGCGCCACCCTTTGGAGTCAAACATGCAGGTATGCGACCTCGAACCGCAAGCAGCCACGCAGCAATGCCTTCCGTCCGACGCTCGACGGAATATCCTCGCGCTATTCGCCGTGTGTCTCGCGGCGATGATGTTCGGCCTCGAAATTTCGAGCGTGCCGGCCATCTTGCCGACACTGGAAGGCGTACTGCACGCCGATTTCAAGCAGATGCAGTGGATCATGAACGCGTACACCATCGCGTGTACGACCGTGCTCATGGCAACCGGAACGCTCGCGGATCGCTTCGGCCGCAAGCGCATGTTCATTGTCTCGATCGTATTGTTCGGCATCGCCTCGCTTTGGTGCGGACTCGCATCGAGTGCGCCCGAACTGATCGCGAGCCGTTTTCTGCAAGGTGCAAGCGGCGGCGCGATGCTCATCTGTCTCGTCGCCGTGCTGTCGCATCAGTTTCCGCAAGGCGCCGAACGCGCCCGCGCATTCAGCGCGTGGGGCATCATCCTCGGTATCGGTTTGGGCTTCGGGCCTTTGATCGGCAGCGCGATCGCCGCGCTGTCGAATTGGCAATGGGTCTTCTGGGTTCACGTGCTCATTTCAATCGTGACCCTGCTTCTCGCGGTACCCGGCGTGCGTGAGTCGCGCGACCCGCACGCGAGCAAGCTCGACGTCGCCGGCATGGTGACGTTGTCGGGCGCCGTATTCGGCTTCGTTTCGTTTATTACGCAGGGGGCCGATATCGGCTTCACGAGTCGCTGGGGCATCGCGATTTTCGTCGCGAGCGCCGCGAGTCTCGTGGCGTTCTTCGCGGCCGAAATGCGCAGTGCGCATCCGATGTTCGATTTCTCGGTGTTCCGAATCCGCAATTTCTCGGGTGCGCTGCTCGGCTCGGTCGGCATGAACTTCAGCTTCTGGCCGTTCATCATCTATCTGCCGATCTATTTCCAGCATGCACTGGGCGCAAGCCCCATGGCAGCGGGACTTTTTCTATTGGCCTATACGTTACCCACGCTCGTATTCCCGCCGATAGGCGAGCGGCTCGCACTGCGCTATTCGCCGGCTGTGGTCATTCCCGCAGGCCTGTTCACGATCGGACTCGGGTTCTTTCTGATGCGCGTGGGCAGTGCTTTCGATCACACGAGCGCGCTTGCGATTCTTCCGGGCTGCTTCGTTGCCGGCGCGGGACTCGGCATCACCAATACGCCGGTCACCAATACGACGACCGGTTCGGCTTCGGGCACGCGCGCCGGCATGGCATCGGGCATCGACATGAGCGCCCGCATGATTACGCTCGCCATCAACATCGCGATGATGGGGCTCATTCTCGTCAAGGGCGTTGCGCATCGTCTGCACGATGCGCTGGCCGCGGCGCCCGTCGGCGACTCGTGGGACGGCCTGGCAAACCGTATCGCCATCGGTGACCTGCATCCCGCGGCGGCGGCTCAATGGCCGGCTTTATCCGGCGAGGGGTTTTCGGTCATCAGCCGCGGCGCGCTCGTCCACGGCTTCGAATGGCTCATGCTCTATGGCGGCATCGCAGTCTGCACTCTCGCCATTGTGAGTTACCTGATCTTTGCGGGCGGAAAAGTCACGGACGTGAAGCGAGAAACCATGGCGGACCCGCGCTAACGGACGCAGAAAGAACGGCGAGTAGCAATTGAGATCGTTTAATCCGGCAGCCCCGTTCGGGATGCCGAACAACACAAGGGTTTTCGACACGTACAGCGCCGCTTTTGGCACAATCGATTCACCACGGCGAATTGATCCGCACTTGATTCGCCATCGGCACATCGCCAAAGTCGTGTTGCTGGAGTTCAAACCACTATGAAGTCCCTTTGCTTCACAGCCGTTCTCCTCGTATGCACTGCCGGTTGCACCTCGACGTCGTCGTCCGCGAACGATCAGGCTGCGTGGTCAAACCCGGCCAATACGAATAGCTACATCCTGCACACGCCCGAGGGCGCCAAGCCCGGCGATGCCGCCTCGCGGCCGCCGAGACTGACCGTCGGCACCAGCTACTCCGACACGCAATTGATCCTGCCGTGGTTTCTCAACGACATCATCGACTTTGTGAACTATCGCTAGATCGCGGGTGACTTGCGGCGGCGCGACCCAGAGAGACTTCCACCGCAGCAGGCGTCGCAAAGATTTTCCGCGACGCCCTTTATCTACGTTCAGAGCGCCGCAACTGCCGGCGCCACATTTCCGGCCTCGGCCACACGCGTCGATGTGCTGCGCGGACCGGCAATACCGAAGTGGCTCGCGAGCATATCGACGACGTTATCCGCCATGCCCGTGCGCGTTTCTTCGGTAGCCGAACCGATATGCGGCGTGAGCACGACACGCGGATCGTCGATCAGTGCGCGAGGCACATGCGGTTCGTGCTCGAACACGTCGAGCGCCGCGCCCGCGATCCGCTTGTCCGCAAGCGCTGCGATCAGTGCGGCCTCGTCGACCACTGGCCCACGCGCGATGTTGACGAGAAAGCCTTGCGGCCCCAGCGCGTCGATCACTCGCGCGTCGACCAGATGGTACGTTTGCGGCGAGAGCGGACAGGTCAGGATCAGCCAGTCGGAAATCACGCCGCCCGCAATGCCGCCGAGAAAACCCGACACAGCCGGCAGCTTCGTCGCGCTGGACGGCGACGGCCTTCTGCATCTGCGCATCGCGCATCGCGCGTGCGTGGCGCTGCGAAGCGCAGGCGAATCTGCTGCGCCGCGCGCTGGTGTTGCTCGCGGACCAGGAGCTGACGACCTCGGCGTTTGCCGCGCGCGTGACCGCGTCGACGGGCGCATCAAGTGAGCGACTTCATGGCGCCCATCGTCTCCACAAACCGGATTGCGACGAGGTCGATCAACGCGCCGCGACCTTCCCCACCGGCTGCGCATCGCTATCGTTCAAGGTATTGAGAAACGCCATCACGTCGCGAATCCCGCTTTCCGACCGCACCGGCTTGCCGCCCTTGTGATTCGTCATCGGCGCATTGCGGTGATCGACGTTGTTCTGGTACTTCACCGGCCCCGCTCGAAGCGCCCGTATCTCCATGCCAGCGTCGGCAGCACGATCAGGTTCAGCGCGGTCGACGTCGTCAGCCCGCCCAGGATCACGATTGCCATCGGCCCTTCGATCTCGTTGCCGGCCGCGCCGCTCGTCACTGCGAGCGGCAGCAGCGCCAGCGCCGTCACCAGCGCCGTCATCAGGATCGGCACGAGCCGCTCCGACGCGCCGCGCACAGCCGTGGCGGGATTCCATGGCAATCCGTCGACCTGCACCAGGTGTTCGTAGTGGCTGATCAGCATGATGGAATTGCGCAAGGAAATGCCGAACAGCGTGACGAAGCCCACCATGCCGCCGAGCGACAGGTTCGCCCCCGTCAGCACGACCGCGAGCGCGCCGCCCACGAGCGCAAAAGGCAGATTGACCATGACGAGCAGCACGCCGCGCCGGCTCCTGAGAGCCAGCAACAGCAGCAACGCAATACCCGCCAGCGAGATCGCGCCGTACACCAGCAGGTCGCGTTGCGACTGCGCGCGCGCTTCGCTTTCGCCGCCGAATACCGCATAGGTTCCTTGCGGCAGGCTGACTTCGCGGCCTACGCGTGCCTGTGCTTCCTTGACGAAATCGCTGACCGTCCGCTTGCCGAGATTGACGGAGACGGTCTGCATGCGCCGGCCGCCGTCGTGGGTAATCTGATAGCGGCCGGAGACCTGGCGAATGATCGCAAGCTCACGCAGCGGCACGAAGAGACCCTCAGGATTACGCAGCATCAGCGCACCGACGCCGTCGAGCGTGGTCCGTTCCCGAGGAGCCAGCATCGTGACCACGTCTTCAGTACGGCTACCCTGATAGATCTGCGCAACGGTCGTGCCTTGATACGAAGCCTGGATCGCATCGAGCACCTCGGCCGGCCTGAAGCCCCAACGGTTCACGCGATCGAGCCGGAGCTTGACGTCCAGTTCCGGAATGCCGGGCGGCGACTCCACCCGTACGCTTGCCGCGCCCCGGATCGCCCCGAGCACGCGCGCGATCTCCTGCGCCTTGCGGTCGATCACGTCGAGGTCGTCACCGAACACGTTCACGACAACCGGCGCGGTCACGCCCGAAATAGTCTCGTCAATGCGCTCGACCAGAAACGTGTTGACGGACGTAGTCAGCCCCGGGAAACGTGCAAGCGCCTGATCGATGCGATGGAGCGTCCGGCTCTGAGCCGACGCGCTCATCGGTTTCAGATCGACCTCGAACTCGGAGAGCTGAACCCCGACGGGATCGACGACCTCGTTGGCGCGGCCCGCGCGTTGCGCGACGAGGCGTACGCCGGGCACCTGCATCAGCGCATGTGAGACCTGCGTGCCGATACGCATCGATTCGGCGAGCGACGTGCCGGGAGCGAGGCCCATGTGCACGATGTAATGTCCCTCGCGCAACTCCGGAATGAAGTTGCCGCTCATGAACGGGACCGCAGCGAGCGCCGCCGCGCACATGAGCGCGACCCCGATCATCACGGTCTTCACGTGCTGCTCGATCTGCATCAGCAGCGCGGCATAGCGGGCCTTCAGACGGGCAACCGGCTTGGGCTCGTGTTCCGGCAACGGTCCTCGCGCGAGGAGTGCGAGCGCCATCGCCGGGGTCAGCGTCAACGCCACGCACAGCGAAGCCAGCACGGCAAGGATGTAGGCGATGCCAAGCGGCGCAAAGAGCTTGCCCGCGACGCCCGACAGCGTCAGCACGGGCAGAAAGATCAGCATCACGATGAAGGTGGCGAACACCACCGCGCTGCGGACTTCGAGCGACGCACGCAGGACCACGCGAAACGCGGGCAAGGGCCTGGGAAGACGGCGATTTTCCCGCAGCCGGCGGTAAATGTTCTCGACGTCGATGATCGCGTCGTCGACGACTTCGCCCAGCGCGATGGCGAGGCCGCCGAGCGTCATCGTGTTCAGACTCACCCCGAACGACGTCAGTACGATGATGGCGACGAGCAGCGAAAGCGGAATCGCCACCGCGGAAATCACGGCCGTGCGCACGTTGAGAAGAAACAGGAACAGCACGGCAATGACCAGCATCGCGCCGACGAACAGCGCCGTGCGCAGGTGACTGATCGAGGCATCGATAAAGTTCGCCGGCCGGAACACATCGGCATTCACGTTGACGCCGTCTTTTTCCAGCACTGGCTGCAGGCTCGACAGTGTTTTCTCGATGTCCCGTGTAACCGCCATCGTGTTGGTCCCGTACTGGCTCTCCAGCACCAGCATCACCCCCGGCTGGCCCATGATCGAAGCCGCGCCCACGGCGGGCGCGGCGCCCCAGGTTACCGACGCGACATCCCCGAGGCGAACCGCCGCGCCATTGCTCCAATGCAGCACGGTGGCGGCAAGCTGCTCCGGTGTCGAGACCTGGCCGTCCGCGTTGACGGCGATACGCTGGTTATCGCTCTCGATGAAGCCCGCGCCGCGCACGCCCGTGGCGACACGCGCCGCCGCCATGACGTCCTGCATCGAGAGGCCGTAGCGCATCAGCTTCGCGGCGTCCACCTGGATCTGCATTTGCCGCGTCTCGCCGCCGAAGACGATGACGTCCGCCACGCCCGACACGCTCAGCAATTGCGGCCGGATGGTCCACTGCGCGATGTCATGCAGTTCCATCAGGGAATGCTGCCGCGAGGTCAGGCCGATCATGCGCACGACGCTGGTCGCGGTAGTGAGCGGCAGCAGCCTCGGCGGCATGACGCCCGCCGGCAAGCTTGCCGCGAGCGCACTCACGCGCTCGGCGACGAGCTGGCGGGTCTGCATCACGTCTGCATGGCCGTCGAAAACCAGTGTGATCGCGGAGAGACCCTGCATCGACCTGGAGCGCATCGAGCGCAGTCCGGCCATGCCGCCGAGGCCATTCTCGATCGGCTGGGTCACGAGCGTCTCGACCTGCTCGCTGGTCAGGCCCGGCGCTTCCGTCTGGACGATGCTCATCGGCGGAGCGAACTCCGGAAACACGTCGAGCTTCGCGCGTGTCAGCGTATAGAGACCGTAACCGGCCATGATGACGGCCAGCGCATAGGTAATGCCGCGAAAGCGCAGCGAGAAGCGGATGATTGCGTTGAGCATGAGCAGTCGTTGGATGCGTATCGTGCCGGGCGAAATGACGGATCAGTCATCGCATTCGGGCGGGTCCTTGCAGGCCGTCGCGATACCTTGAGGCTTTTGCTCCTCGGAAAGCAGCAGTTGCGCGCCTTGCGTGACGACGCGGTCCCCTGCCTGAAAACCGGCGCTCACGAGAAAGCCCTGCTCGCTGTCGCTGCCGGCCGGCACATAGCGCCGCGTGAAGCGATCCTGTGCCGTCTGCACATAAGCCCAAGGCTGTCCGCCGTACCAGACGATGGCCGCCTCGGGAATGACGAGCATCCGCGAGGCCGGCGCCGGCGCCGGCACGTGCGCGCTGGTGCGGGTGCCGACCGGCAATGCCCGGTCCGCTGTGTAGAACCAGGGAATGCCCTGCACGGATGGATCGGCGAGCGGCGAAGCCGACAGCTTCGTGGCGGCGACAACCCGGCCGTCCGGGGCGTCGACCGTGATGCGGGCGGGCGGCGCATCCCTGAGCCCGGCCGGCAACGTGACGCGCAGCAGGGCCGCGCGGCCCGACGACAGCCGCTGGAACAGATCGGATGCGGAAGTCGGCGACGCGCTCGCGAGTGCATCGCCGAACTGCTGTCGCAGCGTCGCTTCCAACCCGCTGACCGCGGCGGTAGTCGACTTCAGCCGGGCCTGATCGGCCTGCATGACGGCGCGCGAATCCTGCAGGGCTTTCTGCGAGACGTTGCGGTCGTCCTCGAACAGCACGTTGCTGCGCTCGTACTGCGCGTGCGAATTTCCGGCCTGCGCGGTCAGCGTATCGAGGTCGGCGCGCGCGGCAGCCAGCCGGTTGCGCAGATCGAACAGCGGCTGCAAATCGACGACCGTCGCCCATGCCGTGCTGTCAGGCTGCACGGTGGCAAAGGCGAGCGGCGCCACTTCGAGGTGGCTCGCTTTCTGTACGTCCTGGCTGACGCTCACCACGGTTTCGCCATTGACCGTCTGCACGTCCGATTGCGGTGCTGTCGGGGCGGCCGGGGCGGCCGTCGTCGCTGCCGACGGTCCCGGATAAAGCGTCTGATAGATGTACCCGCCCCCGCCAGCGGCGAGCGCGAGTGTGATGGCGCAAAACAGCAGCAGCCGGGGTTTCATCGCCGTGGTTCCTGTTGGGTCAGAGATTCGCTTGCCGGCCCGGAAGGCTCGGCATCGAGCGGACGTTGCATCGCATCCTCAAGCGCACCGGCGGCCTGTCGTGCGGCGACGACGGCATCCAGGTGCGTCATTGCGTTTGTCTCGTAGTCGGCCTTCGCCTGGGTGAGCGTCAAACGATCGGTCTGGCCGGCGGCAAAACCGGCCGCCTGACTGTCGAGCTGATGCCGGGCGACCGTGAGGCGGTGAGCCGAGAGCTGCACCGCGTCGAGGCTCGCCCGATAGCGCGCGAGGGCATGATCCAGATCGCCGAGAATCGAGTCCTGCAAGGCCGCCGTACGCGCCGCGGCTTCCTTGCGCCTCGCTTCCGCCTGCGCAATATTTCCCTGGTTCTGGTCGAAAACCGGCAGCGTGATGCCCGCCAGGCCGAAGCCGATCTTGTGCGTGCCGGTGTCGTAGGTATAGCCGGGGCCGAGGTGGATGTCGGGATACTGTTTGGCTACTTCGAGCTGAAGCGCCGACTCGGCCGCCGCGTATTCGGCGAGCGAGGCCAGCAGATCAGCGCGATGGAAAATGGCGTCGCGCTGCGCCTCGGCGGCAGGCGGCGCAGCCGGTGCCGTGCCGAATTCGTCGAGGTCGAACCAGATGCCGTCGAGCGCCGCCGCCGGCACGCCGATCGCCGACGCCAACTGCGCCAGGGCATCCTGCCGGGCGCTTTGGGCCGCGGCCAGATCAGCCTGCGCCTGGATCGCCACGAGCACGGCCGCGTCCACGTCCGGTCCCGAGTTTTCGCCGACCGAGCGGCGCTTTCCAACCATCCGCACGATCTGTTGCAGCGCTTCTTTCTTGCGCGACAGGAAAGCACAACGCTCGCGCGCGGCGTACAGCGCCAGCAGCGCATCCCGAACCTGTCCGCGGACTTTCCAGGCTTCGTTGCCGATCGCAAGGCGTGCGGCTTCCGACAGGTGCGAGGCCTGGTCGACACGGTAACCGCGCTTTCCCGCGGTTTCGATCGGAATGTCCAAAGCCGGCCCCCAGGTGAAGGGCGCGCCGGGTCCGGGATTGGGTATCGCGAACTGCAGCGGCAGCTGCACGACCGGGTTCGGAATCGTGTCGGCAACCCGAATACCGGCTTTCGCGGTGCCCCATTGAGCACGCGCGATATCGAGCGCGGGACTGTAGTACCAGGCCGCGAGCGTCAGCCTCTGCCGGTCCCAGCGCGGAACGGGCCACGGCTCGATGTCATGCCCCAGTTCCCTGGCGAGAAAACCTCGCAGGTCTTCGCTCGCGAGCGAGCGATTCTCGAACTGTTGCACCAGCCGCGCCGGCGCGATCGGCTGCGCGTGATAGGTCGCGCAACCGGCCAGCAGCGTGATGACGATCAATATGGCTCGGCGCATTCCGGCATCCATGGGTCTTGCCGCCGCCCGATGGGGTGGCTTCTGGCCTGGATGCTACGCAAGCGCTTGTGAAATTTTCGTCAATAAGACCGTGGATCAGCCGGCGGCACTTTCGGCGCCTGCCGGCGGCAGGCTCAACGACACGCGGGTGCCGCGATACGGCTCGCTTTGGATCTGGATGGCCCAGCCATGCCGGTCGCAAATCTTCTTGACGATCGACAGGCCGATGCCGAAACCCTCTTTTCCACCTTGCGCGGGAGAAGCGCGGTAGAAGCGGTCGAAAACATGCGGCAACGCCTGCTCCGGAATGCCCGAGCCGGTGTCTTCGATATGCAGCCAGCCGTGCGCATATGAAAAGCGCACGCGGCCATGAGCGGTGTGACGCACGGCGTTGTCGGTCAGGTTCGACAGCACGATCGCCAAAGCGGATGGATTCGCGCTGACCCGAACGCTGTTGTCGACATCGACCACGGGATGCACGCCGCTCGCGGCAAAATGAGCCGCAAACGGCGCGAGCGTGGTCCCGATGATGCGCGCGAGTTCGACGGGCTCGACACCCTCGGTGCTGTCGTCGCGGGCCAGCATCAGGAGCGCGTTGACGATCTCGTGCATGCTGTCCGCCGCGCGATGAATCTGCGCGAGCCGAACGCGCGACTTGCCGCCGAGCGCCGGGTCTCCTTCGAGCAGTTCGCAACTGGTCTTGATCGCCGTGAGCGGCGTGCGAAGCTCGTGACTGACGTCGCCGGCGAATTCTTTCTCGCGCGCGATCATGCCCGCCATGCGCCGATGATAATCGTTGAAGGCCTCGACGAGCCCGATCAGTTCGGCTTCGTCATACCGGCCCGGATTGATCGAGGCCGTGCTTTCATGCCGGAGCGCCTTGACCTGGCGGGCAAGGCTCGACACCTGGCGCACCAGCATTCCCGAGACGCCGAACGAAAGCCATACCGTCAACAGCGCGAAGAGCCCTGTGCCGGTCATGAGCACGTCGATCATCTCCTTGAAATGCTTTTCGTAACTGCTGAAGTCGTAGACACGATAGAGCCGCGCCGTACCCAAGGCGGCGATGGCAACGTGAATCTCCTTCCCGCCGACCACGATCTCGTGCGTTCCGGCCGGCAAGACGGCGACGCTCGGCGGCAGGATGACCTTCGATCTGTCCGCCGCCGAGACGAAGCCACCGAGGCGCTCGTCGAAGGGCGGCAGCAGCGACGGATTGGCCTCGTAACTGCGCAGCACGCTGACCATGTCATCGTGAATCAGGGCGGCAATGAGCTTCTCCTCCTGGGCTTCGGCAAGCACCCTGACACCGAGCGACTGGGCGACGAGCAGAACGATCGTCAGCACCGAAAAGGCGAACGCGACCTTGAAACGCAGGCTATGGCGCATGGGCGTCGCCCGCGGCGAGCCGGTAACCCAGCCCGTGGACGGTTTCGATCAGCTCCGTCTCGCCCTGTTGCGTCAAGGCCTTGCGCAACGTATAGATGTGCGCGCGCAGCGTGTCGCTGCCGGGCAGTTCGTCACCCCAGACCTCGGTCTCGAGTTCGCTGCGGCCCCATACCCGCCCCGGCGACTGCATCAGAATGCGCAGCAAGTGCAGACATTTGGGCTGAAGCCGGATGACACGGCCGGCGCGCTCGACGACGAGCGTCGTCAGATCGAACCGCACGTCCGCGAATCGCAATGCGTTCGTGGCGACCTCGCCCCGATAGCGTTTGACGAGCGCGCCTAGCCGCGCGCCGACTTCCTTGAGCGAGAACGGTTTGACGAGGTAATCGTCGGCGCCGTGTACGAAGCCCGCGAGCTTGTCGTCGAGCGCGTCTTTCGCGGTGAGCATCAAAACCGGCGTGTCCCGGTGTGCTTCTTCGCGCAGCTTGCGGCACAGCGTCAGGCCGTCCATGCGCGGCAGCGACAGATCGAGCAGGATCGCGTCCCACGAATCGGAGACGGCCATCTCCAGACCGGTTCGACCATTGGTGGCGAGATCGACCTCGTAGCCGCTCGCTTCAAGATAGTCGTACAGGTTCGCGGCGATCGCCGCATCGTCCTCGACAATAAGTACCTTCATGGAAGAATCGGATAGTTTTGCCTTTACGGCGACGCATACAAACAACTCGGCCAGCACATGCTGGCTGAATTCCGTGTAATCGACAAGCACTGCCCCTCTCGACATGTGTTGTGGGGCGATAGCAAAGCCGACGCTCTCTGCCGGGAACGCGTACGTGCTTCGCCTGCTGGAGAAAGCTGAGTGTTCATTAAGCGAGCAAGGCCGGTGACTGCATGCCTGGCCGGCACCGCGGCGGCACCGACGCCGTGAAATCGCGGCTTGGCCTATACTGTTGCAAGCGCTTCAGGAAATCAATCCATTCGATATTTTCCATTGTCCCTGGTATCGAGCAGTCATGTCGCCGCAGCCGCCAGTCATCACGATCCCTGTCGATTCGATGATGCATGCTGGTTGCATCAATTCGTTTGCGTCGACTCCGGTCCCGCGGCGCCTCCCGCCTCTGTCCCGCGACGAAATCGCATAGGGCGGACACGGCTGAACGGGGCGGCGGCTCTGCCAGGTACAAACGAAACGCTCCCCGCGACGCACCTCGTCTCGGTGTGAATAAGAGCACGAGTCACGGTAATTGCTCGATTCACGATCAAGCCGATGACGATCGGCTGCGTCGACATTCCAGTCCAATCTTGGAGGAACGAATCATGAACAAGGCAATCAGCATGTCAATCGCGGCGGCCGCCGCACTGGCGCTGTCGGGCGGCGTTTATGCACAGAGCCACAACACGCTGGCCACCCCGTCGGTCACATCGCCGGTCGCCGCGCCGACGAGCGGCTACGGCACACCTGGCGCGACCGGCTCGGACAGCGGCATGAGCACCGGCTCGCAGAACTCGCACCAGCAGAAGAACATGAGCACGACGACACCCGGCGGCAACGCGTACGGAACCCACAACACGCTGGCGACTCCGTCCGTCGCGTCTCCGGCTGGCCAATAACAGCCCAACAGCCCTCGCGAACGACAACGAGGCGCGCATAGGCGTAAAGCGAACAAGCGCTTCGAGCTGAACCGCACCCCGAAGGTCGGACATCGGTCCGGCTTTCGGGGTGTTCAGGTTGAACCGGGCTGGCGATCCTTTCGCATCACCCACCAGACTGCATTGCCACGAGTGCCTGGCAGCCCATCTAATGGTGGGGACGCCTGCTGAAAACCTCATTCCGCAACAGGCCTTCCCGCCTCGATCCAACGCGTCACTTCCCTGGGCGTGAGTCGATAGCGGGCAAAGTTGTGCTCCCCGAGCCTGTTAAGGTCGAGTTTGACCATTTCAAGGAGACGTCGTCCGTCCTCGTCCGGGAGACCAAAATCCGGAATGGCCGCACTCAGCGATTGCCCCTCTCGCACGACGCGGGCCACAAGAAGGCTGATCGCTTCGCGATGAGTATTGCGGAACGGATCAGGAACCCCGGCCGCCTGTATCTGCGCGGCGTACTTCTGGATCGACCGACGATACGTCCACGCGAAAAGGTCCGTCGCCACGCTCGTATCCAGCCGCTCATACACGCCGATCTTCACCTGGCTGTAGTCGCTCTCGCTAACGTCGAGAAAACTGAGTGGCGCACAGTTGTACATCAGCAGCGGAATGTTCGCGGTAATCCGGCTTGTCCGCCTGTTGCCGTCCTCGAAAGGCTGAAGATAAGCGATGTTCAGCCACAGAAAGAACGCCGCTTCCACCGGGTTTTTGATTTCACGAGCCTTATCCACGACGATCCGCAGCATCTCGTCAAGGAGAGATGACATTTGCGTGGGCACGTACACTGTGTTGCCAATGCTGACGATTTTTTGCCGGATGGTTCCAAGGCTGTTCTCATCGTGCAGCAAGCCTTGCATCAACAGCTCATGGATGTTCCTCACTACCATCACATTCAGCCCATACAGCGGCACGTCGTCGACCAGGAACTCGATCGTGTGCTTGTGATTAAGCAGCATGATCGCGTCCTTGTCATGGGGGTCTATTCGTTCCGCCTGAAACAGAATCTCCGTATCGAGTCTCGAATACCGATTCCCTTCCAGTTTCGAGGATGAGTACGACAAGTCGATCAACAAAGGCGCGATGACGTTTCGGGCATAGGTGCCGGCTGGTTGCTGGCCCTGCATGCGCCCTTCCTGATAGAGATCGTTCGCAAGGGTCGCCGGCAACAGGAAGGTCTCGTTGGGCCTATAGTCGTCGACGAAGCGTCTCTGATAACTCACAGGGGCTCGCGCACCAAGCGGCTTATCGAGTTCTGCAAGGAGACTCCTCGCGGCGGGCGACCAGGCGGGCGACACGTGAAGCCGCGCGGTGGCGGAACTTCCAGTCTGGGCCGCGGCGCTTATATTCCCGGCGACCGTTCTGTCGTTGAACGAAAGCTCATATCTCGACGCCGCGGTGTTGCCGGACTGCCGGATCCTGCCATCCGCCTTGAGCCGATTCAGGTATCGCAACACGGTTGAACCAAAAATGGATCGAAAATAAGCTGAGGATCATTCCGCAAAGCCGTTATCCACTTCAAAATTTACTTGACATTTAAACTATCAAAACCTAAATTAATCTCACCGTAGAGTCCACTTTTGGGGAACCAGCATGCGCATTGTCTGTATCGGTGGCGGCCCGGCCGGGTTGTATTTCGGTCTGTTGATGAAAAAACGCAACCCGGGTTATGACGTCACGGTCGTCGAGCGCAACCGGCCCTACGACACCTTCGGCTGGGGCGTCGTGTTCTCCGACCAGACGCTCGGCAATTTGCGCATAGCCGACGCCCCGAGCGCCGACGCGATTCTCGACGCGTTCAATCATTGGGACGACATCGAAATTCACTTCCGCGGCCGGACGGTTCGCTCGTCGGGTCACGGCTTCTGCGGCATCGGCCGCAAACGTCTGCTCAATATCCTGCAAGCTCGCTGCGAAGAACTCGGCGTCAAGCTCGTGTTCGAAACGCAGGTCACGGACGACATCGCTTACGAAGCCGACCTCGTCATCGCGTGCGACGGCCTGAACAGCATGGTCCGGCAAAAGTACGCAGCCACCTATGAGCCCGACGTCGACGTGCGCGACTGCCGCTTCGTTTGGCTCGGCACGAAAAAGCTCTTCGACGCCTTCACGTTCGCGTTCGAAGAAACCGAATTCGGCTGGTTCCAGGCGCACGCCTATCGCTTCGACGATCAAACCTCGACCTTCATCGTCGAAACGCCCGAGCGCGTATGGCGCGCCGCCGGTCTCGACGAAATGAGCAAGGAAGACAGCATCGCGTTCTGCGAGAAGCTGTTCGCGAAGTACCTCGACGGCCATGCGCTGATGTCGAACGCGGCGCACTTGCGCGGCTCGTCGCAATGGATTCGCTTCCCGCGCGTCGTCAACAAGGAGTGGGTGCACTGGCGCGCGAACGCAAACGGCACGCAAACGCCGGTCGTGCTGATGGGCGACGCCGCGCACACCGCGCACTTCTCGATCGGCTCGGGCACCAAGCTCGCGCTCGAAGACGCCATCGAGCTCGCTAACAGCATGAGCGCGCATCCCGGCGACCTCGCCGCTGCGCTCGCGCACTACACCGAAGTGCGCAGCATCGACGTACTGCGCATTCAGAACGCCGCGCGCAATTCGACGGAGTGGTTCGAACACGTCGACCGCTATACGTCGTTCGAGCCGGAACAGTTCGCCTATTCGCTGCTCACGCGCTCGCAGCGCATCTCGCACGAGAACCTGCGCGAGCGCGACGCGCGCTATCTGTCGGGCTTCGAAGACTGGCTCGCGCGGCGTTCCGGCATCGAGCGCGCACCGGAAAAGCACTCCATCCCGCCGATGTTCACGCCGTTCACGGTACGCGGCGTCACGCTGAAAAACCGCGTCGTGGTCTCGCCGATGGCGCAATACTCGGCCGTCGACGGCGTACCCGGCGACTATCACCTTATGCATCTCGGCGCGCGCGCGATGGGCGGCGCCGCGCTCGTCATGACGGAAATGACCTGCGTGTCGCCCGAAGCGCGCATCACACCGGCGTGCCCCGGCATGTACACGCCGGCACATCTGGCCGCATGGAAGCGCATCGTCGATCTTGTGCATGGTCAGTCCGATGCGAAGATCGGCATCCAGCTCGGCCATTCGGGCGCAAAGGGCTCGACGCGCGTTGCGTGGGAAGGCATTGACCAGCCACTCGCCGAAGGCAACTGGCCGCTTATCTCGGCATCGCCGCAACAGTACTTGCGCGGCATCAGCCAGCATTCGCGCGAAGCCACGCATGAGGAACTGCGTGAGATCGAGGCGCAATTCGTCGAGGCAACGCGCATGTCGATTGAAGCCGGCTTCGACTGGCTAGAACTGCACTGCGCACACGGCTATTTCCTGTCGAGCTTCCTGTCGCCGCTCACGAATCGGCGCACCGACGAATACGGCGGTTCGCTCGAAAATCGTCTGCGTTATCCGCTGCGTGTGTTCAAGGCGATGCGCGCGATATGGCCGCAAGAGAAGCCGATTTCGGTGCGGATTTCCGCGCACGACTGGGTCGAAGGCGGCAATACGCCCGACGACGCCGTGAAGATCGCCGAGGCCTTCAAGGCAGCGGGCGCGGACATGATCGACGTCTCGTCGGGCCAGGTCAGCAAGGAAGAAAAGCCCGTATATGGCCGCATGTTCCAGACGCCGTTCGCCGATCGCGTGCGCAACGAGGCCGGTATCGCGACGATCGCGGTCGGCGCAATCTCGGAAGCGGACCACGTGAACAGCATCATCGCGGCGGGCCGGGCGGACCTCTGCGCGATTGCGCGCCCGCATCTCGCGAATCCGGCGTGGACGCTCAACGAAGCCGCGAAGATCGGCTATCTCGACGTCGCGTGGCCGAAGCCCTACACGGCCGCCAAGGTCCAACTCGAACGCAATCTCGAACGCGAACGCGCGCAGGCCATCGCGAACGCAGGCCTCACCGCGCAACAACGCGCCCAGCGCGCGGAAGGAACGACGTGAACACGCCAACCTCATTGCTCACCGGACAGCATGCCGTCGTCACGGGCGGCGGCAGCGGCATCGGCGCGGCGGTCGCACAGGCGCTGCTGCGCGCGGGCGCTCGTGTCACGCTGATGGGCCGCAACGCGCAACGGCTCGAAGCGCAGCGCGAACGATGCGCGGCGCTCGGCGACGTGGCCTGTATCAGCGTGGACGTGACGCAGGAAGAAGCGGTCGCACGTGCGTTCGACCAGGCGGGCGCGGTCGATATGCTCGTCAACAACGCGGGGCAGGCGCAGGCCGCGCCGTTCACGCATACCGACATGGCGCTCTGGCAGCGCATGCTCGACGTGAACCTAACCGGCGTTTTTCTCGGCACGCGCGCGGTGTTGCCGGGCATGCTCGAACGTGGGCGCGGGCGCATCGTCAACGTGGCGAGTACCGCGGGGCAGATCGGTTATGCGTACGTGGCCGCCTATTGCGCGGCGAAACACGGCGTGATCGGCCTCACGCGTTCGCTCGCGCTCGAAGTCGCGACGCGCGGCATCACGGTCAATGCGGTATGCCCCGGCTATACGGAAACCGAACTGCTGCAGGCATCGCTCGAACAGATCACGAGCAAGACTTCGCGCACCGAAGAACAGGCGCGTGAAGCGCTGCTGCGCTCGAACCCGCAGCGTCGCTTCGTCAGTCCCGAGCAGGTCGCCAACTCGGTGCTGTGGCTGTGCCAGCCCGGCTCGGACGCGATCACAGGGCAATCCATTTCGATCTCCGGCGGAGAAGTGATGTGAGCAAATCGACCCAGGCAGGCAAGCCCGCCGCGGCCATCGAAAAGAAACCGTCGCGCAAAGGTGTCGCCCAACCCGCGGAGAACGTCGTGGACCTCGAAATGAGTACGGGCGCGGACAGTCACATGGGGCTGCGTCTCTGGCTGCGCATGCTGACCACGACGAATCTCGTGCAGGCCGAATTGCGCAAACGCCTGCGCAACGAATTCGACACGACGCTGCCGCGTTTCGATCTGATGGCGCAGCTCGAACGCCATCCCGAAGGATTGAAGATGACCGAACTGTCGCGCCGCATGATGGTGACGGGCGGCAACGTCACCGGCATTACCGATCAGCTCGAAAAAGAAGGGCTCGTTTTGCGCAGCGCCGATCCGAACGACCGCCGCTCGATCAGCGTGTGCCTCACTGCCGCGGGCCGCAAGGCCTTCGACCGCATGGCGGCCGCGCACGAGCAATGGGTCGTCGAAATGTTCGGTGGCCTCAGCATCGACGAAAAGATGCGTACACACGAACGCCTCGGCAAACTGAAGCAACATCTGCTCGACAGTCTCAAGGACTGACCCATACCGAACCGCCGCCATCACCTTGCAGGGGAAACACACATGACACGATCCAACGCCGACGCGCTGCTGGCCGGCAACCGCCTCACGCTCGCCGGATACGA
>Ga0153988_1000047_pt1 | contig 24268 bp, 16 predicted proteins | sample TSNC072MetaG_FD_104742 | JGI IMG/M metagenome (GOLD analysis project Ga0153988, IMG submission 104742) | Attine ant fungus gardens microbial communities from North Carolina, USA - TSNC072 MetaG | ecosystem: Host-associated > Fungi > Mycelium > Unclassified | place: USA: North Carolina, Jones...
ACTGGCCGACCGCGCCGTTGCCGAGCATCCGCACGCCGATCAGCGCGGGAATCAGCGCAAGCGCACGCGTGATGAAGCGCCGCTGCCAGCACGGAATCTTCATCTTCAGGAAGCCTTCCATGATGACCTGCCCCGCCACCGTGCCCGTGAAGGTCGAGCTCTGTCCCGATGCGAGCAGCGTGATCGCGAACAGCAACGCCGCAAAGCCGGTACCAACGATCGGCGCGAGCAGCCGGTAGGCGTCCTCGATTTGCGTGACCGCCTGGTGGCCGGTCGCGTGAAACGCGGCGGCGGCGAGTATCAGAATCGCCATGTTGATGAGCGCCGCGAGCACGAGCGACACGATCGTATCGATGCGCGACAGGCTGATCGCCGAACGGATGCTGGCCGAGTCGCGCTTCACCGCGCGCGTCTGCACGATCGACGAATGCAGATATAAGTTGTGCGGCATCACCGTCGCGCCGAGGATGCCGATCGCGAGATACATCGGCTCGCGCGAACTGAGCGCCTGCCACGACGGAATCAGCCCATGCGCGACCGACGGCCAATGCGGCCCGACGAGCGCCAGCTCGATGATATAGCCGACGCCGATCGTCGCAATCAGCCCGAGCATGATCGCTTCGAGGTCGCGAAAATTCTTGCCCTTGAGGCCGAGCACGATCAGCGTATCGAACGCGGTCAGCAACACGCCGGTGGTCAGCGAGCAATTGAACAGCAGATGGAACGCGAGCGCGCCGCCGAGCACCTCGGCGAGATCGCACGCGATGATCGACAGTTCCGCGAGCAGCCATTGCACGCGCGCGACGCGCGGCGAGTAGCGCGCGCTCGACAGTTGCGCGAGGTCGCGTCCGGTGGCGATGCCGAGCCGCATGCTCAGACATTGCAGCGCCATCGCCGCGAGGCTCGATAGCAGCACGACGAACAGCAGGCTGTAGCCGTAGCGCGAGCCGGCTTCGATCGCCGTGGCCCAGTTGCCCGGGTCCATATAGCCGATCGAAACCAGCAGACCGGGGCCCGCGAATTGCAGGATCTTTTTCCAGAACGGCGCTTGCGCCGGGACGGCCACTGAGCCCTGCACCTCGGATGGGCAGAACGGCGCGGTGGCGGTAGTCGGTAATTTGAAGAACAAGCCGGGAATCTCTTGAGGGGAATCGACGCGGCGCCCCACGCGGGCGGTCGCAAACGGCCTCAAGTGTACAAAGAAACCTCGGGCAGCGTGCCGTTTAGCGCGTAGCGGCCGACGTCGCGCACGCGATAGTCGAGCGGATCGTGCAGCGTATGCACGCGCGCGTTGCGCCAGAAGCGGTCGAGCGCGAGCGACGCGTGCGTCGCACGGGCGCCGCAGGCGTCGAACAACTTTTCGCCGACGTCGAGCGCCGCGCGGTGCGCCACGACCTTCGCTTCCGACGTCACGAGCGCCACCCGCGCGCGCGTACCGGCTTCGAGCGACGCGCCTTGCCGCCACGCTTCGTCGAGCGCGTTGGCGGCGCGCACGGCCAAGGCTTCCGCGCTGACCGTCTGGATATGCATTTCGCCGAAGCGCTGGATCAGATACGGATCGTCGGTGGCCCTGCTCACGCCGGACGCGATCCACGGCCGGCCATGCTCATGCACGTACGCGCGCGCCGCGTCGAGCGCGCCCTGCGCGAGGCCGACAAACAGATTGATCAGCACCTGTTGCGAGATCAGCGTGCGCAGACTTGCATACGGCGTGTCGGGCCGCACGAGCACTTCGTCGGGCGCGACGCGAACCCGCGCAAACGACACGCTGCCGCTGTCGGTCTGACGCTGGCCGATCGGGTTCCAGTCGTCGTGAACGGTAATGCCCTCGCGCGCGGTCGGCACCACGGCAAACACCGGTTTGCCGGTGACGGGATCATGCGCGGACACGGTCATCATCTGCGAGCCGCGCGTGCCGGAACAAAAGCCTTTCTGACCGTCGAGCAGATAGCCGCCGTCCCCGGTTGCCGTTGCAACGAGTCGCGTATCGAGTGGATTGACCGCGTTGCCCCACCACCAGCGATGTTCGACGGTGCCTCGCAGATAGTGCGCGCGTTGCTGCAGATTGCCCCACACGTCGAGGCTCACGATTTGCAGACAGGTGAAGCCGAGCAGATGCGCGAGTGCGCTGTCGACGCGCGCGAGTTGGCGGATCACGTCATAGATATCGGACCAGTGTGCGCCCGCGCCGCCGAATTCGCGCGGCACGGCAAGCGTGAGCAGTCCCGCGTCGGCGATCCACTGTTTTTCCCGCGCGGCATGGCCGCCTTCGCGATCGCGCTGCGCGGCGCTTGTGCGCAATGCCTGGAGCAACGCCGCCAGGTCGCGCGCCGGCTGCGCCTGTTGAGGTTCGCGAATCTGCTCGATGCCGTCACGCACGAAAGTCACTGGCTTGTCCTGGAGTGGTTGTCGATGTTTCTATCCGGACGATCATAGAGAGCCGTGCATGCGCGGTCTACGAACCGATTGGCAGAAGGAAAGCGCAAAAAACGATTTGGACGCAAAAACGCCGGGCGGCGCTTTTGCGCGGCCCGGCGTTGGTGATGCCTTTGGCGATGCCCTTGGTGATACCGCTGGCGATGCGGTCGATGACGGCCTTGAGGCTCGGCCGGTTCAGCACCCGATTAGCGCTTCGCCACCTGCTGCTGTGCCGGCACGGATACGTCTGCAGGCGCGGTGTTAGACGAAGCAGCCAACGAAGCCGCCGCCACACCGGACGCAGCAGGAGCCGCATCCGCGGGCACCGGAGCCGCCCCCACCGCCGTATCGTCCGCCTTCACGTCGCTCCAGCCGCCGCCCAACGCTCGAATCAGATTCACCGTCGCCACCGCCTGCGTGCCCGCCAGGTGGCTCGCCTGCAATTGCGACAGCAGCACCTGGCGCTCGCCGTCGATCACGTCGAGATAGCTGACCGCGCCCTCGGTGTACTGCGTGCGCGACAGATGCGCGGCCCGTTGCGAGGCCTCGACCGCGTTGTTCTGCTCACGCATCTGATCGTCGAGCAGGCGCAGATCGGCGAGATTGTCCTCGACTTCGCGGAACGCCACGAGCACTTGCTGACGATACTGCGCGACGTCCTCGTCATACTTCGAGCGTGCCTGCGCGAGGTTGGCCTTGCGGCGTCCGCCGTCGAAGATCGGCAAGGTCAACGCGGTGCCCGCGAACGGTCCGAGGATGAACGCACGGCTCGACCACATGAACAGATCGCCGAGCGTCGCCGATTCGAAGCCGAACGCGCCGGTGATATCGAGCTTCGGGAAGAACGCCGACTTCGCGAGCCCGACACGCGCATTCGCGGCCTGCATCGCGCGTTCGGCCGCCGCGATATCGGGCCGCCGTTCGAGCAACGCCGACGGCAAACCGGCCGGCACGCGCACCGTCACCGGCGCGAGCGGCGCTTCCGCAAACGAGAAATCGGCGGGCGGCTTGCCGAGCAGAATCGCGAGACTGTGCTCCGAGGTCGCCCGCTGACGCGCAACGCCAACCGCGTCGGCACGCGCGCTTGCGAGTTCGTTGCGGGCGCGCGAAAGATCGAGCTCGCTGATGTCGCCTTCCTTGAAGCGCCGCTCGACGAGCTTCAGCGTGTCCTCGCGCAATGCGACGGTGCGACGATACAGGTCCTGGTCGGTATCGAGTTCGCGCAACTGGAAGTAGTTCTGCGCGACGTCGGCTCGCAACGACAGCTGCACCGAACGGAACAGCGCTTCGCTTTGCTGCTCGTCGGCGCGCGACGCGTTCACGTTCGAGCCGACCCGCCCGAACAGATCCGCCTCGTACGATGCGCCCACCTGCGCGCGCCAGATCGTGCCGGTCGTGCCGCCCACGCTGTCCGGCTGGAATTGCGACGCCGCCGACGCACGCTCGCGCGTCGGGCCGAAGCCCGCGTCGAACTTCGGAAACCAGTCGGACTTCGCCGCCTGCGTGACCGCGCGCGCCTGCTGCACGCGCGCCGCCGCGGCCTTCAGATCCTGATTCGCGGCGGCGGCCTGCTCTTCGAGCGCGTCGAGTTGCGGGTCGCCGAACACCTTCCACCATTCGCCGCGCAATGCGTCGTCGGACGGTTGAGCAGGCTTCCATGTGCCGGCGTTCTGTGCCGATGCATCGGTGGCGCCCGAGGCCGCCGCTGCCACTGCCGGCGCTTCCTTGAACGCGGCCGGCGCATCGACATCCGGCCGCTTGTACACGGGCTCTACCGAGCACGCCGCCAGCAGCGCGACCAGCAAACCGCTTGCCGCCGCGCGGCCCCAACCGCTCAAAGAGGCGAAGCGAGATTCAAAGCGTTTCATTGTTGTTTTCTCCTCAGGCGTCCGTGACGGCCGTGCCATAGCGCGGCGAGTCTTTCTGCGCGACGTGGATCGTCCCGCCCGCGAGCGAACGCAGCACCACATAAAACACCGGCGTCAGCATCAGGCCGAACAGCGTGACGCCAAGCATGCCGAAGAACACCGCGATACCCATCGCGTGACGCATCTCCGAACCCGCGCCGCTCGACAACACCAGCGGCACCACACCCATGATGAAGGCGATCGACGTCATCAGAATCGGCCGCAAACGCAGACGGCTTGCCTCGATCGCCGCCGCGAGCGGCGTGCGTCCATCATGTTCGAGTTCGCGCGCGAATTCGACGATCAGGATCGCGTTCTTCGCCGACAAGCCCACCAGCACCATCAAGCCGATCTGCGTGAAGATGTTGTTGTCGCCGCCGGTGAGCCACACGCCGGTCAGCGCGGACAGCACGCTCATCGGCACGATCAGGATCACGGCGAGCGGCAGCGTCAGGCTTTCATACAGTGCCGCAAGCACGAGGAACACGAGCAGCACGCTGATCGGGAACACCCACATGCCCGCATTGCCGGCGAGAATCTGCTGATACGTGAGATCGGTCCATTCGAGCTTCACGCCGCGCGGCAGCACTTCGGCAGCCACGCGTTCGGCCGCGGCCTGGGCCTGCCCCGACGAATAGCCAGGCGCCGGACCGCCGTTGATGTCGGCCGCGGTGTAGCCGTTGTAGCGCACCACCATCTCCGGGCCGTATGTCGGTGTCACCGTGACCAGCGACGAGAGCGGCACCATCTCGCCCGAAGCATTGCGCGTCTTCAGTTGCAGGATGTCGTCGGCACGTTGACGGAACGGCGCATCCGCCTGCACCCGCACCTGATACACGCGGCCGAAGCGGTTGAAGTCGTTCACGTAGAGCGAGCCCAGATAGATCTGCATCGTGTCGAACACGTCCGTGACCGGCACGCCGAGCTGCTTCGCCTTCACGCGATCGAGATCGACGTTCAGTTGCGGCACGTTGATCTGATAACTCGAGAACGTCGGGCCGAGTTCGGGCGTTTGCGCCGCGCGCTTCACGAATGCTTCCGCTGCCTTGTTGAGTTCGGCATAACCGACCGCCCCGTGATCTTCGAGCTGCATCTTGAAGCCGCCGAGCGTGCCGAGGCCGAGCACCGGCGGCGGCGGGAACACCGCCACGAACGAGTCCTTGATCGCGCCGTACTGCTGGTTCAGCGCGCCGGCAATCGCACCGGCCGAGAGCTTCTTGCTGCCACGCTGCTTGAACGGCTTCAGCGTGACGAACACGATGCCCGCGCTCGAACTATTCGTGAAGCCATTCACCGACAAACCGGGGAACGCCACCGCACTTTCCACGCCCGGCTGCTTCAGCGCGATCGCGCTCATGTCGCGAATCACCTTCTCGGTGCGATCGAGCGACGCGCCGTTCGGCAACTGCGCGAACGCGATCAGATACTCCTTGTCCTGCGCGGGCACGAAGCCGCCCGGCACCACACGCGCGATCAATACGGTCGCGCCGAGCAGGATCGCGTACACCACGAGCATCGCGCCCTTGCGGCGCAACACACCGGTCACGCCACGGCCATACGCTTCGGAGCCGCGATGAAAAACCTTGTTGAAGCGCTTGAAGAAGCCGCCGAGCACACGATTCATCACGCGCGTCAGCCAGTCTTCCTTCGCGCCGTGGCCGCGCAACAGCAACGCGGACAAGGCCGGCGACAAGGTCAGCGAATTGAACGCCGAGATCACCGTCGAGATCGCGATGGTCATCGCGAACTGCTTGTAGAACTGACCCGTGAGACCGGTCATGAATGCGAGCGGCACGAACACGGCGACGAGCGTCAGCGCAATCGCGATGATCGGCCCGCTCACTTCGCGCATCGCCTTGTAGGTCGCATCGCGCGCACTGAGCCCGCTTTCGATGTTGCGCTCGACGTTCTCCACCACCACGATCGCATCGTCGACCACGATACCGATCGCGAGCACCATGCCGAACAGCGAGAGCGCGTTGATCGAAAAGCCGAATGCCAGCAGTAGCGAGAACGTACCGACGATCGACACCGGCACCGCGATCAACGGAATGATCGACGCACGCCACGTTTGCAAAAACACGATCACGACAATCACAACGAGTGCGATGGCTTCGAGCAGCGTGTGGATCACCGCTTCGATACTCGAACGCACGAATTGCGTCGGGTCATAGACGATCCGGTATTCGACGCCGGCCGGCATGTCTGCGGAGAGTTCCTTCATCGCCGCGCGCACCTGTTCGGAAATCGCGAGCGAGTTCGCGCCGGGCGCCTGGTTGATTGCCAGTGCAACAGCGGGCTTGTTGTCGAGCAGCGAACGCAGGCCATATTCCGACGCCGCGAGTTCGATACGCGCGATATCGCGCAGATACGTCACGCCGCCATCGGGCGTGGTCTTCACGATAATGTTGCCGAATTCGCTCTCGGTCTTCAAACGGCCGCGCGCATTCACCGACAACTGCAACTGCGTGCCCGGCACCGACGGCGAGGCACCGATCACGCCGGCCGCCACCTGAATGTTCTGCTCGCGAATCGCATTGACGACTTCAGTCGCGGTCAGCCCGCGCTGCGCGACCTTCTGCGGATCGAGCCAGATACGCATCGCGTAGTCGCCCGAACCCCACAACTGCACTTCGCCGACGCCCTGAATCCGCGCGAGCCGATCCTTCACGTTGAGCAGCGCGTAATTGCGCAGATACGTCATGTCGTAGCGGTCGTTCGGCGAGATCAGGTGCACGACCATCGTCAGCGTCGGCGAGCTTTTGATCGTCGTCACGCCGAGCCGCTGCACGTCTTCGGGCAGACGCGGCAGCGCCTGGTTGACGCGGTTCTGCACCAGTTGCGTCGCGAGGTCGGGATTGGTGCCGAGCTTGAACGTCACGGTGAGCGTCAGATTGCCGTCGCTATTCGCCTGCGACTGCATATACAGCATGTTTTCGACGCCGTTGATCTGCTCTTCGAGCGGCGCGGCAACCGCCTCGGCAATCACCTTCGGGTTCGCGCCCGGATACTGCGCGTGCACCACCACCGACGGCGGCACCACTTCCGGATACTCGGAAATAGGCAGCTTGAACAGCGAGATGATGCCCCCGAGCAGGATCAAGACCGATAGCACGCCTGCAAAGATCGGGCGATCGATGAAGAATTTGGATATGTTCATGGGAAACTCTTAACGTTGGAACATGCGCTCACGCGTGCGGCTCACGAATTGCCCTTTGTGCTCTTCGTGCTTTCCGCGCCGGCATCCGCCTTCGTGCGCGTTTGCGCGAGCGGTGCGCTGTTCGGGTCCTGGTCGGCCGTCATCGGCACCATGTGCGCGCGGACCGCATCGCCGGGACGCACGCGCTGAATACCGTTCACGACGATGCGGTCGCCCGGTTTCAAACCGTCCTTGACGACGCGCAGATCGCCCTGCATCGCGCCCGTCGAAATCTCGCGATAGCTGACATGATTGCCCTGATCGACCACGAGCACGAACTTCTTGTCCTGGTCGGTGCCGACCGCGGCATCGTCGATCAGCAGCGCCGGATGCGGCGCGCTGCCGCCCACTTTCACGCGCGCGTAGAGGCCCGGAATCAGCGCACCGTCCTCGTTGTCGAACTTCGCGCGCACACGGATGGTGCCCGACGACGTATCGAGCCGGTTGTCGACCGACTCGATCGTGCCGCTGCGCGAATAGCCGGTTTCATCGGCGAGACCGAGTTCGACCGGCACCTTGCTGCCGTCCTTCGCGCGGCTCAGGTATTGCAGGTAGGTCTGTTCGTCCGCGTCGAACGATGCGTAGATCGGCGAGACCGATACGAGCGTGGTCAACGGTGCCGCACTCGCGCCCGCCGACACGACGTTGCCGACCGTGATCTCCGCGCGCGACACGCGGCCCGCCACCGGCGCGACAATCTTCGTGTAGCCGAGATTGATGCGCGCGGTTTCGAGCGCGGCTTGCGCGGCCTTCAGGTTCGCGCTCGCCTCGCGCGCGGCGTTCTGCTTCTCGTCGTAGTCGCGTTTGGCAATGGCGTTGTCGGCAATCAGTCGCTGCGCACGCTCCCAGTCGCTTTGCGTGTAGCCCGTGCGCGCCTGCGCGGCCGCGAGCTGGGCTTCGGCGCGATCGACTTCGGCCGCATACGGACGCGGATCGATCACGAACAGCGTGTCGCCTTTCTTCACGAGCGCGCCGTCCTTGAAGTTGACCGAGACGATCGTGCCCGGCACCTGCGAACGCACGTCGACTTTTTCGACGGCTTCGAGACGGCCCGAATAACTCTGCCAGTCGGTGATCGTCTTTTGCACGACGGTCGCGACGTCGACTTCCGGCACGATGGTCGGCGCGGCCGGCGAACTCGCATCGACGCGAATCGCGCCGAACGTGCCGAGCCCGGCAAGAACGAGCACGGCTAGCGCGGCAAACGCCACGCGGCGGCGGGAAAGTGGAAGGATGGTCATGTGTAGCTCCGGTGTCGTTGATTGAAATTCTGTTTATCGATGCGCGCGCGTGTCGAAGCGCCACTGAAAAAAGCGCACCGCTTCCTGCAATGCGGGCGGATGATCGGCAAGTTCCGCGTGCGAAACGCTCGGATAGCGGACCACCTGGGTCCGCACGCCCGCGTCGATCAGATTGCTTGCATACTTCTCGGCCTCGACGTGCAGCACGTCGTTCTGCGCGGTCGCGATCAGCGTGGCCGGCAAACCCGCGAGCCGCGCCGATTCGAGCGGCGCCGCGTACGGATGCATGCGCTGCGAGGCCTTCGGCAGATACGCGCGATAGCACGCCGCGCACTCGCGCGCGGTAATGTCGGAGCCGAGACGCCGTTCGTCGCCAAGGCGCGTCAGGCTTGGATCGAGCATCGGTCCGAACAAGGCCTGCGCGTCGACCTGCACGTCGCCACGGTCGCGCGCGATAAAGGCAAGACAGTTCGCCAACTGGCCGCCCGCATCGTGGCCGGCCACGCCGATCTTTCTGCTATTGCCGCCGAACGCGCGCGCTCGCGTCTGCACCCACAGCGCCGCGCGATGCGCGTCTTCGGGCGCGGCCGGAAACGGAAATTGCGGCGCAAGCGAATAGCCGACCGACACGACGAGCGCCGGTAAGTGCTCCGCGAAATAGCGCGCGGCGAAGTCGGCCTGCTCTATCGAGCCCTTCGTAAAGCCGCCGCCGTGGAAATAAAGCAGTACCGGCAGTGCGGTCTTTTTCGCAAGCCGATACAAACGCAGGGTGATTTCCTGTGCGTGTCCGTCGATTCGCACGTCGGTGATTTCGAGTGCCGTCTCATTGGCTTCCGCGGCGCTGCTGTCCGTGGGAACAAAGGAATACGGCGATTTGAATGCATCCATGTCGAGCCGCGCAAATGCGCATAAAACTTCAATGATGCGAATTGTGGATTCGGCAGACTTATAAATAAATGCCTATAATCCGGCAACACAATTCGGTGCCTCTGAACAATCCACTGCGATTGCTCCGCGGATTCCACTCCGCCACTGCGCCCGTCTTCATGGAGGTTTGCGATGGACCGGCTTCAGGCCATGCAAGTGTTCACCCGTGTCGTCGACACCAACAGCTTTACCCGCGCGGCGGAAACGCTCGATCTGCCGCGTGCGTCGGTCACTACGATTATTCAGAACCTCGAAGCGTTTCTCGGCACGCGCCTGATGCACCGGACCACCCGGCGCCTTTCGCTGACGCCGGACGGCGCCGCGTATTACGAGCGCTGCGTGCGCATCCTCGCGGACGTCGAGGAAACCGAGGCCAGTTTTCAGAGCGGCAACAAGAAGCCGCACGGCAAGCTGCGCATCGACATGCCGGGTTCGCTCGGCCGCCTGATCGTGATTCCCTCGCTGTGCGAATTCCACAAGCGCTATCCGGACATCGACCTGCAACTCGGTTTGACCGACCGGCCGGTAGACTTGCTGCAGGAAGGCGTGGATTGCGTGCTGCGGGTCGGCGCGCTGCAGGATTCGTCACTGGTCGCACGCCGCATCGGTCTGTTCGAGGGCGTGACCTGCGCCTCGCCGGACTATATCGAGCGCGCGGGCATGCCGGCGTCGCTCGAAGACCTCGACAACCACAAGGCCGTCAATTATTTTTCGAGCCGCACGGGCCGCACGCTCGACTGGGCGTTCGTGGTCAATGGCAACGAAGTGGAAGTGAAGATGAAGAGCATCGTGTCGGTCAACGACGCGGATGCCTACGTGACCTGCGGACTCGAAGGCTTCGGCCTGATTCAGCCGGCGCTCTTCATGGTACTGCCGCATCTGCGTTCGGGCCAACTCGTCGAAGTACTGCCGGAGTTGAAGCCTTTGCCGATGCCGATTTCCGCCGTCTATCCGCACAGTCGCCATCTGTCGCCGAAAGTCCGCGTATTCGTGGACTGGATCGCGGAAGTATTCGATCGTTGCCCGCTGCTGAGCGGACGCGGCAGGCTCGACGCCACCTGCACGAAGCGCACTTTCGAGGAACGCGAGTCGGCGCCGGCACTCGATACGCCGGTGATGACCGAATGGGTCGCTTGAAAACGCCATCTGGGGCCCATATGCGCAGTATCGGCCCGCCCGAATTGAAGTGCGCAAACTGAAACAGTGAATTGCAGCCGCGGCTCTAATGCCGCGGCTTTTTTAAAAACCTCGTCGCAGCCTGTGCAGTCGCCGCGCTCGTCAGGCTTCGCACGCGATTGTTCTGGAATCGCGACAATTCATTTCACGCGAGCAGATTTATCCGCACCGCGCCGACCTCTACAGTTCACCCTGTCGCAGCGCCACCCATGCTGCCAAGGAATCGACAGGAGTGAATCATGAAACGCAATCTGTTGGCAGGTCTCGCTCTCTCGCTGCTCGTCAGCGCTCCGGTGTTTGCGCAAGGCAGCGGCGGCATTGGCCGCGCGGGCACCTATGACACGCAACCGGCGGCAACCGCGAGCACGAAAACACGTGCCGAAGTAAAGGCCGAACTGGTCGCTGCGTATCGCGACGGTTCGCTGCCCTCGCTCAATCGCAACTCGTATCCGGACAAGGGGCTGATCGGCCAGACGCAAGCGGCACGTATCGCACTGCAGGAAGGGACGAACGGCAACGTGACTCGCGTCGCGGCAGGTCAGTAACGAATCAGTTAAAGCGCGGCCGGCGCGAGGATCGATTTTCCGTACGAATCGATCATTGCTTCGCCGCCCGCGCACTCTTCATCAAGGAGTTCATCATGACACCATCAGAACTGGACAACTGGAATAGCGATACGCCCGTGTGGATGCCGTATCGCCCGTCGCAACATTGAGTGTGGGTTATCGCTCGCGGCTCCAAACTACGCGACTTTATTTTTCGCGCGGCACGTCGGGCTCGAAGAACACCCAACGCACTTGCGGAAACGCGGCCTGCAAATCGGCTTCGATCACGTTGATCGCATCGACCATCGCGCGGCCGCTCGCATAATCGATCATTTCCGCCTGCACCGCGACGACGACATGACGCCCCCATTGCAGCGTAATCATATTGATGATGCTGCGAATCTCCTCGCGCGCATGCAGATGCGCCTCGATCGCGCGGCGCACTTCCGGGCTCGCCGACTCGCCGACGATCATCGATTTCACTTCGCGCGCAACGAGCCACGCAATCACCATCAGCAGGAAACCCACGCCGATCGAACCGAGCGCGTCGTAGACAGGATTGCCGGTCACCATCGTCAGCAGCACCGCGATAAACGCAATCGCGAGACCCGCGAGAGCAGCAATATCCTCGCCGGCCACGACCAATAGCTCGGCTTCGCGCGTTTCGCGAAACCAGCGCCACAGGCTTTTATCCGGATGCGTCTTGCGAATCTCCTTGACGGCGCCCCATAGCGACAGCGATTCGAGCACCACCGAAATCCCGAGCACCGCCAGCGCAACGAACGCAAACTGCAACGGCTCGCGTGCAATCACACGATGCACGCCTTCATACACCGAGAACGCGCCGCCGACAAAAAACAGCAGCAATGCAACGAGCAGCGAATAGAAATTGATTTCGCGGCCACTGCCCATGGGATGCAAGGGACTGACCGGTTTGCGCGCTTCGCTCAGGCCGAATAACAGAAGCAGTTGATTGCCGCAGTCGGCGGTGGAGTGAATCGCTTCGGCGAACATCGCGCCGGAACCCGTCAACGCCGCCGCGGCGAACTTGCAGATAGCGATGCCGAGATTGGCGGCGAGTGCATAAAAAATGGCTTTCGGCGATTCTTCTTTCATCTTCGGGAAGGCATCCGTGAGTTTTATCGGAAGTTGCCGACAGGCAACTCCCGTATTATGGACACGGCGAGTTGAACACATCCAACTCGCCGCGCTGCGCCGCGTCATCTTATGCTACCTCGCTCCGCGAGCTCCCGATGTACGCGGTCGGTAGTCGAGCCCTTCCGTGCGCGCCGTCTCTCCTGTCGCCACGCTCCCCCTCAGACTCTCACTGTGCCCTTTCCAACGCCGCCATCTCGCGCACGACCACGAGCAGGACGGACAGACTCGCGCCGCCGGTGGCGCGCAAATCAGCCAGCAGACGCGTATAACGCTCGATCTGCACAGCACGTTTTTCGTGCCATGCCTGCACGAGCGAGTCCGGCGTCGATGCGTCGTTCGCGTCCGCCAGCGCGCTCGTGGTCAGCGCGCGCTTGAGCCGCGCGAGTTCGGCCAGCGCCGAGGCGCGCGCCAGCATATCCCAGTGCGTCGGCGCCGGCAGCGAAGCCGCGCGCTCGCTGATCCAGCCATAGTTCAACAGCGTGCCGAGCGCGAAGTAGACGCCCGCCACCTGTTCGAGACTGCGCCCGCACGTCGATGCGACTTCGGCGATATCGAGCAGCGCCGCCGACACCTCGCCGCTCGCGATACGCGCCGCCAGATCGCTATCGACGCCGGCATCGACGAAGCCACGCTGCCGCTCGGAGAGCGCTTCGAGATCCGCGCCCGGCAGCAGCGCCGGCCATTGCGGCGCGAGACGCTGCGCCGCATCGCGGCAGCGCGCGAGCAAACCGGCCACGTCGTCGCCGGCCGCGCCCGATTGCAGATGCCGCAGGAACCACAGCGCCGAACGTTCGACGAGCCGCGCGACTTCGGCGAACATACGCGCCTGCACGTCGTCGGGAACGCGGTTGTCGAGCGCGTCGATATTGTTCCAGATCCGGTCGAGGTCGAATACGTCGCGCGCCATGATGCACGCGCGCACGATATCGCCGGGCTGCGCATCGGTTTCTTCCATCAGCCGATGCACGAACTCGCAGCCCACACGATTCACGAGCGCATTGGTCAGATGCGTCGCGAGAATTTCACGGCGCAGCGGATGGCGCTGCATCGGTTCGCGGAAACGCTGCCGCAACGGCTTCGGGAAGTACTCGATCAACATATCGCCGACGAGCGGGTCTTCCGGCATCGACGAATCGAGCAGCGCGTCGTACAGCCACATCTTGCTGTAGGCGAGCAGCACCGCGCGCTCGGGCGTCGTCAGGCCCTGCTTCGCAGCCGCGCGTTCAGCGACTTCCTCGTCGGTGGGCAGAAACTCGATCACGCGATTGAGCCGCCCCGCGCGTTCCAGATAGCGCATCAGACGCGTTTCGGCATCGAGCAGTTCGACGCCGAAGCGGCCCGCAATCGACAACGCCTGGGTCTGATAGTAATTGTCCCGCAGCACGAGCAGGCCCACTTCGTCGGTCATTTCGGCGAGCAGGGCATTGCGCTGCTTCTCGGTCATCTCGCCATCGGCAACGACGAGCCCGAGCAGAATCTTGATGTTGACTTCGTGATCCGAACAATCGACGCCCGCGGAATTGTCGATCGCATCGGTATTGATACGGCCGCCGCGCTGCGCGAATTCGATACGCCCCAGTTGCGTCAGGCCGAGATTGCCGCCTTCGGCCACGACCTTGCAGCGCAGATCGGCGCCGCTCACGCGAATCGCGTCGTTCGCGCGATCGCCGACCTGCTGATGCGTTTCGCGGCTCGCCTTGACATAGGTGCCGATGCCGCCGTTATAAAGCAGATCGACCGGCGCCTGCAAAATCGCGCGCATCAGCTCGGCCGGCGCGAGTGCCGCCGCATTGATGCCGAGCACCGACTGCACCGCCGTCGACAACGGAATCGTCTTCGCGCTACGCGGGAACACGCCGCCGCCCGCCGAGATCAGCGACGAATCGTAATCGGCCCAGCTCGAACGGTCGAGCATGAACAGCCGCTCGCGCTCGGCGAAACTCGCGGCCGGGTCGGGATCGGGATCGAGAAAGATGTGCCGGTGATCGAACGCGGCGACGAGCCGGATATGCGGCGACAACAGCATGCCGTTGCCGAACACGTCGCCCGACATATCGCCGACACCGACTACCGAGAAGTTCATGCTCTGCGTGTCGACGCCCATTTCGCGGAAGTGCCGCTTGACCGACTCCCATGCGCCGCGCGCGGTAATGGCCATCTTCTTGTGGTCATAGCCGACCGAGCCGCCCGACGCGAACGCATCGTCGAGCCAGAAGCCGTATTCCTGCGAGATCGCGTTCGCGTAGTCGGAGAAGGTGGCAGTGCCTTTGTCGGCGGCGACGACCAGATACGGGTCGTCGGGATCATGGCGCACTACGTCGGGCGGCGGCACGACATCGGTGCCGGCGAGATTGTCGGTCACGTCGAGCAATCCGCGCAGGAAGGTCTGATAGCACGCAACTCCTTCGCGCATCCACGCATCGCGCTCGCTTTGCGGCGGCGGATTCTTCACGACGAAGCCGCCTTTCGAGCCGACCGGCACGATCACGACGTTCTTCACCATCTGCGCCTTCATCAAGCCGAGCACTTCCGTGCGGAAGTCTTCACGTCTATCGGACCAGCGCAAACCGCCGCGCGCGACGCGACCGCCGCGCAAATGCACGCCTTCGACACGCGGCGAATAGACCCAGATCTCGAACATCGGTTTCGGCTCGGGCAAGCCCGGCACCTGCGCCGGATCGAACTTGAACGACAGGTACGACTTCGGCCGCCCTTCTGCGTCGTAGCGATAGTAGTTAGTGCGCTTGGTCGCCTTGATGACGCCGAGGAACTGCCGCAATATGCGGTCTTCGTCGAGATTCGGCACCTGGTCGAGCGCGCTCTCTATTGCCGCGAGACCGCTTTCGACACGCGCCTCGCGCACTGCACCGAGCGCCGGATCGAAGCGCGCGATAAACAGTTCGACGAGCATGCGTGCGATCGCCGGATTGCCGGTCACCGCGCGCTCGATATACGCATCGCTGAACGTCGAGCCCACCTGGCGCAGATACTTCGCATACGCCCGCAGAATCGTCACCTCGCGCGCATTCAGTTGCGCGCGCAAGACAAGGCGATTGAAGTCGTCGCTTTCGATCGCGCCGGTCCATACCTGCTCGAACGCTTCCTCGAACAGTTCCTTCACGCGCTCGATGTCGAACTCGGCATCGTCCGCGAGTTCGAGGCCGAAGTCGTGAATCCATGCCGGCGTCGCGCCCAGTGCCTCGATCAGATAAGGCCGCTCTTCGTCGACCCGCACACCGAGATGTTCGAGCATCGGCAAGCTGCGCGACAACGCGATCGGCAGGCCCGCGCGATACACCTTGAAACGGAACGCGCGCGGTCCCGATTCGATCGGGCGGTACAGGTTCATCGCGAGCCTTTCGCTGCCCTGCACGCGTTCGATCAGTTCGATATCGCGCACCGCCGTGCGCGCCGGATAGTCGTCGCGATAGCCGGCGGGAAACGAATCGCCGTAATGCTGCAGCAGACGGTTGCCGTGCTCTTCGCCGTACACGTCGAGCAACGCGTCGGCGAGATCGTCCTGCCAGCGGCGCGCAACCTGTACGAGCCGCGCTTCGAGTTCGCGCGTATCGACATCCGGCATGCCGCCCGGTTTCGCATGGACGACGAAATGAATCCGCGCGAGCGTCGACTCCGACAGCAGCGGCGTGAATTCGACGTTCTCGCCGTTGAACGCATCGGCAAGCAGGTTCGCGATACGCTGCCGCAAATCGGTGTTGTACTTGTCGCGCGAGACGAACACGAGGCACGACACGAAGCGGTCGAAGCGATCGCGCCGCGCGAACAGACGCGTGCGCTGATGCTCCTGCAAACGCAGCACGCCGAGCGCGGTGTCGTAGAGCTGGTCTTCATCGGCCTGGAACAGTTCGTCGCGCGGGTAAGTTTCGAGCACCGTCACGAGCGATTTCGCCAGATGACCTTTCGGCAGGAAGGCGGCGCGGCGCACGATATTGGCGCATTTGCGCCGCACGATCGGAATTTCCGCGGCCGAAACGAAATACGCGGTGGACGTATAAAGGCCGATGAAGCGCCGCTCGCCGCTCACCTTGCCGTCCGCGCCGGTCAGCTTGATGCCGACATAGTCGAGATAGCCGGGCCGATGCACGGTGGCGCGCGAATTGGCCTTGGTCAGAAAGATCGGCGAGGAGCCCGCGATGATTTCCGCAGCGGCCGGCGGCAGCGGCGTGATTTCCGCGGCACCAGCGGGCCGCAGCGCATCGCGCAGAATGCCGAGGCCCGAGCCCGGCACGGCGCGCAGGCCATAGCCGCTGTCCTGCTGCACGAGTTCGTAATCGCGCTGGCCGAGAAACGTAAAGTGATCGGCGACCATCCATTCGAGGAACGCGCGTGCTTCGACGCCTTCCGCGCCCGTCTCGCGAACCTTGAGGTCCTGGATCGTCGCCTTTGCGCACTCGATCAGTTTCGGCCAGTCTTCCACGGCCGCGCGCACGTCGCCGAGCACGCGCGCGATATCGTCGCGCAACGCGTCGAGTTTTGCGGCATCGCCGCAACGGTCCACTTCGAAGTGAATGCACGAGGTCAGGTGCGAACGCGTATCGCCGGCGTCCTCGGCGCCCTGGCTCACGCGTTCGATACTGCCGTCGGCCGCGCGCCAGATGCGAAACACCGGATGCACGACCGAATGCAGCGCGAGCCCCTCGCGGTTGACCGCCATCGACACCGAATCGACGAGAAACGGCATGTCGTCGTTGACGATCTCGATCACCGTATGATCGGAGTGCCAACCGTGCTGTTCGAGGATCGGGTTATAGACGCGCAGCCGTTGCTGGCCCGGCGCGAAGCGCTGCGCAGTTTGCCAGTGCGCGAGCGCCGCGCCGTAGAGATCGGCGATCGAGCGGCTTTGCAGATCGCCGCTGTCGACGAAATCGTAGTAATGCCGCAGGAAAGGTTCGACGATGTTGAAGGTCGGCTCGGGCAACCGTCCACGCGCGAATTCGACGACATCGTTCAGCAGGTGCGTGACGGCTTCTTCGTTCTTTGCTTGCATGATCGACTCCCCTGGCTGGCGGCAATGGTGAGTATCGTGTGATTCGCAGGCAACGTCTGACAATGGATTATGCGCCCGCCGCGAGCAATCAGATCGATCGGCGCGCTCAGGTAATACCCGCTACGCGGCTTGCGGCGCCGCAGCGCACCGCGCCGCACGGCGGTAGTCCGCCCCGATATGTCGGTCGGCGGCACGGACTGCTTACGGCGCGGGTTTCGCCGCTGCGCTTGCCGCCATCTGCACCGGGCCTGGCCCGTCTTGCGGGCCGTCCTGTTGTTCCCGCGACTGCTCCAGCCACACGCGAATCTGCGCCGCGGTCCACGCCGGATCGTCGTGCGGCAGATCGTGCCCGGCCCACGAATGCTCGCGATGCCCGGCATGCCACGCCGCCGCGAGCTTCGTCGAGCAGACCGGGTTGACGAGCCGGTCCGCCCGCGCGGACAGGATCAGCAACGGGCAACGCGGCGCGGCCTGCGCCGCCGTGAAACGCGCCGCGGCCCACAGTTGCCGCAGCGCATTCGCGTGGCTCACCGGCGCGGCGCGGCGAATCCGGGTCCACGTATCAATATCGGCGCCCAATGTTGCGACGTTATTGCACGTGAGCCGATGAATGCCGCTCTCGGCCTCGACGGCATCGCTCCAATGCATGGCGACACCGAGCAGACCCGGCCACGCCGACGGCCGCAGCCGTTCATGCGGACGGCTGAACGGCCGCATGCTCGTGTTGATCAGCACGAGCCGCTCGATTTCCTCGGGATAGCGCTGCGCCCAATCGGTCGCCACCATGCCGCCGAGCGACATCGCGAGCACGCTGTACGGTCCCGGCGCGCCCGTTTGCAAGGCCAGCTGCCGCACGAACGCCACCATGCCCGCGACCGTCGCCGGCGCGCGCCGATCCGCGAACTCGCCGTTGCCGGGCAGATCGAGCAGCAGCAGGCGCGGGCGCTCTGACGCATCTCCCGTCGCATCGCGCAAGATCGAGTTCGACAGGCCGCTCGCGGCCTCGCTCAAACTCTCGCGCAACGCATCCGGCAGACGTCCCCAGTGCCGGGTTTCGCGTGTGAGTCCGCGCAGCAGTATCCAGGTGCTCATACGGCGTCCGGCCTGTACCAGAGATCGATCGCGCTTTGCAGCACCTGCTCGCGGCGCTTGCCTTGCGGTAGCCAGCGCTGCGACGAAAACGCCGCGCGCGCGAGGAAGTCGAGCAGGTTCGCGTGGCGCCGCAAGACGCGCGCCGTGCGATGCGCCTTGACCGGATTGAACATGCCCTGCCGCGAAAACAGTTGGCGCGGGTTCTTCTTGATCCACAGCCACGAGCCGAGTTCGAGCGTCATCGGCAGGAAGATGTTCGGCTCCGGCACGCGATCGTACGCGTAGTCCCACAGATCGCCGTGCACGAGATACTGGTGGCTCTGCGGTTCGAACTTATAGCCGTGATGCGGATGCGCGTGCTCGAACATGCTCTTGAGCACGTACATTTCCGGCAGATGCGGCATCTGCTTGCGCGTGCGCGCGTAGGGAAACCAGATGCTGTCGCTCCAGCCGTAACCGGAATGGCAGTCGAGCGCGATGCTGAGCGGACGCGTGGCCATCTGCGTTTCGACGACCTGCAGCAGCGCGGCCGCTTCGGGCTCCATCGGCTCGCCCGCGCGGCCGCGATACCACGGCAGCCACGCGCCGACGCGCTGCCCGCCCGCGAGCAGCGGCACGCGCGCATCGGCATCCTGCGGCGCGTTGCGCATCAGATCGACGCCGCGCGGGTTCGCGCGCGTCGCCGCCCACATGCCGCCAGGGTTCGCAATCGGCAAAAAGATCAGGCGAATCGACTGCAATTGCCGCACCAGCAATTCGTCCCACTCGAGCCGCGCGAGCAGCGCGCGCATGTAGTCGAGCACCAGTTGCGAACCGATCCGTTCGAGGCCGTGAATACCGCCGAAAAAACCGATGGCCGGCGCGAGCGGATCGGACGAACCAATGCTCGCGGTATAGACGGAAAAGTGCCGGCCATGCACCGCGGTTTCGCACACGGCGCAGATTTCGAAACTCGCGCTGCCGTGCTCGAGAATCGACTTGAGATCTTCATATTCCGCAAAGCTGTCGGGAAGAAAACTCAAAGGGGTCGGCATAACGGCATGAAAGGATGATTGGGGACAGTCCCTGGATGACGCAATATAGCCTGGCGCGCGTGTCGGCACGCGCGCGCGGCACGGTAGCGCAGGAATCGTGTCATCCGTATGTCATTTTTCATTCTGTCGCGCATCCCGATCGATCCCGCCTCGCTTCGCCTCTTCGCCTGACTTCTGGCTGACTTTGTTTTGCCATCCTGACGACATACAAAAGGGTGCGAAATATATAGTCGTCTAGACGTTGCGATGCCTTCACTGAACCGTCACAGACGCTTCCTAGAATGTCCCCACGCATACCGGCAGCGGCCGGCTGCAACGAGGAGAAACAGATGGAAACGATCCGTGAGGCCATTCGAATCGAACGTTTGAGCAAGACGTTCGGCAATGGACGCAAAGCGCTCGACGAAATCGATCTGCGTGTCGCGCCCGGCGAAATGGTCGCGTTGATCGGCGCATCGGGTTCGGGCAAGTCGACCCTGCTGCGGCATATCGCGGGCTTCACGGCCTCGGACGCCCAGCCGTCGCAGATCGCGATTCTCGGCCGGCCGATCCAGCAGAACGGCCGCATCGTCAGGGAAGTGCGCAGCATTCGCCGCGACATAGGCTTCGTATTCCAGCAATTCAATCTGGTCAACCGGCTTTCCGTCGAAACCAACGTGCTGATCGGCGCGCTCGCGCGGCTGCCGTGGTGGCGCCGTCTGACCGGCCTCTTTCCGCAGGCCGAGCGCGCGCTGTCGCTTGCCGCGCTCGACGAAGTCGGCATCGGCGAACACGCGCGCGAACGCGCCGCGAATCTGTCGGGCGGTCAGCAGCAACGCGCGGCACTCGCGCGTGCGCTCGTGCAGCGCGCGAGCATCGTGCTCGCCGACGAGCCGATCGCCTCGCTCGATCCCGAATCGTCGCGCCGCGTGATGGACATGCTGCGCGCGCTGAACGTCGAGCATGGAATCACCGTGCTCGTATCGCTGCATCAGGTCGACATCGCGATGCAATACTGCGCGCGCACGATTGCGCTGCGGCGTGGCAAGGTCGTCTACGACGGTCCTTCCGGCGCGCTCACGCCGGTGCTGCTCAAGAAGCTCTATGGCGACGACGCGCGCGAACTGCTCGACGACGCAGCGCACGAGCCCCTTGCCGGCGCACCCGAGCAACAGAACGACGCGCGTCGCGCCGCCACCCATAGCCGGTTCGCGCTCGCCCCCGCGCATCCGACCTGAACTCGCCCCGAGCGGCAACGCGCCGCATCGTCAACCCAACCCATTCCGCCCACTCAACCAGAACTTCACCCATGAAACTCCTGCGCTCACTGATTACGCTGGCTGCCGGCGCAGCCGCTTTCGCCTGCGTCGCCACGGCTCATGCCGAAGACATCAACCTCGGCATCATCTCGACCGATTCGTCGGCAGTGCTCAAGCAACGCTGGGAACCGCTGATCGACGACATGAAGAAGCAGACCGGCCTCAACGTAAAGGCGTTCTTCGCGACCGATTACGCCGGCATTATCGAAGGCATGCGCTTCAACAAAGTGCAGATCGGCTATTTCGGCAACGCCTCGGCGCTGGAAGCCGTAGATCGTTCGAATGGCGAAATATTCGCCAAGGCACAGCACGCGAACGGCGACAGCGGCTACTACTCGCTGCTGATCACCAACGTGAACAGCCGCTTCAAGACGCTCGACGACGTCTTCAAGAATACCAAGGACGTCACGCTCGGTTTCGGCGATCCGAACTCGACGTCGGGTACGCTGGTGCCGTCTTACTACCTGTTCGCGAAGCACAACACGCCGGTCAATACGTCGTTCAAGAGCGTGCTGCCGTCGAGCCACGAAGCTAATCTGCTCGCCGTCGTGAACAACAAGGTCGATATCGCGACCAACAACAGCATGGCCATGGCTACGCTCAAGCGCGAGCATCCGGACAAGTTCGCGCAGGTGCGCGTGCTGTGGACCTCGCCGCTGATTCCGTCCGACCCGCTCGTGTGGCGCAAGGATCTGCCGCAAGCGACCAAGGACAAGATCCGCAAGTTCTTCCTGAACTATGCGAAGACCGATCCGCATGAAAAAGCGGTGATGGCCGGCATTACCGAATACAGCGGCTTCGAGGCTTCGTCGGATCAACAGTTGCAGCCGATTCGCGAGATCGCGCTGTTCCAGCAGAAGCAGAAGATCGAAGCCGATACGCACCTGTCCGACAGCGAGCGCAAGACCCAGCTCGCCGATCTCGATGCCAAGCTGAGCGCCCTCAATAGCGCACAGCAGAAGCAATGAACTCGGCGGATCTGGTCACCTCGCCGGTGCCCGCGGACGACACGTCCGCGGCACGGGCGAAGGCCGCCGGCAAGCTCAGCTGGCGCTCGCTGCTAGGCTGGATCGTGGTGCTGGCGGTTCTCGGCGGCACGTGGCATAGCGCCGAGATGCGTCCGCTCGATCTCGTCAGCGACGCCGGGAATATGGGGCAGTTCGCGAAGGACTTCTTCCCGCCCGACTTCACCGAGTGGCGCACCTACGTGCACGAAATGTTCGTGACGCTCTCGGTCGCGATCTGGGGCACGGCCCTCTCGCTCGTCTGCGCGGTGCCGTTCGGCCTGATGTCGGCGCACAACATCGCGCCGATGTGGGTCGTGCAGCCGGTGCGTCGCCTCATGGACGCCTGCCGCGCGATCAACGAAATGGTCTTCGCGATGCTGTTCATCGTCGCGGTCGGCCTCGGGCCGTTCGCGGGCGTGCTCGCGCTGTGGGTGCACACGACCGGCGTGCTTGCGAAACTGTTCGCCGAAGCGGTCGAGGCGATCGATCCGCGTCCGGCCGAAGGCGTGCGCGCGACCGGTGCGACGCCTATCGACGAAATCGTCTATGCGGTGCTGCCGCAAGTGTTGCCGCTGTGGATTTCGTACGCGCTGTATCGCTTCGAATCGAATGTGCGCTCGGCGATGGTGGTCGGCATGGTCGGCGCGGGCGGCATCGGCGTCGTGCTGTATGAGGCGATCCGTTCGTTCGACTATGCGCAGACGTCCGCGTTAATGATCATGGTGATCCTCGTCGTAACCGTGATCGATCTCGGCTCGGCATGGCTGCGTGACCGGGTAATCTGACTCGATGCGCGCGAGGAGCTGGACCGCTCCTCGCAGTGCTGCTTCGGCAACCATCAGCGCGTGTAATTCACCACCGGCACCGAGTACGAACTCGGTACGTAATCGGCACGGCCGCCACGCTGCGACGAACCATGCGCCGGCGCGCCGTAGCCGCTATTCCCCACCGCCTGATTCCGGGCCGCGACCTTCGCTTCGGCTGCCTGAATATTGGCCGGATAATCGACGACGTTCTCCGTGGCCGGATCGTAACCGACCTTTTCGAGCTGGACCAATTCGGCACGCACCTGCGCGCGCGTGACCGGCTCGTTGACCTGATTCGACTGGGCCGAGGCCGCGAGCGGCGCGGCAATGAGAGCAGCGATAACGGTAGCTTCGATCAGCGACTTGATGGTCTTCATGATGTCCAATCTCCAGGGATTGCTTCGTTCGGTTGCCGCGGCGCCTCGTGCAACGAGTGGTTGTCCGCAGCGGTCAAGCCAGTTTAGAAGCCGGCCACGCCGCGCAGAAGCCCCTGAACCATGAATTCACTGTTGCGCCGGCCGCCACAATTCGGGCCCGGCATATCGGCCACGCGGGCGGATCGTCATGAATTACACTGATGACGCACAACGAAGCGCCCAGGCCATCGCATCCGATCGAGGAGATCCGCGCCCATGCCACCCGCCGTTGCCCTGCCTTCCTACCGCGCAACCGTGCGCGCCGAATGGGTCGATTACAACGGCCACATGCGCGACGCTTTCTATATGCTGCTTTTCAGTCTCGCCGGCGATGAACTGATCGATCTGATCGGCCTGCCCGACCCCGTGCGCAAGGAGCGGCGGCGTTCGATCTACACGCTCGAAGCCCATCTCAACTATCTGCACGAGGTCAAGGAAGGCGCGCAGGTGCGCATCGACATGCGTATCCTCGCGCACGACACGAAACGCATCCACCTGCACCTTGAAATGTTCGCCCTCGACGGTGATCGCGCCGAACCCGTCGCCGCGAGCGAGCAAATGCTGTTGCACGTCGATACGAGCGGACCGCGCGGCATCGCGTTCGATCCCGACATCGAAGCGCGTGTGCGCGAACTCGCCGAAGCCCACGCCGCGTTGCCGCCTGCGCGCTTCGCAGGACACGTGATCGGCCTGCCGGCCGCCACATGACACCACACGGCGCCAGGCGAGATAGCGAGCGAACGGATAGATCGCCACCCCTGACCGGCGGGCGGCGTGTCGACACAGCTCAGCGATTACGCTGGGCGCGCCATTGCGAAAACGTCACGAGGTCGATACCGACCTCGGCCGGCTCGATACGCGTCCAGCCATAGAACGCATCGTCCCACTCCGGGATGCCGCGCGGCGTCAGCGTCCTGAACTTCATGCCGGAGCGATAGGCGAGGTCCGGCCAGAACAGCGGCATGACCTCGCGCACCGCGAGTTGCCGCAGCAGGTCGGACGGACCGCCCTCGTCGGCGACGATCTCGCCCTGCGA
>Ga0153988_1000048_pt1 | contig 24149 bp, 20 predicted proteins | sample TSNC072MetaG_FD_104742 | JGI IMG/M metagenome (GOLD analysis project Ga0153988, IMG submission 104742) | Attine ant fungus gardens microbial communities from North Carolina, USA - TSNC072 MetaG | ecosystem: Host-associated > Fungi > Mycelium > Unclassified | place: USA: North Carolina, Jones...
ACTCGATGCGGGATACGTGCCGCCGAGCGCGGCGCGCGTGCCGTCGAGCGTGCGCATGTCGACGAGAACCTTGGCGTCGCCGGTCTTCAGCAACTGCGAAACGGTCGGCTCGGTGGTCATGCCCGCGTCGATGCGGTTCTGCTTGATTGCCGCGATAAAGCTGTTGTCCGCACCGACCGGCAGCAGCGTATATTGCGTGGCTGGCACGCCCGCGCGTTGCGCGAGGTACTGCGTGAGGAAACTCGTCGACGAGCCGAGGCCGGTCACGCCGAGCGTTTTGCCTTTCGTGTCGGCCATGCTCTTAAGGGTATCGGCCGCTTTCGTCGAAACCATTTCCACTTCGCCGGGCACCTGGCCGAACACGACCAGCGCCTGAATTTCCTTGCCCTTGCTCTGCAGATCGATCGTGTGATCGTAGAAGCCCACGACACCTTGCACCGCGCCCGCGAGCAGTTCGTTTTCCGCATCGACGCCGGCTGGCTGCGAGAGGATCTCGACGTCGAGCCCTTCGTCCTTGAAGTAACCGAGTTGTTCGGTCAGCTTGGCAGGCAGATAGATGATCTTGGTGGCACCGCCCACCATGATCGTGATCTTTTCGGCGTGAGCGGCGGCCGAAGCGGCGGCAAGGGCGAAAGCAACACCTGACATGGCGGCAATCTGGCGCAAGGTACGCATGAAGCAGTCTCCTTAATTAAGTGTGGTCGCCGCGGCCTGATATGCGGCGCTTTTCTGGGTGAATGGCGGGGATTATAAAAATGCCAAACCTTCTGCCAGCTTTCGGGGGGGAGCGCGAAACATGGGTGTTAACCCGAAAATGAGCCGAGAATCAGCCGAGAATCAGCCGAAACCGAGCCGCAAATAAGCCGCAAGTAATACGCAGCCAGGCCGCCATCGTGCGACGCTCCCGACATGCGTCGATGCCGCGCGGGGGGGCGTATGGCGCAAATCCCACAGGAAGCGCGCAAAACCCCTGTTTTACGGCACAATCGACGGCCTGACTTTTGCCTTTGCCGCCATGAAGCTGCTGCTCATCGAAGACAACCCCACGCTCGCGCACTGGCTCGCGAAGATGCTGGAGCAGGAAGCCTTCGCACTCGATGCCGTGCAGGACGGCGACGAGGCCGACCGTCTGCTGCGCACGAATCACTACGACGTGATCCTGCTCGACCTGAATCTGCCGAAGCTCTCGGGCAAGAACGTGCTGCGCCGTCTGCGTCAGCGCGGCGATGCGACGCCGGTGCTGATCCTGACCGCGAGTGGTTCGATCGACGAAAAGGTGGAATTGCTCGGCGCCGGCGCGGACGATTACCTCGTCAAGCCATTCGAAGTGCGCGAATTGATTGCGCGCATTAAGGTTGCGATTCGCCGGCAGTCGCCTTCGAAAGCGAGCGAGGTGGTGTGCGGCGATCTGTCATTTGATATCGACACGCGGCAGTTCACGCTGAAAGGCGCGCCTCTGAATGTGACGCCGCGCGAGCGCTCTGTGCTCGAAGCACTGATTCTGCGCCTCGGCAAGACGGTGACGAAACCCGCGCTCGTCGACGCGATCTTCACGCTCGCGGACGAGCCGAGTGAAGACGCGGTGGAGATCTACATTTCGCGTCTGCGCAAGAAGCTCGACGGCAGTTCCGCGGCGATCGTCACGCTGCGTGGGCTTGGGTATCTGCTGCGCAAGAAAGAAGACGACCACTGACGATGGCTAATAGTCTGCGTATCCGTTTGCTATGGTGGCTGCTCGTGCCGCTCGCGCTCTATGTGTTCGTGACCGGCAAGACCGAATACGACAATGCGCGGCGCACCGCGAATCTCGTGCAGGACAACCAACTGGTGGCGTCGGCGCGCATGATCGCGGGGGAAGTCGAATGGCGGGACGGATTTCTGCGCGTGGACGTGCCGCCTGCCGCGCTCGAGATTTTTGCCTCGCCGTATCGCGACCAGGTGTTCTATGGCGTGCGTGTCGACGACGGGCAACTGCTCGCGGGCACGCCCGATTTTCCGCCGCGTTCCGCGCGGGCGCCCGACGTGCCGGATTCGTACTATACGGAGTTGCACGGCCAGCAGGTGCGCGCGGTGGATATCGCGCGGCTCATGTACGACAACGGCGTGACGCGTCGCGTGCGCGTGACTGTCGGCAAGACCGTGCGCTCGCGCGACGCGATGACGAAGCAGCTATGGCAGCCGCAACTGATCCGGCAGATCGAAATGATCGTGCTGGCGGTCGCGCTTGTTTGCATCGGACTTACGTTCGAATTGCGGCCGCTAATGAAAGTGAAAGACGAGGTTGCCGATCGCGATCCGATGCAACTGGAGCCGATTCGCGTGGAGCGCTTGCACACGGAATTGCGTCCCATCGTCGATGCGATCAATCAGTGTATTGCGCGCCTCGGCTTGCAGGTGGCGGTGCAACGCCGCTTTATCGCCGACGCCGCGCATCAGTTGCGCACGCCGCTGACGCTGCTCGGTACGCAACTGCAATTCGCGCGGCAGCAGGAAGGCATCAACCCCGCGCTCGACGAAGCGCTGGGCGCGATGCATCGCAGCAACCGGTCGATGGTCGCGCTCACGAACAAGCTGTTGTTGCTCGCGCAGGCCGAGGCCGCCGATACCGCGCAACTCGCGATGGAAAGTGTCGACCTGGTGCCGCTCGCGATGGAAGTCGTCGAAGACCTCGCGTTGCTCGCGCAGGCGCGTGAAATCGATCTCGGCGCGGAATTGCACGGCGCCGCGCCGGTGTTGGGGCATCGTGGATTGCTACAGGCACTGATTGCGAATCTCGCCGAGAACGCGATTCGTTATACCGGCAGTGGCGGTCACGTGACGGTTGCGGTGCATGCCGATGCCAATACGGTTACGGTAAGCGTCATCGACAACGGCCCCGGCATTCCGGCCGAAGCGCGCAGCCGCGTGTTCGAGCCTTTTTTCAGGGTCTCGACGGATACGGATGGCACTGGGCTCGGACTCGCGATCGTGCGCGAGATCGCGGATGCGCATCACGGCGAGATATCGCTGAAGGCGGGCGATGGCGGCAAGGGCGTGGATATTGCCGTGAGGTTTCTGCGCGCGGCGTTGAAGTGATCGGGAGAAACCCGAGGTTCGTGCTATTTCGCATTTGTGAAAGCATCGGGAAGGGTTCGCACCTTCAGAATCACGAGCAGGCGCCGCGCGCGGCGCCAAGAAGCAGGATAACGGAGACACCCGCCATGAAGCTTCCTCTGACGCGTTTCTCGCGCGCGGCCTATGCGGCCGTCGCGGCGTCGCTGGCGTTCTGCGCGCTCGCGAAACTCGCGATGCCCGCGCAAGCCGCCGAGCCGGAGAAACTCGCGATCATGGTCGGCGGTATCGACAAGCTCATTTATTTGCCGGCGCGTCTTGCCGAACAGCTCGGCTATTTCAGGGCGGAAGGGCTCGACGTCGAACTGCTGTCGCAACCGACCGGAATCGAGGGCGAAAACGAAATGCTCGCGGGCGCGGTGCAGGGCGTGGTCGGCTTTTACGATCATACGATCGATTTGCAGACGCGCGGCAAGGAAGTGAAGACGATCGTCGTATTCGCTCAGGTGCCCGGCGAAGTGCAACTGGTCGCGGCGAAATCGGCCGATTCCATCAGAAGCATGGCCGACGTGCGCGGCAAAACGCTCGGCGTAACCGGGCTCGGTTCGTCGACGAGTTTTCTCACGCAATACCTCGCGCAACGCGCGGGCGTGCCGTCCACGCAATACACACTGCTGCCGGTCGGCGCGGACAGCAGTTTTATCGCGGCAATGCGGCAAGGGCGCATTCAGGCGGGTATGACGACGGAGCCGACCGTCACTCGCTTATTGAAAGCCGGCGAAGCGAAAGTACTCGTCGATATGCGCAATGTCGGCGGTACTCGCGAGGCGTTGGGCGGCACCTATCCGGCGTCGAGCTTCTATATGCAAAGTACCTGGCTCGACTCGCATCCCGACGAGGCCGCCAAACTCGCGCGCGCGTTCGTGAGAACGCTGCGTTATATGCACACGCATAACGCGGAACAGATTGCCGCGCAGATGCCGCAAGAAGCGATCGGCGGCGACCGCGCGCTTTATATCAGCGCATTGCAGGCTTCGCTGCCGATGTACACCGTGGACGGCAAGATGCCCGCCGACGGCCCGCAAACGGTGCTCAAAGTACTGTCGGCCTTCAATCCGGCGGTGAAGGGGCGGCATATCGATCTGTCGCGCACGTTTACCAATCAGTTCGTCAGTGACGTGAAGCCTTGAAAGCGGGCTGACCGCGCTTGTCGCTTCGAGCAAAAAAGGATCGACGCATCGTGTTTTCAGGCAGCTTGCGCGGACGTTTGCTGTGGTGGCTCCTGTTGCCGCTGGCCGCATTCGTATCCATTTCCGTCGCTATTTCCTATCGTTTCGCGCAGACCACGGCGGACCTGGTGCAGGACAACGCACTGCTTTCGTCGATGCGGATCATTGGCGAGGATATCGATTGGGACGATAGTTCGGTATCCCTTCAGGTTCCGCCGGCCGCGCTCGAACTATTCGAATCGCCGGAACAGGACAGCGTTTTCTATCGCGTCGAGGCGAGCGGCCATCGTCTGCTTGCGGGCAGTCCCGACCTGCCGTTGCCGCCGCATGTGAGCGATAGTCCCACGCTTTATTCCACGCATTTCGACGACGGCCGTGAGGCGCGCGCGGTGGCCTATGTGCGGCAGCTCTACGATTCGGGGCGTACCGAGGAAGTGATCGTCGCCGTCGCGAAGACCGAGGGCTCGCGCGATGCGATGGTGTGGCGCTTGCTGCGGCCGCAATTGTCCGGCGAGGTACTGACGCTGGTGCTTGCGATGGTGTTTGTCTATCTCGGTCTGACCTTCGAGTTGCTGCCGCTGATGAAGGTGAAGGACGACGTGGCCGATCGCAATGCGTCGCAACTCGAACCGATTCGCGTTGCGCGCCTGCATGTCGAGCTGAGGCCGATCGTCGAGGCGATCAATCAGTGCATCGCGAGAATGGGCCAGCAGGCGGCGACGCAACGGCAGTTCATTTCCGATGCCGCGCATCAGTTGCGTACGCCGCTTGCCCTGCTGGTCGCGCAGATCCAGTTCGCGCGGCAACGCGATAACCGTGACGCACCGCTTGCCGAAGCGCTCGCCGGCATGCACAAGAGCAGCCGCAAGCTGACCACGTTGACCAACAAGCTGTTGCTGCTTGCGCAGGCCGAGTCGGTCGCGCCGTCCAGTGCGCGCGAGCGTATCGATCTGAGCGCGCTGATCGCGGGCGTACTCGAGGAATTGATCGCGTTTGCGCAGTCGCGTGAAATCGATCTGGGGGCCGAGCTGGAAGACGGCTTATACGTGACCGGCGACGAAGCATTGACCTCGGCGCTCGTGACCAATCTCGTCGACAACGCGCTGCGTTATACCCAGGCCGGTGGTCACGTCACCGTGCAGACACGGCGGCGCGACGAGATGGCGATCGTACGCGTGATCGACAACGGCCCCGGCATCAAGGCCGAAGCGCGCGAGCGTGTATTCGAGCGCTTCTATCGCGCGTCGAGTCATGCCGAAGGAACGGGGCTTGGCTTGCCGATCGTGCGCGAGATTGCGCAACGCCAGGGCGGCAGCGTGACGCTCGAACCGAATGAAGACGGTGTCGGCCTCGTTGCGACGGTCGAGATGCGTTTATGGATGGGCTCGGGTGCAAGCTGACACGCCGCGCGACCTGCAAAGAAGGGAGGAACGATGAAACTGCTGCTCGTGGAAGACGACGCGGACCTCGCCCGCTGGGTGATGACCCTGATGCAGGTCGAGCAATTTGCCATCGATTGGGCGCAGAACGGCGAGTGCGCGGAAACGCTGCTCGGTCTGCAATGCTATGACGCGGTGCTGCTCGATATGCGTCTGCCAGGCATCGGCGGCAAGGAGGTGCTCGCGCGTTTGCGCCGCAAGCGCGATAACGTGCCGGTGCTGATGCTGACCGCGAATGGTTCGACCGACGACAAGGTAGCCTGCTTTTCCGCCGGTGCCGACGATTATGTCGTCAAGCCTTTCGATGCGCGCGAACTGGTGGCGCGCATCAAGGCACTGATCCGCCGTCAGGCCGCGGGCGACAAGGGGCAGCAGATCGAATGCGGTGATTTGCGCTATCTATTCGATTCGCGCGAATTCCTGCTGCAAAATGAGCGTTTGCCACTGCGCCGCCGCGAACACGCGATTCTCGAAACGCTGATGCTGAAGCAGGGCAAGACCGTTTCCAAAGCGACGTTGATGGACAAGGTTTTCACGCTCGACGAAGAGCCGAGCGCCGACGCAATCGATATCTATATTCACCGCTTGCGCAAGCATCTCGCTGCATCGAGCGCGAAGATCATGACGCTGCGCGGACTCGGCTACATTCTGCGCGAAGAGGAACCGCACGAGGCATTTGCCGCGACCTGAGACGACAGCGCGATAAATAAGCGTTTCGTTTACCCGTCTTCTGTTGTCAAAATCATACGTTCTAGTGTTTTCACCGACTTCCGCCGCTCCTGCGCGAAAGAGGCGTGAAGGGTTGCTCTGACTATTCTTGGCATTGCTATGCAAGCAGATGTCCGATCAATTCAACACAGCAGGAACGGAGGAGAAGATGGGGAATAAGACCAGGTTTTTGCTGGTGGCAGGCGGCAGTGCTTTGGCCATGAGCAACGTTCACGCGCAATCGAGCGTGCAGCTTTACGGTTTGATGGATTTGAGCGCGGTGTCGTATCAGACCAATGCGAATGCCGAAGGCAAGCATGTCATCTCGATGGGCATCAACGGCGAGCCGTGGTTTAGCGGCAGCCGCTTCGGCATGAAAGGCGCGGAAGATCTCGGCGGCGGACTGAAGGCGATCTTCAGGCTCGAAGCGGAATACCGCGTGAGCGATGGCGCAATGGAAGATCCGGGCCAGATCTTCGATCGCGACGCATGGGTGGGTATCGAAAGCGACACGTTCGGCAAGGTTACAGCCGGCTTCCAGAACACTGTGGCACGCGATGCCGCCGCGATTTACGGCGACCCATACGGCAGCGCCGCCTTGACCACCGAAGAAGGCGGCTGGACTAATACCAATAACTTCAAGCAACTGATTTTCTACGCAGGCAGTGCTACGGGTACTCGCTATGAAAACGGCGTGGTGTGGAAAAAGCTGTTCAGCAACGGCATATTTGCTGCTGCGGGCTACGCATTCGGCAATCACACGAGCTTCGGCACCGACGCGACCTACACCGGCGCACTCGGCTATAACGGCGGACCGTTCAATGTGTCCGCGTTCTTCAACCATGTAAACAACAACGGCTTCACGAACAAATCGTATTCGATCGGCGGCAACTACACGTATAGCATCGTTCGCGTGAACGCCGGCTATTTCCACTACACCGGCGATCAGGGCGCGCTGGGACAACGTCACGACAATGCGTGGACCGTGTCGCTCAAACTCTCGCCGAAGGGACCATTCGATTACGCAATCGGCTACCAGCAAATGCATGCATCGAATGCGGCATTCGACGACGACGGCGGCACCGCGAATGCCAACCTCGCCTTCAATCCCGATGGGGGCACCGCAAGCGGCTATAAGGAAACGCTGTACGCGTCGATGTTCTATCACCTGTCGAAGCGCACGGAGTTATATGTGGCCGGTGACTATATGAAGCTGCACAACGGTTACGTCGTGGCGACGACGTATGGCGCGAAAAACCAGTTGGAATTGACGACGGGGATTCGTACGCGGTTCTGAGGTTCGGGTCTAGTGTCTCTTGTTTCGCGAGAGTGGCGTGGGCGTTGCGGGAGGTCGAGCGTTCTTCAGGCTGAGCATTTCTTACGGTGGAAGCTCAATTCATTGCTCTCGCATTCCTGCGCTTGCGCTGAAGGCAGACCGCCGCCGGTTTCTCGGGCGGCGGTCTGTTTTTGGGATGGAGGGCTTGGCAGGCGTTACTCAAGCTGCCTTGGCTGCTGTCTCCTTCGCGAGTAGACGCTGGGCCTGATGATCGCCTTTTGCCGCTTCCTGCGCGGTTTGAACCGACGTCTCGCTGGCTTCGGCCAGCATGGCGCGTGCGGCATTGCTAATGCTGACCGTGTACGACGAGGTAGCGGAACTTGCCGGCGATTCTGTCGACGACGAAGCGCTTTTGCTGGATGCGGGTGCTGCCGAGGCCGAACCCGAGGCCGAACCCGACGCGACAGCAGAACCTGTGGTCCCCGTCGGGCTTTGACCAACTGCCTGAATAGACATTTCTTTCTCCTGGTTGGAAAACGAGTACTGCGCTCTGTCTATCGGCGTCGTTCGAGGAGGCTTTAGGACTATATTTTTTGTGTTTTTGGCGGGGCTTAAGTTGTTGTTAAGGTTGGAGAAAAAAGTGCTGAGATGGGTGTTTTCTTAATGTTTCGATAAGGTTGAAGAGGTAGGCTGCGCCTCGATGATCGGTCACGCCGGGCAGACTGCTGCATGGTAATTAAATGTCTGTACTTGATCTTGCGTACAGACGAGTTATGTCAGTTTGAATCAATGGATTCAAACATCCGATTCGTCGATGGCCAGTAATTCATTCACCTGCTTTAGAATGCCGGCCTTTTTCCACATCGTATAGCGCAGATAACAGGTCTGCTGCGGTGGAAATGTTGCCGGAAGTCTGTGCCATTTTTCTTTTCGCTGCTGTAGCCACAGGATGGCGTCAAGAATGTCGCGATCACTGCGGCGTGGCCGCCCGCGAGCTGAGGCGGGCGGTTCGGGGAACAGACTCTTGACGCGATCCCAGTTGGCGTCGGAGAGCGGGATTTCTAGCATCGGCTGCTTTGAGTAACTCGGTGTAGGTTTCCTGATTGCTATATCCTGCGCGCAGCGGATACTAGTCAATCTGCTGAAGCAGGTCAAATCGATTGGCGCGCGCTTTCTCTCGCTCCATCTCCCCGTAATACTTCCTCCTCGCATTCTTGCGCCTGTTTAGCTTCCTTCATCCAGGAGCGGCGCGCGCGTAACGTCACGTGTAACGCTACGTTACACCCCTTCCGAAACGAACCCTAAGGCGGCGAATTGCGACTTCGTGGCGCTGTGGGAACTGCCTGTAAGAGATTGTTCAGAAAGGTTTTTATGCCTTTTGTCAGTTTTCGTTCGCGATATTTTTTCAGCTGGCATGATATGTGCGTACCTGTGCGCGGTTTTAAAGAAATCCATCTGCCATGTATGCGCTCGACTACGCGAATTCTGCATTGTTTGACCATACGCTGACCACGCGTATGGAGGCTGTCGCACAGAACGACCCGAACGGTGTCGACGATGCTCACGCCGGCTTGACCGAACTTGAGAGCCGCATTTGCGACGGACTTCGTGCTGGCGAGTTTCATGTCGTGTTTCGGGGCGCCTATCGAGGCGCGAGTGGTGAATTGACGCGGGTGGAAGCACAGGTTCGCTGGACGCATCCGGACTATGGGCTTCTTTTGCCTGGCATTTTCATGATGTCGCTCGAACATCAGCATGTCGTGCAGGAGATGGCGTCGTTCGTCGTGGACAGTGTGTGCCGCGAAATACGCGGCTGTCTCGATGCGCAGTTGCCGCTACGAAAGGTCGCAATCGCCGTGCCCGTGCAAATTGCGCTACTCGATTCGTTTGCCGATGACCTTGCTCGCGCCGCCAGGTCTTATCGCATACCGCTGGATCTGTTTGAAATCGAAGTTTCGGATAGCGCCGAAGCGGCAAAGCTGCTGTCCTTGTGCACGATGACTGGCGGGCTGCGTGAACTCGGCGTCGGCATAGCGCTTGGCAAGTGGGGCAGCGATACCTCGTCGCTCGCGTTATTAGGCACGCTCGACGTGGACACCATTACGGTTGCGCAGGAGTTGATGGGGGCGGTGCCACGCGACAAGCGGGCTTGTATTGTGACATCGGCACTTCTCGACCTGTTGTTTGCTCTTGGCATTCGGGTGGTGGTGAGTGGCGTAGAGACTGAACAGCAATTGCGGTGGTTAAGCCAGTGGCCAGAAGTATTGGTTCAAGGGACTTTTCTTTCGCGTCCGCAACAGGAACTAGCGGATTTGCTCGCATGATGACACGACGGTCGGCAAAGTTACGTAACGCCGCTGGCGCGACACAATTGGCCGGCCTGGCGGACAGGTCACCAAGTCAGGTTTGACAGAAGAGAAAGTCGGCACGCTTCCGCTTCGCCGGATTGGAGTCGATGGCGGTACCGAAAGAAGATGTTTGCATCGCGTCCATAACGACAAAGTTATTCCGGGGGGGGGATGTGGGACTTTGATCATGGCCGACCGCGCTGGGTAGTGGCGCTGGTTTTCATCGCGGGTGACGTGTTCACGTCGTTCGTTTCGTAGGTCATCTCCGGTTTTGATTGCTTTGATTGCGGGTTGGTAGCCGACAACTCGAAGTCGAGCGCAGATGCGCCGCGCGTCCCTACGCGCCGGTGGAGACGCGTTTGTTTTCGGATCATACAGTTTGGCTCCGGAAAAGATACGCGAAATGAGCCGTTAATGTAATGCGCGACCACGCTTATTTACTCACTGTTGCTTATGCATGAAAGACTGCGCGCTCAACGACTTGCGATTACGCCTACCGCCATGGCGCTAGCTGCGTCGCTCGCGCTATCGGCTGCAGCGAATGCCGCCGAGCCGGCCTTGAATTCCCTTGGGCAGTCGGGTGGTCTGGTTATTCCGTACGGGTTCGTGCTGCCACAAGGCGCTGTCGAAGCGCAGTACAACAACTATATCGACCCCCACTATGGCCAGAAGGCAACCGATTCGCAAATCTACTGGGGGGCGGTAGGTCTGCTGCCCTACGTTGAGGTCGCGGGCGGCCTTGCCAACTATCCAGGCAACGTGGAGGCGTCATTTACCGGCGCGGATCACTTCATCTTTCGCCACCTGATGGCGAACGTGAAAGTCGAAGTGCCGAAGTTCTTCGAATACCAGCCGTCCATTGCATTTGGTATTTCGGATATTGGCGGACAGACGCACTTTTTCCGTTCCAGATATGGAGTGGTTTCTCAGAGCTTGGGCCCGGCCACACTGACGCTCGGTTATGGCAGTGGCGATCGGCTCGACGGCCTGTTCGGTGGCGCGCAACTGGCGCTTTGGAATACCGGCCTCTCGGTACTCGCCGAAGACGACTCAAAGACACCTTACGCGGGTGTGCGCTACCAATCGCCCGAAATCCATGGCTGGGTAACGCGAGTGTTGTCGGTACGTTGATGCGCTCGATCGGCAGGACAAATGGCGTGTCACCGCGTACTTCAGTGGCGATCGCGATTCAGATTCCATTAGGCCAGCGCTTTAGCGAGAAAAATGGCACCGGTGGACTCTGTGACGCCGATGTCAAAGGCGTTGCCGCGCACGACGGGCAGCCGATGCAGAGGGCGGATAGCGTTTCCACGACGACACTCGAAGCACTGCCACCCCTTGGATCGCAGGCTGATTCTGTCAACACGAATGATGTTTCTACCTTCGAGACGCCACTGCGCTCTTATGCTTTGCTCGATATGAGCGACGCCGCGCTCGCCAAGGGGCGCGCACATCTGCAAACCGTTGCCGACAACGCGGATACCGGTGCGACGCTCGATGCAATCGCGGAGCGTCTCTTTGACTCCGGGCTTGAGCGCGTGCGGGTTGGAATCGACGGTCAGGATCTGGTCGTCGAATACGAAAATCATCGCTATAACCAGAACGAGGCCGATGCACTCGGGATCGTGCTCGGTGTGGCGAGCGATATGGCGCCGCAAAGCATCGAGCGTATCCATGCTGTCATCAAGAAAGCCAACGAACCGCTTGCCGATGTGGCGGTGGACCGCGCCGCATATGTAACGTTTCTTCATGGTGGTTCGCCGAGCGCGGCGAGTTCGTCGCTGACGATGAGTACCGGTGCAGGCCATGCCGCCGATGCGATCGCATGGCACGGCGACGCAACGCGTCACGGTCTCACGCGCATACAGATATCGCCGGTGACGAGCTATCTCTATGGCACCGACTGCGGCAATTTCGATATCTCGCTTGGCGTCAGCATTCAGGGTTTCGTGCCGCTCTGGCGTGGCGCGGAATTCTACGCGACCTATATTGCGCCGATCTACAACACGAAGAATATGGACGACGGCCGCGTGTATAGCCAGTACCGGCTACGAGGCGGTTTGTCGGATGTCGCGCTTGCACAAAGTTTCTGGATCGTGCCGCGAGTGTTCAACGTCGTTTCAGTCGGGAAGATGGATTTTAGCTATATCGGCGTACAGAACGAAACGACCGCGTTCGTGCCGGGTCGGCCCGACCTTATCCGCCTGCGTCTCGCATATCTGCATCGCGAGCCTGGGCATGAAGCATTGCCGAACGAAAAGAACGCAACGCTGACCTATCGATGGGTACAGCCGGCATGGAAATTGTGGGTCGAAGCGGGTGTTGCTCATTACGTGGGCGGCGACCAGGGGCCACTGATTACGTTCACGCGCTGGTTCGACGACGTATCGGTCAGCGTTCACGGGGAACACAGTGGCAAGGGCAGCTTTGTCGGCGCGTCCGTCAGCTTCCCGCTTACGCCTCGGCAAGGCATGAAACCTGGCTTTACCCAGATATCGGGCCCCGAACAATTTGCACTCGATTTTCGCACTCGCGTTGGATCGAGGAACTACCTGGCAGGCAATGAAGCTGAAAATCTCGCGCTCCCATATAGCACGCAGCAGTATCTGCTGAATCAAGGGCGCTTCAGCGCGCAGTACTTTGGTACGCAGTTGTACCGGATGCGCGACTCCTATTTGCGTTATGTGCCTGCTCGCGAATCTCCGGCAAAGCTGCCTCCTACGGCGCGTAGCAGAACAGTTGCCGGTTGTATCGACCGCAGCGGTGAATCTCTGTGCAAAAGAACCTGAGTATTCCCACGCGTTGTCGAGCTTCATTTCTGTAGCTTGTCAGTCACTTTCTACCGGAGAACGACAATGAAACATTCGAACACTATTCCGCGAGTCATTTGCGCTGGTGCCATTGTACTAATGAGCATCGCGATGACGGGCTGTGGTGGCGGCACTTCGCCGAATGGGACGATTAAAGGAACGGCTGCAGTTGGTGCGGCACTTGCGAACGCCAATATCCAGTTGTCGTGCAAGAACGGTGCGGGGAGCACGACTTTTGACGCAAACGGCGTGTACTCGGCATCCTTTAAATTCGACGGACCTTGCGCTATTAGCGCGACGAGCGGTTCGATCGCAATTCACTCGTTCGCCTCGGGCGCAGGCACATTCAACGTGACGCCGCTCACGCAACTCCCGTTGAGTTACGTGGCCGGTGATCTCGGCACGACCGTCGACGCGCTTCTCGTGGGCATTTCCAGCAACGCGACGTTTCAGAACGCGTTGACCAATAGCACCTTGATTGAGAACGCACAAAACCGCGTCGCGCAATTGCTGTTGTCGAAGTACGGCGTGAAGCTCTCGAACAATTCGTTCCTGACCGCATCGTTCACGCCGGGGCAAGCTGGTCCGGACGCTGATCTCGATGCGCTGCAGACAGCCGGTGCGATCAGCGCCGACGGGCAGCCCGCTGCTTCGCTGGTAAGTGCGGTGTATTCGCAAGGTGCGGCGGCTGCCGGCGGCAACGGCAGTACGAGTGGCGGAGCGACAGGGGGTACGGGGGGGCTAGCGGTACGGCGTCGATAACGAAGTAAAGAATTGGTGCGTGAGCGCATCCCGGCCAAGGCTAACGGACGAGGCCGCTGTATTGCCGAGGCTATCTGAGGTGTCCGGCGGGGAGATGGCACCGCCGGTCGCATTCCTGCGGCACCGTCGATAAACGAGGGTGTTGTATGAGCAATGAATAAAACTGGCACGCTACTTGCTGCGTAAAAGCGGGTCTTGCAAAAAAAGACCGGTAGTCAAGGAAATACTGCGCGCAAAGCCGTGAAAGAGCGTAGTTGCGACGAGTACTACGGTGGGAAGTAGGGAAGACGCAGTGGATGCAACGTGACAGAGGGGCGACGTTACGTAACGGAACCTCGGAACAACATCCGCGAAGTAAAAGATTGGAAAGACGTTTTTTTCGATCGTAAAGAATCTAACGCATATTGAAAGAAGAAAGATGGGCCATAAAGCGTGCATTGCCCGGCTAAGAAACGGGCAGCAGATCAGTAATCGGATTATCGGGTTACTGAACAGATGGTCTGAGCCGGGGGATCGATAAATGAAAGGTATTTTGTCGCGCGTCACGGATGGCGCGTTGATTGTGCTTGGTGCGTTAGGTGCTCTGCATTTCGGCGGGCCCGTGGGCGCTCAAACAATGCGCTTCGATGGATCTATGGTCGCTTTTGCCGTGGCATTGGCGCTGTCTGTATTCCCTGCATGTGGCACCTATCGCCCTGCACGCACACGTTCGCTAATCGATTTGATGAGTCGGACGATACTTGCTTGGTTGGTCGTGCAGGCGTGCGGGTTTGTTCTGCTTTATGTCTTGCATCGTTTTCACCTGGCGTCGCGTGTCTGGTTTATCTACTGGACCGTTATAAGCGGGCTCGGTCTATTGGTTGCTCGCACGTTGGCTCTGGCCGTTCTTACGCTGTTCTGGCGTATCGGAAAACGCGTGCATCGAGCGGCACTGGAAGGAATGGGCGTTCAGACGTCCGCGCAGGTTCATGTCGAGAACTCGGCGAGTCCGGTGCGGCAAGCGCTCAAGCGCGCCTTTGATCTTCTGTTTGCGGTACCGATGCTGCTTTCACTCGTTCCATTCTTCGCCGTTATTGCTTTGCTTGTGCGTCGCGACGGAGGGCCAATTGTGTTCGGTCATGAGCGGATCGGATTGAATGGCCGTAAGTTTCGCTGTTTGAAGTTCCGCACAATGGTGGTCAACGCTGATGAGGTGCTGAGCGAATTGCTCGATCGAGACCCTGAAGCACGTGCTGAATGGGACCGTGATTTCAAGCTCAAAAACGATATGCGAGTGACGGCGGTTGGTCGCTTTCTACGTCGAACCAGTCTCGATGAGCTGCCGCAACTGTGGAACGTCGTGCGTGGTGACATGAGTCTTGTCGGTCCTCGGCCGATCGTTCAGCAGGAACTCGCCCGTTATGGCGGAGACGTTTCCTATTACCTGATGACGAAACCTGGCATTACGGGGGTTTGGCAAGTGAGCGGGCGCAATGACGTGGATTACGCGCGGCGCGTGTCGATGGATGTGTCGTACGTTCAGCAATGGTCGCTGACGCGGGATATGGCGATTCTTCTGAAGACCATTGGTGTTGTAGTGCGGCGTGAGGGTGCGTATTGAGTTGAGCCGCGGACTTTGACGACATAGTCGTCAAAGTCCGCGGTCGGGCAGGAAATTCTGAAAAGTCTGAATAAGGAAAAACAAAATGGCCAAACTGAGGGGCGCAATTGTCGCCGGCGGTACAACATTGGCGCGCGGTGTGTTGTTGATGAGTGGCGTGAGCATGCTTTTATCGGCGTGCTCATCGGCACCAGGAATGAGAATGATCACTCCGGCTACGCTGCCGATCGCAGCGCAGACGGCAAATGAGCCCGCTCCGCAACTGCAGGTGCCAATCACCGACGTCAACGTCGAGCTTATCGCGAAGTTGCGAGAGGAAGCACTGCGTAACCGGAGCGATCTTCCGGCCGCGCTGCTTCAGACTTCTTCCGATGGCTACACGCTGGGCGCCGGTGACGTCTTGCAGATTACCGTATGGGACCACCCCGAGTTCGCGGCAGCGTTAGGCGCACAACCGGCGACACCGGTGCGCGACACTGATCCAACGAACGGCATCGTCGTCAATCACGGCGGTGATATCCAGTTCCCTTACGTTGGCTCCATTCACGTTGTGGGTATGCGACCCGAAGAGGTGCAGGCGGTGGTAACGCGCGGGCTGTCGAAGTACTTTAAGGATCCGCAAGTCACCGTTCGCATTGCGTCGTTCCGTTCGAAGCAGGTTTTCGTCGACGGTGAGGTCAAAGCGCCCGGTGCTGTGCCGGTGACAGACATTCCGATGACGCTTTACGAGGCTGTGAGCGCGAGTGGTGGATTTACGGCAACGGCCGACCAGAGTCACGTGGTGCTTGTGCGCAACGGCGCGTCGTATACGATCAATCTTACCCAGTTGCTGGAGCAGGGTAAGAGTCCTGCGCAAATCGTTCTGCGCGACGGCGATCTGCTGCGGGTGGGAGCGCGTGACGACAACGGCGTGTTTGTGATGGGAGAGGTGACCAAGCCCGCGACGGTATTGCCTATGCGAAACGGCAAGCTGACTTTGAGCGATGCCTTGTCGCAGGCGGGCAGTATCAACTCGACGAGTGCCGATCCCAGGCAGTTATATGTGATTCGCGGGTCGCTTGGCGGTAGTCCGCAGGTATTTCATCTGGACGCCGCTTCTCCCGTTTCAATGGTGCTCGCTAATGAGTTCGAGCTGCAGCCGAAAGATATCGTCTATGTCGACGGCAACGGTTTGGTGCGTCTGAGCCGTGTGCTGAGTCTGCTTCTACCCGCTATTAATGCGGGTTTGACTGCGGCGATCGTCACCAAATAACGATCTCGAATTCAATTAGAGCCAGGAAGTAATCATGAAAGTCACCGTCATTGGAACCGGATATGTCGGACTAGTTACCGGAGCTTGTCTTGCGGAAATTGGTAATGATGTATTTTGTCTTGATCTCGACGAGAATAAGATCAACAGGTTAAATCGTGGCGAGGTTCCCATTCATGAGGTGGGATTGGCGGACATCATCGCCAGAAACGTTTGTGCGAAACGGCTTCAGTTCTCTACCGATGTCGCTGCGGCCGTTGCCCATGGCGAACTTCAGTTTATTGCAGTAGGTACGCCACCTGATGAGGACGGTGCTGCGGATTTGCAATACGTTCTCGCGGCGGCGACCAGCATTGCAACGTATATGACCGAGCCGAAGATTGTCGTCGACAAATCTACGGTCCCTGTCGGTACAGCAGAGCGCGTCAAATCCGTAATTGCAGATGTACTCGAAAGACGCGGCGTCGCGCATCGTTTTTCCGTTGTATCCAATCCCGAGTTTCTGAAGGAGGGCGCGGCCATCGAAGATTTCATGAGGCCAGACCGGATCGTGATTGGTAGCGACGATGACGAAGCCGGGATGGCCGCGCGCGAACGCATGAAGTTGCTGTACAAGCCGTTTAATCGTAATCATGAGCGCACACTCTACATGGATGTGCGATCGGCGGAATTTACCAAATATGCCGCCAACGCGATGCTTGCCACGCGCATTTCGTTTATGAACGAAATTGCGAATCTCGCCGATCGCGTCCATGTCGACATCGAATCTGTACGGCGCGGGATCGGTTCCGATCCCCGTATCGGCTACGATTTCCTATACGCGGGATGTGGGTATGGTGGCTCTTGCTTCCCGAAGGATGTTAGAGCACTTGTCAGCACTGCGGACGACGTCGACTATCAGATGCAAATCCTCTCGTCTGTCGAGGCGGTCAATAACCGGCAAAAACAGGTGCTGGCCAGCAAGGTACTACGCCGTTTCGGTCGCGACCTCTCTGGAATGCACTTTGGCTTGTGGGGGCTGGCGTTCAAGCCGAATACCGATGACATGCGCGAGGCCACGAGCCGTGCGTTGATCCGCTCGCTGTTGTCTCACGGTGCGGCAATTACTGCATATGACCCAGTCGCGTTGGAAGAAGCGTCGCGCGTACTTGATATGGATCTGGATGGGGATGCAGCGGCAAAAAACCGTCTTTCTTTCGCCAACGACAGAATGAGTGCGATTGAAGGGGCGGATGCTCTGATCATCGTGACTGAGTGGAAGGAGTTTAAAAGCCTCGATTTCGTGGAGGTAGGTGAGGCTCTCAAGCATCCGATCATTTTCGACGGCCGTAATTTGTACGAGCCAGAAGACATGAGCGAGCGGGGTTTCGAGTACTACGGTATTGGGCGCTCGAATGCGATCACGTCGAAGCATAACGACGTGTTCCGGGGGACGCAATGATTTCGTCGCTACTTCTTGTCTGCACAGGAAATATCTGCCGCAGTCCGATGGCCGAAGGGTTGTTTCGCCAACGATTTCCCGAACTGGATTTTGCGTCGGCGGGTCTTGACGCCCTCATAGGGAATTCGGCGGATAGCCACGCAATTTCGGTGATGAAGACGAAATCGATTGATATCGACGAGCATCGTGCTGTGCAGTTGGAAAGCTGGATGTGTCGAAAGTATGACTTGGTACTGGTAATGGAGGCAGCGCAGAAGCGCGAAGTCGAAGTGCGGTATCCGTTTACACGAGGAAAGGTGTTTCGCCTGCTCGAGTCGGAGGACGCGGACGTGGTCGATCCGTACATGCGAGGACCGGAGGCATTCGACGTGGCGTTGGAAACAATCGGGCGAGGCGTGGATGCGTGGTGTGAGAGGCTCAAGCGAGTGACGTGATAGAACGTTAAGAGCATGAGCTTGCGGCTTGCAGCAATGCGAAAGGTGTCAGGTCCACGTGCAGCCGATGTGTCCGATACGAGGGAACAACACAGGCAAAGTTCTTGGCACTTCACGAAATCTGATCAGATATCGAAGAAAAAATGACAAATTTAAGTTTGCCACCCCAAATGGAAGCGCAGCAGGCCGATGAATATTCCTATCCGTTGCTGGACGTTATCCTGTCGAGCAAGCGGACCATAGCGACAATCATCGCATTGTTTCTGTTGTTGGGCATTGCCTATGCATTTCTTGCACGACCGAAATATGAGGGCGATATTGTCGTGCAGATCGAGGACACGCCTCAGGGGGCGATATCGAAAGGCGTGATGGGCGATGTTTCTTCACTGTTCGACATGGAGTCGACCGGTGCTGACGAAACGCTGATTCTGCAATCACGGCTTGTAGTAACAAGCGCGGTAGACGATCTGAAACTGTACATCGACGCGCAACCGCACTATTTTCCGATTATCGGATTCTGGATATCGAAGTTCCACACTGATCGTGGTCATGGCTTGTCTTCTCCAGGGTTCCTTGGCTTCGGGGGCTACGCGTGGGGCGACGAGAGTATCGATATCGACAAATTCGACGTGCCGCAGGTTTACGAGAGCGATCGTTTCAAAGTGACCACGCTCGCGAATAACCGGTATGAAATCACGGGTTCCGATCTCGACGATCCAGTTCAAGGTCAGATTGGCATCGAGAAGCAATTTCAGACCGCTGCGGGTCCGATGACCGTCAACATCAAGTCCGTTCATGCCAATCCGGGAACGACTTTCGTCGTCTATCGCTATTCGCGCCTCGACACGATTCAGCAACTGCAGACTAACCTGATTGTTCAGCAGTCTGACAAACAGTCGAATGTGATCGCCGCGTCGCTCGAAGATCAGGACCCAGTGAAGGTCACCCAAATCATGAATGATATTGGGGATCAATATGTCGCGCAGAATGTGCAGCGTAAAGCTGCGCAGGCCGCGCAATCGCTCAAGTTTCTCAACAAGCAGTTACCTGATCTCAAGCAACAGTTAGAGGTGGCCGAGGAGCGCTATACGAAGTTCCGTAACGACCACGGAACTATCGATCTTTCGGCAGAGGCACAAATCTCTTTGCAGGAGCTGTCGCAGAATCAGGCGCAGATCGTGGAATTGCAGGCAAAACGTAGTGATCTGCTTCAGCATCTGACCGCGCAACACCCGAGTGTGCTCGGCGTCGACCAGCAGATTCTCGTTTTGCAGCAGCGTGACTCCCAAGTCTCTGAGCAGATCAAGGGATTGCCATCCCTCCAGCAGGATGTCGTACGTCTGATGCTGGATGTCAACGTGGACACGCAACTTTATACATCGCTGCTCAATAGCGCTCAGGAAATGCAGTTAGTGGAGGCCGGTGCGACAGGTAATGTTCGTGTGGTCGACAGGGCGTTGTATCCCGAAGTACCGACGAAACCTCGGAAATTGCTCGTCATTGCTATTGCAGCGTTTGCAGGGCTCTTTTTCTCGATCTGTTATGTGATTCTTCGCGACATGCTGTTCGGTGGAGTCACCGATGCGTCGGAACTGGAAAAGCATACTGGTCTCAGCGTGTTCGCTTCTATCGCAATAGCGAAAGACGTATCCCGGATGGAACGTGGCGCGGCTGCTTCCGGCCTGCCGAAGGTACTTGCTGTGACATCGCCTAACGACGTGGCGGTGGAAGCGATGCGTAGTCTTCGAACCGCGATGCAATTTGCGTTGCTGGATGCAAAGAACAACATTGTTCTTTTTGCGGGGCCGACGCCGGGCGTGGGGAAGTCATTTGTGGCGAGCAACATGGCCACGCTGGTTGGTATGGCCAGCAAGCGGACGCTGATCATCGATGGCGATATCCGCAAGGGTCGCCTGCACGAGGTGTACAGCGTACCGCGCGAAAATGGCCTGACCGATGTGATTGCTGGGGAGCGGACACTCGAGACCGCGATCCACAAAAACGTGAGCAAAAATCTCGATTTGTTGACAACCGGCACTTTGCCGCCGAATCCGGCGGAAGTTTTGACGAGCGGTGCACTATCGGAAGTGTTTTCCCGTGTTGCCTCATTGTATGACGTGGTGATTCTCGATACGGCGCCTGTGTTGGCCGCAACGGATGCCGAGCTGCTGGCCCGTCAGGCTGGAGCAGTTCTGCTGGTGACGAGAGCCGGGCTGACGAAGGTCGGCGAAGTGTTGGAGTCCGTTAAGCGTCTTAACCGCGTTGGTGCGCATCTTCCGGGGCTCCTTATCAACGGTGTAAATCCGAATCGTGGCAAATACGGCTATGGTTCCAAGTATGGCGGCTATCGCTACTCGGCGTATCGCTATGAGCCTGCGAAAGGCGGCGAGCCGAAATAAGCGGTACCGGTGATGTCAATTCACGAGGCTCAGATGAAGAGCAACTTTTTGCTTCTCTGTGTGAACTACTACAACGACGCTGAGGTGTTGGCGTTCGTGCGTACCGTCTTGGAAATGGACGACAACGACTGCATTTGGGTCGTCGTCGCAGACAATACGGTGCGAACACAGGAGGAGCGGAGCTGCTACGAAGCATCAGTGGATCTCTTGGGGGAGAAGGTTATTTCTGTCTCGGAGAACTCGAACCTCGGCTACTTCGGCGGAATGAACGCTGCCATGAAGAAAGGGCGAGAGCTGTTCGCGAGCGTGATTTTTAGGGGTGTCGTGCTGGCGAACACTGACATCGAATTTCCACGCAGGAATTTCTTTGATTTGCTCGCCGCAGAAATAGACCGTATTACTCGGGAAAAGCCGGAATATAAGATTGGACTCGTCGCCCCTGCAATTCAATCGTCAAGAACAGGTAAACATCAGAACCCACTCTACTGGAATAAGCCCACGCGTAGGAAATTCACTCTGTTGAGTGCAATCTATTCCGTATACCCACTGGGTGTGCTTCATCGATTGCTTGCCAAAGTAAAAGGATCCATTTTCAGGCGAAAAGTCCAGGGGGGCGAAGATTTACTTCCACGGACTGTATACGCCGGACATGGCTCCTTTATGGTTTTGTTAGATGAATTCTTCAAGCGAGGTGGTCATTTGGCGTATCCGGAATTTCTTTTTTGCGAGGAGATTTTTGTGGCGGAGCAATGCGCCGATCTGAAGCTGGCGTCGGTTTTTGTGCCAACGCTGAAAGTTGTACACCGGGAGCATGCAACGACAGGGCTGATTCCGAGCCGGAAGATCGTCGGATATCTGCAGCGGTCCCACCAGTTCTGCAAGAAAAATTACTTCTAATGGCTATCATCCTGGTTCTCGTACAGTACGCGGTCTGGTTTTTCGCGCGCAAGGTCTTGCGTAGCGCTTACCATCCGGCCGTAGTCCTTTGCCAGCTGTGGTTTTTCGTCGTACTTTCGACTGTTATTTTCGCACCGGATTTTTATTTTTCGCCAATGGCGTTTCTCGTCATCGTTGTAATGCAGATGGGAGCCGTGCTGGGAGGTGCATCGTATTATTTTTTGCTAGGTGGCGGCAATGCGTTTAGCGTGCGGCATATCAATGGCGACTATAAGTATTTTCGCGAAATTGTCTATGGGTCGCTGTTCTTTGGTGCCGTAGCAGTCTATGCAACGTTGCGGGCAGAGGGCTTCGGTATTGGGGCGATTATGTCTCCGAGCGGTTTATTACAGGTTGCGCGTGCGATGTCGCTTGCCCGCTACGAGGAGCAGTTTCAGATTCCACTAGTGGCTCGTTTGGGGCAGATGTTCGTTTTTTTTGCTTCCGCAGTCGCCGGATTTACGTTCGCTGTCGATAAGAATAGATACCGGAAGTTTGAATACCTCCTGCCCATATTTCCGTCGCTTCTGATCGCCGTCATCATGACGACGCGTGCGGCCGTTTTGTATAACCTGACGTTCTGGATTTGCGCTTATATGAGTAGTTCGCTGCTGCTTAGCGGCCGTATCGATCTTGTATTAATTACCCGTCGGACGGGGATGGCTCTTGGGGGGGGGGTATTGTCGGTCGCCGTCATGTTCATCGTTCTCCAGTTCCTGCGTGGCGGTATTACGGATATGGGTCGTCTCAAGGAGATATTGTTGCACTTGAGGGCATGGCCATTCGGAAGTATTTCCGGTTTCAGCATATGGACGGATCGCTATGATTTCAATACGTCTGTCACCGGCGGCTATTACACACTGTTCGGGATATTCGATCAGTTGGGGATTCAAGCTAGAAAGTCGGGTCTTTATACCGATTACGTCAATATCGGAAGTGCATCATGGTCGAATATTTATACGGTTTTTAGAGGTTTGATTTCAGATTTCACCGTGGTCGGTGCTGTTGGCTTTATGGGTGTGATGGGATTGCTCGGGTCAATCTCGGTGAAGATGTGCCTTCAGGGGAAAGCGCACTTCGCGAGTCTGCTGGTTGCGACCTACACGTTTTTCCTCTGGAGCCCGATCATCAGTTTCTTCGGCTACACCGCACATCTAGGTGCATTCTTTCTTTTCGGACTTTATCTCAAGTTTGCACAGCGGCGCATTCGCTATGTCTATCGTCGTGTCGGGATGGCAACTTGAAAGTTAGAAGCCTTCCGCTGTATGTTTTCGCGCGCGCATGCCCTGCGCTAGCGATGCTTGCAATCGCAGTGACGGTTGAGAAGAAATTCGGCGTCAAGATTTACGGCGAATTCTCGGTACTGTTTTCGATTGCTTTGGCTGTGTCAGCATTTGCGTTCGGATGGATCAATCAAGCTATTTCGCGCTACAGCAATGGAAAGGACGACTTGCTGGGTTCGCATCCAGATGTGTTCTGGTTGGGGTGGCGGAGATGCGCATTGGGCGTCCTGATTGTTGCGGCTACGGTGTCGCTGATTCGTTTGGACCACGGCTTGGCATTGCTATGTGGGGCCGTTGCATGTTGCCAGGGTTTTCATGCAATGGTTATTTCGATGCACCAGGCGAGACTCAATAGCGGCCGTTATTTCGGACTCGAGGCATTTCGCGGCGTGTGCATCTGCGCGGGAACCGTCGGTCTTGGTTTAGTCCTGCAAGGTGGGACTGTCGTGCTCATGAGCGGTTTGCTTGTCGGCATGTTGATCGACACATGTGTGGTTCGTTATTCCGTGGTTGGATTCAGTTCAGAAACGGATAAGCGGACGGAGCCTTCGGCTGGCCTGCGACAAATATTCGGCTATGGGTGGCCGGTGTCGATCTGGCTGTCGCTCTCGCTGGCAATGCCTTTCATCGACCGGACGCTGCTGACTCATATCGCCGACGGTGTGACGATGGGGCACTATGCATACCAGTACGACATCGTATTTAGGGCGTTTACGTTTCTTCTGCTACCGGTGACGATTACGGTGCAACCACTCGTGTTTCGTGCTTATGCACATGGAGACATGGAAAAGGTGATGGAGCTGCTAAAAAGATCGATTTTTACGCAGTTTTGTGCCGGTCTTGTTTTTTCACTGGTATTCCATGCCGCGATCTTCCATATCTTGCCAATGATTGGGCTGGTATTGAAGATAGACCCCACGACGTATTGGATCATCTGTCTTGCTGCATTAACGTGGCAGATGGCGTTGATCTGTCACAAGCTGCTGGAATGCGAGAAAAGCATCTTGTTGATGGTGAAGATATTTTTTAGCTGTTATTTCTTTGCTTCACTGCTGTCCGCCACTTACCTTTTCAGATCATTCGGGCTTGGCGGGTTCGCTTTCGCGTCAGTACTTGGCGGTATTTGTTACTGCGTGGTTTCGTTCGAAGCAGGACGTAGAAAAATTCTATCCAGAAAAACAGAA
>Ga0153988_1000049_pt1 | contig 24147 bp, 17 predicted proteins | sample TSNC072MetaG_FD_104742 | JGI IMG/M metagenome (GOLD analysis project Ga0153988, IMG submission 104742) | Attine ant fungus gardens microbial communities from North Carolina, USA - TSNC072 MetaG | ecosystem: Host-associated > Fungi > Mycelium > Unclassified | place: USA: North Carolina, Jones...
CCAGACCGGCGGCTTGCTGTTTGAACTCGGGGGAAAACGAACGACGTTGCTTCGGCATCAGACACCTCTCCATGGCGAGCATTCTCGCCTAAATCAGTGTCTGGTTTCATTAGACCACTACATATTGTCAGGATGACTGCGCTTCGAGCAGTGCCTTAAGTCTGTTCAAGTCACGCATGACCCATTGCGCGTCGGCGGCAAATTTGTCGTCACTCATTCCGGGTACGCGGAATAGCGTGAACTGCACTTCGCTTCCCGTGCCATTTGCGATCACACGCATAGGCACGTAAATCTCGCTGCCGTCGGGAAGTTCGACGTAATGATCGAGTACGCCATACTCGTTGGCTTTGGTGAAGCGGATCTTCACGAGACCATTCTCGCCTTCGAAGTGCCACACGTTGTCTTCGTTGTTGAGCGGCTTACCGAGACCCGAGGCCCAGTGCGCGAACGAGGCAGGCCGCGCCGTAAAGTCATAGACGTCCTGCAGGCTTCGCTGGATCGTGATGCTGATCATTTTCGATTCGGCGGTTGGCATCGTAATGCGGCTCCGAAGTTGGATGAAGTTGGATCAAACTGGGTATAGGGGCGACGGCCTTTACTGACCGAGGCCGGTCCGATTCCGGCGGCTGTGCAACTTCGCGCAAGCTCCACAGAACAAACAAAAATATGCCCCAGGCGAGCAGTATTTGTGATTTGATACCGCTGCAACAGTGCAAATATGCTTTTGCCTTCGTTACAGGCTGCTTTCGTTAGAATCTGTGTTTGATTCTATTCTTCATCTCTTACCGGAGACGAACGTGCCAGGTTTACTTCCCCATGTCGACCCCGATGGGCTCCTCGAATATTCCGTGGTTTACACCGACCGGTCGATCAATCATATGTCGCAGCTCTTTCAAGGAGTCATGCGCGACATTTCCGGTTCCCTGAAAAAAGTCTACAACGCGAAGTCGGTCGTGGTCGTTCCCGGCAGCGGGACTTTCGGCATGGAAGCCGTTGCCCGGCAGTTCGCGACGAACAGGAAGTGTCTGGTCGTCCGCAATGGCTGGTTCAGTTTCCGCTGGTCGCAGATTTTCGACATGGGCGGTATTCCGTCCGAAGCGACGGTATTGAAGGCGCGTCCCGTCGAACAGGGGCGGCAGGCCGGCTATGCACCAGCTCCGCTCGAAGAAGTGGTCGCCGCGATCAGGGAACACAAGCCGGACCTGGTCTTTGCGCCGCACGTCGAAACTGCATCCGGGATGATGCTTCCCGATGCGTGGTTGCGCGCGGTGTCCGACGCCGTGCATGCCGTCGGCGGTATGTTTGTACTGGATTGCATCGCCTCGGGGACGATTTGGGTCGACATGCAGGCCAGTGGCGTCGATGTTCTGATCAGCGCGCCGCAAAAAGGATGGAGCGCGTCACCCTGCTGCGCGCTGGTCATGCTTAGTCCTCTCGCCAGAGAAAGAATCGACGCGACAAGCAGCACCAGTTTCGCCTGCGATCTTCGCAAATGGCTGCAGATCATGGAAGCCTACGAGAACGGTGGATTCGCGTATCACGCCACGATGCCCACGGACAGTCTCGCGACGATGCGCGATGTGATGAAGGAAACCGAGGCATATGGTTTCGAGAAGGTGAAAGCGGGGCAGATTGAACTCGGCACGCGTATTCGCTCGCTTCTGACGAGCAAAGGTTTCAGAAGCGTGGCTGCCGAAGGTTTTCAGGCACCGAGCGTTGTGGTCAGCTACACCGACGATGATGGCATACGATCCGGCAAGAAATTCGCCGATGCCGGCTTGCAGATCGCGCCCGGCGTTCCGCTTGAATGTGACGAGCCTGAAGATTTCAAAACCTTCCGCATCGGATTGTTCGGCCTGGACAAACTGCATGACGTCGAAGCTACGGTTGCCAGGTTTGCCAAGGCGTTGGACGGTATTCTTTAGTGCGTTTTTCCGGAGCGTGTGCGTATGGTGCGCGTTCGCACCGGAATCGTGGCTGATATGACGCGTGAGGCAATGCCTTATCTTTACGGTGGCCGCGCTATTTTTTAGGCGGCCCTGTTTGCCACGACGTGTCCATTGCAAAGTTACTGCACCAATCGCGGCATCATGATCGTTCCATAGTCGGGGCCGATGCCATCCATCTTGCTGTTTTTGCAGTAGTTGGGGTTGTTGCCCATCTGAACGGTGATGACTGCGTTGGAGCCGCTGCCTGTTTCGTTCAGGATATGCAGGCACCCGAAGGCGACGATCGGCAGCGTGCTCCCTTGCGCCCCTGTGACATTACTCACCACAGCGACCGTTACCCAGGCACAACTACCGGCCGTACCCGCCGCGGCTTGGCTGCAGGTCGCAACATGGTGGAACGCATTGCTATTCAGGCCCGTTTCAATATAAATCGGTTGGCCGATAGACATCGGACTCGCGTTGCCGCTCGTCATTAACCCGACAACGGAGCTGGAACCAATCTGCACATTGGCCGAGGAGAGCGAGGTCCATTGTCCCGCGTTGCAATTGGCGGCCTGGTAAGACGCCCTGATCCCGAAGATGTACGGTTGGCCGACCGTTTGCACTATCGGCGTGCCATTGTTTGCCGCTTGAGGGTCGGTTGTACTGGTAGCGAGCTTGGGAGAGTTGGTCGACGAATTCCAGTAGGAGTTGTAGAGGCATTGCGACATCACCAACGGAAACAGTGCTCCGATTTTGGCCGTTCCCGGACTGGCCACGACCGCAGTCGCTGTCGCACGCGTATGCAGCGACTTGATGTTCAGCACCTGTGCCAAATACACCGGAACGGACCCGTTAGAGTCGCTCCCGTCCTTGTGGACTGTCACCTGGACCGCAGGCACGATGTTTCCGCTTGCGACCGGCACGGTTGACTGGGATACGCCGGCCGCAACATTGGTGACGTCCACATAGCCGGTGCTGACATCCGACGATTGCAGTTGCGCGGCTGCTCCCTGGACATTGTTCGACGGTCCGAACGAAACAGCTTCGGTCTGCGAGTCGCTCCAATCCGGATTGGTGGCCTTCGCGTTGTTGCAGCTGGCGTTGTTGGCTTGAGCGTATAGACACTGGGCTCCTGCCAGTGCCGCTGCGTCGGCGGCAGTCTGTGCCTGGGCGCGGGCCAGCATCAGGTTGCCAATGTCGATCGCGAGCGCCGCGAAGCCGAGGAGTACGAGCAGCAGCAGAGCGAATATGATGGCCCCCACGCCCTTTTGCTTCCTTATCGATTGTGTGCGGCGCTGAGTACGCACGGCATGAACGTTACTCACGATGTCCGTCCTATTCGTTGTTCATCGTGGCCGTGGAGCTCAAGGTGATCGGTCCGGTCAGCGGGTTCACCAGGGCGCCGAGAACCAGCCCCGTGAACGTGTAGGAGACCTTGACGGCCAACGCTGTGCCGAACCCACCGCCCGCGTTGGTCACCGAGACCGACGGCGTGGGCTTTTTCGCTGCAAACGAAATCAGGTACGAGGACGTATAGTTGGTCACGACGTTCGTGATGTCTGTCGTCGAAGGCCGGGGATTCGTGAGCACGGTGCCCGCCCGTGCGCCTTCTCTGGCCGCGTTGGTGATGACGGCGGTGTCGTACAGGGCGAGGCCGAACTCGACGATTCCGAATACAACCAGCAGCAGGATCGGAAGGACGAGCGCGACCTCGATGGCGGCCACGCCCTTTTGCTTTTTTTTCAGGCTCATCATTTGACTCCGTGTGCGTTCACACAGCATTCACCAGCAGGACCTTGCTCACCGGAGTTGGCGCTCTGCTCTGAACGCCGATTCGATGGACGCGATCCTGGATTTCGCAAAGGCGCGGCTAGTGCGATGGAATCGAAACCGGAGTGACTGAACAGTCACGGGTCAACGCATGTCGGGTTGACACCGAAGACGTGGCACGCCTAAAACAGGATGGAGTTGCGACAGTACGCTTCGCTTGATATCTCATGATGCCCCCCGATGTTATGAGTCACGCCCTGTTTGGATTGCTGAGTATGAAGGGCGTGGGTAAGCCATCTGGTTGTCATTTTTGGCTTCCGTTTGTACGCAGAATAGGCGACGAATCGGGGCAGGGATGCGCGCTTCCGCACAGTTCTTCGACAATAAACTTTCGTGCGTCGGGAGTCCTTCGGGCGTGCCTCGCGGCCGGTTCAAAAAAAAGCTGCTCGCTACGCCTGCCGATGTTCCAGAAGACGAGAGAGCAGCCAGGTTTGCGAAGCGTTTCGTGTATGTCGGCCCGATGTTCATAGCGAACGCGGAGCTGGCGAAAATGATAAAGCTACGATGCTATCTGTTCGATGACGAAAAGACGCTACCAGAGATCAATCGACGGGATTGGACGGACTGTCGCCATCCGTCAGGACTTCCCATTGTATTTCGTGATCGGTGGGATTCTGGAAAGGAATGACAACGTTAGAGATATAAGTGTGCGTCGCGGGCAAGGCCATCCCCATACGATTTGCATAGGCATTGTAGGCCCGCATCATCGTAGGCTTGGTGTCGTACTGGAATTGATCTGCCGGCGTGCCGCTGCTGCACAATGAGCCGAATAGTCCCCCTGGCGCAGTAACGAGGTCATCATTCTTGTGACCCGCGCTTCCATTAAGCAAATTCGCATTGAATTCGAGCGCCGTGGTCAGGCGGGAAGCTTCCGCTGCATAGAGATCCGTGCCTTGAATATAGGCGGTTTCCGCGGCATTGAAGGTTGCACCCATGCCGTATTGGGCGTGCCCGAGATCCCGACATGTTTCCTGCGTGACGCCACTCACCACCGAATCGAATACCGTTTGACCATTCCAGAGCGAGAGGGTGGCCTGGCGGCAGGTCGGACCGCAGGTATTGGTGGGCGAATTACCGCTCGGGCTGCCAGGGAACGTAACAGGCGCGTTGCCATCGAGCGATGCATTGTAGTAGTACGCGGGAATCCACTTTTTCCATTGCGCAACGGCGTCGTCAAACAATGCCCGGTCATTGGTGAAAACCGCAATGTCGATCATTCCATCGATCATGGAGAGCTTCCAGTTGCCCTCTGTCGCGTAACCGTTGACGCCGTTGATATCCGGCAGATACTGCGTCTTCAGCATGATCTCGAATGCCTTGGCATCAGACTCGGACCACCCACTATACGTGTATCGAATGATTTCGGCGGCCGCGGGGAAAACTTCCGCATTCCATGCGGCTTCCAGTGGACCATTGAATCCGCTATGTCCGGCTGTCAGATTCTTTGCATAGAAGTTCAGGATCGACACTGTGTTTTTCGCATAGGTCTCGTCACCCGTGAAATACCACATCAGCGCTTGGGCATAGGCAGCGGCCGCATCGGCTTTTTCGGCATTACAGCCGTGATCAACGGATGACACCGCACCGCAGCTAATATTTCCGTCGGTCAGCGTACCTGCTACCGTGTAAGACGCCGATGCCGACTGGCTGCTCTTCAATTTATTGAATTCGTTGACGAACAGCGGATTATTGGCGGCAATCTGGGCCTTCACATAATCGAGTCTCGCCTTTGTTGTCAGAATTCCCGGATGCTTGAATGCCACGATTGCATCCGGCGGCGTGGTCGGGGCTGTATCGGCCGGGTTGCCAGGCGTACTGGCTGTGTCGCTGGGCGTTACCGAATTCTCTCCACCGCAGGCACTCAGCATGAGCAGCGCGGCGCAGCAAAGTGGCATTTTTGCTCGGATAATTCTCTGCAGCATAGTTTCTCCATGGATCGTTTTGTTATACATATTTCGGATCATGCGGCTACGCAGTGAAGCGCGTTGAGTCTCGGCCGCCGTCATGATCTGCTACAAGCCCGCCCAGATATTCCTGGTGTCAGGCTTACCGCCCCGTTGTGCGCAAGGGAACCGCGCAGTTGCGCCATTGGGCGCAATCGCTCGTTTAACCTTGGCCTACCATTAGGTATCTTTTTTGTTTATCGGCAGTCAGGTAACCCGGAACGGGCCGGTCATCTGGCCGTATCGCGCGGTACCCAAGCGCCAGTCCAGCAGTACGGCTAGCGCAATTTTTTGAATTTGACGATCATGTCAAGACTCTCTCAGGTCAATTGCTCGTCGGTGCAAATTAGCCAGGATCTATTGTTGTTATCAGTTATGTGATGACATAAATCCTACAAATAATTACGCTGAGCGTACAGGTGGGGATTACCCGCATCGTGAATTCGCGCTGTGAGAGAGGTGAACTTTCGGGAAGCGAGAGTCGAGAGGATATCGGGAAGAGTTCAAATTGTTATCATGTTGTCTGACGAGAGATGACTATAGGCATCCGATGACTGAATGCCTCGCGATCGCTATGTCAGATTCAACCCGCTATCGGCGGGGAGAATTGCGCCGGTTGAATAATCCGTTGTGACGAGCATCGACAACAGCTAGTGCGATGTCTTCCGGACTGGCCGCCCGACGCATTGGAGCATGATCGCGAGGACCGGCTCTCCATTCGATGCGCGCGCATGTCGGCGGTATTCGAATGGTTCGGCAGACTGAGCTACGAGCTTTATCTGTTTCACCTTATCGTGCCCGGCTTGTTGCGGACGATCTTTCCGCCATCGCAGGTGACGGGCGATGCGAAGCTGGTGTTGCCGATGACCGGCTATCTGCTGCTTGCCGCCTGGCTCACCATGGCCTTGCACACCGCGTTCCAGGCATGCGCGGAACGCGGCGGCCTGCCTGGTACATGCCCACTAAAGTTTCCATCTGGAAACTCCAGCATGCACAGCCACCTGGAAATCCTCACGAAAACCCCTTCTTGCTGCCATAAAAACCCGCGTGTATAGTTTCCGAACTTACTCTTGTTTCGTATCGGAAATAAAAGGGGTTCATATGGACGCGTCCACCATCCTCGCCGATCTCGGCATTGCCCACGCGGCGCAAGCGGGCGATATCGCGGTTCATTCGCCGATTACCGGCGAGCTGATCGGCCGCGTGGCCAGCAACACGGCGGCGGAAGTCGACGCGGCGCTTGCCCGGGCGAACGACGCTTTCGCCGCGTGGCGCAACGTGCCCGCGCCGCGTCGCGGCGAGCTGGTGCGGCTCCTCGGCAATCGTCTGCGCGAACGCAAGCAGGCGCTCGGCGCGCTCGTCTCGCTCGAAACCGGCAAGATCCTTCAGGAAGGTATGGGCGAAGTGCAGGAAATGATCGACATCTGCGATTTCGCGGTCGGTCTGTCGCGCCAGCTGTATGGCCTGACGATCGCGTCCGAGCGGCCCGGTCACCGGATGGCGGAGTCGTGGCATCCGCTCGGCACCTGCGTCGTGATCTCGGCGTTCAATTTCCCGGTGGCGGTGTGGTCGTGGAATGCGGCGCTCGCGCTCGTGTGCGGCAACGCGGTGATCTGGAAGCCGTCGGAAAAGACGCCGCTCACGGCGCTGGCCGTGAGCCGCATTCTCGACGACGCGCTCAAGGAATTCGGCGATGCGCCGGCCGGCCTCGCCGCGCTCATCATCGGTGGCCGCGACGTGGGCGAAAAGCTCGTGGCCGATCTGCGCGCGTCGCTCGTCAGCGCGACGGGCAGCACGGAAATGGGCCGCAAGGTCGGCGTCGAAGTGGCGAAGCGCTTTGGCCGCGCGCTGCTCGAACTCGGCGGCAACAACGCGGGCATCGTCACGCAAACGGCCGACCACGAACTCGCGCTGCGCGGCATCCTGTTCTCGGCGGTCGGCACGGCGGGACAGCGTTGCACGACGCTGCGGCGTCTGTTCGTGCATGACAGCGTGTACGAACAGGCCGTCGAGCGGCTCAAGCAGTTGTATAGTCGCGTGCCGATCGGTAACCCGCTCGACAAGGGCACGCTGATGGGGCCGCTGATCGACCGCCAGGCGTTCGAGCGCATGCAGGAAGCGCTGCGGCAGGCGCGGGCCGAGGGGGGCACGGTGTCCGGCGGCGAGCGCGTCGAAGTGACGGGTTATGAGGGCGGCTACTACGTGCGGCCCGCGATCGTCGAGATGCCGGCGCAAACGGCGGTCGTGCTGAAGGAAACCTTCGCACCGATTCTCTACGTGCTGCGCTATAGCGATTTCGCCGCCGCCGTCGACGCGAACAACGCCGCGCATCACGGTCTCTCGTCGTGCGTGTTCACGAACGATCTGCGCGAGGCGGAACGTTTCCTGTCCGCGTCGGGCAGCGATTGCGGCATCGCCAACGTCAATATCGGGCCGAGCGGCGCGGAAATCGGCGGCGCGTTCGGCGGCGAGAAGGAAACCGGCGGTGGCCGCGAGTCGGGCTCGGATGCGTGGAAGGCTTATATGCGTCGCGCGACCAATACGGTCAATTACTCGTCGGCGTTACCGCTGGCGCAGGGTATCGACTTCAATCTCGATTGAATGAGCGTGCCCGAAAAAATGAAACGCGCGCTTGAGTTGTTGCTTGAGTTGTTTTTAGACCGGCAATAAATCTTTAAACCGCATCGATGCGGTGGCGCATGAAATAACCCGGCGAGCATATCGTGTGCCGCCGGGCTTTTTTTATGTGCATGCCTGGTGAAAAATAAAACCCGGCCCTATACCGAATATTTTTCATTGGCAATCGATGAGTGAGGCCGATTGCCAAATGCCAACAGCACGCGAGTATGCGGGTTTTATTCAAAGATATCGGTTATCATCGCCCGGCATCTATATCCGTTACCGCAAGTTCTCAATTCCGCTGCGGCATCGGCGTGAATACCGCTGCGTCGAACCAGAAGAAGAAATCAGATGAAGATCTCGCGAAAAAAGCTGGTAATCATGAGCGTCGGTCTTCTGGTCGTGGCCGGCATCATCGTGCAGGCGGTATGGCGTCCGTTTGCGCATCGCAAGGCCGCGCAAAACAACGCCGTTGTTCTCGATATTCACCATCCCGATGCAGTGATCGACAGCGAAGCGCTGTCGCGTCTGCCGCGCGACATCGTGCGCGTGCCGTTGCTGCACGACGTGCTCACGCAAGATTTCGTCGACTACTACGAAGCGGACCCGACGCGCCTGTCCGCCGAAGGCGCGCTGCGGCGTCTCGCGTTCGAGCATCAACTGGACTGGCGCGACGAACTGCTGCGCCGCGTATTCGACGAACCCGCGCATGTGCTGCTATGGCGCTCGCCCGATGGCCGGCTCGGCAACTGGGTGATGTCGATCCATCGCAATGGTCTCGCGAAGCTGCTGCAAGGGCTCGGCAACGTTGCCGCGAGCGACGCGCAACTGAGCCAGGTCGCGAAGCTCCAGGGCGACGTGCCGGTCTATGCGCTGAAGCTCACGGTGGGCCGTACGCTGCTGTTCGCGGCCAAGGACGATCGGCTCGTCGTGCTGTCGGCGCCCGGTTTGCTGCTCGACGAAAAGGGCGGCCTGATCGGCGAGCGCGCCGATGCGGTGTCGGAGATGTTGTCGGGGCGCGACGACGCGGTGCGCGCATACCGGCTCGATACCTCGGGCGACGCAACGAGTGACGCAACGAAGGGCCATCGGATCGTCGTCTCGGCCAATTATCTGTCGTTCGGTTATCAGGCATTTTTCTCGGGCATCGACGCATTGCGCTTCGACTTTGCGCCGGATGCCTCGTCGAACAGCAACGGCGCCACGGCATGGAAAACCTGGGCGCTGATCGATCCCGACAAGCTGCCGCAGAAATGGAACAGTGCGGACCTGTGGCGCGTGCTGCCGGCCAATCCGGCGGCTTGCGCGAGCCTGCCGGCGGATTGGAGCGATGCAGCGGCATTGCTCGCGAAGGTCACCGACGGCGGCGCGCAAGGCGCGGCCGCGCTCGGCGATCAGCTCGTGGGGCCCGCGGCGCTTTGCTGGTACGCGAAGTCGACGTTGCTCGCGCCGGTGTTCGTGGCCCGCGTGAAGTCGCAGGACGCGGCCAGCAGCGCCGCCTTGAAGACCGCGCTCGGCAAGACCTTCGGCGACGTGATCGGCGCGTACGAAGCGAAGGCCGCCGCTGCGGATGGTGCGGCGGCGGGCTATCGCCGTCTGCCGGTCACGATGCGCGAGCAGGGCGCCGACGTCGTCGTGTGGCAGCGGCCGGTCAGTGCGCGCTCGGGCACCGCATTGAGCAGCAAGGCATCGTTCGCGGTGCAGCTGTCGGCGGAGCGCTATTTCCCGGTGACGCTCGCGCTCGCGCATGGCTATGTGATCTTCTCGCCGGATGGCCGCCTCGTCGACGACACGCTCGCGGTGCTCGACAAGCGCTACCCCGCGCTCGCCGATACGCTCGCGCCGCAGCGTCTGCCGCGCACGATTCTGACGCTGACGCCGTCGTCGGCTGCCGTGCTGATCGAGCGCGAGGCCGGGGCCGCGTTGCCGCCCGATCAGGAAGCGGTGTTCCGCAACGCGTCGCGCACGCATCTGGTGCCGAAGCTGCATGCGCTCGCGCACTATCCGCCCGTGTCGCTGACCTTGCCGCAGAGCTTGCCGGGTTCGGCGGGCTGGGTGCCGGTGGAATGGTGGTTCGATCGCGCGCAAGGCGATGCCGGTGCGAATGCCGCAACGAACGGTGCGCAGGCAGCGCCGGCGGATCAACCCGGCGCCGAGGCCGACTGACGTGGGCCGGGTTCGCTCGCAGACCGCGGCCGTGTTGCCGGGCGCTGCACATCATCGGTTCTGGCCTGCGCGGATGGCGTTGCCGCCCGCGCGGACCAGCGCCCCATCCTGCGTGCGCGCGCTCCGGGGCAGCACCACGCAGCCCGACCCCGCACGCCGTCTCTGGCTCGCGCGTGCCGCATCGCGCATTGCACTCGCTGCATTCGCGAGCACGGCACCGTTGGCTCACGCACTCACGAGCACGACCGCGCAACCCGACCCCGATGCATTCTCGCCGCAGCAATCGGCCGCGTTTCGCGCCTGGTTCTCGCGCATCGTCGATCAGCAGTTGCGGCACGGCCCGACCCCGCGCTGGACGCAGCGCGATTGCGCGGGCCTCGTGCGCTTCGCGGTCGGCGAGACGCTGAAGCCGCACGACAGCAAATGGCTGCGCGCGAACGGCATGACCGGCCTCGCGGACGCGAGCAGCATGCCGCCCGAGTTGCAGCTATCGGCCTCGCAACGCACGCTCGCGAACCGCTGGACGCGCGTCGACGGCTCGACGGGCGCGTATGCGTCGGCGATCGCGCTGATCCAGCGCAACAGCCGCTTCGTCGCGAAGGACATCAACCAGGCCTTGCCGTGCGACCTGCTGTTCTTCGATCAGGGCGACGACCAGCATCTGATGGTCTGGCTTGATCGCTATATCGCCTATCACACCGGCACCGTCACGCCGACCGATACCGGTCTGCGCGCGGTCGCCGTTTCCGACCTCGTGCAATGGAAAGATTCCCGCTGGCAGCCGCTCGACGGCAATCCGAATTTCGTTGGCGTGTTTCGTTTGGACTTTCTGACACCATGATCCGAAGAAGAATCGCGTGCGGCAGTTTTTCGAGCGGCGCCTCGCGTGGCGTGTGGCGTCGTGCGGCGTGCCTGTTTACCGCGCTGACACTCGCGCTCGCGTTCACGGCACCCGCCCGCGCCGACGATGCCGCCGCATCCGATGATGCCGCCGACGCCAACATCGCCGCGAATCCCACGCTGCAAGCGGCGCCGCCGAGCAACTACAGCGCGCAGAAGGTCGACGGACAGCCGTTCTTCCTGCTGTCCGACGCGAGCTTCGGCAGCGATCAGCTCGCGCAGGTGCGGCTCGAAGCGCCGGGCCGCGATTTCAAGGACGCGTTGCAGCCGTATGGCGGCGCGGACATCGTCGTGTATCGCGTGCCGCAGCCGCTCGAGTTTCTGAAGGCGCAGAAGAATCTGCATCGCCTGAACGTCGCGCCGAATTATCAGGGCGAAGGGCTCGCGAACACGCTTGCGTATTTGTGGGACCGGTGGTTTACCGAAGCGCGCCGCGCGTGGCAACGCGTGCTGTCGTTCGCGACGCGCAGCAAGGCGACCGCGGCCGAGCCGCAGTTCAAGCTCGGCGAGCAGACCGGCAAGCAGACGCAGTTCGAGCCGCGCTCGTCGTTCGCGCCGTTGAAGGGCTACGACGTGGTCGCGCGCTTTCGCTATCCGATCTGGGACGCGAAAGCGATTACGCCGCCCAAGGGCGTGAATCTCGAAGGCAGCAGCAGCAACTTCATCGACGAGAGCGCCGGCAACGTGATGATTCCGGTCGGCAAGCTGCCGCCGGGGCTCTATATCGTCGAGGCCGTGATCGGCAACTATCGCGCGCATACGCTGCTGTTCGTGTCGGACACGGTCGCGGTCGTGAAGGCGACCGCGGGCGGCATGCTCGTGTGGACCGCGCGGCGCGACAACGGCAAGCCGGTCGCGAATACCGAGGTGAGCTGGACCGATGGCGTGGGTGTGCTGCAAAGCGGCACGACCGGCGGCGACGGCGCGCTGCCGTTGCAGCACGTGAGCCCCGAGCGCAGCTATGTGCTCGGCGTCGATCCGCAGGGCGGCGTGTTCGTCTCCGAAAATTTCTATTACGACAGCGAGATCTACAACACGAAGATCTACGCCGTGACGGACCGGCCGATGTACCGGCCCGGCGATACGGTGCAGGTGAAGTTCATCGGCCGCACGTTCCAGAACGCGACGCAATCGTCCGCGCCCGAAGCTGCCGACCTCAAGCTCGACGTGCTCGATCCGAACGGCGCGCCGGTCGCGACGCGCAGCGTGCATTTCGCGTCCGATACCGGCGCGGATACCTCGTTCACCTTGCCCGCCGACGCCACCGCCGGCGGCTACACGCTGCGCTTCGATTATCGCGGCGACGTGTATGGCAGCGCGTTTCGCGTCGCCGAATACGTGAAGCCGCACTTCGACGTGAACCTCGCGATGGAGAAGGCCGACTACGCGACCGGCGAGCCGCTGAAGGGCAAGATCCAGCTGCGCTATCCGGACGGCAAGCCGGTGCGCGACAGCAAGATTTCGGTCACGCTGCGCGCGCAGAAAGTGACGATCGTCGATGGCGAATTGCGTTACGCAGGGCTCTTTCCGGTCAAGCTCGAACAGCAGGAGCTGAAGACCGATAGCAACGGCAACGCAGACCTGACGCTGCCGGCCGCGCAGGAGCCGAGCCGCTATGCGCTGACGCTGTTCGCGCAGGACAGCGCCGCGTACAAGATACGCGTGACGCGCGAGGTGCTGATCGCGCGCGGCGCGACGCCGTATCGATTGAGCAGCGCGAAGTCGTTCTCGCAGCCGAAGGAAGCGGTCAGCTTCGATCTGCAGCCGCTCGGCACGCTCGATCCGGCCGCGCATGCGCCGGCGAAGTGGCAATGGACGCGCCTCGAATCGCAGACGCATGGAGAAGGCGCGCTGAAACCGGCGGGCGCGGGCGGCAAGCAGTCGTTCCCGGTGCAATTCGACGAGCCGGGCTCGTACATGGTGTCGGTCAAGGACGATCAGGGCAATCTGCTCGCGGCGGCCAGTCATTGGGTCGCGGGCGACGGGCTCAAGGCGATTCCGGGCAGCGTCGAGATCGTGTTCGATCGTGCGCGCTACAAGATCGGCGATACCGCCGAAGCGCTGATCACGTTCCCCATGCCGGTCGACGACGCGCTGCTCACGCTCGAACGCGACAACGTCGAGCACCGCGCATTGCTGAGCACGGGCGGCGACTGGTTGCAATTGCAACGCATCGCGCCGTCGCAGTGGAAGGTGCGCATCAAGGTCGGCTCGGAGTTCGCGCCGAACATGACGTTCTCGGTGCTGTACGTGCATGGCGGCGAATACGTGTTCGAGAACGCGGGCATCGTCGTCGCGCAGCCGAGCATCGAGCTGAACGCGAAGAGCGACAAGCCCGTCTACGGTCCCGGCGACACCGTCACGCTCGACTTCGACAGCACGCTCGCCGGCAAGCCCGAAGCGGCCAATCTGACCGTCAGCGTGGTCGACGAAATGGTCTATGTGCTGCAGCCGGAGATCGCGCCGAACATCGTCGACTTTTTCTATCACCCGCGCCGCAATAACGTGCGCACTTCGTCGAGCTTGTCGTTCATTACCTACGACCTCGCGCGCGCGCCGTTGAAGGGCGCGCCGGGCGGCCCGCAGCGGGCGAACTACAACGAGCGCGGCGTCAAGGTGCTGGAGCGGCCGCGGCGCGACGAGCAGGACACGGCCGCGTGGCAGGCGAATCTGAAAACCGACGCGAGCGGTCACGCGACCATGAGCTTCCGGATGCCGGACTCGCTTGCGCGCTGGCGCATCACCGTGCGCGCGGCCGCGCCGGACGGCATGGTCGGGCAGCGTACCGCGTACGTGCGCTCGGACAAGGCGCTGTATCTGAAGTGGAGCGGGCCCGCGCATTTCCGCGCCGACGATCAACCGGCCATCGACATGATCGCGTTCAACCAGACCGATGCGGATACGGACGCGCAGTGGGTCGTGAACGGCGGCGGTCTCGCGCTGAACCAGAAGGTGACGTTAAAGCGCGGCGCGAATTATCTGCGCCTGCCGAGCGGCGCGCTGAAGGCCGGCGTGATCGATGCGACGCTGCGCGCGGGCGGCAAGGACGTCGACCGCTTGCAGACGACGATCCGGCTCGACGCGGATGGCTGGCTCGATCTGCATCAGAACACGGTCGCGCTCGACGGCACGGGCAAGCCGCTCGCGCTGCCGGCCGATGCGCAGGACGTCGGCGTGCGTTTCATCGGCAATGCGGCGAGCCAGTTCATGCGCGTCGCCGATGATCTGATCGCCTATCCGTACGGTTGCGCCGAACAGACTTCGAGCCGGCTGATTCCGCTTGCGCTCGCGCACGACACGCTGCGCGACACGAGCGGCGAGGCCAATGCCGCGAGCGCGGCGCAGGGGCTCGACGCGCTGCTGCGCAATCAGCGCCAGCGGCTCGCGATGCTCGCGGGTGTCGGCGGCACGTTCGGCTGGTGGGGCGATACGACGGGCGGCAGCGCATTGATGACCGCCTACGCGTATTACGCCGACTGGCTCGCGAGCCGCAGCCTCGGCATCAGCCTGCCCGCCGACAACTGGCAGCACGCGATGGACGTCTATCGCGACGCCGGCGCGAAGGAGCCGCTGCTGCATCGCGCGCTCGCGCTGTGGTTTCTGCAGCAGATGGGGCTGACGGTCGCGACGCCGGTCGCGGGCATCGCCGAAGAGTCGCAGGGCGACGCGGCGGCGCTGGCGGCGGCGAACGGCAAGGCGGCTGGCGGCACAGGCACAGGCACAGGCACAGGCACAGGCACAGGCACAGGCACAGGCACAGGCACAGGCACAGGCACAGGCACAGGCACAGCCTCGCGCGGCAACGCAGCCAGCGCGGCGGACAGCATCGTGTTCGCGCAGGCCGATTCGCCGCGCGGCAAGCAGATGGCGACGCTGCTTGTCGCGAGCATGGCGCGTGGGGCGAATGCGCCATTGCCGGCGGGCTTCGAGACGGCCGTGAGCGCGGCGCGTGGCGCGCTGGCGAATGATCCCGCGCCGTTGGTGCAAAGCCTGCTGGTCATGACCGGCGCGGGGGCCGGTGCCGCCGATGCCGGCGGCGCGCCGATCGATCCCGCCGCGCTGCTCGCGAAAAGCAGCGCCGACTACCCGCCGATCGATCGCGCCTTGACGCTGCTGTGGCTGCGCAAGGCGCTCGGCGGCGATGCCGCGGCAGCGTCGCAGCCGCTGCCGACGCTGCAAGGCGCGGGCTGGACGCGCACGACGACGCCGACCGGCGCGCCGCTCTATCGCTGGAACGGCGCCGCATTGCCGACGACGCTCGATGCGGGCGCGCCGCGCGGCGACGTCAGCGCGCTCGTCGCGTATCGCAGTCATACGAGCGAGGACAGCCGGCTCAACATCACGATCGCGCGCCGTCTGTACAAGCTCGAACCGCTCGAAGTCGCGGCCGATCCGAAGAAGGCCGGGGCCGCCGAAAGCCAGCTCGGGCGCGCGACGTTCAGCGCGCATCTGGTGAAGCCGGGCGATCCGCTCGACAGCAACGCGCTCTACGTCGACGAAGTCACGCTGACGCCGCGCTCGGGCAACGCCTACCACTACGGTCTGCTCGACGTGCCGCTGCCGCCGGGCGGCGACGTCGAGGCGACCAGCTGGGGCGTGTCGATCGACGGGCTGCCCGGCGCGAAGGACGGCAGCGGGCCGCAGCCGTTCCAGCGCGCGGTGTCGTACGAGATGGGCGAGCTGGCGTATCACCAGCCGGTGCCGCTGCTCGATCGACCGGTCACGCTGCGGCAACTGGTGCGCTTCTCGTTGCCCGGTACGTTCACGCTGCCGCCGGTGCGCTACTTCCGCATGTATCAGCCCGACGCGAAGGCGTTCGAGGGCGGCAAGAGCGATCGCATGACGTCGCTGCGGATTCAGTAGGCGAGGCGGCGATGCCTGGGGCGCGTTGGCGGATCGGGGAGCGGTGGGCGGCGGGGCTGCGGGGCGGCGCAGCGGCTGTTTGCGAGGCGCGCGCGGGTGGCGTGCGTGGCGGGCGGAATGCGGGGTCGGCTTTGGCAGCGGCTTCGGGGTTGCCGGCGGCGTCGCTGGCATGGATGTCGGCCTTGATGACACTGGCCTTGTTCGTGGCACCTGTTTCGGCGTGGGCCTCCGCATCCTCATCGTCCGCATTCACGTCCGTCACGAACAATCGCCCGGCCAGCCGCGGCGTATCTTCAGCCGTCGCCACTCCGCTGCGCTTCGCCTGGCTGCGCGACGACTCGCCTCAGCTCTGGCAAACCGACGCGAGCGGCACGGCGCCCGCGCTCTCGCCGCAAGCCGCGCAAGCGTTGCCCGCGACGCTGGAAACGCCGCTCGGCAGCGTCTGGAAGCTGTTCGTCTACGGCTATCTGGTGGACCGCAACATCGCGACGCAGGACTACGTCTGCCACGGCGGCGACCGCGACGAAGTGTATTGCTGCATGACGGGCGGCCACGTCGACCGCGAGCACGCACTCGTGCAATCGTGCGGACTCTACTTCGAACCGGCGCGCCTGCAACTCGATCCCGCCGACTGGCGCCGCTACTGGAGCGCCGCGCATGCGCCCGCATGGCTGCGCGACCTGCACGCGCTGACGCCCACGCGGCGCGTGCCCGTCGCCGAACTGCTGGCCGCGTTGCAGGCGATGCCCGTGCGGCCGCGCGAAGCGGCATCGAGCACGCTCGTGTCGGTGCTGACGAGCGGGCGCGGCGAGGGCACCGTGTCGCTATACGGCAGCCTGCTGCGCGCGAAGACGTGGACGATGCCGGACCCGGCGCGGCCGGGCGCGTCGATCGGCGGCGCGGCGGGCTGGCTCGCCGACGGCACGCCGGTATGGCTCGGCGGACCCGGCGGCAGCGCGCGCGTGCTCGCAGCCGCGGCGCCGCGCATCGCGCCGTTGCTGACGTCGATCACGGTGCCCGACGACGGCGCCTGCGTGCTCGTCGATTTCTTCAGCCGCTATCCGGTTCGCGAAGTGCTCGGCGCAGTGCCCGACGATACGCCCGACGTTGCTCCCGACGGCAAGCGAAGCTCGACGGCCGTACCCGACGGCCCGTTGCGCGGCGAGTTTCGGGTCGGCTTCGTCAACGGCAACTGGGCGCGCGTGACGAGCCGTGGCGAACTGCGGCTCGAGCGGAACGGGAGCGGCGCGCCGCAGATCGTCGGCCGGTTCGGCATGAACGACTACGTGGCGCGCGTGGTCGAGCGCGAAGGCGACACGAGCCAGCCGGAAGCCGCGAAGGCGCTCGCGGTGGCGGCGCGCACCTACGTCGTGCAGCACGGCCGCCACGACCACGGCTGCTTCCGTATCGACGACAGCAGCAGCACGCAGCGCGTCCTGCCGCGCACCCCCGAGCCCGCCGCGCGCCGGGCCGCCGATCTGACCGATGCGCTCGTGCTGACCGGCGTGCCGGTCCAGTATCACCACGACAAGGCCGCGCCGGGGCAGATGAGCTGGCTCGACGCGAAGGCATCCGCGCAAGGCGGCCGCGCGTTCGATGCGATTCTCGCGCGCACCTGGCCGCAGGCGACGCTGACTTCGTTCGAGAGTCCGCTCGCGGGCGACTGCATCGCGGTGGCCGGCGCACAGGCCTGGCTGCAACGCAACGCGCCGCTGTGGGCACGCCGCCTGGAAGGCGCGGACGGCTACGAAACGCCCGATCTGCCGGCCGTGTGCGCGGTGCGCGAAGGGCGCCCCTATGCCGACGCGCAGCGCAATCGCGTCTATGTGTATCGCCTCGTGACCGAAGAGGACCGCATCGCGTTGACGCACGAATATCTGCACCTCGCGTTCCAGCATCATCCGCGCGGGCTCGACGAAGCGTTCGTCGAGCGCACCGCGCGTCTGCTGATCCGCACCGACGGGCGGATTCAATGAGCGAGCCCATGAACGATTCAACGAGCGATGTGATGAGGCGGATTTTTCCCCGTGTAGAGCGTGAGACAGGAGCGGTAACGATGAAATCCAGCGCGACAGGTTGGCTCAAGGCGGCGGGCTGGTGGCTGGTCGTCTGCGTGCAGGCGGCGCCGGCCGCCTGGGCGGGCGATATCGACTTCAATGCGCCGCTGAACGGCTGGCGCAACACGAGCGGCGATAGCGAGCGCTATACGCAGGACGTGCACTACCCGGCGGTGTCGGTGTCGACGCCGGAAGGGCAGTCGAAATTCGCGCTGATCGAAGGGCAGATCCGCAACACGCCGAAGAAGAAGGGCACCTCGGTGGGCACGCTCGTCGTGAACGGCACGCCGCTGCCGCAGCGCGTCGAGGAAGACGGCCGCTTCTCGCGGCCGTATGCGTTTCCGTCCGGCAGCAACAGCGTCGAATTGCGCGCGCCGGACGGTAGCCGCAAGCGCGTGCAGTTCTATGACGCCTATAGCGGCAAGACGCAGCCGAAGCTGCGCGTGGTGCTCGCATGGGACACCGACGGCACCGACCTCGATCTGCACGTCGTCTCGCCCGACGGCGCGCACGCGTGGTACGGCGATCGCGTGACGCCCAACGGCGGCTCGCTCGACGTCGACGTGACAACCGGTTACGGGCCGGAGATCTATTCATCGGCGGCGCCGCTCAAGGGCACTTACCTCGTCTTCGTCAACTACTACGGCAACGGCAATAGCGGCAGCGACATAACGGTCGCGCAGGTCACGATCATCACGAACGAAAACACGCCGGACGAGAAGAGCGAAACGATCCGCGTGCCGATGCGCAAGCCGGGCGAGCTGACACTTGTGAAGACGTTCGTGATGCCGTGATGCGATGTGTGAGTCGATGTGCGCGGGCTTGTAGCGGAAGATGGTGTGCGAGGTTCGCGACCTCGCGTGAGCGCGCGCGTGAAATCGAGCGGGCTCAATGAGTTAGCGTGGTCATGCGCAGGTTGTCCACAAGCTTGTTCCCAAAATCTGTGGGTAACTTTTGCGGTGATAGCGAACCCTTGTTAGAGATGCAAGCTGGATCGTGAGGCGAGGCGGAGTGTGTGTGTGACGGCTTCAAGCGATTATCCTGTGATTCCTCATGCCGCATGACGCAGTGACATGATTCCGCGCCTGGTTATGCTTGTTCATGCCGCGCCGATTATCCCGAGCGCCTGACACCCTTCAGGCAATACCTGCCGAACTCACCGAATCCGATCTCCAGTTCGCGCAGGAAAATGCCGAGCTTCACGGTGCAATCGATGTGCTCCTTGAGAGCGCTGAATTCGCACGCTGCCAGGCTGCGGCTGCCGACATGGAGCGAGCCCTGACCCGGAATAAAGGACTTGCGAAAGATCGCACCGTGTACCATCCGCGGCCGTTCGCGGTATCGGTCCGCGTTCACTGGCGACTGCCTGCCTGGTTTTCCTTGCCTGAATAATAGGAATCCTATGGGTAATCCAGGGGAATCCTGTTTGACGTAATGATCGCATGCGCGTTCCTGCTGTTTGTCGTGGCTCCGGCAGCGATTTACCCTGGCGGGAAACCATGAATCGCAGGGCGTATTTCTCTTTGAAGAGCGTCAGGTTTGTTCGCGGTTTTATCGGGCGTTTCGGACTTGTCCGATAGGTGTCTGGTAAGCGAAAACTTAATATTTCACGCACCAACTCAGTTCCACAACCTACATTGTCTGTGAAACTGGGGCCGGGGGGGACGAAGTTTTGCCACCAGACTTTCATCATTCCGGAGCTCGGTGTTCTCGTTAATGCGAACTATGCAAAAAGCAATTTGAAATATTGGGAGGGTATTCAGAAAAATATACGTCGTATTGTCATTTCGTTCAAGCAAAATCAATAATAGGAAATGTCTGTAATGCCAAATGCAATATCCCTTACCACTCTCAACAGCCTCAAAGATCAGCTAGCGTTCGGAGACGTCGCAGGTGTTTATAACTATCTCAAGTCGCAAGGTTATTCTTACTCCAATCTCGCACTTGGGGTGGATTTAAACAACACAGTAAGCGGTTCCACTGCAATCGAATTTCTCGGTCTATCAGGCGCCCAGACGGGTCATCCGGTTGACAGTACAGAAATGGCATCAATTAAATGAGATATTTGGCCAAGGCATATGTGAATGCTTTGATAGTGCAGGCGCAAAATCCGTTATCAAACGGGATGGCAACATAGGATCTGAACTCCCAGCAGGCTTGGGACATCCACAACCAGGTGTTCACGGCGCATAACCTCAGTGATGACGTATGGACGCTAAATACACCATTTTCACTGTTGAACGACGTTAACCGGGAGACACTCTGGCAACAGATCCTGCAGTCAGATGGAAGCGTCGCGGGTGATGCCAAGGCGGCCTTCTCGCTTTTCGAGGCGGTGACGAAGGCAAATATCGCGTACGTGCAGGCCGGCAATTTTGATAAGGCAGAAGCGATTGCCAACTGGGCCATGCGGATCGAAGCTCCGGCGACCGTTGGTGCCGCCGTCAGATCGGCGCTCAAGCTACTCCCGGATAGCGTAACCGGCGCTCTGGTGTACTACGACATCAATTCCGGCGATATCAGTAATCAGCAAGATTTCAAAAACGCTACGTCGGATGCGATTGCAAAGGCTGTATTTCCCGATCTTCCTGTGGCAGGCGTTTCGGATGGAACGGCGGAACAACAGGCGGCAAACCAGTATGCGCTGAAGACCGCGCTTGACGCTTTCTTCGGAGCGCAGGTAGACCAGGTCTCGATCGTGTCCAACGAGGGTGGTGCAATCATCTCCGGGGATGGAAAACAGGCCATCGTGACGACCTAGGGCATACAGGTTACCGTGACCGATCAGTCCGGCAATGTGCAGACCTCGGTGTACGACGCGCACGGCTCACTGACCTCGCAGGTGACTGTCACCGCCAGCGGCGTGTCGGAGAAAATCGTTGTCAATGGGCAATTAACGCAGCAGGACGACTATTTCAACGATCTCACGTCCGTCATCCACACGATCAACGCTGACAAGACGCAGAGTGCGATGGCGTATGACGCCACGGGAACGGCGGTCTCGAATACACTCTTTGACGTGAACGGCAACAAGACGACTGAGTATATTTTCCGCGCTGATGGATCGACGAGTCAGCAATACGATTTCAAGCTGGACGGGAGCATCGTTCAGCACGATCTCAATCTCGATGGCTCACAGAGCTCAACGCTGTTTGGGCCGAACGGAATGATCTCCGAGTATGCCGCGTACGACGCGAGTGGCTTCAAGACACAGGACCTGTTTTTCACGAACGGAACGGAGACGACGCGCTACGACTACGTGCAGGGTGGCAACACCACCAAGTATGACTTCACGTGGACGGCACGCAGAACGTCTCGCTGTTCGGCCCGAACGGCCAGGTGACCGAATATGCGACATTCGCCGCCAACGGCTCCAAGACTCAGGATCAGTTCTATACGAATGGCCGTCTGACACAGGAAAATGACTTTCAGAGTAACGGCAGCATCATCGTCCACATGATCAACGCCGACAATTCTCAAACGGCGACGTTGTACGGCGCAAACGGAATGGAACAGGAACTGGCGAAGTACGATTACACCGGGAGACTGTACCAGGACTTCCAGTGGGATTCATCCGGTCGCGAGACGCAGCAGATCAACTTCAACGCAGACGGAAGCAGGACGCTTTTCCAGTTCCACGCCGACAATAGTTATGACGCGTACCTGTATAACTCGATCTTGCAGGAAACCGAATTCGATTCTTTCAACGCGCTTGGGAATTTGACCGGCTTCTACAAGTACAGCTATAACGATGGTGGCAGCTACTGGTCGACGCAGTACGATGCGAGTGGACACGAGGTTGGACAGTCGGAATACTCGTCGTCCGGGCAGTGGCTGCAGAACGGTAGCGTGTACATCCCAGGTAATGGGGGCTCATTTCCTATCGGGAATTTGATGTTTAGCGGTCAGTTTTAAATCCGGCTGTCGCGTCTACAGGTCCGTTGTGCGTCTGCCACACGGGCCTTTTTCTTGCGGCTAGGGCGGGCGTTTCCTTGGGACCAAGGTCGTAGGGCTTCGTACCCGGTATCCGGCAGCTCCGGTATCTTTCCCTTGCAGGTCTTTTCTCCAGAAACAAACGTCCCGAACTGCTGCCATGCACCGCGCATGCAGGTATGAGGTAGCGTTGGCAGAGGTTAGGCGTGCTGCGTGCGTTCTATTGCTGTCGCGAAGAACGGATCGGCCGGACATCATGCGCGCGCGAAGATCGTCCTGCGTTTCCACAGGTGGGCTACGCGGCTGAAGGGAGCAGGCAGCAGAAGTCACCGTTGGCCGGTTGGTTCTGCTGCTTGTGCATGAGGCGGGGGTGTTGCGGCTTGCCGTGCGGCGAGCACGGCAAGCGTAAAGGCCTGAACGCGGCCTGAAGGTGAAGGCCGCCGAGGCTTAGCGGTCGAGGAACGACTTCAGACGGTCAGCGCGGCTCGGATGCATGAGCTTGCGCATCGCCTTGCTTTCGATCTGACGGATCCGTTCGCGCGTGACGTCGAACTGCTTGCCCACTTCCTCGAGCGTGTGGTCCGACTTAGTGTTGATGCCGTAGCGCATGCGCAGCACCTTCGCTTCGCGCGGCGACAGCGAGTCGAGCGCGTCGTCGATGGCGGCGCGCAGGTCGGCCTGCATTGCCGCATCGGCCGGCGAGGAAACGCCCGCGTCTTCGATCATGTCGCCGAGCGTCGCGTCGCCGTCGTCACCGACCGGCGTTTCCAGCGAGACCGGCTGCTTCGCGATCTTCAGAATGCCGCGCACCTTTTCTTCCGAGAGTTCCATGCGCTCCGCGAGCACGGCCGGATGCGCTTCCTGGCCGGTCTGCTGCAGAATTTCGCGCGAGATGCGGTTCAGCTTGTTGATCGTTTCGATCATGTGCACCGGCACGCGGATCGTGCGCGCCTGGTCGGCGAGCGAACGCGTGACGGCCTGGCGAACCCACCACGTCGCGTACGTCGAAAATTTCCAGCCGCGGCGGTATTCGAACTTGTCCACTGCCTTCATCAGGCCGATGTTGCCTTCCTGGATCAGGTCGAGGAACAGCATGCCGCGGTTCACGTACTTCTTCGCGATCGAGATCACGAGACGCAGGTTCGCCTCGATCATCTCGCTCTTGGCCTTGCGCATCTTCGACTCGGCCGCGACCATCTGGCGGTTGATCTCTTTCAGTTCCTTGAGCGGCAACGAAACCGTCGCTTCGATTTCGATGAGCTTCTGCTGCTCGGACTGGATCGCCGGCAGATGGCGCTCGAGCGCCGCGCTGTAGGCCGTCGACGCCGGGCGCGCCGCGCGCTCGGTCCAGCCGAGGTCGGTTTCGCTGCCGCCGAACGATTCGATGAACTTCTCGCGCGGCATGCCGGCCTTCGAGACGACGATCTGCAGGATGTTGCGCTCGATCGAGCGCACTTGCGCGACCTGATGCTGCACGTCGCCGCACAGGCGGTCGATCGTGCGGGCGGTGAAGCGGATGCGCGCGAGATGCTGCTGGATGTCCTCGCGGGCGCGCAGATAGGCTTTCGAGCCGACGTCGCCGCGCGTGTGTGCCTCGCTCATCTGGTCGTACAGGATGCCGACCTGTGCGAAGATTTCGAGGCAGTCGCTCGTGAGCTGCTTCAGACGCGCTTCGTCTGCCGCCGACGAGTCGGCCGAACCGACGTCGTCGCCGTCCTCTTCTTCGTCGCTATCGTCGGCGTCGGAGTCCTCGTCGGCATCGGAGTCGGCGCTCGAGTTCGAACTCGAGTCTTCTTCCGCGGCGACGTCGTCTTCATTGAGACCGTCGACCAGTTCGTCGATGCGCAGCTCGCCGTCGGCCACCTGCTGGGCGCTCGCGAGAATCGCGGAGATCGCGAGCGGGCA
>Ga0153988_1000051_pt1 | contig 23638 bp, 16 predicted proteins | sample TSNC072MetaG_FD_104742 | JGI IMG/M metagenome (GOLD analysis project Ga0153988, IMG submission 104742) | Attine ant fungus gardens microbial communities from North Carolina, USA - TSNC072 MetaG | ecosystem: Host-associated > Fungi > Mycelium > Unclassified | place: USA: North Carolina, Jones...
ATCTCATATTCAACACCACTATTCTTGTCCCATTACAAAGTCCTTCTCCTGGATCCAAGTTCCTTAATAAGATAACTGGAGAACCAACCTTAAGACAAAGTAAAGCAGGAGGCAATCCACCAGTATTGAGTTGTTGAAGGAACTCTGCAGAATAAGCATGGTGTATTCCATCTTCTTTAGACACAGAGTCTATACTTCTCAATATATGAACCTCTGCATTTGGGTTGAACTGTTGAAGAATGGCCTCATTGATATCATGGACTTCATCATTTCTAGGACAGAGAATAATGTGATTCAAGAAGTATTAGTTATCTTAAGCCCTTAGGTTGCCAATTCCTGGATAGATCCTATTAATAAGAGCATTGAGATTAGTGCAAACCATGGACTGAGGAACTTGAATTATCTCTATCACAAAAGGCCACTTACTATTTGTGATTGGGTTGAAGATTTATTCAAAAAGTACTTATAAGCGAAGTTTAGACAGTGACAAGAGATGTTGTTAAGTCTGAGGTCTAATTCTCAGACTATGAGTCCTTAAATACAGAATTTGTAGTCTAAGGATTAGACCTTAGACTTAACAATATCTTTTGTTACCATCTAAACTTCGCTTCTAAGATCCTCTGAGCTCTAGAATCCATAATTACAAATAAGTAAGTAATTATTTGTGATACATTGAGCATGTTGATTATCAGCTTCAGAGTGACCTAAGTGCATATTCTGTCTAAGATACAAGAACTTGATATGTCCTCATAAGTTTTCTCTGCAAAGAGATGCTACTACTACTTATTGACATATTCCTTTGGGCATTACAGGCAAAGTCTGACAAAAATCTCCTTCAAATACCACTGTAATTCCACCAAATGGATAGTGTCATGACTTGGCAAAATGGCTAAGTCATTATTTATATTTCTTTTCTTTTCTTTTTCTTTTGGACTTACTATACAGGAGGGAGTGTAGGAAAGTATCATGTCACAAGTGTCATAGTCACATGATGGGAAGTCACAATGTCAAGTCATATGATGTCACATGATGAGTGTGGGAAAGTAGTGCACAGACCATGTAGTAGTTATATAAGTAGTATAAAAGATCTAATAGAAACTCTATTGAGTTCTCCTTGTCAACTTAGACTTGAAGTGGATTTAAGTCATCTTGGCTAAAGTCTTACAGATGGTCATTATAGATAATATGTCAATTCAAGAGCTATCAAATGCAAGTGATTACTTACTTTAAGCAAGTCTCTAACACTGATTAACAGCATCAATATCATACTTGTGCTGTATAGAAACTTCATCCCAAATAATAACCCTAGTTCGCTGGAGGACTGGGAACATATAACTATTGCATTTGAGCCCAGTCACAGAGTCTTCATAGATAGAAAGAGGAATTTTGAAACATGAATGAGATGTCTTTCCTCTATCCAACAAAAGAGCAGCAATCCCAGATAATACCATATATAGTGCTACCTGACCTCTCCTTCTAACTTCAGCAACAATAGTATTACACAAAAATTTCTTTCCACAACCACCAGCAACATGAATAAAAAAAAGATAACCTTGATTGTTAGTGACAGACTCTAGGATAGTATCAAAAGTAGTAGCTTGGTCAGGATTGAAAATTGCTCTTTGCTTATCTACCAAAGTTATCATTTTATCTACATCATACTACTCAGCCTACAAAAGAGGATTGGGTACTCTGTGAGTCCACTGTTGCTGTGAAAAAGGCATTGGTAGAAAATCAGCAAGACTTCTTTCCATTTCCACTAATATTAAGATCCCAAAGACCATAATCATAAACATTATCCTCTGGTATCTCCTGGTTAGCTTGATAGTAGTTCATATGATGTAGTTTGTACTTGACATCATCACATAGTCTAGTCTTGAATTGATCCCAGAGAACATAAGGCTCAGCCACTTCATTAGTTAGCAAGATAACTAACTGCTAACAACTGATGACATACTATTCCAAGCTGCATTGCAATTGCTTCCTCTAAGCAAATCCTCCACTCATAATTATCCTCTAGTAATCCCCTTACCATACATATTATGTTATGAACATTGAGTGGGACTACAATTATTATCAGCCATGGTCTGATAATGAATGGTTAGTAGACAAGATGTTGGCAATACTAGACGAGGACATTATTATGCAGTAAATGTATCAAATGTCTGAGGACTCTAAAAAAAGACAATGGACTCACAAAATAAACAGAACTCTTCAGAGAAATCTCGGACTATCTCCTTCCTCTATTTTTGGACTTGTGCTAAATGGAACAATATCAGACTAACTCATTATTAGACATTGACTCAACTTGTCACCTTTGTCGCTTCTGTCACTGGACTGTCACTTAACTAGTCACTCATAGTTATAAGTAGTGTTATCACATTGTAACATAGTCACAATACCTAGTTAGGATAAATATAGACCAGAAAGAGAAGGGAATGGCCAGTTCTCTCTTTCTGTATTTTCTTTGTAAAATCCTACTCTGAGGAATTGGTACTCTTACTTATCTTAGGACAATCTCAAGGGTGCTACTCAAAGTCTTGTTACATCTCTCCTCCAATATAACTTTACTGAAAACCTTAACTAAACCCTCTAATGAGGAGCGTAAAGATATCAAGTGTTAGATATAGGCTTTAAGTTGAATATATTCAACTATGAGGTCTAGAGTCTTAACAATACATATCTCCTTGAATGTAGCAAACACTTGGCCATTCTAGGTCCTTAAATGCTCCCAACTCTTTCTACCCTCAAATATAGTCAAAAGAAGTCATAAAAAGAACTGCTCTCTCTTTGATGGTAACACAAAGTACATCCTTCCAATTACCCTAGTATATCATCTTGGATACTATGACTTGTCTTTGGCATTCTAAATATAATGCTGAGAAAATTGTCAGTAGGTAAAGCACAAACTATTATTATGTGTAAAGTTGTAGTCAAACCAAGTAGCGAGTTGAGTTTTCTCTACATTTTGCCTAGCTAATACTTTATTGATAGTCTGGTGTACATAGAAGTTGACATAGTGTTCATTGGAAAGATGGATAGTATCACAAATAGTTACTTACTTATTTGTGATTGGGCTTTAATACTTTAAAGAGTTCAAAAATACAAAGTTTAGACAGTGACAAAAGAAGTTGTTAAGTCTAACCCTCAGACAGAGAGTTCTTATATACAGGAAAGTGATGGTCTGTGCACTAGAACAGGCCATTACATGCTACTATCTATTGTTCAACATATGGTAGTGCCATTATACTCTAAAATGTGATAACTTAACCATATGGAGGCTGTTCTTTGTTCTAAGAAAAGGACAGATGACTATCTATGGGTAATTAATTAATATCTATATGCAAACATTGAGGAATTTATATCTCCACTAATATTAGTTGCCTTGAGGTTGTTTTAGGCTCATTCTGAGCATTATAAAGAGGACTTCTGCTGAGCCTAGAACCAAAGCATCAATTGTGGTAGTTTTTAAGATATTAGTGATTTAATAAACAGTAACATAGTGGTTACCTGTTGATCTGCTTCATATCTTGACCAATACTGATTACCTTGAGATGTGACTGGCATTAATTAAAAGGTCTTTTTGAGGGCTTTCCATAGCCATTGAGACTGTGTGAATTGTCAAAAAGAATTGATGGAGATATGGCCAAATAAAGTTTGTGACAGATAAGAAGATGTTAAACTACTAGTGATTCTCCATGCATGTTGAATTCAAAGATCTTCCAGCAAGCTTCTGTTGGACCAATAAACCAACCATTCAAATGAGCCTTGATTTCATCCTGCATTCCACCACTAATCTCCATAGTTGCCCTATCAGGACCCTTATAGATGTATTTGCTTAGATACTTGACAGTTTCTAATCCAGCAGAGATCTCAACATTAATATGACAATCAAAGAGAAGGAGAAGTTGAGAACAGTAAGAGACCATATATTGATTGGTGAATCTGGCCCTATTGTGTTTAAAAACCAATTCTCAGCCCAATTTGTCCTCTCTCTATAATCCTTGGGAAAGCATTTACTACATTTTCCATTGACCATATACTTAGCTTGGGGATTGTCAATACTATATGGACCATGCAACATATATTTGGTGACTTTTGCAAAGAGAAGTAGCTGTAGTTGAGGATCAGGAAGTTGAGCTGAGATTATGGAGTTTATATGATAAGAGTCTCAAATATGATCTTGAGGATGAAGGGAGATAAGCAAGTGGATATGAGATGTTAAATTAAATAATTATTGTACTGTGTATTACTGTAGTTTAATATATGAGCTATGCTTACATAAGCAGGCTTGCTTCTTCATCTCAACTACCACATCATGGAACCTCTCTGCTTCTCTTGAGTTCTCTCTTTCCTATCAGGCTGTCTATCAATATCTGTTGGATAACCCAGTAAGTAGGCCATCATTTGTTCCCATTGTAATTGCTGCTCTCCATTCTTCTAACATGAGGAAGACCTCTCTTCTGGAACTCAATGGTATGGATATGAGCTATAGTAGTACCAAAGAAGTTATTATAAATGAGCTTGAGGAGTGCTTTCTTCTTCTGCTCAAAGACCTATGATATGATGTTAGGACAATCAGTGGCTGTTTGACCAGGGAAAATACTATGGATGATTTCTGGCCACTTGGGATTAGCAGTCATAGTGAGAAAGAGATCTGGTTTGTAAAAGTGTCTGCAAATGGCCATAGTATCCTGGAACAACTGGGTCATAAATCTAGGACTCATATGAGAAAAGAGGAGAATGAGTTTGCATTCCAAAAACCTAACATCTTCTTCATCATGCCTATTATGTACAGTAGTATCCTATAGTCCTTGGTAAAGCTCAGATCTAAGAGTATGTTGATGTGTCCTAGCCCAGTTGAGTCTTCTCTGCTCACAATTTGTCTATGCATCAACAACAAACTACTGAAATAGCTTTTCATCATAGAAGAGAGGTGACTGGGAACTATCTCTGACATGAAGACAAGCATTTGTCAGAAACCACATGTGAGCGAGCCTATTCTTCTCTATCTCTTTGTTTTCCATTCTCCCCTTGTTCTCTTAGTTGAGCATCATAGATTGGAATTCTTGGATGCTACCCATTCTCTCCCTTTGGAAATAAGAGAACATAATGAAGAGCAGCATATGAAGGACTATTCTGGCTGATCCATTCAAGTCATTCTCCTCTTGCCCATAATACTATATCTCTATTGTCTATTGTATAATGTACTCCTTCCTTAGTATTGAAGTTGGACTTATGCTTTTTGTTGGAATGAACTGGAACTCCCATACACTTGGAACAAAGAACTGACAAGGTTTAGCTCCCAACTTGGTGGGATGTAGAATAGAAGTAGAAAGTTAAGTATTTGGACAGCAGAAGGCCTTATAGTTAAGGAAAGCAATATGCATATATTCAATGTATTGGAACCTCTTATCTCAGTTGTGTACCATTGTGGGTAACGTCTGAGGTCAGTACCTTTCAACTTAAACCATCTCTCCAACTAGTGCTCATTATCTGTATAGCTACTACATTTATTAGATATTGAATACAGTCATGTACCATTATAGGTAATATCTGAGCTACTACATTTATTACTTACTACAATCTTTTCAGCATTAGGCAGATTGTGAGTTCTTTGATCCTGCTGTAAATTGATATACAACCTAATTTTGACCTTTTGCTGTTTATTGGCTAGTTTTTCCTTGATGAGCTCATATACATAATAGTATCAACCAATATAGAGATAATTGTCTAGGAGCATTATCTAAAGATCATCCACTACCATAGGATCCAAGCTCCTATTATTGAGTCTTCTGATATTGAGTGTCATGACTTGGCAAAATAGCTAAGTCATTATTTATATTTCCTTTTCTTTTTCTTTTTCTTTTGAACTTACTACATAAGAAGTGCAGGAAAGTATCATGTCACAAGCATCACAGCATCACATCACATGATCAAGTCACATGAGGAGCATGGGAAGATAGTGCACAGACCATGTAGTAATTGTATAAGTAGTGTACAGGAATAAATGAGGACTCCATTGAGTTCTTGTTGTCAACTCAAACTTGGAGTGGATTTAAGTTGTCTTGGCTAAAGTCTTACATTGAGCTGCTCTGCTGTATCAAGGATATATATTTGTACATAGGCAGGAGGATGATCACCATGAGGAAAAAGAGCACCAGTGAGATGATAAAGCTCTTCCTGCATCTTGAAACAGTAGGAGCCAGACTATCTAGTGACTGAGTTGTCAATTTTGACTCCTACTAAAGTCATAGCAAAAGCCGCATTATACTGTCATATGTTATGAGATTCTCTTGAGGAATAATCATCTCCAGTTAAGTAGTTTCATAAGATTTCTAGTAAGAGGTTGAAAAGGGGATAATTAGATCTGTCCTTGCAAATAGCATATGCCAAATTTTGGATGATTAACTCTTGAGGAAGTAAGCTTTTCACAGTCAAAGTGAAGAGCATGACAGTGAGGACAGATAACAAACAGCATGCCCAAGTTGTTATACTGTATATCAGCCTCTAGAAATAGTTGTCCAGCTAGTGGATAATGTCTAGGCTAAAGAATAGATAGTAGAATATTATCTAGAACAATAGCCTCTTGGATCTAGTTCAACTCTTAAGTATATAGAGCTTTAGTATACAAAAATCATCATACCTGAATCATATCATCTGCTATATCTAACTATTGAATATTTCCTTTTCTAATACCCTGTAATATCTGGTCAAAATCTATCAACTATTAATCAGTGAAATCTGCTACTTATAATTCTTAGAATGTTTTCCTGCATATTTCTATCTACATTTAGATCTCCATTACCATCTTTATTCCACTGTCCTTCATAATCAAGAGCATCTGCATTCTCATTCCTCTATTCCTCTATTATTTGATTGATTTTCACTTGTCTTTGTCTTTTTCCTTCTACTTTTCTCTACTCTTGAGTTGTTCTTTGTTAGTAACTGACTTAAGACCTTAGCCTAGGGTTTAGACCAAGGAGCTCTTTAGGGTTAGAAGAGAACTCAATGGAGTTCTCACTTGATTCTCCTATACTATTTATACATTTCCTAGCTATTTGTTTGTTGTGAGAGCCCCAAGAAGGAAATAGTTTCCCATGCATTTGAATATTTGATCTACAACATCAAGATGCACAATGGGGTCAAGATATAAATAGTGTGGGAACTTAAGTAAGCAAACCACGTGACCAGAGTCATATGACCACAGAACATTCTGGAAAGACTTGTGACTGTAGGACTTTAGGGTACAGCCACTTATAAAGTAGTATAAGTAGTAGCTCAATCCAACAAAGAACTCTATTGAGTTCTTCCTAAACATCCACCTAGGGTGATTACTAAGAGCCATTACAGCCCTTCGATAACATTGTTCCTATTTATAATATAGGTCCTTTTCCCATGTCCATCAGTTGTTCCTGATCTTTTCTCTCATATCACTTGTCATTTCTTCCCATTAGCTGATCCTGTCCATTACTGTTGTCATAGTTGCATTGACTTATAGTATTCTTAGTAATTGCTTAGCAAGTTGGTGTCTGTGCAAATCAAGTATAGCATTCTTAAGGTTTTGTAGAACATATACAGGGTATTATATTCCAGAAATATGATAATTATGTAATTTATTTCTCCTAATAATTCTCCTAAAATTAATAATAGTAGAATAGCATAGTAGACTACTCTCCTCCTATTCTAGACTTCCTATAAGTACTGTGTAGTTACAGTATAATTCCTTAGTCTATAAATTAACATCATTTGGTCCTAATCCTATCCTTATCCATTTCTATCCCTGTCCTGTATCCCTAGGACCTCTACTCTGTTGACTTACCCTTATTCCAAAATAAGCAACTAACTTCACAACCGGAGACCAGGGTACAACACATAAGTTGAAGCCAAGGTCATTCATCAAAAGTTGTACTCTGCTCCTATGTTTTGTCCTATTCACCAGAGCCTACTTTCTTAGGTTTTCCACCATTGCTAAGTACTATCTATTCTCCAAAGTAGTACCATACATCTATTCAGGAGTTATAAATCTATTTATAACTCCTTTACTCTGTCATCCACATCCTGTATTTAACACAGGGATCAAGTGGAATTTAGTTTTTCTTCTTCTTCTTCCTCTATTTAAGACAGGAGCAACAGGTTGCTAATCTCTCTGTGCTTATTTCTCAGCTCTCCTAGCTTGGCATTCTTCTTCAACAGGATCCATTTCTCACAATTGTCTTACTGTACACTTATAGCTACTCTAAGAATAAAGGTATACTATTGCCCCTAAGAAGAAGACCCCTACTCTCTTAATGAGCAGTTGTCAATCCTGTGCATATAAGGATCATAATGGACCCCTAGCACCAAATTTATAATAGAAGAGTTTACAGGTATACTGTAGCACTGCTCAAGAAAACAGTTCTTCTAAGAGAAAAGACCTGAGCTTAGTCACACACTCCAAGCTTTATACCACAGTTGTAGAGTACTGTCCCCTTTACACCTAGGGCCTGGTTTCCAATCAAGGTATATAGAGAATAGAGAGGTATAAGAGAGCAAAGAGGAGAGCAAAGAAGGATAGGAAATAGTAATTATAATTTGAGAGAGTAAACTCAATAATGAGCTGGCATTATTTGTACATATTATGTTCCTCTCACATATTTATTTGGGTTAAATTATGAAAAGAGAAGGGTTGGCATGATTGAATATGCCATCAAAATTTGCAAAATAAGAAGAGAAAAGAGAAAGGGAATCACCATTTTTTTTAGATTTTACTGAATTTATTTGAATTTAATGGAATTTAATGGAATTTTTCAAGAGAGTGCATGAAAAAATCTGCTTGGTCAGTTCTAAGTTAGCTGCCATCATCCCATATGAGGTTTTCATCTGGGCCTCTAGCCCATCCAGAACTCTCTACTAATTCTGTGTTATTAAGTTTGTGCTAAAGTCAGTCCACTATGCTCCCTTTCTACAACAGTCTGTGTAACAGTAAGTAGTGTTGTTGATCAGGTCGCTTTGCTTCCTTCCAACAACAGTCTGTGACACAGTGAGCAATATTGTATATTAGGTCACTCTGCTCCCTTCCTATAATAGAGAGGCCACAGTCAGCTTGCTTTGTCCACTGCCTGTTCCAATTTTATTCCAATTTATCCTAATTTATTTGAATTTTGTAGAATTTATTAAGTGAATTTTGAGTAAAAAGAAAGACCATATGTGTCATGACTTAGCAAAATGGCTAAGTCATTATTTAATATTTCTTTTCCATTCTTTTCTTTATTACTAAGGTAGAGCATGGGAAACATCACATGACAGTCACAGAATGGTCACAGTCACAGTCACAGTCACAGCATATGACAAAGAAGTCAGCTGATGGACATGAGGACTGTGGGAGACAAGGTGCATAGCCACAATAGTAATTGTATAGTATAGCAAATCTAACAAGGACTATAGAGTTCTCTTTGTCAATTGCTAAACAAAGAGCAGTTGGCTTAATTCTGGCTTGGAGTTTAGCTTTCTTATAGTGTGAAGAAATTTGATAACCAATTCTTAGCTAAAACTGACAAATACTTACCTAATTTTTACATAATTAATTTGAAAGTACCATTATCCCACATTTGGTACAGCATATACATACTAGATTGTGTGAAGGTTTACAAGTTCGAGAGGGGAAAGTTGATATAGTTCAAAGAAAAAAAAAGAGACCAACAGTTGTTACTTAAGATAAGGTCCTTAACTTGTCTATATATGGAGAAATAAAACTTGTAAGATAACTGTAGTTGCTTAGTAAGTAGTATGAAGAAATGAAGTATGATTCTACAAGATGACTGAAGAATTAATCAATACTAGAGATGAAGAGAAACAACACAAGAGAGGAACATCACTTCTTTTCCTTTAACTACCACTATCTCCTCTCTTCTGGCCATAATAGCTGTTGGGAGGACTACTATACTACCAAACTCCTTATACTAATATTATCATCATTCACCTTCTGATGTTTATTTCTGCCTGTCCTTTGAGGCAGTACCTTTTTCTATCTCATACTAGATATATGAGCATTGTGCTACATGTTCAGTACCTTTGACCTGGTAGAGACTTGTCAAGTCATGAGCCTCTTGGTTCACAGGAAGGAACTTTAAGTAATCACTTTTGCAAATTGTCAGTGAGCCAACTCCTGAGCTGGAATAAAGCCAACTGCTCTTTATCAGTGTTTGACAAAGAGAACTCAATGGAGTCCCCATTAGATTTGCTATACTATATATACAATTACTATTGTGGCTATGCACCTTGTCTCCCACAGTCCTCATGTCCATCAGCTGACTTCTTTGTCATATGCTGTGACTGTGACTGTGACCATTCTGTGACTGTCATGTGATGTTTCCCATGCTCTACCTTAGTAATAAAGAAAAGAATGGAAAAGAAATATTAAATAATGACTTAGCTGTTTTGCCAAGTCATGACACAAATAGGGCAGACTGGGAGGAGAATACTAAGCTCTAGATATTCTATAAAGCCCTTGGCCTCTGGCCCTTTTCCCTATAGGTCATTCTAAAGTCACATATTAAGACAACTGATGGTTAATAGCCACTTAAGGGTACCCAGCTCTCTGTGACCTACAAGGAAGAGTTTTAGTACTCACTCATAGGTGAGATGTCTTGCTCCCCACCTATACCTTGTTAGGGAGGCAATCCTAGGTAAGCCAACTAGAAGAGACTAGTATAGCATGAACTGTCCTCAGCCCTTTCACATAGAGCTTTGGCTTGTTGTGGAAGTTACCAGTACCTTCCTGAAAGGAGGTCTGACCAGAGTACTAGGAGATGGTGTCTATGATTTTGCATATGATATGGGAGGACTGATTTGATTAGGGCATGAAATATAGAGTAGAAGTAGAGTCAACATGACAAGTACATGTGTTAGAAGCCAGGTCATCTTCTTTTTTTCTATAATTAGTCATTCCTTTCTTTCAGTACCTGCTCTTCTTGGCCTTGTGCTTAGATAGTGTAAGAGATGCATTTACAATATACATCACAGAGTTATAGTCTCTTGACCTGTTTTTAGCTACTATAGTCTGCCTATGTGCTCTGTGTTATAAAAGTATTGATTTTTTAAAAAAAGAAAAAGCATAAGGGAGGAAAAAGGAAAAGAACAGAGAGAAGAAAAAAAGAAAAACATAAGGAAAATGAGACACTTCATCAATCTCTATATAGCCCATCAGCTATCCCTATAAAATTATACCTTAGCTAGTTCTTTATTGAATATTTGCTCTGATAACTTATAGATCTGAGACCCCAGACTCTTAGCCAGCTGGCAAAAAAGAGCAAAAGCTACAACATCAGGAGAAACTGATCCTAACTTTTTTTATTTTATTAATACCAATAAGTTGAAAATTAGTTCTAATCAGGTCAATAAGTTTGATGTTAACATAAGACCATAAAGGACTTAGAGTTCACCCAAGATAGATGTTCAGAAAGAACTCAATAGAGTTCCCTGTTGTATTATGTACACTACTTATACTATTTCTATATGGTCTGTACCCTAAAGTCCCATGATCACATATTTTTCTAGAATGTTCTACAATCACCTGACCTAATCATATGATATAGTTTACTTGAGTTTCCCATGCTATTTATAGTTTGATCCCATCATATGCTTTGAGGTTATGAATCAACTGTTCAAAAGCATAGGAAGTTACTTTCTTTTTGGGGCTTTCATAACATATAATAAGTTTACCTTTCATCTCATTGCCTATTTAATTTTATTGATTTATTGAAATAGTATCTACAATAAGTAATGGATAAGTGACTAATAAGTAATAGGTTAGTAATAGATAGGTTAATGGATAAGTCATCAATAATTGGCTTATTCATATACTCTAAACATTCCTTTTACCATTGCCATTCCCTAGGGCAAGATGACCCCTAGGAGTCATACTCTACCCAACACTTCTCACTAATATTGTTATAATATCACCTATCCACTTTATTTCTCATTGCCCTTTGGGGCAGCACATTTGTGCATTTATACATTGGGGGCATAACTACCACTGCATGTTTCCTTTATACCTACTCTTTACTGAGGCTGGAAGAGAATACCATCTAGGGACTGAACTAATGGCTGGAGGGAATCCACTTTCAAAAAGAATCCTATAAACACTCTGTCACTGAACAATACCCATATGGAAGAGCTCCTTATAGCTTATCACAAGTACACATGTTTCTCTACAAAATCTAGATATCACCTTTGGGAAGTATATTAGGACATGGTAGATACAAAGATGAACTGATTTGAGCTCTCTTTCAGGGTGGAATATCCCTGAGGGAGTTATTAGTACCCTTGAAAAGGAGTTTGACCAGAGTACTTATCTTGGTATCTGTCACCTGATCCCAATGGAATTGTTCTATGACAATCAAGTTCTATGGCAGGGGCTAAAGGCTAGGGTAGGGCAGTAGATATCACAAATAAAAGAGATGGGGAAGTCTTTAGGTAAATAAATGTTTTTGGAAGGCAGATATTTGATAGTAAAGAGTTTATCATTTAATATAGTTTTCTCATTCTTCACTGCCTAGGCTACTAACTATATGTTAGTACTTGGGAGGCATGCTTACAACATATGCTGCAAGATTTGCCACTGTGCCCCCAATTGCTTTCTGCTCATTTGTATTTAGAGTAGTCAGCTTTATAATTGATGATTTTTTTTAAAAAATTATATACTCTAAAGATAAACACTTTATCTATAAGACCTTAGCTGTGACAACTTAGATCTACTCCTTATCTGAGTTGACAAGGAAAACTCTTGTTAGATTAGTGAAGCTACTTATACACACCATAACCCTAGCTAGTATCTTACCCATTCTCATAAACTAAACTAAACTAACTAACTAACTAAAAACTAACTAAAAGAAAAGAAAAGAAAAAAAGAATAAGAATAGTAGAAAAATAATATAATATTTATATTTCTTTTCTTTTCTTTTAGGTTATTACTAAGGTAGAGTGTGGGAAACATCACATGATAGTCACAGAATAGTCACACGTCACAGTCACCACATGTGACAAAGAAGTCAGCTGATGGACATAAGGACTGTGGGAGATAAGACACATAGTCACAATAGTAATTGTATATATAGTATAGCAAATCTAATGGGAACTCTATCGAGTTCTCTTTGTCAATCACTGAACAAAGAGCAGTTGGTTTAATTCTAGCTTAGAGTTTAGCTTTCTTACATTATGACAGATAGCTCAACCAATATTGATTGTCTCAAGACATATTTGGTATCAATTAAAAGGTCTTCTTAAGGGCTTTTGGGTTGTTATGAGTCACCTTGACCATAACAAGCAAAGATGACATGGAAGGGAGTTGAACCACCAATCTCTTAGATAGTTGTAGATTAGGTTAATATAAATGTAGACAAATGGTAAAGGTGTATAAGTAGTTGAGCAATCAATGGACCCCATCAAGTTTTCTTTGCAATTCTCAAGGAACTTTATCACAAATGGTCACTTACTTGATTTGTGATTGAGAAGTAGTTCTTCAAAAAGGCTCAAAAAGTAAAGTTAGAAAATGAAAAAAAAGATGTTGTTAAGTCTAAGGTCTAATCCTCAAACTATGAGTCCTTATATACAAGATTGTGATGGTCTGTGTACTAGGACAGACTATCACATGCTACTACCTATTGTTCTACATATGGTAGTGCCTTTGTACTTGAAAATGCCATAACTTAACCATATAGAGGCTGTTCTTTGTTCTAAGAACAGGTAGATAACTGTTTATGGGTAATGTCACAATTGTAATATCATGATGTGTGCACATGGATTAGTCAGCTTACTATTAGTCACTCTGGAACCCTCCAAATTATTTAAGTATTTTAATTCATTGTAATTATCTTAGCTTCATTCTCCCTTGGATAGACTCTACTCTGTTTTAATACTTATTCTTCTCTCCTGTCATAACTTGACAAAACAGCTAAGTCATTATTTATATTTCTTTTCTTTTTTTTTCTTTTTTTTATTGACAGATGTGCAAGAGTTCTTACTAGCTCCAAACTCACTGAAACAATCATGGGAGATGCTAACAGCCATGTTTTCTAGATTAATGTCCTCCTTAAAAACATCAAATCAACACTATGTGCTAAATTCATTTGCCCCTGCCCTGGAGGTGTAAGACTTTAGCCAAGATGACTTAAATCCACTCCAAGTCTGAGTTGACAAGGAGAACTCAATAGAGTTCCCATTTGATTTTCTATACTATATATACAACTACTATTGTGGCTATGCACTTCACCTTCCACAGTCCCTCATGTTACCTGTCATGTGATTACCCTGTCACATCTTTTGTGACTTTGTGATAGTGATATGACTCTTTCCCATGTTTCATCTTTATAGTAGTGATTCAACTAAATAAAAGAAAAAGGAAATTGAAAATGAAAATAGAAAATGACTTAGCCATTTTGCCAAGTCATGACAGAAGGAGTGTCTATCATAACTAACTCCATTTCTAACCCCAGTGACCTCATAATGATAGAAAAGCACTTCAAATCTATTGAAGGTGCTAACAATAGCAAAATTCTTGCCTCTCATCTTTTCCAATCCAAATTCTATCTAAAGATAACTGGTATCCCATATATCTCACCCAATAGTAACAAATTGTCCAGCAAAGAAATTTCTGATTTCATGAGTCATACTAAATTATTTGAAAACATTTCTTTGGTAGCCAAATCTAGGATTATCAAAGCATTTCCCAAGTCCAACATGGCCATTATCTAGTTCGACATCTAGGATGCTTAAAGTGGATCCAAGGCTAAACTACTAATAAACCACCCCTTTAATTTTGGTAGATATATTGCTACATAAGAGCAACAAACATGAACCCAGGTATTCCCCAGTGCCACAACTGCTGGAAATGGGACCATTCAACCTTCTCTTGCAGAGCTCATAGATCCAAGTGTCAGAAATGCAGTGGTCCTCATAAACTTGAACACCACAGAGACTTAGCATGGTGCTGCAAAGCCAATCCTAAACTTGACCCTTCTTGTCTTGAAACTGCATAGGATTTGCTATGCCCCCACTCTTTCAAATGCATTAACTGTAAAGGCAATCACATGGCTAACAACTACAAATGTCCTTTCTGGAGAAATTACTTCAATAGAGAGTGGCATTCCAAGAAAGCTCAAGAGGCCCAGGAAACTAGGACCAATTCAATTCACTTAGCCATAGGTGGTAAGAAACTATGATTAAGGAAAACCTAAAATTTTTTTTGCAGAATATTAGGAAAAACAAAACCCTAACTGATATTATTCTAGAAAACAACAAAAACACCACTGATATTATCTTTATTCAGGAACCTCCTAGATCACTCATTCAACACATTCCTAGCCATTCCAACCCCTCAGGAGACCTCTTCTATGGTACTTCCAATCACCCTAAATAGACATTATTCATCTGTCAAGATATGTCACAAGATAATTATATAAGAGTTGCCACTTATGTCAACAAACACCTCTCAAGAATAATGACTAGACATCATTAACCACTGTAACATTAACATCTTAGCCTTCCACAATGATCAAGATGTCAATTTCATTATCAATATATACTCAGACAGTAACCAAACTGCTCTTTAGTTCCTTAATCAAAACATTGTGAACTTAAACAATACTATTATCATGATAGGTAACTTCAACATAAGGAATAGTGACTGGGATCCAAACTTTCATCACCATTCTAGTCATACTGATGATCTTCTTACTTTAGCTGATAGCTTGGGATTAGAACTATCCCCTCCTTCTAATCCTAGACCAACTAGATTTACTGACAACCCCTATGACTCTAACTCTGTTATAGATTTAGTATTCCTCTCCCCCAACAACATAGGTTTTGGCTACCACATACTTCACCCTGACATACATAAGCTATCTGATTATGTCCCTCTAACCATAGAAATAGGTATTAAGGAAATTAACATTAACATCAACATATGAACCATTAGCAAAGATAGTAAGAAGAAGAAAAACTTCATTAGTTTGATAACCAATGGTATAATGACCCTCAACACTGCAAACATCAATTTGAAAGAAACCCTAGAAAATATAGTTCAACAAATGGCCATTGTCTTTGGTAACACATAGAGCACTTACTCCAAAATGAAACAAATTACAAAATATTCCAAAGAATGGTGGTCTCCAGATTGCATGACCAGTCTAAACAAGTATCGAGTCTCATGCAACATCCAACATTGGAAAGAATTCAAGACAAATATTTGTATAGCTAAGAGGAACTTCTTGAACAAAAAGATATACAAAATTGTCTCTTCAAACAAAAGACCTTGGGATCTAATGAACTGGGTCAGGAAAAAGTCTATACCTACCATCGAGTCTATTTCATATGAAAATTGACCTTCCAATACCCTTCCAGTTTTCTCAGTGAAATCCCTCAAGCAGACTTGATAGAATAGCCTCCTTTCTCCAAGCAAGAATTCAGAGATGCTATAGCTAAGTACTCATCTTTATTGGCTCGATCACATATCTTGGAGGCACCTTAAGTCTTTGATAGCTAATGAAAGATATTTAGAAAAATTCATACACATTGCTAATGCATGTATAAACCTAGAATATTGGCTGTCATACTTTAAGTCTGCCAACACTATAATTATCCCCAAACCAAATAAGGACTCATACAACTTCCCAAAGTCCTTTTGCCCCATTGTCCTGCTAAACACTGCTGGGAAACTTATCAAGAAAGTTATTAGCACTCAACTATAATTCCAAATATCAGCCAATAGATTCCTGGACTCTCATTAATTTGGAGAAATACAACAATGCTCCACTATTGATGCAGGGTTATATCTTACCTACATTATTCAAGCAAGGTGGCTTAAACAGTACCATACTAGCATCATAGCATTTGACACTACACAATTCTTTCCATCTTTGAATCATGATTTTCTCTCTCTATGCCTTACAAAAGCTGGTCTTAATACTAACATTATAGGATTCTTCAACAGTTATCATTCCAACTGCTCTACTATGTACTCATGGAATAATTTCTCCTCACTGTCTTTCAATACCAACATAGGAGTGGGCTAAGGCTTAGCTCTCTCACTCCACTATTTATTTGGCTCCAATCATTAAAACATTCAAAAAAAGAATAAAAACCTTGGAAATATAAATCCCAACTGATATTTTGTCTTTTGTGGACAATGGTCTTTTAATTTCTCAAGAGAAGAGTTATTTGCTTTCTTTCTCTTTTTTGCTTTGTAGTTATAACATTATGTCAAAAATCCTCCTTGACACAGGTCTTGTTATGAAGCATAACAAAACCAAATTGTTTCATTTTACACAAGCTCGACATTCTCCTAACCCTTCCATTGACTCGTCTTCTGTAGGAGGTCCCATCATTTCTTCTAAGTCAATATGGCATTACCTGGGCTTTTACTTTGATTGAAAGCTCAACTTCAACTACCACACACACTTTTATGCTATAAAGTGTATGTCTACCCTCAATGCCATGAAAATGCCAGGAAACTTCTCAAGAGGTCTCCTTCCTATTCAGAAGTGCCTGCTATACAGAATGTGCATCTTGCCAATGGCCCTATATGGATTCCAGCTTTGGTTCTTCAAAGGTGCTCCTATCTTCAAAAACATCAACAAACTAAAGAAAATGCAAAGATGGGCAGCCCTCTAGATTACTGGCACATTTCACACATCACCCTCTGAAGGTATCAAAGCCATTGCTGGTCTTATTCCCATCACCTCACACCTTTGGAAACTAAATGGTAGACACCACTTACGATACACATCCATTCCCTCCTCTTATGCTATCAACTCATTACTCAATTCTCAACATGCTAAGAATCAATCTCTGCACAAAGTAGCCACTTCCAAACTCACTGTCAAACAGCAAGCAAATCTCAAAAGCCCTATCAAAGACGTCAACAAATACCTTAATAGTGTTTATAAATGCTTCAATCCTCTAAACCCTCTCTTCTCTCCTAGTTCAAGATTAGTCAATCATTTCCCTGGTAGAATTAGTTTTCACTCTCCTCTTTCTTCTTCTGAGGATGATTTATTTTCTCACCTTCAAAACCTTAACAATTCTTTCTTTTCTTCTCAAACTTCCCATAACAGCATAGCTATCATCACAGATGAGATAGTGACTGTAACAATAAGGAAATTCCATTTGATGTTGCAAAGGCTATGATATAGAATGTAGTACAGAGACCTGAACTCAACTACCTTCAAGGAAATTCATGTATATTCAACATTATTACAATAGTAGCTAATTCTAACATAGAAGGAATGGTCAATGAATAGTCTTTTTCTATGTCTAGCAGCATTGAGGCAAAGCGTGACTATGTGACAGGTCTAGACGACTTGACAGGTGAGATGACACTGAACTGTCAGGTGACTTGACATCCCAATTCAAGTGGCAACTTGACTTCTAAATCTGCCGTGTCAATGTTTCACTTTATTAATTTGTTATTATATTTCTGTTAGTTTAAGAAGCGTTAATAGAGGCATTAAAAAATCTCACATTGCCACAGCAGTTGCTCATATCTGGTCCAACAACTCTGTCATCAAACAACTACAGATCCAAGCCATCAATGTTACATCAATTGAAGCTAAACTAATGGCTATCCACATTGGTTTTATTCCTGCCATGGAAATTGACAATATTCACAATATTACTGTCATCACTAACTCCATTGCTGCTGCTAGCAAAGTTCTCAAATCTAAAGTTGATTCTCTCCAGAATTTGGTCATACTGTCATGACTTGGCAAAACAGCTAAGTCAATATTCATATTTCTTTTCTTTTTCTTTTTCTTTTTCTTTAGATTATTACTAAGGTGAAGTGTGGGAAATATCACATGACAGTCACAGAATCACAAAAGGTGTGACATTGGTCACAGAATGGTCATGTCACACATAGCCACAAGTCACAGTCCCAGCATATGACAAAAAAGTCAGCTAATGGATATAAGGACTGTGGGAGACAAGGTGCATAGCCACAATAGTAATTGTATATATAGTGTAGCAAATCTAACGGGGACTCTATCAAGTTCTCTTTGTCAAACGCTGAACAAAGAGACAGTTGGCTTAATTTCAGTCATCGGAGTTTGGATACTAATACATACCTTTGGCCTCTGCTATCAAATCATATCTATCTAGAGACAACAGAAACAGAATACATTTCTGGTATTGCCCAAGTAAAGCCAAATGGCCCAGACACCAACTTGTCGATGACCAAGTCAAAGCTAACACAAATGCTCTAGGATTCCCCTGCAAAAACTCATATCTCTTCAGTAGAAAAAAAAAATGCAATGATATTCTACACAAATGGCAATCAACCTTTGCAAATAGCCTCAAGAAGGGCCATATTTTCTAATGTTCAAGGATAAAGACCAATGAGTTGTCAAACCAACATATGCCAAAGGTGGCTCATAGCTCCCTATCATAGGGTTTACCAACTCTCTATGTGCCTGCTTCACATGTGCAACCACAGACCATGCCCCTATTGGAGAATATAGACAAAGATTCTTCTCCAACCTTTCCACTAGCTATCCATGTGGCAAAGCCAATGTTCAGACTCGAGAACATATTGTCATGGAGTATGACCTCCATGATCCATTTACATGCCCTTATAACAATATCATCAATAGTTTTGTTCACTTCCTTGCAGACAATTCTGGTGTTAGTAAGCCAACTCCTGAGCTGGAATAAAGCTAACTGCTCTTTATCAGCATTTGACAAGGAGAACTCGATAGAGTTCCTGTTAGATTTGCTACACTATATATACAATTACTATCATGGCTATATACCTTGTCTCCCATAGCCCTCATGTTACTGATCAGCTAACTTCTTTGTTACATGCTATGACTGTAACTATAACTCCATGTGATGTGACATTTTGTGACTCTGTGACTATCACATGATATCTTTTTCTTTTTTTATTTTTATTTTTAAATCAACAATTTATTACACAGGGTACATAGGCAGGCTGTGGCAAGTACAGAGTACCTACTTAAATAAGAAAAGAGAAACAGAAAGACAAATATAGAAAAGAGAAATGCAAAAAAGAGAAAATGAGATAGTAAAGGCTGCACTTTTATCCTGAAGAGTTACTATAAAGCCTGAAATATATTTAGGCCTAAAATTAACCAAATTTCACAAATTCACACCCCAAAAGGCAGGACTAAGATAGAATCACCTGCTAGGCAGCAGGGAAGACACAGAGAACTTCACCACCAAAAGCTAACTACCTAACTACATAGTAGTATACCCAGGGACATAAGGTCGCCACCAACAGGCCAATCACTTGAGAACCAGTGGAGTCGAGCCCATGGCCCCACGACATCATAGCCAAGAAAAGCAGCTTAGTCAGGGAAAGGAAGCCTCATGTAGAAAAGTCCAAAGAGACACCCATCAAAGGAATAGGACTATTATAAATTTTATTTAGTTATATCTCTATCAATTCTTCAATGATTCTCATGGTCTCAATGGCTAATGGAAAGCCCTCAAAAAGACCTTTTGATTGATGCCAGTCATATCTCAAGGTAATCAATATTAGCCAAGACATTAAGTAGATCAACTAGTAACCACTATGTTACTATTTATTAAATTGCTAATATCTCAGAAACTGCCACAATCAATACTTCAGTTCTAGGCTCAACAGAAGCCTTCTTCATTATGCTCAGAATAAGCCTAGAATAACCTCAAGTCAATTAATATTAGTGGAGAAATGAAGGCCTCAATGTTTGCATATAGACTTTATTAATTACCCATAAATAGTCATCTGTCCTTTTCTTAGAACAAAGGATAGCCTCCATATGGTTAAGTTATCACTATATTAAGCACAAAGGCACTACCATATGTAGAACAATAGGTAATAGCATGTGATGATCTGTCCTAGTACACAGACCATCACAATCCTATATATAAGGACTTCCTATCTGAGAATTAGACCTCAGACTTAACAACATCTTTTGTTACTTGTCTAACTTCACATTTTTGAACTCTTTAAAGTATCAAAGCACCCATCACAAATAGTAAGTGACCATTTGTGATAAGGACCGGTGGCCTGGCAGGAGATGAGAATAGCTACAACATCACTCAATCAGTGATAGCTAAGGATAGGAGCACATCAAAACTAATCCACTATGATCAGAAATAAAGGAGTAACAAAGAGCCTTAGGAAGCAGTGGAAACAACTCCCAAAACTCCCTAGGCAAGAAAGAAAAGAGTCAGGTCCTGAGTTGCTGAGATAAGCCAAAGAGAGGGGACAATTGCCATGGGATCAGTGGTAGGAAACCTAGTAACTCGGTAAGGGCAGAATGAACCTAGCAAAACTAATAGGAAATAATCAAGAAAAAACAAGGAGATGTGGGATTCCCTATCACTACTGGAACAATCATTGTAATAATAGATTATGACTGGGTTTATTATTTTCTCTATTTTTCTGTATATTTCTTTTGTATTTCTCTAAACATATAAAAAACCCCACTTAGTAGAAAGAGGGCAAGCAATCTTAGTCACCTCTTTTCTCTATTTGGGTTTTCAAAAGTGGAAATCTATTTTTAGAGTGATCAGATCAGTGATTAAGTTGCTTCAACTCAAGACTGAGTCAAACCAAAGAGACTATAGAACAAGTGACTTAGCCATAGGAGCAATGTCATAGGAGCTCTAAAACAGAGTTTAGTATTGCTAGGAAGTCAAGTTATACAGGGAGGATTCAAAGTCACATATCTGATCACATAGTCAAGAGTACTACTGTGAGGATAGTCTGACCACATAGCCAGAGAGTGCTACTGTGAGGATAACTTTGAAACAGGGCATTAAGGTGATACCAGGCAGGTAGAACTTAGGCACAGGGCCAAGACAATAGTTTAGAATTAAGTTTCAAGTTTCAAATATCACTGCTACCATGGTACATCAACAGAACTTTAATTTCACAACTTCTTTTTACCTTCAACTTCTGAATTCATTTTCCCATGAATTTGCATGAGGAACACTGTGCTGATACACAGTGTCAACTAGGGTGCTTTCCTTAGGAGATCACATATTATATCTTTATTTAAACTTTTATCTTCACTACTACTTAGACAGTAGTTGGGAAAACTTCTATTTAAAAAGAAAACAGGAAAACTTCTAGCAAACAACAGCCTCTTCATTGTACTGCAATAGGACCTTAGCCATTATCAAAGCTGAATGCACCAGAGTTATCTGCAAGGAAGTGGACAAAGCTGTTGATGATGATGTTGCATGGTCAAGTAGAGGGGTTATGTCTGTTGCATTCCATGACAATGTGTTCACAAGTTTGGACCTTAGCTTTACTGCAAGGGCAACTGGTAAGGAGGTGAGGGAAGAATCTCTGTCTATATTCTCTAATGGGGAGTGTATCTAGTAGTCATGCAAGTGAAGCAGGCATATAATAAGTTGGTAAACTCTATGACAGGAAGCTACGAGCTACCTTTGGCATATGTAGGTTTGATGACAATCTGTTTTTTGTTAGGGATACATGTGTTTGCTTTGACTTGCTCATTAACAAGTTTGTATTTAGGCCATTTGGTTTTACTGGGACAATACCAGAAGTGTATTTTATTCTTGCCATCTTTGCTGAAGAAGGACTTGATTGCAGAGGCTAATGAGATAACCATGTTCTGGAGAGAATCAACTTTAGACTCTAGGATTTTTCTTCCTGCCACAATAGAGTTAGTAATGATGATAATGTCATGGATATTATCTATTTGCATAGCAGGGATAAGTCTAGTGCGAATAGCTATGAGTTTGGCCTTGAGGGCTGTGACATTTATGGAGTTAACTTGTAATTCTTTTATGACCACATTATCAGACCAGATATGAGCAACTGTTATGGTGACATGTGATTTTTTGACTCCTCCATCAGCGATGACTGCAGCACTGTTGGGCAATACTTGGGAAGTCCTGAAGGCATGATTGAGACTTTGAAGGTACTGGTAAAGGTCCTCATTAGATGAAGAAAAAGGTGAATAGAAACTAATTCTACTAGAGAAATGATTGACTACCCTTGAACCAGGAGAAAAGAGGGAGTGGAGAGAGTTGAAACAGATCCTGACACTATTGAGACATTCATTGATATCTTTGATAGGGCTTTTTAGCTTCACTTGTTGTTTTGTGGTAGGCTTGGAGATAGCAACTTTATAGGGTGGTTGGTTTTTAGCATGCAGTGAGTCAAGAAGCAAATTGATAGTGTGCAAGGGAAGAATGGAGGCATATTATAGATGATATCTGCCATTGAGCTTGCATAAGTGTAGCATGATGGAAATGAGGCCTGCAATAACCTCAATACTTTTAGATGGTAAAGTTCAGAAAGCATCTGTAATCTAGAGGGCTGCTCTTCACTGCATTTTCTTTAATTCAGTTATGTTTCTGATAGTAGGAGTGTCTTTGAAGAACTACAGTTGGAATCCATACAGGGCGATGGGCAGGACACAAGTCCTGTATAGGAGTCATTTTTGGATAGGGAGGAGACCTCATGAGGAGTTCCCAAGCATCTTTATGGCGCTGTTATGCCGTACAAAACTTTAGGCAAATTAAGTGACATTCTGCACCTTAATAACAGGAATAACCAGCTCGAGAGACGAGCTCGGCCCCCCAGAAACGCTCCTCTAGACACCTAGTCGTGGACTTGAGCATC
>Ga0153988_1000053_pt1 | contig 23371 bp, 22 predicted proteins | sample TSNC072MetaG_FD_104742 | JGI IMG/M metagenome (GOLD analysis project Ga0153988, IMG submission 104742) | Attine ant fungus gardens microbial communities from North Carolina, USA - TSNC072 MetaG | ecosystem: Host-associated > Fungi > Mycelium > Unclassified | place: USA: North Carolina, Jones...
GCGATCGACATCACGCGTGTCGGACCGGCGGGCGCGCCAAGCAGCACCGCCGATGGAAACACCGAGAACGCCTGCACGAACGACAGACACGCGGCCATCGTCAGACCCGGCACGAGCAGCGGCAGATAGATGCGGCGAAACTGCTGCCACGGGCTCGCGCCGAGCGTCGCGGCCGCGCTCGCGAGCGTCGGATCGATGCCGGTCACGTACGAGAGCGTCAGCAGAAACGCGAACGGAAAACCCGATACGATCAGCGAGATCAGCACGCCCGTGAAATTGTGCGTGAGCCGCACTTCGCGCGTGTACAGATGCAGCGCCTGCAAAGCCTGCGGCAGCCAGCCGTGCGGACCGAAGTACGTGAGCATGCCGTCGGCGATCAGCACGGTGCCGAGCGTCACCGGAATCACCAGCAGCGTCGTGACGATCTTCTGATAGCGCGAGTAGCGGCGCAGCGCGAACGCCACCGGCACCGATACGCCGACGTTGATCAGCGTGGCCGGCACCGCGAGCTTCAGCGTGACGAGAATCGTCGGCCACATCGAGGTGTCGGTGAAGAACGTCAGATAGTTGGCCCATACGCTACCGCCGTTCATCGGCTGGAACGACAGCGCGAGGCCATAGGCGAACGGATAGATGAACAGCGCGACGATAAAGAGCAGCGCGGGCGCGACGAGCCATGCCTTGGCGTCGCGTTGTGCGCGGGACGTAAGCGGCGGGGATAACGTCGGCGTGTTCATGCCGCCTCGGCTTCGTAGACGAGCACGCACGCCGGCCGCACGCGCAACGTGATGCGCTCGCCTTGCGCGAATTCGCCGGCGACGCGCGCCCACACGTCGCCGAACGCGGTCTTCACGCGCAGCAGCGAATCGTGGCCGCCGTATTCGACCGCATCCACGAGCGCGTCGAACGCGTTGTCGGTGCCGGACTCGGCGCGCTCCATGTCTTCGGGACGCAGCGCAACGCTTACGCGCTTGCCGTCGAACGCGGCCATCGGCGTGCCGACGAAGCGCACGCCGTTCGCACTCACGATCACGCCATCGCCCTGCCTGCCTTCGAGCGTAAACTCGGCGACATTGCGATAGCCCATGAAGCGCGCGACGTGCAGATTGCCCGGACGCGTATAAACCTCTTTCGGGCTCGCGACCTGCTGCACCACGCCCTCTTTCATCACGACGATGCGGTCCGCCATCGACAGCGCTTCGTCCTGGTCGTGCGTCACGTAGAGCGTCGCGCGTTCGAGCCGCGTATGAATGCGGCGAATCTCGGCGCGCATTTCGATGCGCAGTTTCGTGTCGAGATTCGACAGCGGCTCGTCCATCAGAATCAGCGGCGGCTCGATCACGATCGCGCGCGCAATCGCGACGCGCTGTTGCTGGCCGCCGGAAAGCTGGCCGGGCAGCTTGTGTTCATGACCGACCAGTTGCACGAGCTGCAAGGCCTCGCGCGCGCGGCGCGCGATTTCGCTTTTGCCGACGCCGCGCATCCTGAGCCCGAAGCTGACGTTGTCGAGCACGCTCATATGCGGGAACAGCGCGTAATTCTGAAACACCATGCCGAAGCCGCGCTTCTCGGGCGGCAGCACGTCGATGCGCCGCTCGTCGAGCCAGATGCCGCCGCCCGTGAGCGGCTGCAATCCGGCGATGCAGTTGAGCGCCGTCGATTTGCCGCAGCCCGATGGCCCGAGCAGCGCAATGAACTCGCCGCGCCAGATCGTTAGATCGAGTCCTTGCAGCGCGGCAATCGCGTGGCCTTGCGCGTTCGTAAAACTGCGGCTAACCGAATCGAGCCGCAACTGCTCAAAGTGATGCTTCATGGCGGTTTCCTGGTCCGCGCGAGGCTGCGGATTCCGGACCTAACGGGTCTTCTGCGCGCCGACGTCGCTATCCCACTTCTTGAAGGCCGCGACTATCGCTGCCGCATTGAGCGGCAACGCATGCGGATGGTCGCTCAGCATCTTCGCGTACTCGGGGCGGCCGTACTTTTGCAGCACTTCCTGGCTATGCGCGGGCGCCTGCCCGACGGTCACGCCCTTGATCGCCGGACCCGGATAGAAATAGCCGTCGTCGTAGGTCATGGCCTGCTGCGCGGGCTCGAGCATGAAGTTCATCATCTTGTAGATCACCTCGAGCTTTTCCTTCGGCACGCCCTTCGGAATCACCATGTAGTGCGCGTCGTTGACCCACGTCATATTGTCGAACGGCTGCACGCGGAATTCGGCCGGCACGATGCCGAGCGCGCGCGGGTTGATGTCCCAGCCCGTCACCGTGACGGTCATGTCGCGTGTGCCCTCGCCGAGCTCTTTCATCACCGCGGCGGTGCCGCCCGGATAGTAGGGGATGCAGTCGTTCAGCTGCTTGAGGAACGCCCATGTCTTGTCCCAGCCATGCACGGGGTCCTGCGGGTCTTTGTCGCCGAGCACATAGGGCAGGCCCATCAGGAACGTGCGCCCCGGACCGGAGTTCGCCGGCCGCGCGTAGATCAGCTTGTCGGGATGCGCCTTGCACCATTGCAGCAGTTGTTCGGGCGTCTTCGGCGGATTGCCGACCTTGGCCGGGTTGTATTCGAGCAGCGGACCGGCCGGCATATACGCGACCTCGAGCCCGTAGCCTTGCGCGAGATCCTGCATCTTGCGCGGGCCGGGCGCGTATTTGTCGAGCACGCCGGGAAATTGCGCGGCGTTATCGGGCAGCAGCTTGATCCAGAGGTTCTGTTCGATGCCGGCCGCGAGCGCGTCGGTGCCGGTCAGCACGAGGTCGATATCGGAACGGCCCGCGGCCTGCATCGCCTTGATCTTGCCGGGCAGTTGCGGCGCAGGCGCGTTCGTGAACGTGATGTTCGCGACGAGGTTCGGATACTTCGCCTTGAACGCCTCGAAGCCTTTTTGCGTGAGCTGGAGATCGCCCGCCACGTCGACGATATTGATCGTGACCGGATCGGCCGCGCGCGCGGCCGGCGTGAAAGCGGCGCTCGCCGCGAGACATACGGATACCAGCTTGAGCGACAACCTGTGCGAAACAGTCATGGCGTCTCCTCGCTTCTTGGTATGGAAGCCCGCGGTCGGATTCGCCACGGGCGAGGCCTGTCTACCAATGGAACATAACGAAGCGCAACAGCCGATGTCAAGCAAATAGTCACGCCGGCACACGGCGTGCGAAAACCGCTGTTTTTACGCGGAATCCTTGGTGTTCAACGGTTTGCGCGCCGCATCCAGGGATAAACCCGAGCCGGTAACGGCGGCGCGATAAACGTTGTCAGGCAAGCGGACAAGTGAGTGGATCGAGGCTTCGTCGCAGCCTGTGCACCCGTCTTGACGAAGGCCGCGCTCAACCGCCGCGAACACCTTGCGTGTTCACATACAGCGAATACAAGCCGTGGCTCGCCGCCATGAAAAGGCGATTGCGATGCCGTCCGCCGAAGCACACGTTGGCGCAACGCTCCGGCAGCGCGATATGGCCGAGCGGCTCGCCTTGCGCGCTGAACACGCGCACGCCGTCGAGTTCGTCGTTGCCCATGCCCCAGCCGCACCACAGGTTGCCGTGCACGTCGACGCGAAAACCATCGGGCGTGCCCGGACCCGCGTCGATCAGCACGCGATTGTTCGACAGCGCCGCGCCCTTGCCATTGGCGTCGACGTCGAACACGCGAATCTTGCGCGGCTCGCCGCGCGATTCGACGATGTACAGCAGCGACTCGTCCGGCGAAAACGCGAGGCCGTTCGGGCCGAGCACGTCGTCGGCGACGACCGACACTTCGCCCGACTGGCCATCGATCCGGTACACGCACGCGGGCAACTCCGAATCCTGCTTTTCGCCTTCGTAGAAGCTGTCGATGCCGAAGCTCGGATCGGTGAACCAGATCGAGCCATCCGACTTCACGACCACGTCGTTCGGCGAATTGAGGCGCTTGCCCTGATAGCGGTCGGCAAGCACGGTGATCGAGCCGTCGTATTCGGTGCGCGTGACGCGCCGCGTCAGATGCTCGCAACTGACGAGACGCCCTTCGCGATCACGCGTATGGCCGTTCGCGTTGTTCGACGATTGCCGGAACGTGCTGACGGCGCCGGTCGTTTCGTCCCAGCGCAGAATGCGGTCGTTCGGGATGTCGCTCCACAGCAGATAGCGGCCGTCGCCGAACCACACGGGCCCTTCCGACCAGCGCGCGCCCTGATACAGACATTCGACCGACGCGGCCGTGACAATCAGCGATTTGAAGCGCGGATCGAATACGCGGATGGAAGAATCGGGATAGCGTCGACTGTTGTCGGTCATGCTCGTACCTAAGGGTGAGAGAGATTCGGATGGGTTTGCGCGAATTCGCGCTCACGCGCGAGCAGCATTTGCGCGGCCTGCGCGATCTTCGCATGATGCCCGGGCGACGTCGAACTGAGCAGCGGCAACAGCGGCCCCATGTCGGCGATACCCGAGAACGTGACCGCGTCGTGCAACACGCGGATCAGCGAGATTTCGTCGCGCAGCGTTTCGAGCGGCAAGAACGCGTCGTACAGAGGTTGCGCGGGGTCGCCGCCGTTGCTGCGGTCGTTGCTTCGTTCATTGCTGCGTTCGTTATTTCGCTCGTTGCTTCGCTCATGACGTCGCTCGTTGCTCCGTTCGTTGCCACACTCATTACGCGCCGCCTGTAGCAGCGCCATCACCATGCGCGGCGCGATGCAGCCGGAACCGGTGGTCCATGCGGCAAGGCCGAACTCACGCAGATGCACGAGCGCCGGCCGCTCGCCCATGCCCGAGATGATCTTCGCGGCCGGCACGCTGCGCAGCAGCCTTTGCAGATAAGGATCGTGCGCGGGATCGTCGCGCACGATCGCGTACTTGATGGCGCACAACGTACCGCGCTCGACGAGCCGCGCGAGCGCGTCGACGTCCACGTAGTTTTCGCTCTTGATGTACACCGTGAGCGGCATGCCCGCCGTGTCCGCGATCCGCGAGAGTCCCGTCTCGACGCCCTCGGCGGTCGTGAAGCCGCCGAGCGGCAGCACCATCGCGGTCCGGTAGCGCGTTTGCGCGAGGATGCGCGCCTGATCGAGCATCTTGCCGTAATCGGGGCCGATCGCCGGGATCACGCGCGTCGCGGGACTCGCGGCATCGGCAAGCAGGTCCAGCAGCTCACGGTATTCGCTGACGGCAATGTGATAAAGATTCGCGTTGCCGCCGTACAGCAGCGTACGCACGCCGCCGGCTTCGATATGGCGGATCAGCGCGAGATTCTGTTCGGGGTCGAGCGTGTAGTCGGCGCGGCGCGCGAGCGGCGGCACGGCCATCACCGACGCGGCGAACTCGCCGTCATGGAGCGGAACTTCGTTCATGATCGTTCACGCAGGCAGGCGGGACGGGGGATTCGACGGTAGCATCGGCATCGCAACGATGTCAAACAACCGGGTCCGCCGGGAGCCAGACAGGTCGCTCGCCCCGAGCCCTGTCAACGGCAAGGTCGGAATTGTCCATTTCGTATGACAATAGCGACCGCGCGACGCCTCGTGCACCAGCGCGGCTCTTTTTCAGGATAGCAGCCACCCTGCCGTATTAACCCACTTCCCGAATAAGCCGGATAATTGCGATTAATCAAAAGGAAGCCACAATAATTTTGTCAATAACACGCATTAAATTTCTTTATTTTCGGTAATGAGCATTTTCAATAGACTGTGAAGCCAACATGGTCTAAAAATTTAATACGCATGCTTTTTCGCAACGCTGCGGGCACTGTCCGTCTCCTGGCAGTGTTTCTGTCGCGTCGTGAATTCACTTTTTAGTGTTAGATTATGTGGATAAAACAGGTGGACTCGGAATACCGGCCCGCCGTTAACCGCAAATAGGTTGTTTGCGAGCCTGAGAGAGTCAAAATTGACGCTACATTTTATCGAGCAAATGGCTCCGCTACTGGACGCCGCCGACGAGGCGGAATGGTTCGGCGCGATCACGGACCTTGCCGAGACGTGGGGCTTCGACAGGATTCTGATTGCGATGTTGCCGCGCCCCACCATGCGTCTGGAAGATGCATACCTGCGCAGCACTTACGCGCCCGCGTGGCGCCGCACGTATGACGATGCGGGGATGGTTCATATCGATCCGACGGTCGCGCATTGCCTCTCGCGCGTCGCGCCGCTGATCTGGACACCGGATCTTTTCTCGACCACGGCGCAGCAAGCTCTTTACGAGGAAGCTCGCTCGTACGGCCTGCGCTCCGGCGTGTCGCTGCCGATTCACGGGCCGAATCAGGAAGCCGGCATGATGTGCTTCGTCAACGACAGCAATCCATCCGAGGAATTCCGGCGCGACCTTAACACCGTGCTGCCGAACCTGGTGCTATTGCGCGATCTCGTGATCGACACGAGTCAGCGGCATCTGAATACGCATGCTCAGACGTTGCTGCCCAAGCTCACGCCGCGCGAACGCGAATGCCTGAAATGGACCGCGCGCGGCAAATCCACCTGGGAGATATCCCACATCCTGAACTGTTCGGAAGCCGTGGTGAACTTCCACATGAAGAACATCAGGACGAAATTCGGTGTGAATTCGCGGCGCGCGGCGGCCGTGATTGCGGCGCAGCTCGGGCTTATTGACCCGGGTTGAGCAACGCGGCGGCGTCGCGGCTGTACATCACGCGTTCGGCGCGGCCCAGGTCGGCGTCGGAAACCGTCTTCATGAAATACAGGCCCAGCAGAATCGACACCGGTGCCGGGATCTCCGCGCCCGACTCGAAGCGGCTGCCGCGCGACTGCGTGACACCGAAACGAGCCCAGAAACGGCGCTGGCTTTCCTTTTTCTTCTTGCGATAGGCAATGATCAGCACGCGATCCACTGCCGAGGAAACGTCCGCCGAGCGCGGCTGGAGATGGGTTTGCAGTTGCCATTGACTATCGAGGAGTTCCATTTTCGAGCCTTGTAGGTTAGGTGTGGATACGTGTCCGAATTCTGCGTGACCCGATAAGCATTCACACCTATCCAGGTAGGTAGGTGGCAGAATGACCCAAAATGCATAAGTTTTCCTGCGTACTGGCAACCCCCAACACGTTCAGGAGAACGTCATGCAAACAACGATCCGTATTGGAATGCGGCAGGAATTTGACAACGAGGTCATCAACGAGATGTACCGCCTGCGGGCCCGGGTGTTTCACGGCCGGCTAGGCTGGGAGATCCCGACCATCGCCGGCATGGAGATCGACGGCTACGATGCGCTCGGGCCGCACTATATGCTGATCCAGGGAGAAAACGAACAGTTGCGCGGCTGTTGGCGCCTGATGCCGACCGAAGGGCCCAATATGCTGAAGGACACCTTCCCGCAGCTGCTGCACGGCGCGGCCGCGCCGGTCGGGCGGCATATATGGGAATTGAGCCGCTGGGCGATCGAAACCGGCGGCGAGGAGCAATCGTTCGGCTTCACGGACATGACGATCCGCGCGATCCAGGAAGTCATGCGCTTCGCGCAGCGCATGGGCATCTCACGTTACGTCACTGTGACAACCACACCGATCGAAAGGATGTTGCGCCGCGCCGGGCTCGACATCAGCCGGCTCGGCGAGCCGATGCAGATCGGTGTCGAGCGCGCCGTGGCGCTTAATGTTGCAGTGAACGAAAAGACGCTTACCGCGCTGTTCGGGCCGGTCGCGGCGGCAGCCTGATTGCCGGCCAAGGCGAATTCGAGGGTGGCCCGGTTTGCGGCCCCGGCTTGCAGTTACGATTCGCAGCCCCGATCGCAGTCTGATTTGCGGCTCCGGTTTGCGGCCCGATATGCAGCCCGGTTTGCGGCCCGGTTTGCGGCCTGACAACGACACGGTTGTGGTTTTACCACCGCGACACCCTATCCGGCGGCATGCGCGCTGACTCAGGAACCGAACATCCGTTCGAGCGCGTTCTCGAGATGCGCGCGCATCGCCGCCTCGGCGGCCGCCGCGTCCTTGCGGCGAATCGCATCGAGCACGGCCATATGCTCGGCCTGCACGAGCCGCTGCCGCTCCACCGTTTTCACGAGCGACAGATTGCGCGACAGGTTCATGCTGAACACGATCTGTTCCTCGATAAACGACATCATCGTGATAAAAAACGGGTTCTTCGACGCACGCGCGACCGCCACGTGGAACAGGAAGTCATCCTTCGCGCCGATCCCCTGGACTTCGATGATGCGCTCCAGCTCGTCCCATGCCTGCTGGATCGCCGCGATGTCCTCGGCATCGGCCTTCAGTGCGGCCTGCGCGGCCGCGCCCGCCTCGGTCACGATGCGAAATTCGTAGCAGCGGCGAATATCGGACAGCGTTTCGAGCGGCGCGAAGCGGCGCACGTCCGGATCGGGTCGCCGTGCGACGGTCGTGCCCGAACCATGCCGGGTCGTGATGATGCCGTCCGCCCGCAACCGCGCCAGCGCCTCGCGCACCGTCGGCCGCGAGGTCGCGAAACGTTCGGCGAGCGCATGCTCGGTCGGCAGTCTCTCGCCTTCCTTGTACTCGCCTTCGAGAATGCGGTTGAGAATGTCGCCGTAGATCTGGTCGGGTAAGCCCTTGGTTTTACGATCGTTCATCAGCGGACTGGGCTACTTGTCTGAATATGGCCTGATTGTAAGGCCAACCTTGTGGCGCCTCGAGAAAACTTATGCGCCCTGTATTTTCCGCGAGGCCGCTCACGCTTGCCGCCACAGTGCCCGTCGCGCAGTGCTGGAGCCGCGAAATTTGGCAAATGTTTGATTTACATCCTGGTCGAGCGCATCTTTTCCGGCAATCATCTAAGCTTCGTTGGTATAAAAGACCGAAGAGCCCGGCCACTGCAACGTTTATTGCAAACCGGTTGCGGCAAACGCATTTCTCAGAAGCGGAGTCGATATGTACACACGCATTCTCGTAGCGGTCGACGGCAGCAATACCTCGCGCCGCGCATTCGAAGCAGCGCTCGATCTGGCCAAATCCAATGGCGCGGTTTTGCGTCCGTTCTATGTCGTCGAAAACACGCCAATGTATTTCGAGGCACCCGGCTACGATCCATCCATTCTGCGTAACCGGCTGATCGAGGAAGGTCAGGAGCTTCGCGCTGAATTCTCGAAGGCCATGGCCGATCAGGGCGTGCGGGGCGAGCCGGCGGTTTCCGAGGCGTCGTCGCTCGGCGATGTGTCGGATATCGTGCTGAAGGCCGCGGAAGAATTCGGCGCCGATCTGCTCGTCATGGGCACGCATGGCCGGCGCGGTTTCCAGCGGCTGATTCTCGGCAGCGTCGCCGAGCGCTGCGTGCGTCAGGCTACGCTGCCGGTGCTGCTGATTCCGTCCGCCGCGAGCGCCGGTAAAGAACCCACCTGAGTTTTTTGCACCCTGCGACAGGGCACCGCGCACGACGTGTGGCCCTGTCGAAATCGAGCCGCTGCGTCCGTCGGCAGAACCTGCCGGCGCCATCCGCAGCGGTTCATCGTCCCACCCCGGCGTGAGCGCGCAGGCTTCGCAGAATGCCTACCCAGCCAACGCGTCACTTTGCCACCCGGCCCGTGCAAAAAGCGGGTGGGGCAATCGATTCACCATTACGATTACCGCGCGCAGATCATGCCGACCTCTTCCGCTGCTAGCCGTTCCCTACCCCGCGCCACCGGCACGGCCGATCGCACCACCGGCTCGCCGCCCGCGCGCGGCAGCCGCCGGACCCCGGCCGCACGCACCGCCGCGCGTTGCTCGAGTTGCTCGATGCGGCAGCTCTGCATGCCACAGGGCTTGTCGCCGGAAGAGCTGTCGAAGCTCGAAACGCTGATCTGCTCGGCGCGTTCCGTGCAGCGCGGCGAAGCGCTCTATCGCAGCGGCGACCACTTCGACAGCATCTACGCGGTACGCTCGGGCTCGATGAAAACGGTGATGGTCCATCGTGATGGCCGTGAACAGGTCACGGGCTTGCGCCTTGCCGGCGAAGCGCTCGGGCTCGACGGCATCAGCGCGGACGTGCATGCGTGCAGCGCCGTCGCGCTCGAAGACAGCAGCGTCTGCATCGTGCCGTACAACGCGCTGAAGCTGCTGTGCCGCGAGATCAGTTCAATGCAGGAGCGCATGCATAAGCTGCTCGGTGCGCAGATCGTCGGCGAGGCAGCGCAGATGATGGTGCTCGGCTCGCTGTCCGCCGATGAACGCGTCGCCGCGCTCCTGCTCGACGTATCGCAACGCAATGCGCAGCGCGGCTATTCGTGGGCCGAATTCAATCTGCGCATGACGCGCGAGGACATGGGCAGCTATCTCGGCATGACGCTCGAAACCGTGAGCCGCACCCTGTCAAGATTTCAAAAGCAAGGTCTCATCGACACGCAGGGCAAGCACATTCGCATCTTCGATCTGGAAGGGCTGCGCCAGGTTTGAGTCACCTGTCAGCCCGGCCGCGACGGGGCTTGCCGCCGCGTGCAGTCTTTTTTCCAGCGGTCTTCCTCGCGGTTTTTCACACGCTTTTCGCGCACTTTTCACCTTGGCACGAGCCCTGCGACCCGGTAGAGTTTTTGGACCGTCCCCCGCGGCAAGCTGCCTGCGTGGGACAGGAGTGAGTGCCCGGCGCTAACTCCGGTCGACCGCTTTAGGAGACCCGGCGAATGAATCGCGACCCTGCCCCGCATCACCCGCTCGTGCAGCGCCTGATCGATGCGCGTCGAATCACCGACGCCCTCTTTGCCATCATCAAACCCACGCATCTCTATGAACGGCCGATCCGCGAGCGTCATCGCATCGTGTTCTATATCGGCCACCTCGAAGCCTTCGATCGCAATCTGTTCGACCAGCGTTTGTTCGATCTGCTCGCTTTCGCGCCGGAACTCGACCAGCTTTTCGCATTCGGCATCGATCCGGTCGGCGGCGGTTATCCGACCGACGAGCCGGGCGACTGGCCCTCGCTCGATACGGTGCGCGAGTATGCGGCACGCGCGCGGCGGCAAATCGACATCGCGTTCGACAGCCTCGGTGACGTCGCCCGAAGCGGCGCAGCGGAGCAGTTGCTCAACGTCGCGATCGAGCATCGTCTGATGCATGCCGAGACGCTCGCGTACATGTTCCATCAGTTGCCGCTCGCGCAGAAGGACACCGCATTGCGTGAACCCGTGGTGACGCGGCCCGAGCGGCGCGAGGCGTTGTCGTCGATGGTTAGCGTGCCGGCCGGGCCAGCCGTGCTCGGCATGATGCGCGACGCCGGCCGCTTCGGCTGGGACAACGAGTTCGGAGCAATAGAGGTCGACGTACCCGCGTTCGAGATCGACCGCCATATGGTGACGAACGGCGCGTTCCTCGAATTCATCGAGGACGGTGCCTATCGAGAGCCGAAGTGGTGGTCGCCGCGTGACTGGGCGTGGCGCGAGGCCGAGCGCATCGAACATCCGGCCGGCTGGTCGCAACGCGCGGCGCGAAGCGAACATGGCGAACACGACGATGGCGAATGGACGCTGCGCACGATGTTCGACGAGGTGCCGCTGCCGCTCGATTGGCCCGTCTACGTAAGCCACGCCGAAGCAAGCGCCTATGCGCGCTGGGCCGGCAAGACGCTGCCGACCGAAGCGCAATGGCAACGCGCCGCGCAAGGTGCACCGCTTGCGGCATCGGGCAATTTCGACTTTCGCAGATGGGACCCGCAACCGGTCGACGCACATCCGGACAACGTCAGCGCACTCGGCGTCGAAGGTCAGTTCGGCAATGGCTGGGAGTGGACCTCGACGTTATTCGACGCACTGCCCGGCTTTGAAGCGTTTCCGTTCTATCCCGGCTATTCGGCCAACTTCTTCGACGGACAGCATTACGTGCTCAAAGGCGGCTCCGCGCGTACCGCGGCGTGCATGCTGCGGCCGGAATTCCGCAACTGGTTTCAACCACATTATCAGTATGTTTATGCGGGGTTCCGCTGTGTGAGGGCCTGATTCTTCGCTCACTCCAGGCCTATTGGATCAATGCGTTTATCGCGAAGTGAATTGCCGGATGGAGAACGTTTGTCGTCGTACAACTCTGCCCTGACAAAGCACGCGCCCAATCCCGCCTTCGCGACCTCAACATCGCCTTCCCCCCGCCGCGCCCGCTTTCAAGCCTCAAAATGGGACATGGAATTTGTCTTTCTGACAAATTCGTTATCTCCATTACATCTACCTAGCGGGTAAACACTAAATGTGCAGCTCAAATGAGTTTTATAAAATTTGTACGTTGTCGTACAACATTTGAGCCAACACAAAGCCTTTGCCTGTCGGCGTATCGAACCAGGTTTAAAAACATTCGCCCTCGATGAAGGCGACTGTACGGCCCTCGAAAAATGCCACACGTTTTGTGGGCCGTACGACGTACTCCACACCACCCGGCGGTATCCGCGATCCGCTGGGAGATCTATTTCTTAAGGAATCTCACGATGAACAAGAAGTTTGCCTCTTCCCGTGTTTCGATGATTGTCGCAGCCGCGGCGCTGGCGTTCAGCATGGGTTCGGCACAAGCGCGCGTGTTTCGTGTGGCCGACGTCCATGGCGACACCTATCCGACCAATATGGCCGTGAAGTTCATGGGCGAGGAAATCAGCAAGGCGACCAACGGCAAGGATTCGGTGAAGGTCTTTGGCAATAGCTCGCTCGGCTCCGAAAACGACACGATCGACCAGGTCCGCATCGGCGCACTCGACATGACGCGCGCGAACGGCGCGGCGTTCAACGAAATCGTGCCGGAATCGATGATCCCATCGCTGCCGTTCCTGTTCCGCGACATCGACCATTTCCGCAAGGTGATGTACGGTCCGGAAGGCCAGAAGATTCTCGACGCGTTTACGGCGAAGGGCATGATCGCGCTGACGTTCTATGAAAGCGGCGCACGCTCGATGTACGCGAAGAAGCCGATCAAGTCGCCGGCCGACATGAAGGGCGTGAAGGTGCGAGTGCAGCCGTCGGACCTGATGGTCGACGAAATCAAGGCGATGGGCGGCACGCCGACCCCGATGCCGTTCGCCGAAGTCTATACGGGCCTGAAGACCGGCCTCGTCGACGGCGCGGAAAACAACCTGCCGTCGTACGACGAAACCAAGCACTACGAAGTGGCGAACGTCTTCTCGGAGACCGAGCATTCGATGACGCCGGAAGTGGTGGTGTTCTCGAAGAAGGTGTGGGACACGCTGAGCCCGCAGGAACAGCAGATCATCAAGAAGGCGGCGGTCGACTCGGTGCCTTACTACGTGAAGCTGTGGACCGCGCGTGAAGCCGACGCGCAGAAGACGGTTACGAAGGGCGGCGCGACGATCATCCCGGCCTCGCAGATCAACCGCGCGGCGTTCGTGCAGGCGATGCAGCCGGTGTGGGCGAAGTACGAAAAGACCCCGCAAATGAAGCAGATCGTCGACGAAATCCAGGCAATCAAGTAAGTCTCGCGTCCCGGACGCAACCAGCATCGGCAACGTTCATGGCAGGAGCGGCGTGAAGCGCCTCGCGGGGGAACCCGCGGGCTTTGCGCCGCGCCGTGTCTGCACGTGCCGTGCGCGGCGGTTGCGTCTGCGGACGTCTGCTGCATTTTCAAGACAGGTCGGTCGTAAGAAGGACAGGGTCAATGAGTTTTCTAAAACGCCCAAATGATTTTCTTTTCCACGTGCTGCAGGTGGTGGCGTCGCTCGCTCTCGCCTCGCTGTGTCTGCTCGTGATTTATGGCGTGGTGATGCGCTACGTCTTTGCCGATGCCCCGGATTTCGTCGAGCCCATCGCGCTGCTGCTCGTCATCGTGATTGCGATGTTCGGCGCCGCGCTCAAGGTGCGCGACGGTGGCCACATCGGGCTCGACTCGTTCGTGCGGCGCTTGCCGCCGAAGGGCCAGGCGTTCGTGACGGGGATACAACATCTTTGCCTGATCGCTTTCGCCGTGGCTGTTTTTTTCGGTTGTCTGGAGATGGCGGAAACCACGATGCAAGACCGCATTCCGATTATCGGCTTGCCAGAAGGGCTGCGTTACTGCATTCCGGTTGTCGCGAGCGTCTGCATCGCGATGTTCTCGGCCGAGCATCTGCTCGAGCTCTTCGCCAGGAAGCAAAAGTAGAACAATCATGGAACTTACCCTTCTTACCGTTAGTTTTCTCGTTTTCCTCTTTCTCGGGGTTCCGGTTTCGTTCGCGCTGGGGCTGTCGTGCGTGCTGACGTACCTGTATGAAGGTCTGCCGGCGGCGACCGCGATGCAGGGCATGATCTCGGGGATGAATGCGTTCTCGTTCCTCGCCGTGCCGTTCTTCATCTTCTCGGGCGAGCTGATGCTTCACGGCGGCATCGCCGACCGCATCCTGCGCTTCGCGCAAGCCACCGTCGGTCATTTCCGCGGTGGCCTCGGCATGGCCAACGTGGTCGCCTGCACGCTGTTCGGCGGCGTGTCGGGTTCGCCGACCGCGGATACGTCCGCGATGGGCGGCGTGGTCATTCCGATGATGAAGCGCGAAGGCTATAGCGCGGCTTACGCGGTCAACGTGACGACGCACTCGTCGCTGGCCGGCGCGCTGATGCCGACCTCGACCAACATGATCATCTACGCGTTCGCGGCGCAAGGCGTGAGCGGCGTGCTGCACGGTCAGCGCATGAGCGGCGTGTCGATCGGCGACCTGCTGTTCTCGGGTCTGTTGCCGGTGCTGTGGGTGATGGGCCTCGTGCTGATCGCCGCGTACTGGCAGGCCGTCAAATACGGCTATCCGCGCCGTCCGGACGGTTCGACCGAACTGCAGCGCTTCCCCGGCTGGATGGCGGTGCTGCGCACCTTCATCGGCGCGGTGCCGGGTCTGATGGTGATCGCGATCATCCTGTTCTGCGTGGCGCGCGGTATCGCCACCGCGACGGAAGCCGCCGCGATCGCGGTCGGGTATTCGCTCGTGCTGACCATCGTCGTGTACCGCTCGATGACGCTCAAGATGCTCGCTCACGCGCTCGCCAAGGCGTCGAAGACGACCGGCGTGGTGCTGCTGCTGATCGGCGTGTCGAACATGCTGCGCTTCCAGATGGCCTATCTGGAGATTCCGGATGCGATCGAGCGCATGCTCGACGGCGCGACCTCGCTGCCGTGGCTGATGTTGCTGTACATCAACGTGATCCAGGTGTTCCTCGGGACCTTCGTCGACATGGCGGCGCACATCCTGATCACGACGCCGCTGTTCCTGCCGATGGCGATGCACAACGGCGTGGGTCCGGTGCAGTTCGGCATCATGATCCTGTTGAACTGCGCATTGGGTCTCGTGCATCCGCCGATCGGCTCGGTGCAGTTCATTGGATGCGCGATTGGCAATGTGTCGATTGGTGAAACTACTAAGGTGGCGTGGCCGTATTACCTCGCTATCTTCTCGGCCATCAATATCGTTACCTACGTTCCCTGGTTCTCGACCTGGTTGCCAAGTCTGATCAATGGCCACCCGGTGTTCTGATCAAAACAATCCGCTTTTCCACACTCAGCGGCGCTTGGCCAGGCCGCACAAGAAAGTTTCTAACAGAGGAGTAAAAATGAAGAAGGCACTCGTCACTTCGGCCTTGGGGTTGGTCGCCCTGGGTGCGCATGCTCAAAGCAGCGTAACGTTGTACGGTATCGTCGATACGGGGTTGGGCTGGCAGAACAGTTCCACGACGCTGAGTTCCGGCGCGAAGCCGTCGCCGGGTGGCCGTTCGCAAGTCAAGATGATCAACGGCATCTGGGCCGGCAGCCGTTTCGGCCTGAAGGGTTCGGAAGATCTGGGCGGCGGCACCAAGGCCATTTTCCAGTTGGAAGAAGGCTTTAACAGCGCAACCGGTGCGCAAAGCACGTCGGGCCTGATGTTCAGCCGCCAGGCATGGGTCGGTATGACGAACGCTCAGTTCGGTACGCTGACGGCCGGTCGCCAGTACACGTCGTACTACACGCTGCTGTCGACGTACAGCCCGACCACCTGGCTGACGGGCGCATACGGCGCGCACCCGGGTGATATCGACTCTCTGGATACGCTGTACCGCGCGAACAACTCGCTGGTCTACACGTCGCCGAACTTCTCGGGCCTGACGGTCAGCGGTTCGTACTCGCTGGGCGGCAATCCGGGCAGCTTCTCCGCAGGCCAGACCTGGAGCGTGGCGGCACAGTACCTGCATGGCCCGTTCGGCATCGCAGCCGGTATCCAGCGCATCGACAACGCGGCAACCGTCGCGAACCCGGCGTGGAACTCCACGACGTCGAACAACGGCGCGCAAACGGCCGTGTCGGCGATCAACAACGGCTTCCAGACCGCAGCGAAGCAGCAGCGTATTGCAGTGACGGGCGGCTACGCATTCAACTCGCAGTGGGACGTGTCGTTCGCTTACTCGAACGTGCAATACGCTGCAGGTCAGGCGTCGCTGTTCCACGGCACGCAGATCTGGAACACCGGTGGCGCAGTGCTGCACTGGAAGCCGATTTCGGTGCTGGACCTGGGCGCTGGCTATAGCTACACCCGTGCAACGTCGTCGAACGGCATCTCGAACACGGCCAGCTACAACCAGTTCAACCTGTCGCAGTACTACACGCTGTCGAAGCGTACGGGTCTGTACGCGCTGGAAGCTTATCAGCGTGCTAACGGCCAGACGCTGGCAGGCAACGGCAAGACGATCATCGACGCAACCGCAAGCATCGGCGACGCTCAGAACGGTGCTCCGGCATCGTCGCGCAGCCAGGTTGCTGTTGGCGTCGGCATGGTTCACCGTTTCTAAGTAGTTACTGAAAACGTGGCGGAGGCGTTGTTTTGCCGCCACGGTAAGCGTGTTTTTTAACGCCTTACCAGACCATGTTGCTGCGCGCCTTCGGCGCGCAGTTTTTTTTGCGCGGCCGGTTTTCCTGCGTTTTCTTTTTTGCCGCGTGTGCCGGTTTCGACGGCGCGATTCTATTCGGCGACAGCGCGATTTCAGCGTGACGCCATCGCGTCCAGGCTGTTCAAGCCTCGGTCTCCGACCACAAACGTCCCCCTGTCGCCCAGTTTTCGCGCTTCACGTCGGTGAGGATGATGTCGACCGAGTTCGGCTGGACGCCGAGCGATTCGCAGGTTGCCTGGGTGATCGCTTCGACGAACTGGCGTTTCTGCTCCAGCGTGCGGCCTTCGAAGAGTTCGATATGAAACGTGGGCATGGCGTGACTCCGTTGGGAAAGAGGGGCGGGGGTGGAATAAAGCGGGGAATAAAGCGGGTGGGGCGCATCCGCTCGTGCATCCGGCCGCGCTGCTAGTCGCGATAGCCGTGATCGAGCCTGTCGAGCTTGCGCAGCAGCGCGGGCCATTCGAGTGCGCCTTCGATCGCGCCGCCATCGAAGAGCTGCTCCGCCGTGCGTGCGGCGATCGCCTCGCTCGGCACCACGAGCGGCGCGCCGCATGTCTGCGCCTGCAACTGGATCTCGCAGGCCTTGATGAGTGTCGCCATCAGCACATAGGCTTCGGCAACCGTACGGCCGAGCGTCAGCGTGCCGTGATTGCGCAGCAGCATCGCGGGTTGGTCGGCGAGATGCGCGACGAGACGCTCGCCTTCGGCGGGCGTGAACGCGAGCCCCTCGTAGTCGTGGTAAGCGAGCTGCCCGTAAAAACGCAGCGCGTGTTGCGACGCGGGCAGCAGGCCGGCCGGTTGCGCCGACACCGCAACGCCCGCGGTGTTGTGCAGATGCATGACGCAGAACGCGTCGGCGCGTGCCGCGTGCACGGCGGCATGCAGCGCGAAGCCGGTCGCATTCACCGCATGCTCGCTTGCGCCGACGATATTGCCCGCGATATCGATCTTCACGAGGTTCGACGCGCACACCTCATCGAATGCGAGCCCGAATGGATTGATCAGGAAGTGACCCGGCTCGCCGGGTACGCTGGCGGAAATATGCGTGTAGATCAGATCGCCCCAGCCGTTGAGGGCGGCAAGCCGATAAGCGGCGGCGAGATCGACGCGGGTTTGCTGTTCCGCCTGCGAGAGCGGGCCGGACTCGGCGATGCGGCCGGCGGGAGCGTGGGTGAACGACATGGCGTACTCCAATCCCATGCGGGATGGTGGCTGAAATGCGCGGCCGCGGCATGCGCAAACCGGCTTGCGATGCTACCGCACAATGCCGGCTTTCGGCCCGACTTCTGGCCTGGTTTCTGGCGATATACGATGCGCGGACGCGGCGCCTGTTCTCGCCCCCACGCCGATAGCGGCTCATGGCGATATATGGGCGATGCGACGTTTGAGCCACTGAACGCTCCACGTCGCGAGCACGAACGGCGCCGTCATTGCCGGCCAGCCGGCATGCGTGGCGGCCGTTTGCAGCAGCACTGACAGCGCGACGCCGCCGAGCATCGGCGCGAAGCCTGCATTGCTTAGCGCGAGTGCGGTGAGTATGCCGTTAAAGCCCGACAGACCGGCGTCGAATGAAGCGGGGGGCGCGCCGAGCAGCAACTGTACGGCGCTCGCGAAGCCCGCGCCGATGAGCGCATGCAGCGCGTGCCGGCGTGAAGCGGCGCCAATACCGAGCAGCACGAACACACCCGCCAACGCACCTGGCGCGAAGCCGGTTTGCGTGAAACCGGCGAGCACGCCTTTGCAGAAACGCAGCGCATCGAGAGTATGAACGGGCGGCTGACCCGCTTGCCGCGTGCCGTCCGCGATAAACGGCAGCCACAACCAGGTGACGATCAGGCAGGGGCTCGAAAAGCAGCCGAGCCCCCGCGCGCGCAGCCATCGCGACCACGGTTGCAGGAACCACGCGGTGCCGGTCGCGGCAAGAATCGCGACTGCCGCTGCGGTCGCCGGATCGGCGATGAAGCTGAAGGCGGCGAGCCCCGCGAGCGCGCCATTGAAGCCATGCAAGCCGGCGCATGTGTCATGTGCGGGATGGCCGGTGAGCACGGCGCTCACGTTGGCCGCGATTGCGCCTAGCAGCGCCGCGCATGCGAGGCGCGGGTCCGCCAGCAGCCACGCGGCGATCAGGCAGGCGCCGGTGAACGCATTCGCTTGCAGCACGATCTGCCCGAAGCTGCGCAGCAGCGTGCGCAGCGGGGCGCCCAACGAAGGGGATGGCGCGACGGTATGCATCAGGGGCGGGCGGGTTTGAGGAATCACGGCAAACCGCGAGCATAGTCCGGCGACCCTGCATGAGGCATCGCTGTACGTTGATAGTGGCTATTTGTGCGCGAGGCTCCCCACGTCGTGCCCCATCTGCTTTCGCGCTAGGATAAACAACCGGCGCGCGCCGCGCCGTTTCGCGAGGAGACAGGCGATGCGTGAACTACGGTGGGCCTCGGAAGAGGGCGACGGCATCGAACATCTGACGTTCGATGCGCGCGACGACGGTTTCTCGGTCGAGAGTGTCGTCGTCGGGCAGCGCTATGGTAAGACGTATGGACTCCATTACAGGGTGCGCTGCGATACGCAATGGCGCACGCGCTATGCGTGGCTGAAGATCGCCGGCGGCGGCGAACTGGAATTGCACGGCGACGGCGCAGGGCGCTGGCACGACGGACATGGTCTGACGCTGGGCGCGCTCGAAGGCTGCATCGACATCGATATTGCCGCGACGCCGTTTACGAACACGTTGCCGATTCGCCGGCTCAAACTGGCCAAAGGCGAGCGCCGGCCGATCGAGGTCGCGTATGTCTCGACACCGGAGTTGCAGGTCACGCGCGCCGAGCAGGCGTATACGTGCATCGAGCCGGATCGCGAGTATCGCTATGAAGGCCTGTTTCGCGACTTCACGGCGGATATGCGGGTCGATCGCGATGGCCTCGTGATCGACTATCCGACGTTGTTTACGCGCTTGCCGCGCGCGCGTTGAGCGTTGTGTCGGCTGTCGTTGCGGTTGCAGTCGTTGCAGTTGCGCTTGCGGTGCTCTTATCCGCCGCATGCATTTGCTTTGCGTCGACAAACCGTGCGATATGCGCCGCGATCAATGCGGGATCATGCAGCACGACCCAGTGGCCCGCGTCGATCTCGGTGCGTTCGTAGGCGCCGAGCCATCCTTCGAGTCCCAGCGACAGCGCCGGCCCGACATAGCGGTCGCGCAGCGGCACGATGAACTGCACCGGCGCATGCGTGTGACGTGCGCGCGGCCGCAGCAGTGTGTCGATGAAATTCGCGCGATAAAGATTGAGGCCGTTGATCGCGTTGCGCTTCTGCGCGGGATCGCGAGCCGTGCGCACGCGTTCGGTCGCACGCAGCCATAGCGGCCACGCGCGCGCACCGCCCGCGCGCCACACGAATTCCGGCAGCCACGGCAGATGAAAGAAGACGATGTACCAGGACTTCAGCGCTTGCCGCACGCCGCTGCCGAACGGACGCTGTGTTTTGCGCTCTGCCGTTGCGTGCGTCACGCGAGTTGCGCGTGCCGTACGCTTCGTGTCACCGCCGCGCAAACCGAGCGACGCGTGATCGAGGCACGGTCCCGAGATCGATGTATACGATGCAATACGGCCCTTGAACGCCGGATCGGTGACCGCTTCCCAGCTTTGAATCGAACCCCAGTCGTGTCCGACGAGGTGAAACGGCTGCGCATCGCAGGTTGCATCGGCAACCGCGGCGAGATCGGCGGCAAGACGTTCGAGCCGGTACGCGGCGCGCGTGGCGGGGGCGCCGGACGCGCCCGCGCCGCGCACGTCGTAGGCGATCACGCGATAGCGCGCCTCGAGTTGCGCGCGCACCGGTTCCCACACCGCGGCCGAATCGGGATAGCCGTGCACGAGCACGATCGGCTTGGCATCGCGCGGTCCGCTTACGTAGACCGCGAGTTGCACGTCGCCGGCATCGACCGACAGCGTCTCGCGTATCACGCGGCCGCCCGCACGCCGCGGCGCGGCGCATTGCGCATGACCGGCGAGCTCGCGTTGGCCGCTTCGACGGCGGCGACGAGCCCGTCGATCCGCGCGAGTTGCGATCGGTTGTCGTGATCCCACGGATGGAAGCCGGGCCGGAAAAAGCTCAACCATTCGCCGGCGATGCGTGCAAACACGCCATGGCGCGGACCGTACAGATACTTCGTGAGACGCCACATGCCGCGCAGGTGTCCGCCGCGCTTGCGATCGGCGATGATGAGCCGCACGTTGTAGTCGAACACGATGAGCCAGAACGTCAGCGTGGTGGCGAGCATCGTGCCGGTGCGCAGCAGGTAGCGCCCGAGGCCGGGTTTGAGCACCGTACTCCAGACGTCGTACGAAACGGATTTGTGCTCGGTTTCCTCGAGCGCGTGCCAGGTCCACATCTGCGTATAGCCTTCGACCGAGCCGGCGATGCGCGTCGAGTCTTCGAGCAGCAGACCGGCCAGCATCGCCGTGTAGTGTTCGAGGCAGACCGTGATCGCGAGCTGATACGAATCGGGCAGGACCTTGCGGAATAGATTGAGCAGCCACCACAGCCGCTTGTCGAGCTTGTGCGCGGGCAGTCCCGCCTGTTGCAGCAGGTCGTTGTACTCGATGTGCTCGCGCGTATGCATCGCTTCCTGGCCGATGAAGCCGAGCACCTGCTTCTTCAGCTCGGGGTCGTCGATCCGGTCGCGATAGTTGCGCACGGAATCCATGAAGAAGCGTTCGCCGGCCGGAAACAGCAGCGAAAGCGCGTTGAAGAAGTGCGTGACGTGCGAGCCTTGCGCGTGCCAGTCGCACGCGCGTTCCGGCGGCAGATTGAAACGCAGGTCGCGGCGAACTGGCATCATGGCCTTTCTCCCTTGTGATCGCCGGCACGATGACGTGCCCGGTCTTGCCGATTGAGCGCGGTATGACGAGCGCAGCGTCGTTGCATGGATGGCATCGCGGACCTCACGCGCGCTTGCCGTCGAGCTGCGCGGCGCGGCGCGCGCGTTTTTCGGCGACGCGCTTGAGCCGGCGCGTCTGCATCACGACGAGCGCCTGATAGGCGGCGGGCAGCGTGCGCGCGAGCCAGTCGGCCGCGCGCGCGTCGCGGCCGATCAGCACGCGCCGTCTGTTTTTGCGCACGCCGTCGAGAATCACGCGCGCGGCGTCGTCGGCGCTCGTGATGAAAAACTTCTCGAAGTCGTCCTTGCCTTGCTGTTCGTTCTCGACCATGAAGCCGACCATGTTCGGCGCGATCCGGCTTGCTTGCGCGATGTTGGTGCGAATGCCGCCCGGATGCACGCAGGTCGCCGAGACGCCGCATTTCATGAGGTCGAGTTCCTGGCGCAACGACTCGGTGAAGCCGCGCACCGCGAACTTGGTTGCGTTGTAGCCGCTCATGCCGGGCTGCGAAAAGAGGCCGAACACGCTCGACGTATTGACGATATGCCCCTCGCCCGAACTCTTCAGATACGGCAGAAACGCTTTCGTGCCATGCACGACGCCCCAGAAGTTGATGCCGACGATCCATTCGAGATCGGCGTACTCCATGCCGTCGATCGTGCTCGACAACGCGACGCCGGCGTTGTTGAACACGAGATTGACGCGCTCGTGTTCGAGCGCCGTGGTGGCGGCCCAGTCGAACATCGCGGCGCGATCGGCGACGTCGAGCACGCGTGTCGTGATCCGCAGCGGCGCGCCGACCACATGCGGCGCGGCGGCCTGCGCGAGCTGGGCGGTTTCGGCGAGGCTGGCCGGATTGCGATCGGCGAGCGCGAGATGACAACCCTCGCGCGCGAGCTGGATCGCGAGCGAGCGGCCCATGCCCGAGCCCGCGCCGGTGATCGCGGCTACTTTGTCGGTGAAGTGCTTCATTGGCTCCTGTTCTCCCTGATTGCTGGGCTGTCGTCGTTATCCGTTCAGGTCGCTTCCGCCGACGTCACCGCGGCGTTGCCGCGCGCAGGCGCGGGGTGCTGCACCTGCGTTGCGGCGCTCGCGGGATGGATCGGCTGTCCCATCGCCTGCACGCCCGCCTGCGGCGCCGGCGCAAACGCGAAGTAATCGTTCATGCGGAACGTGCTGGTGGCCCGGCGGAACTTGTACGCAAAGCCTGGCCACAGCGTGGTGTTCCTGCCGGTCTTCGGATCGAGATACCAGCTCTTGCAGCCGCCCGTCGACCAGATCGCGTGATCGAGCCTGCGCTGGATACGCTCGTTGTAGTCGCGCTCGACCTGCGGGCGCACTTCGATTGCGGCGGCCTGTTCGGTTTTCATCGTCCGCAGCGCCTGCAGGATGTATTCGACCTGCGACTCGATCATGAACACCATCGAGTTGTGGCCGAGACCAGTGTTCGGGCCGACGATCATGAAAAAGTTCGGATAGCCAGGCAAGGTCGTGCCGAGGTAGGCATGCGCGCCGTCGCGCCAGGTATCGACGATATCGACGCCGCCGCGCCCGCGTATGACGCCGCGCGGAAACGGATCGGCGACCTGGAAGCCGGTGCCGAAGATCAGGCAGTCGGCCGGATGACGCGCGCCATCGTTCGTGACGACCGCGTCTTCCTCGATGCGCGCGATGCCGGTGGTTTTCACCGAGACGTTGGCTTGCGATACGGCCGGGAAATAGTCGTTAGAGATCAGGATGCGTTTGCAGCCCATCGTATA
>Ga0153988_1000054_pt1 | contig 23219 bp, 20 predicted proteins | sample TSNC072MetaG_FD_104742 | JGI IMG/M metagenome (GOLD analysis project Ga0153988, IMG submission 104742) | Attine ant fungus gardens microbial communities from North Carolina, USA - TSNC072 MetaG | ecosystem: Host-associated > Fungi > Mycelium > Unclassified | place: USA: North Carolina, Jones...
CGAAGGGCGGCCGCATCATTAACATCACCTCGGTGGTCGGCTCGGCCGGCAACCCGGGGCAGATCAACTACGCGGCAGCGAAGGCCGGCGTCGCGGGCATGACGCGCGCGCTCGCGCGCGAGATCGGCAGCCGCGGTATCACCGTGAACTGCGTGGCGCCGGGCTTCATCGACACCGACATGACGAAGGGGCTGCCCGAAGAGCAGCAGACCGCGCTGAAGACGCAGATTCCGCTCGGCCGTCTCGGCAGCCCGGAAGACATCGCGCATGCGGTCGCGTTCCTCGCGTCGCCGCAGGCCGGCTACATCACGGGCACGACGCTGCACGTGAACGGCGGCATGTATATGCAGTAACCAAATTCGGTTACTATCCGCGCCTTGATGCATTTGTAGAAGCATGAGGCGCATGCCTTGACAGGAACCCGATGCGCAGCTTTTTTGCCGGGTCAAACCTGATAAAATGCGCGCACCTGTATTTTTGAACTTCTTTTCCCTTGGAGGGGTAATGGACAATATCGAACAGCGCGTCAAGAAGATCGTCGCGGAACAACTGGGTGTTGCGGAAGCGGAAATCAAGAACGAAGCGTCGTTCGTGAACGACCTCGGCGCCGACTCGCTCGACACCGTCGAGCTCGTGATGGCCCTCGAAGACGAATTCGGCATGGAAATTCCGGATGAAGAAGCCGAGAAGATCACTACCGTTCAGCAAGCGATCGACTACGCTCGCGCGAACGTCAAGGCCTAAGGTCATTCGCGCCAGCGTTTCTGCATTGGCGGCGTATGACGCCCTGCCGCGCCGCTTGCCGGCGTCAGCGGGGCCGGCGCGCTCCGGCGTGTCCTCGGGTATGCCATTCGCTGTGCCGTTTCCCATGCAGGGAGCCGCGATGTTGACAGCGCATTTTTCCGCGCGATTGCCGACTTAAACAGCCACAGGGCACACAGGGCAAATTCCTGTGGCCGCTGTGGCTTTTGCTTTTGTCATCTATGAAAAAGGGGTTACCGTGAGCCGCCGTCGTGTTGTCGTTACAGGCCTGGGGCTGATTTCGCCTGTTGGCAATAATGTTGCCGATGGCTGGGCCAATCTGGTCGCCGGCAAGTCGGGCATTGCCAATATCACGAAGTTCGATGCGTCGAACTTTTCGACTCGTTTCGCCGGCGAGGTGAAGGGCTTCAATATCGAGGACTACATCCCCGGTAAGGAAGCGCGTCATATGGATACGTTCATCCATTACGGTGTGGCCGCGGGCATCCAGGCGATGCGCGACAGTGGCCTCGAAGTCACCGAAGAGAATTCGGAGCGCATCGGCGTCGTGGTCGGTTCGGGCATCGGCGGTCTGCCGATGATCGAGATCACGCAAACCGAGCTGCTCAATCGTGGCCCGCGCCGCATTTCGCCGTTCTTCGTGCCGGCCTCGATCATCAACATGATCTCCGGCCATCTGTCGATCAAGTTCGGTATCAAGGGGCCTAATCTCTCCATCGTTACCGCGTGTACGACGGGCCTGCATTGCATCGGCGAGGCTTCGCGCCTGATCGAATACGGCGACGCCGACGTGATGATCGCGGGCGGCGCCGAATCGACCGTGTCGCCGCTCGGTATCGGCGGCTTCGCGGCGGCGCGTGCGCTGTCGCAACGCAATGACGATCCGGCGACCGCGAGCCGTCCGTGGGACAAGGACCGCGACGGCTTCGTGCTCGGCGAGGGCGCGGGCGTGATGGTGCTCGAAGAGTACGAACACGCGAAGGCGCGCGGCGCGAAGATCTACGCCGAAATCAGCGGCTATGGGATGAGCGGTGACGCCTATCACATGACCGCGCCGCTCGAAGACGGCGACGGTGCGCGCCGCTGCATGCTGGCCGCGCTGAAGAACGCGGGCATCAGCACCGATCAGGTGAGCTACCTGAACGCGCACGGCACGTCCACGCCGCTTGGCGACCTCGCGGAAACGACCGGCATCAAGCGCGCATTCGGCGATCACGCCAGGAACATTGTCGTGAACTCGACCAAGTCGATGACGGGTCACCTGCTGGGCGGTGCCGGCGGTCTGGAGTCGGTGTTCACGGTGCTGGCCGTGCATCACCAGGTTTCGCCCCCGACCATCAACATCTTCAATCAGGACCCGGCCTGCGATCTCGATTACTGCGCCAACACGGCGCGGGAAATGAAGATCGACGTCGCGCTGAAGAACTCGTTCGGGTTCGGCGGCACGAACGGCACGCTGGTTTTCAAGCGCGCCTGATCGCCTGATTGCGGGTGACGCACCAGACCACGACGCCGGCCTTGCCGGCGCTTTCTCCCGAAGCAGCAACGTTGGGCGGAGCCACGCAGCGCATTGCGCTACGTGGCTCGTTTGCCATGCGCGCCGCGCTGGGGGCTTTCGTGCTGATTGCGACGTTAGCTGTTCATACCTGCCTTGCATCGGAATGGGGTGCATGGCGGGTCGCTCCGTTGACGCTTGCCGTGGGGGCGCTGCTGGCGCTTTGCGCGGCAAGGCATGAGCGGGCGCAGCCGGCTGTGCTGCAGATCGGACGGGATGGTCTATCTGCCTGGGACGCGGCGGGCACGCTGCTCGCCCAGGGGCGGGTGGCCGGCTGCGCGCAGTGGAGCGGCCGTCTGCTGGTTCTCGTGCTCGAGCCCGAAGAGGTTCACCTGCGTGATCGCGCGCATCGCCGTCCACGTGAGCGCACACGCACCTTGCTGATCGCGGCCGACGCGCTTCCGGCCGCCGTCTTCCGGGAACTTTCCGTGCTCGGTCGACGTGCGGCCGGCGCCTGACTGTAACGACTGTAACCGCTGTTACCGGAGTAACGTGCCCCAATGAGGGGAACGCTACAATGGTGCCCCGCCATGCGCCCTATAGTTAACGGATTTATCAGGTGAGCGAAAAAGAAATTGATCAGGTGCTGGTCGAGCGCGTCCAGAAGGGCGACAAGGCCGCGTTCGAGCTTCTGGTCTCCAAATACCACCGCAAGATTCTCCGGCTGATCTCGCGCCTCGTGCGGGACCCCGCCGAAGTCGAAGACGTCGCGCAGGACGCCTTTATCAAGGCATATCGCGCACTGCCGCAGTTTCGCGGCGAATCGGCGTTTTATACGTGGTTGTACCGGATTGCGGTCAACACCGCGAAGAACTACCTTGCCACCCAGGGCCGGCGGGCGCCGACCTCGACCGAAGCGGATGCTGAAGAAGCTGAAACTTTCTCGGACGCCGACCAACTAAGGGATATCAACACGCCCGAGTCGATGTTGATGAGCAAGCAGATCGCCGAGACGGTCAATGCTGCGATGGCGGTTTTGCCGGAAGAACTGCGCACCGCCATTACTCTTCGAGAAATTGAGGGTTTGAGCTACGAGGAAATTGCAGAGATGATGGGATGCCCGATCGGCACTGTCAGATCACGAATTTTCCGCGCTCGCGAAGCCATTGCGGCAAAATTGCGCCCGTTGCTTGACACACCCGAAGGCAAGCGCTGGTAAACGCCTAAGCGTCCAGTGGTCGAGCGGGGCACGGGTGCAATATCTGGATTAGTGGTGTCACTACGGGGTATTCGTAAGATGGGGAGCATCATGGGGTCGGTCTCGATGCAATCGCAAGCAGATTCGCACGGCGAGCGTCTGTCCGCTTTTGTCGACGGTGAGCTGTTCTACGAAGGGCATCTGAATCTGGACAAGTTTCTTTCCGCGCTGGACGGCGACGATCATGCCGCCTGGTCGAGCTATCACCTGATTGGCGACGCACTGCGTTCCGACGATCTGGCGATCAGCCCCGCACGGAGCAGCGCATTTCTGAGCGGTTTCGCCGCGCGTCTCGAAAGCGAGCCGCATGTGCTCGCGCCGGCCGCGGCGCCTGTCGCGCGCCGTCTGCTCGGGTTGCGCCGCCGCGTCGTGCCGGCCTTCGCGGTGGCCGCGGCGGCCGCCACGCTGACGTGGATCGTCGTGCCGCAATTGCAGGGCGTGCCCGGCGGTCCGGGGGCACAGGTCGCTTCGCTGCAGCCGCATGGCGACGCGGTGCAACGTGTCGCCATGGTCTCGGTGCCGTCGTCGCAAGACGCCAACATCATTCGCGACGCCAGCCTCGATCAATACCTCGAAGCCCACCAGCAGTTTGCGCAACAACCGGTCATGGCGGGTTCGATGCCGGTCATTCGCGCTGCCTCCGTCTCCACGCAGGGCCAATAGTTTGATGCAGACTTCGCGGTTCAATAAAACGACTATCTGGGGGCGGTTGCCGGCATTCCTGTTCTGTGCAGCCGTGTTGTTGTCCGCTACACCGCGGGTCTTCGCACAAGACGATCCGGCCGTCGCCCGCCGCTCGGCCGCGGAACTGCTCGATCGCATCCATCAGGCCGCCCAGCAGCAGAACTACGAGGGCGCGTTCGTCTACCAGCGCGGCAATTTCGTGCAGACGTCGCGCATCGCGCACTATTCGACGCATGCGGACGGCGAATTCGAGCAGCTTGAAAGCCTCGATGGCAAGCCCCGCAAGATGCTCCGCCACAACGACGATATGTTCACGTTCGTGCCGGAGCGACATCTCGTCGTCGTCGAAAAGCGCCAGAACAGAGATTCGTTTCCGGCGCTGCTGGCGGTGAACGGCGAGCAGGTGCTGTCCGTCTACGAGCCGAAGATGCTTGGCGACGACCGTGTCGCCGGTGTCGACAGCCTCGTGATGGAGCTCGATCCGAAAGACGCGTACCGCTTTGCGTACAAGCTCTGGGCCGACAGGAAGACCGGCCTGTTGCTGCGCGCGCAGACGCTCGACCCGAGCGGCCAGGTGCTCGAGCAGTTATCGTTTTCCCAGGTCCGTATCGGCGTGCCGGTCGACAAAGCGGGCATCGTCAACGGCATTCGTAATCTGGCCGGGTGGACCGTCGTGCGGCCACCGGTCGAGCCGGTCGACATGGCCGCGCAAGGCTGGCAGATTACGCCGTCGGTGCCGGGCTTCCACATGATCCGCCAGCTGCGCCGTCCGATGGCGTCGAGCGAAGCGGGGCAGCCGCCCATCCCGGTAGACCAAGCGGTGTTTTCCGACGGCCTCGCGGCTATTTCGGTGTTCGTCGAGCCGGTCGAGAACAACTCACGCAAGGAAGGCACGGGCAATAGCGGCGCCACGCACGTACTGGTCAAGCGCCAGGGCAACTTCTGGATTACCCTGCTGGGTGAAGTGCCCCAAACCACATTGCAGCAATTTGCGTCTGCCATAGAATACAAAGCTCCGAAGTAATCCTTCCGAATCCTGAAATCCCTCGGCTTGCTACGATATGACGATTTTCTCGGTGCGCAAATTCCTCGCGGCCGTCGTGGTGGCGGCTTGTTTGCCGCTCGTACCGCATATGGCGTCGGCGGCTCCCGCCGCCAATCTGCCTGACTTCACCGATCTCGTCGACAAGGTCGGCCCGGCGGTCGTCAACATTCGCACGACGACGCGCGTGTCGAACGGCTCTTCCCGCGGCGGCCTGCCGCCGGGTATGGACGATGGTGACATGTCCGAGTTCTTTCGCCGTTTCTTCGGCATTCCGTTGCCTCAGTCGCCGCAATCGCCGGGTTCGCCGCACGGCGGCGATAACGGCGGTGGCGGCAGCGGTGGGAATGGCGGCAGCCAGGATGTACCGGACAGCAACGATCCCGAGCAGAACAGCGGGGTGGGCTCGGGCTTCATCCTGTCGGCGGATGGCTACGTGATGACCAATGCGCACGTCGTCGATGACGCGGACACGATCTACGTCACGCTGACCGACAAGCGCGAGTTCAAGGCCAAGCTGATCGGCGTGGACGACCGCACGGACGTCGCGGTCGTGAAGATCAGCGCGTCGAATCTGCCCACCATCACCATCGGCGATTCGAACAAGGTGCGCGTCGGCGAATGGGTCGTCGCGATCGGTTCGCCGTTCGGGCTCGAGAACACGGTGACAGCCGGCATCGTCAGCGCGAAGGGGCGCGACACCGGCGACTATCTGCCGTTCATCCAGACCGACGTGGCCGTCAATCCGGGCAACTCTGGCGGTCCGCTCATCAACATGCAGGGCGAAGTGATCGGTATCAACTCGCAGATCTACAGCCGTACCGGCGGTTTCATGGGCATTTCGTTCGCGATTCCGATCGACGAAGCGATGCGCGTGGCCGATCAGCTGAAGAGCTCGGGCAAGGTCGTGCGCGGCCGCATCGCGGTGGCAATCGGCGAAGTCACGAAAGACGTGGCCGATTCGCTCGGTCTGCCGAAGGCGCAGGGTGCGCTCGTCAGCAGCGTCGAGCCGGGTGGTCCCGCGGACAAAGCCGGTGTGCAGCCGGGCGACATCATCCTGAAGTTCAACGGCCATTCGGTCGATACCGCAACGGATTTGCCGCGTATGGTCGGCGATACGAAGCCGGGCACGAAGGCGACGATCACGATCTGGCGCAAGGGCCAAACGCGCGAACTGCCGGTCACGATTGCCGAAATGCAGCCGGACAAGGTCGCGAAGGCGGACCAGAAGCAGCCGAAGGCGCCGAAGCAGCGCGCGACGAATGCGCTCGGCATCGCCGTCAGCGACATTCCCGCCGATCAGCAGAAGGAGCTGAAGATTCACAACGGCGTGCAGATCGACGCAGTGGACGGCCCGGCCGTGCGCGTCGGGTTGCAAAAGGGCGACATCGTTCTGCGAGTGGGCGATACGGACATCACGAGCGCGAAGCAGTTCGACGACGTGACCGCGCATCTCGACCCGCAGAAGATGGTTGCGCTGCTGGTCCGTCGCGGTGAGAACACGCAGTTCGTGCCGATTCGTCCGCGCGCGCAGAAATGACGAAGGTGGCATCGCTCACGCTCTACGGGCGCGCGTGGTGCCATCTTTGCGAGGACATGCGCGCCGCGCTCGAACCTTTGCTGGCCGAGTTCGGCGCGCAGGTGATGGTAGTCGATGTCGACACCGATCCGCTGCTCGAAGCGCGTTACAACGAGCTGGTGCCGGTTCTGGTTTGCGACGGTATCGAGCTATGTCACTACCATCTCGACGAAGCGCGAGTGCGAGCGGCGCTGGTAACGTATGCAGATTCGGCGTCATGAGCCGGCATTCGAAGCGTATTGTCCGTATGCGCCATTGATGCCGTCTACGTCGAATTTCTCGCATCTTCTGCACCGTCTTTGGGCCAGGCCTTCGCAAGATGCGCCGGCCGATGGCCTTTTCGGCTAAAATAGATAGGTTTTTCACCTACTTACAAGGCGTGCTCCGCTATTGTCCGGGCGCGCCTTTTCGCTTGATCGGCACTGAATGGATCATATTCGTAACTTTTCGATCATTGCGCACATCGACCATGGCAAGTCGACGCTCGCCGATCGCATCATCCAGATTTGCGGCGGCCTGTCTGACCGCGAGATGGAAGCCCAGGTGCTCGACTCGATGGACCTCGAGCGCGAGCGTGGCATCACCATCAAGGCGCAAACCGCCGCATTGACGTACCGTGCCCGCGACGGGCAGGTCTATAACCTGAACATGATCGACACGCCGGGGCACGTCGACTTCTCGTACGAAGTCAGCCGCTCGCTGTCCGCATGCGAGGGCGCGCTGCTCGTCGTCGACGCGAGCCAGGGCGTGGAAGCGCAAACCGTCGCCAACTGCTACACGGCCATCGAGCTCGGCGTCGAAGTGGTTCCGGTGCTGAACAAGATCGATCTGCCGGCGGCGAACCCCGAAAACGCGATCGCTGAAATCGAGGACGTGATCGGCATCGATGCGACCGACGCGACACATTGCAGCGCGAAGACCGGGCTCGGCGTCGAAGACGTGCTCGAAGCGCTGATCGCGAAAGTGCCGTCGCCGAAGGGTGATCCGGACGCGCCGCTGCAGGCGCTCATCATCGACTCGTGGTTCGACAATTACGTCGGCGTCGTGATGCTCGTGCGCATCGTCAACGGCACGCTGCGTCCGAAGGACAAGATCCGCCTGATGGCGACCGGCGCGCAGTATCCGGTCGAACATATCGGCGTGTTCACGCCGAAGTCGAAGAATCTCGAATCGCTGTCGGCGGGGCAGGTGGGTTTCATCATCGCCGGCATCAAGGAGCTCGCGGCGGCGAAGGTCGGTGACACGGTTACGCTCGTGGGCCAGCCGGCTCCCGAGCCGCTGCCGGGCTTCAAGGAAGTGAAGCCGCAGGTGTTCGCCGGTCTCTATCCGGTCGAAGCGAACCAGTACGACGCGCTGCGCGACTCGCTCGAAAAGCTGAAGCTCAACGACGCGTCGCTCCAGTACGAACCGGAAGTCTCGCAGGCGCTCGGTTTCGGCTTCCGCTGTGGCTTCCTCGGTCTGCTGCACATGGAAATCGTGCAGGAACGTCTCGAACGCGAGTTCGACATGGACCTGATCACGACGGCGCCGACCGTGGTCTACGAAGTCCTGCAGCGCGACGGCACGACCCTCATGGTCGAGAATCCGGCCAAGATGCCGGAACCGTCGAAGATCGAGGAAGTGCGCGAGCCGATCGTCACCGTGAACCTGTATATGCCGCAAGACTATGTCGGCGCGGTGATCACGTTGTGCACGCAGAAGCGCGGCAACCAGATCAACATGCAGTATCACGGCCGTCAGGTGCAGCTTACGTATGAAATCCCGATGGGCGAAGTCGTGCTCGATTTCTTCGATCGGCTGAAGTCGATTTCGCGCGGCTATGCGTCGATGGACTACGAGTTCAAGGAGTACCGCGCGTCCGACGTCGTGAAGGTCGACATGCTGATCAACGGCGACAAGGTCGATGCGCTGTCGGTCATCGTGCACCGTTCGCAAAGCCAGTACCGCGGCCGCGAAGTGGCGGCGAAAATGCGCGAGCTGATTCCGCGTCAGATGTACGACGTGGCCGTGCAGGCCACGATCGGCTCGAACATCATCGCGCGCGAAAATATTAAAGCGTTGCGTAAGAACGTGCTGGCAAAATGCTACGGCGGCGACATTACACGTAAGAAGAAGCTGCTCGAAAAGCAGAAGGCGGGTAAGAAGCGGATGAAGCAGGTGGGCTCGGTCGAGATCCCGCAAGAAGCTTTCCTCGCGATTCTGCGTGTCGAAGACAAATAAGTTGAATAACGGAACCCTATGAATTTTGCGCTGATTCTTTTTGTGCTCGTTGTTTTGACGGGTATCGCATGGGTCGCTGACAAACTGGTTTTCCTGCCGAAACGGCGCCGCGATGCGGAAGCCGCGGTCGCTGAATTCGACCGCCAGCAAGCTCGCGTCGGCGAGCGTTTCGCCGATGAAAACGCCGCGCAAACGCGCGCGCGTCTGCGTGACGACAAGCTGCGTCAGCCGTGGTGGCTCGAATACACGGCGAGCTTCTTTCCGGTGATTCTGGTCGTGTTCGTGGTGCGCTCGTTCGTTGTCGAGCCGTTCAAGATTCCGTCGGGTTCGATGGTGCCGACGCTGCTCGTGGGCGACTTTATCCTCGTCAACAAATTCGAATACGGCCTGCGCCTGCCGATCACCAATACGCAGATCACGCAGGGCAGCCCGGTTTCGCGTGGCGACGTGGTGGTGTTCCGCTATCCGAAGGACGAATCGGTCGACTACATCAAGCGTGTGATCGGCCTGCCCGGCGACGTGGTCGCCTATCAGGACAAGCAGCTCACGATCAACGGCAAGCCGGTTCCGGAAACGCCGCTGCCCGATTATCTCGACGAAGAGCGCCTCGGTTACGCGAAGCAGTTCGAAGAAAATATCGACGGCCGCAAGAACGCGATTCTGAATAACCCGGCCGTGCCGCCGTTCATCGTCGGTGCTGAAGATTATCCGTATCGCGACAACTGCACCTATAACGAACGCGGCGTGATCTGCAGGGTGCCGCCGGGCAATTACTTCATGATGGGCGACAACCGCGACAACAGTGCGGACAGCCGCTACTGGGGTTTTGCGCCTGAAAAGAATATCGTCGGCCGCGCATTTTTCATCTGGATGAACTTCAGCGATCTGCGGCGCATCGGCTCATTCCATTGAGTTCGCAGCGTCGCTCGCATCACACGCCGCGCCGATAACCGGTAACTCGGTTATATCGGTCGCGGCGTGTTCTCACGCTACTTTAAGAATTCGCGGTAACGTCGCTTCACCACGCTTTTTCCGCAGGCGCTCCGCGTTTCCGCCGGGTCCGGCGCCCGCGTTATACTCTGCTCATGCCCCTATCTCCGTTGGAAAGCCGTTTGCGCTACGAATTTCGCAATGCGGAATTGCTGCGCCAGGCTTTAACACACCGCAGTCACAGTGCCACGCATAACGAACGGCTCGAATTTCTCGGCGACTCCGTTCTGAATTGCGCGGTGGCTGCGCTTTTGTTCCAACGTTTCGGCAGACTCGACGAAGGCGATCTGTCGCGTGTGCGCGCGAATCTCGTGAAGCAGCAGTCGCTTTATGAGATTGCTCAGGCACTCAATATTTCCGAAGGTCTGCGGCTCGGCGAGGGCGAACTGCGCAGCGGCGGCTTCCGCCGGCCGTCGATTCTCGCGGATACGCTCGAAGCCGTGCTTGGCGCGATATTCCTCGACGGTGGCTTCGAGGCCGCACAAACGGTCATCAAGCGTCTTTACGTGCCGATTCTCGACCATATCGACCCGCGTACGCTCGGCAAGGACGCGAAGACGCTGCTGCAGGAGTATCTGCAAGGTCACAAGATCGCATTGCCGACCTATACGGTCGTCGCCACTCATGGTGCGGCGCACAATCAACAGTTCGAAGTCGAATGCACGGTGCCGAAACTGGACGTGAAGGTGTCCGGATCGGGGGCGAGCCGTCGCGCGGCGGAGCAGGCGGCCGCCAAGAAGGCGCTCGACGAGGTCATGGCGGCGGCGCCCGCTGTCGTGGCGAAGCCGAAGCGCTCGAAGGGCGCTCGCGCGGCGAAAAACGCCGAACTGGAGATCGTGCCCGGCGTGACCGGCGTTCAGGCTGCCCTCGATTTGCGCACGCCGGATCGCAAGATCGAGCGCAGCACGCTGCGGGTGACTGCTACGGCGGAAACCCCGGTGGAAAAATCCGTCGTGGAAAAGCCGGTTGTGGAAAAGCCGGTTACCGAGCGCGCCGCGCCCTCAGCCGCGGGCGCGCCGCTTGCGATGATCCGCGCCGCCCACGTCGAGTACAGCGCACAGGAGAAGGCCGAGCGCACGGAAAGGGTGGAGAAAGCCGACAAGCCGGCCGCTCACGTGAGCGATCGCACCGGCGAGAAAGCCGCCGACAAGCCGGTCGACAAAGTCACCGAACATTCCGCCGACAAACCTTCGGCGAACCACACGTCCGACACTCGATCCGAAGCCACGCCAGCTCGAGGCCCCGACCGTCAACGCAACCGCGAAGCCGCGCCGGGCGCCACCGCGGCGCAAGTGCCGGCCGCCTCGATTGCGCCGGCGTCTGCCGAACACGAACCCGGCGTTGCCGGCGCGGTGCAAACGCGCGTCGCCGATGCGGGCCATTGATTGCCATTGGCGCGCGCCTGCCGTGCGCCGAACCGAACCTGTCGTAGTCCGAATATGAACACTCCCGCTCCCACTGGTTTTCGTTGCGGCATGGTCGCGATCGTCGGCCGCCCGAACGTCGGCAAGTCCACGCTGATGAACGCGCTGGTCGGCCAGAAAGTCAGCATCACGTCGCGCAAGGCGCAGACCACGCGCCATCGCATCACCGGTATCAACACGATCGAAGACGCGCAGTACATCTTCGTCGATACGCCCGGTTTCCAGACCAAACACAGCGGCGCGCTGAACCGCTCGCTCAATCGCGCGGTCACCTCGACGCTGACCTCGGTCGATGCGATCCTGTTCGTGATCGAAGCCGGCCGTTTCGGCCCCGACGATCAGAAGGTGCTCGACCTGATTCCGGCGAAGGTGCCGACGCTGCTGATCGCGAACAAGCTCGATCGCGTGTCGGACAAGAACACGCTGTTCCCGTTCATGCAGCAGATGAGCGCGCTGCGCGAGTTCAACGAGATCGTGCCGCTGTCGGCGCAAAATTCCGACGACATCAAGCGTCTGATGGCGACGGTCAAGCCGTTTCTGCCCGAGGGCGAGCCGATCTACGGCGAGGATGATCTGACCGATCGCAGTGAGCGTTTTCTCGCTGCCGAAATCCTGCGCGAAAAAGTGTTCCGCTGGACCGGCGACGAGCTGCCGTACACGAGCACGGTGCTGATCGACAAGTTCGAAACCGAAGGGCGCCTGCGCCGTATCTTCGCGACCATCCTCGTGGAGCGCGACATGCACAAGGCGATGATCATCGGCCAGAAGGGCGCGAAGCTCAAACAGATCAGCACCGAAGCGCGGCTCGACATGGAGAAGCTGTTCGACGGGCCGATCTACCTCGAAACCTTCGTCAAGGTGAAGAGCGGCTGGGCCGACAACGAAGCCGGGCTTCGTGCGTATGGGTACGAATGACGCGTCGGCGACGCTGAATTCCGACGCGGCTGCGGACGATCCGGAGCACGAGTCGTCACGGCCTGCGCGTAGCACAAAAAAATCTCCTGCCAAGGCCAAAGCCGCGTCCGCCGAGGACGGCGAGCCGCGCACCGAAGCGCGCAAAACGTCTGCCCGCCGCGCACCGCGCACCTCGGCTTCCGAATACCGGGTTATGGAGCAACCCGCTTTCGTACTGCATAGCTATCCGTATCGCGAGACGAGTCTGATCATCGACGTGCTCTCCCGCGATCACGGCCGTCTCGCGCTCGTCGCGAAGGGAGCGAAGCGCCCGCACTCCGCGCTGCGCGGCGTGCTGCAAACGTTCCAGCCGCTCTCGCTCGCGTGGTCGGGCAAATCCGAAGTGCGCACGCTGACCGGCGCCGAATGGGTCGGCGGCATGCTGCCGCTGGCCGGCGACGCGCTGCTGTGCGGCTTCTACGTCAACGAATTGCTGGTGCGCTTCTGCGCGCGCGAAGACCCGCATCCGCAGTTGTTTCACCACTACGTTGTCACGCTGACGCGTCTCGCGCACGACGAACCGCCCGTGCAGGTGTTGCGTTCGTTCGAGCGCGTGCTGCTGCGTGAAACCGGCTATGCGATGGCGCTCGATCGCACCGTCACGCGCAAAGCGGTGCTCGCCGAGGGCCGCTACGTGTTCGATCCCGAGCGCGGCGTGCGCGAAGCGTCGGATGAATGGCCGGTGCAGTGGCCGGTGATCGCGGGGCAAACCTTGCTCGATATGGAACAGGACGATTACCATCGAGCGCAGACCGTGGCGCAAAGCAAAACGCTGATGCGCTTCCTGCTCAACACCTATCTGGGCGGTACGCCGCTGGCGACGCGCCAGATCCTGATCGACCTGCAGAACCTATGAGCTTCTTTCTCACTTCGCCGACCGTCATCGATCTCGGCGTGAACATCGATCACGTCGCGACGCTGCGCAATGCGCGCGGCACGTCCTATCCCGATCCGATCCGCGCCGCGCTGATGGCCGAGGAGGCCGGCGCCGACGCGATCACGCTGCATCTGCGCGAAGACCGCCGCCATATCGTCGACGCTGACGTGCGCAAGCTGCGCCCGCTCCTGAAGACGCGCATGAATCTCGAATGCGCGGTCACGCAGGAGATGCTCGACATCGCGTGCGAAGTGCAACCGCACGACGTCTGCCTCGTGCCCGAAAAGCGCGAAGAACTGACGACCGAAGGCGGCCTCGACGTCGCGGGCCAGTTCGAGGCGGTGCGTGCCGCGTGCAAGCAGTTGGCGGACGTGAACGCGCGCGTGTCGCTCTTCATCGATCCGGATGAGACGCAGATCCGCGCCGCGCACGAAGCTGGCGCGCCGGTGATCGAACTGCACACGGGCCGTTACGCCGAAGCGCACGACCCGGCCGAACAGCAGTGCGAATACGAGCGCATCGTGCGCACGGTCGAATGCGGCGCGGCGCTCGGCCTCAAGGTCAATGCGGGCCACGGGCTGCACTACACGAACGTGCAGCAGATCGCGGCGATCGACGGCATCGTCGAACTCAATATCGGCCATGCGATCGTCGCGCACGCGATCTTCGCGGGCTGGGACAACGCAGTGCGCGAGATGAAGGCGATCATGGTCGCCGCGCGTCTCGGCGCACGCGGATAAGCCAGGCTGAGGCGCACATGGCGATCTATGGCATCGGCACCGACATCGTGCAGGTGAGCCGCGTGGCGGCGGTGATGACGCGCACTAACGGCCGTTTTGCGGAGAAGGTGCTCGGCCCCGACGAGCTGCGCGTCTATCACGCGCGCGAGGCCCGCTCGGCGGCGCGCGGCCTCGCGTTTCTCGCGACGCGCTTCTCGGCGAAAGAGGCGTTCTCGAAGGCGATCGGCCTCGGCATGCACTGGCCGATGAGCTGGCGCGCGCTGCAAACGCTGAACAAGCCGAGCGGCGAACCGATGGTGGTTGCTTCGGGCGAACTGGCCGACTGGCTCGATGCGCGCGGCATTACCGCGCGCGTGACGATCAGCGACGAGCGCGACTACGCGGTGTCGTTCGTGATCGCGGAGACGGAGCAGGCGGGCGGGGCGCAAGCTTCGGACGCGCAATCGGGGCAGTCGGCGCAGGCGGTGGCTAAAGCGGTGACGCAAACGGTGGCACAAACGGTGACGCAAGCGGTGACGCAAGCGGCCACCTAATAACGCACGACCTCGAACGCGGCTCGGACGAACCGCGTTCGTCTTCGCCCCAGATTCCCTCAGTCCTTTTTCCAGCGGAACTCGATGAAAACCATTCCCGGACCGGTGATGTTCGACGTGGTCGGCAAAACGCTGAACCACGATGACCGACGCCGTCTCGCTCACCCGATGACGGGCGGCGTGATCCTGTTCGCGCGCCACTACGAGAGCCGTGCACAACTGGTCGCGCTGACCGAGGCGATCCGCGCGATCCGCCAGGATCTGCTGATCGCCGTCGATCACGAAGGCGGCCGCGTGCAGCGTTTTCGCACCGACGGCTTCACGGTGCTGCCGTCGATGGGCAAGCTCGGCGCGCTGTGGGACCGCGACGTGTTGCACGCGACCAAGGTGGCGACCGCGGTGGGCTATACCCTCGCTGCGGAGTTGCGCGCGTGCGGCATCGACATGAGCTTCACGCCGGTGCTCGACCTCGATTACGGACACTCGCAGGTGATCGGCGATCGCGCGTTCCATCACGATCCGCGTGTCGTGGCGATGCTCGCGAAGAGCCTCAATCATGGCCTCGCGCTTGCCGGCATGAGCAATTGCGGCAAGCATTTTCCGGGGCACGGCTTTGCGCAGGCGGACTCGCACGTTGCCATGCCGGTCGACGAGCGCCCGCTGGAAGAGATCCTGCGCGACGACGTGGCGCCGTACGACTGGCTCGGCCTGTCGCTCGGAGCGGTGTTGCCCGCGCACGTCGTTTATCCGAAGGTCGATGCGAAGCCGGCCGGCTTTTCGCGCGTCTGGTTGCAGGACATCCTGCGCAAGAAGCTGCGTTTCGACGGCGCGATATTCAGCGACGATCTGTCGATGGAAGCGGCGCGCCAGGGCGGCACGCTGACCGAGGGCGCGCGCGCCGCGCTCGAGGCCGGCTGCGACATGGTGCTGATCTGCAATCAGCCGCACGAAGCGGAGAAGGTGCTCGACGCGCTGCGCTTCAGGCCGTCGAAGGAATCGCAGCAGCGTCTGAAGCGCATGCAGCCGCGCGGCAAGGCGCTCAAGTGGAGCAAGCTGATGGACGAGCCGCGATATGTCGAAGCGCAGGCGTTGCTGCGCGGTGCATTTTAGTGATTTTTTGCCTGAGCTTTTTGGCGCGGCGTTTTTTTGCGAGCGTTCGAGCGGAGCCGCCGACCTCGCGAATAAAGCTCACGTATAACGCTACGAAAAAGCCAGGTCGCAAAAAATCCGCCGAAAAAAATGGCGCCTTGAAACGAATCAAGGCGCCAATTTTTATGCGCGCTTCGATCTCTCGACGATCGAAGCATCGAGGCGCATCCGATCTCAGTTCAAGCGCATCCGCTGCAGCTTGTTGTACAGCGTCTTCGGGCTGATCCCGAGCAGCGACGCCGCGCGATGCCGCGTGCCACCCACCGCGTCGAGCGTCGCGCGAATCAGCATTTCCTCGACATCCGCGAGCGGCGTGCCGACGGTCACCTGCACGCGGCTGCCGTTCAGATCGCGGCCGTCCGCGGTGACGGCTTCGTCGGCGCGCAACGATTCGAGCACGTCGCCCGACGCCTGATACGCGCGCCGCACGCGATCCTGCAACTCGCGCACGTTGCCGGGCCAGTCGTGGGCGAGACATTCTCGCAGGAAGCCCGGCGCCGCCTGCTTCGCGACTTCGGCGGTGCCGCGTGCCGCGGCTTCCAGATTCATCTCGTCGATGATCGCTTGCGCGATCAGCACCGGATCGTCGCCGCGTTCGCGCAGCGGCGGCAGCAGCACCGAGGCGGCTTCGAGACGCAACGCGAGGTCCGGGTGCAGGCTGCCGTCCGCGACGGCCGCGCGTGGCGGCTTGCGCATCGACGCGATCAGGCGGAAATCGGTCGCAACCTGATTGGTGCCGCCCACCCGCATGAACATTTGCGAATCGAGCGCGCGCAGCAGCGCCTCCTGCTGGGCGCGCGGCAACTCGGAGATTTCATTGATCAACAGCGTGCCGCCGCTCGCCTGCTCGAAGAGGCCCACCTCGCGCTGCTCGGCGCCGCCGAACGCGCCGCGTTCGTGGCCGAACAGCAGGCTGTCGAGCGAACGGGTCGCCGTGCTGGCCGCCGCGCCGCGGCAGTCGAAGGTGACGAACGGCCCCTTGCGGCGCCGGCTCATGTCGTGCAGCGTGCGCGCGGCGATCTGCTTGCCGGTGCCTGCTTCGCCGAAGATCAGCGCGGCGGCTTCGGTCGGCGCGAGATGTTCGATCGTGTCGTAGACGTGCTGGATCGTGCCGCTGCGCCCGAGCATCGAGCCGAACCGGCCGAGCTGGCGCAGCGAGGCGCGCAGGGTCTGCACTTCCTCAGTCAGCTCGTAGGGACGCGGGACGCGCGCGAGCAGGCTGCGCAGGCGCGGGATGTTGACCGGCTTCAGCAGATAGTCCCAGATGCCGTGCCGCAAGCCCTCGATCGCGCTCTCGACCGTCGCGTTGCCGGTCATCACGATCACCGGCAACGCGCCGCCCGGCGGGTGCGCGGGCAGATGCTGCAGCAGATCGAGGCCGCTGCCGTCCGGCAGGTTCAGGTCGACCAGCACGACGTCGGGAATGAAGCGCGTCAATGCCGCCCGGGCCTCGGCGAGCGTGGTCGCGGTGTCGACGGAGAAACCGTCGGCCGCGAGAATCGCGGACAGACCGGACAGGCTATTGGGATCGTCTTCAACAATCAGTGCGTGTGGCATGGCGAGCGCAATTTTTAAATGGATGAAATGCCTGGCGTGCCGCTAAGGCTGCGATGACGCGCATCGCGGGCTCCGGCGGCTCTGGTGGGCTCGATGACAGGTGATGCAGGGCCCTTGGGCTCGGGAACGGGGCCCGGGCTGCGCCGCTTGCGCACCGCGCGGGCCGGGTTTGTAGTTCCTTCACTCATCCTGTCAGAAATCCCGGTTGTTGGCGAAAAACCGGCGCACTGCGAGTTCCGCTTCCGCGCAGGGGCGGCCATGACGTTTCCGGATCAGGCCGGCGAGCCTGCCGGCGCAGTCTTCGGCCCCGGCCGATTCGTCGTCCGTCAACCTGCGCGATGCGGCCTTCGCCTTGCCGACTATCTGCTTCCACCTGCCTGCAGCGATGTCGCGGTTCACGGCGCGTCTCCCGGTAGGAAAAACAAGCTAGCCTGTCTTGCCATCAAGCAGGGACCGTGCCAAAGAAATTTTCCGAGATGTATCAACGGTTTGTTCGCAATCGGCGATGAAATCGGGATGTCGCAATGGTAATTTTGAATAACGCCCCCGGTAAAGTTTTCCTAACCCTACACGGCGAACCAGAAAAGAAAAAGCGCCCCTTGGGGCGCTTTTTGGCGGCGGACCGGCAGGGTGCCGACGCTGGAGAGCCGCTCGGACGCTTAGGCGCGGCTGCGGTACTCGTGGGTACGCGTGTCGATTTCGATCTTGTCGCCGATGTTGCAGAAGAGCGGCACTTGCAGTTCGAAACCGGTGTTCAGCTTGGCGTTCTTCAGCACCTTGCCCGACGACGTGTCGCCCTTGACAGCCGGTTCCGTGTAGATGATTTCGCGAACCAGCGTGGTCGGCAGTTCGACCGAGATTGCCTTCTCGTTGTAGAACACGACTTCGCAAGCCATGCCGTCTTCGAGGTAGTGCAGCGCGTCGCCCATCATTTCGGCTTCGACTTCGTACTGGTTGTAGTCGGCGTCCATGAACACATACATCGGGTCGGCGAAGTACGAGTACGTCACTTCCTTGCGCTCGAGCACGACGACGTCGAACTTGTCGTCGGCCTTGTACACGGTTTCCATGCCCGAGCCGGTCAGCAGGTTCTTGAACTTCATCTTGACGACGGCGGCGTTACGGCCCGATTTGTTGTATTCGGCCTTTTGCACGACCATGGCGTCTGCGCCGATCATCACGACGTTGCCGGTGCGGAGTTCCTGTGCGGTCTTCATAAAACTGTCCTGTGCGAGATAAATAGCTTAACTGTTGCTCAACGGCATAGGCGCCAAGCGGCTTCGGCGTTTCGCCCATCGCCGGCCGCACCGCGGGAAGCGGCGGCTGGAAAGCGCATGCGCGAAACGGGGCCGGCCTGTGGCGGGGCGAGCGGCGGGCCGCTTCGCGCAGCCGCCGGTGTCCGCCATCCTGCCAGTCCGTTACCTGATTTTTACCCTGTGCGGGCGTGTACACGAGTGGCGCCGACCCGCAGCATACGTTCCCTTTGCGCCCTTTTCTTGACAGCCGCGTGTCCGACCCGAAGGTTGGGGCGCACGACGCGTGTTCTACAGGGACGGGCCAGGCGGGCTGACCGGGGCGTGTTGCTGGAATCGGGCCGCGCTTGCGTCGTCGGCCGTTGGATAACCGCTTATTTTAACTGAGTTTTTGCGAACGATGTCAGGTTTCCGGCGAGATCGCCTACCTGCGCGAGCTCACCCGCCCATGCGGCGGCGCGCTGTCTGAGCGCTGGATAGTGGCGCTGGAACTGCGCCCAGTCGGGCTGGCCCGAGCCGTTCCAGGCGTGCCAGAAGCGTTCGAGCGCGTCGCGCGCGTCGGCAGGTAGCATGCACGTGTAGTGCGCGAGCGCGGCGTCGAGCTTCGGCAGATGCGCGCCGTCCGCTTGCGGGTAGATATGCCAGATGAACGGTTTCGCGGCCCATTGGGCGCGCACGAATGAATCCTCGCCGCGCACGAAGTTGACGTCGCTCGCCCATAGCAGTGCGTCGTAGCCGGCCTGCTCGGTGAAGGCGAGTGCGTGCGCGCTGAGGTTGCCACACGTCGCGTGCGTGCCCGCGGCAAACGACGGCAGCCCGAAAAAGCGCGCGAGCGCGCCGGAAATACGGCCTTCGGGCACCAGCAGCACGACCGGCGTGGCGCTGTCGCGCCATTGTCCGAGCAGACTGTCGACGGCCGGGTTTTCATAGGCGAACAGCGAGACGACGGTGGCCGAAGCCGGCGGCGGCGCCTGGCCGGTGGCCGCGAGCCACCACGCGGCGCGGGCGGCCAACGAGCTTTCGAACGCGGCGCGCGCCGCGTCGAGATCGCGCTCCTTGAGCACGCCGCCGGTGCCGGGGCCGAGTCCGGGGAAAAAGAAGGTCTTGCTGAGCCGATAACGCGGATGCGGCGACGGACGCAGATGGAAATCCGCGACCCAGTCCTCGGCACTCAGATATTCGAGGTTGAGCCAGAGCGGCGCGCGCGCGCGTTCGGCCATGGCGGCGATATAGATGGGCGGCAGTTCGCAGGCGAACGCTTCGATCACGACATCGGCGACGTCGAGCGTCTCGCCCGCGTGAGTTGGCTCGTGCCAGTGTTCGATGACGATCCCGTCGAGCGTCTGCCGCGCGCGCTCGGGCGCGAGCCGTGGACACAGCTTCTGGAACGCGTGCAGATCGTCGACGAACAGGCGCACCTGCCAGCCATGCTCGTTCGCCAACTGACGCGCGAGGCGCCAGCACACGCCGATGTCGCCGAAATTGTCGATCACCGCGCAGAAGATGTCGCAGGCGATGGGGGCCGCCGCGGTGGCCGAGGCAGCGGACGAGGCGGTGGTCGATGCAAAAGCGGGCGGGACTCTGGACATGGCGGTCTGGGTCGCGGATTCGGGTAGTCGGCGCGGTTGGCGCTGCTGCGTCATCGCGCAGCGGGGCTCGAACGCGCGAGGAATGCTCTAAACTGGCGATTCTAGTGCCTCGAACGCGATCACGCGCCTCGCTTCCTCAAGGCGCGGCACGCGGCGCAAGGCACCGCGAGACCGTCTCCATTCAAGATCCTGCATGACCGCACCCGAAGCAACCGACGCAAACGAGGCGCCCGACGCCTTCGAGCCGAAAAAAGTGCTCGCCCAGCTGCCGCATCTGCCCGGCGTCTACCGTTATTACGATACGAGCGGCGCGGTGCTCTACGTCGGCAAGGCGCGCGATCTGAAGAAGCGCGTCTCGAGCTATTTCACAAAAACGCAGCTCTCGCCGCGCATCGCAATGATGGTCACGCGCATCGCGCGCATCGAGACGACCGTCACACGCTCCGAGGCCGAGGCGCTGCTGCTCGAAAACAATCTGATCAAGGCGCTCGCGCCGCGCTACAACATCCTGTTTCGCGACGACAAGTCGTATCCGTATCTGAAGCTGACCGGCCACAAGTTTCCGCGCATGGCGTATTACCGTGGCTCGGTCGATCGCAAGAACCAGTACTTCGGTCCGTTTCCGAGCGCGTGGGCGGTGCGCGAGAGCATCCAGATCCTGCAGCGCGTGTTCCAGTTGCGCACCTGTGAAGACTCGGTGTTCAACAACCGCACGCGGCCGTGTCTGCTGCATCAGATCGGCCGCTGCACCGCGCCGTGCGTCGCCAACATCAGTGAAGAGGATTACGCGCGCGACGTCGCCAACGCGTCGCGCTTTCTGCTCGGCCGCCAGGGCGAGGTGATGAAGGAGCTCGAGCAGAAGATGCATGCGTTCGCGAGCGAGCTCAAGTTCGAGCAGGCCGCGGCAGTGCGCAACCAGATGAGTTCGCTGTCGACCGTGCTGCATCAGCAGGCGATCGAAGTCGGCAGCGATAGCGACGTCGACATTCTTGCGGTAGTCGCGCTGGGCGGGCGCGTCTGCGTCAATCTCGCGATGGTGCGCGGCGGCCGGCACCTCGGCGACAAGGCGTACTTCCCCACGCACGTGGAAAGCGCGTTGACCGCCGCCGAAGGCGGGCTCGGCGAGGATGGCGAGGATGGCGCGGATGGCGACGAAGGACCGGACGCCGCTTCAGATGTGGCTGCGCGCGACGGCGAAGCCGATGAAGAGCGCGCGAGCAGCGCGGCCGTCACCGCGGATGCGCTCGCGATCGCGCAGGACATGCCGGCGGAAGACGAAGAATCCGATACCGCCGCCGAAGAAGCAGAGGAAGCTGAGGACGCCGGGCAAACCGATGCAACTGCCGCCCCGAAGCGCCGCAAAGGCCGCGCATCCGGCGGCATCGAAGCCGAAGTGCTCGAAGCGTTTATCGCGCAGCATTATCTCGGCAATCGCGTGCCGCCTGTGCTCGTGGTCAGCCACGCGCCGGGCCGCGAACTCGTCGACGTGCTCACGGAACAGGCGGGGCACAAGGTGAACGTGCTGCGTCAGCCGCAAGGACAGCGCCGCGCATGGCTCGCGATGGCCGAGCAGAATGCACGGCTCGCGCTGGCCCGGCTGCTTTCCGAGCAGGGCTCGCAACAAGCCCGCACGCGCGCGTTGACCGACACGCTCGGCATGGAGTGCGACGACCTCGCGCATCTGCGCATCGAATGCTTCGACATCAGCCACACGATGGGCGAGGCGACGCAGGCGTCGTGCGTCGTGTATCACCATCACAAGATGCAGTCGTCCGAGTACCGCCGCTACAACATCACCGGCATCACGCCCGGCGACGACTACGCGGCGATGCGCCAGGTGCTCACGCGTCGCTACGAGAAGATGGTGGCGCAGGCCGCCGCGAATTCCGCCGATGAAGCCGCGCAGGCGCAAGGCGATGCGGCCGTCGATCCGTCGCTCGCGGCCGATGCCGCCGAGCCGGGCGCGGCGGGCGGCATTCTGCCGACCATCGTGCTGATCGACGGCGGCAAGGGCCAGGTCGAGATCGCGCGCCAGGTGTTCACCGAGTTGGGGCTCGACACCGGCATGCTGGTCGGCGTCGCGAAGGGCGAGGGGCGCAAGGTCGGCCTCGAAACCCTGATTTTCGCCGACGGCCGCACGCCGCTCGAACTCGGCAAGGAAAGCGCCGCGCTGATGCTGGTCGCGCAGATTCGCGACGAGGCGCACCGCTTTGCAATTACCGGCATGCGCGCGAAGCGCGGCAAAACGCGGCAGACTTCGCGGCTCGAAGAGCTCGAAGGCGTCGGGGCGAAGCGGCGTCAGCGGCTGCTCGCGCGCTTCGGTGGGCTGCGCGGCGTGGTGGCCGCGAGCGTCGAGGATCTGGCAAGCGTCGAAGGCATTTCGCAGGCGCTGGCCGAGCAGATCTACCGGCAATTGCACTGAGCGCGTTGCGTCTCGCGCGCGTCGTTTTGGTCGAGCGGGCGGAGCGTCAGTGGGGAGTGAGTAAATCGAAGGGGGGCAACGGGGGCGGCGCAGGTCCCTTCGACTCGCGCCGGCCGGCGCAGCGCGCATTCGGTGCGTTTCGCGTGCCTGCGGCACCCCGGCGCCGGCTTGCTTGTGGCAGGCCCTGTGACACGGCACAATTGCAACTCACTCGTCAGACGCTGCGCCTGCCCCATGCCGTTTAATTTCCCGATATTTTTGACCTGGCTGCGGATCGTGCTGATTCCGCTCGTCGTCGGCGTGTTCTATTTGCCCGACATGATGAGCCTCGCGCACCGCAATCTCGCCGCCGCCACGATCTTCATTCTTGCGGCGCTTACCGACTGGTTCGACGGCTTTCTGGCCCGCAAGTGGAATCAGACCTCGGCGTTCGGCGCGTTCCTCGACCCGGTTGCCGACAAGCTCATGGTGACGGCCGCGCTGCTCGTGCTCGTGCAACTCACGCGCATCGACTCGGCGATCGCACTCGTGATCGTCGGCCGCGAAATCGCGATCTCGGCGCTGCGCGAATGGATGGCGCAGATCGGCGCATCGAAGAGCGTCGCGGTGAATTCGCTCGGCAAGTTCAAGACCGCGTGCCAGATGGTGGCGATTCCGATGCTGCTGTTCTATGGTCCGCTGCCGTTCGGCG
>Ga0153988_1000056_pt1 | contig 23062 bp, 16 predicted proteins | sample TSNC072MetaG_FD_104742 | JGI IMG/M metagenome (GOLD analysis project Ga0153988, IMG submission 104742) | Attine ant fungus gardens microbial communities from North Carolina, USA - TSNC072 MetaG | ecosystem: Host-associated > Fungi > Mycelium > Unclassified | place: USA: North Carolina, Jones...
CACCACGCTCATCGCCCTTGCCCGCTATTTTCTGTATCGCTATGCTCGCGAATGCGCCGGCTGACAGGCGCGTGGCCAGCGGCGAGTCGTCTCGCGCCACTCGTTGAACCGCAGCACGAGCCATAGAACGTAGATGCAACGCTGACGACACGAGCGGCACCAAGGCCGGCGAACCACCTCGACCCTCGACAGCAGCACACAACGGTGAGCCCCCTCGCCACGGCAATCGACACATCCAACCAGAACAACCGTCCGGGAACCTGCCCATGTCCACCACCAGTCTCTTCTTCACCGCCGCGGGCGTCGGCCTCGCGATCGCCGCGCCGATCGGTCCGATGGGCATGCTGTGCATTCGCCGCACGCTGACCGGCGGCCCGCGCGCCGGGCTCGCGATCGGCTTCGGTATCGCGAGCGGCGACGCCGCCTACGGCCTGATTGCGGCGCTCGGCCTCGTCGGTATTTCGCAATTCATGCTCGCCTACGATCGTCCGCTGCATCTGCTCGCAGGCCTGGTCCTGCTGTACCTCGGCGTGCGCGCGCTGCTGCAGAAGCCATCCGCCGACCCCGCCAACGGCGGTACCGGCAATGGCCATGGCGACGGCCGGCTCGCCCAGATCGGCCGCGCCGGCGCGCTGCGCGCGTACGCGAGCGCCTTGCTGCTGACGCTGACCAACCCGCAGACCGTCATCATGTTCGCCGCGCTGTTCACGACGCTCGCGCCGCGCGGCGCGTTCTCGCCGGCCATCGCGCTGACGACGGTCGGCGGCGTGTTTGCCGGTTCGATCGCGTGGTGGTGTTTTCTCGTGGCCGTGGTGTCGCTGGCGCGCCATGCGATCGGCACGAAGCTGCGTGTCGCGATCGACCGGATGGTCGGCTTGATGCTCGCGGTGTTCGGAGTGGTCGAGATTCGCCGGGCGCTCTGAGCGGTGGCTGAGGCGGCATGCGGGAAGGTCGGACTCACATCCCGCACGCGGGAGCGGCAGTTTTGCGACAATAGCGCCTTTCGCCGCGCGGGCGGCGGCCCGGGCAACCGGTACGACCCGTCGACCTCACGGTGCGCGGCGCCGTGCGGCGGCCACCCGCCGGTCATAAGCCGGCGGCGGGACCGCCGGCGCGGCCGCATCCGGTAGCGGCCATGCGGCAAACCGCAAACAGGCAGTGCCACCCCGCCCCGGCGAATCCGCCGGCCTTGCCGCCCAACCATTCACCACCGATCAGTCCGCTGTCCGTTCAATGGCACTTCCCCACATCGATCTGCTGTACTCCCTCTCCGGCCTGTTCGTCGGCTTCCTGGTCGGGCTGACGGGCGTCGGCGGCGGCTCGCTGATGACGCCGATTCTCGTTCTGCTGTTCAACGTGCATCCGGCCACCGCCGTCGGCACCGATCTGCTCTACGCGGCCACCACCAAGGCGACCGGCACGCTCGTACATGGGCTGAAGGGCTCCGTCGACTGGCAGATCACGCTGCGCCTCGCCGCCGGCAGCGTGCCGGCAGCCACGATCACGCTGATCCTGCTGCATCGGCACGGCATGGACACGCCCGGCGCGAGCCGGCTGATTCAGATCGTGCTCGGCGCGGCGCTGCTGATCACGGCGATCGCGCTCGTGTTCCGTCCGCAGCTCGCGGCGCTCGGCGCACGCAAACAGCGCGCCCCGAACCAGGGACGCACGCTCGCGCTGACGATGCTCACGGGCGCGATCCTCGGCGTGCTGGTGTCGCTGACCTCGGTGGGCGCGGGCGCGATCGGCGTGACGGTGTTGCTGCTGCTGTATCCGCTGCTGCCGACGGCGCGCATCGTCGGCTCCGACATCGCGCACGCGGTGCCGCTGACGCTGCTCGCGGGCGCGGGCCATTGGCTGCTCGGCTCGGTCGACTGGTCGATGCTGCTGTCGCTGCTGGTGGGGTCGCTGCCGGGAATCGCGATCGGCAGCTATCTGTCGTCGCGGGCGCCGGACGCGCTGCTGCGCAATCTGCTGGCGGCCACGCTGACGCTGGTCGGCGTCAGGCTCGTGATGTCCTGACGGCCCGGGCGGGCGCGGCGTCTACTTGAAATAGCGGCAGGTCAGATCGGCGTCGAACTGTCTGATCCACTGCCCGTGACGGTCGGGATACGACTGCGCCCAGCCGCCGCGCCGCACGGTGACGCGACGCTCGGGTGCGGGTTCGTCCGCGTTCACGCTGGCGCTGATGTCGAAATGCGCGGGCGCGAAGCCATGCCGCGCGCACACGAGTTCGAAAGCGGCCCGATCGCCGATCGGCAGATCGATATAGCGAAACAGCGTGGTTTTCATGACGTCGGCTCCCGTTCCAGACGTCACAGTACGCCTCGGCATGAGTCAGCACTGTGTCGCAGCGCACAAATCCGGAACAGCGCCAGAACGGCGATACGATGCGCGGCCCGCTGAGGGCAGCAGCCCGGTCGCCCGGTTCTCCCGACGCTTGCGCACAATCGGAAACCGGCCGGTAACGACAAGGGTGAGCGCGAAGGCGAAAAAAAAGCTCCGGCGATGAGCCGGAGCCGTGCTGATCGTTCGCGGCAAGCCACGAACCCGCACCCGGTGACGCGCGGCCTGACGAGCCGCCGCGCGTGCGCCGTGGCGCTTATTGCTGCACGACGGTCAACTTGTTCGAGACCGACGTCACGCCAGCGACACCCTTCGCGGCCGTGCCGGCCGCATCGATCTGGCCCTGGCTCGGCACCGAGCCGGTCAGCGTCACCGCGCCGCCGCGTGCGCGCACGGCAATGTTCGACACGTCGAGACCCTGGGTCTTCGAGAGCGCGGCACGCACCTTGCGGCCGAGCTGGTGATTCGCGCGCTTGCCGGCCTTGACGCTGGCGGCCGTCGCCGCGGTCGAATCCGTTGCCGGACCGCTTGCCTGAGCGTACACGTTGCACGCCACCACCATTGCCACCACCGAACCCAGCGTTTTCAGAACACCGACCGTTTTCATAGCTCTCTTCTCCTTGATTTCACATTGGACCGCATCTCTAGCGGTTTCGTTACGACTACGGGCCGCCAGCGTGGCGCGAAGCGAGCTTCGGCAACGACCGGCAAGGCTACGACACGGTGCGCAAGAGGCGAGAGAGGCCGGCTGCCGCCCTGTCCGTCGTGTGCCGCCCGGTCAGGACGGCGCGCGGACCCGGAACGGCAACCCGCAAACCGCGAAATTCGCCGGCGCCCCCGGTTCTTGTCCGCCATGCCGGGATCGCGCCGCGCAAACGTTGGCTCGCGGTAGCGACCCACAATTTAATCTAGCCGGGACAGAAGCGCAAAGGGTTTAGTGGCGGGCGTGGCGCGGCGACAGCGGACGCGGGAATGCAAAGTGAACAGGGCACGCCATTCGCAGACGGTCCGCAGACGGTCCGCAGGCGATTCGTTTGCGGCTCATTTGCAGTTCATTTGTGGTTCACTCGCCGCTCACATCCAGCGCATGCGGAGTTCACGATCTGTTACGCCTTTGTCCGCGAGTCGCGCCGCCGCGCATTTCGCCGTCGCGCGAATCTCAGGTACCATCGGCGCGACGCGCGCTGACGGCGACGCGCTGCCCGCCCGCGGAAGGGCCGCGCCGGATGCCGCGCCGTTTGCGCCGTTTGCGCCGTTCCGCCGTTCAACCGCTTCGCAACACCGTCGTACGTTCGCCCTCACGACCACCGCCGCCACCCGATCCGATGAAGCCAGCCACCGGCCGCACCCGTCCCCCTCGTCTCGTCGCCCGTTTTGTCGCGATCTCGTGGCGCGACCTCGCGGTGTCGTTCGGGCCGCTCGTGCTGCTCGCCATCGTCGCGATCTGGGCCGCCGTGCGGCTCATCCAGCCCGCGCCGCCAAGCACGCTGACGATCAGCGCGGGCCCCGTCGGCAGCACGTTCTGGAACGCCGCGCAGAAATACAAGACGATCCTCGCACGCAACCGCATCACGGTGAACGTGCTGGACTCGCAGGGCTCGCTCGAAAACCTCAAGCGGCTCTCGGCCCCGAACTCGAACGTCGACGTCGGCTTCGTGCAAAGCGGCGTCACGCCCGGCACGGCGGGCAAGGATCTGATGTCGCTCGGCAGCGTCGCCTACGTGCCGCTCGCGATCTTCTATCGCGGCGCGCCCGTGCAGTGGCTCTCCGAGTTCAAGGGCCAGCGGCTCGCGATCGGCGCCGAAGGCAGCGGCACGCGCGAACTCGCGCTCGCGCTGCTCAAGGCCAACGGCATCGAGCCGAGCGGGCCGACCAAACTGCTGCCGCTCTCGGGCGACGAAGCCGCCAATGCGCTGGTCGACGGCAAGATCGACGCGGCCTTTCTCGCCGGCGACTCGGCGCAGCCCGCCGTGATGGGCAAGCTCTATCGCACGCAGAACATCCGCTTCTACGATTTCACGCAGGCCGACGCGTACACGCGCCGCTTTCCGTACCTGACCCAGTTGAAGATACCGATGGGTTCGCTGGACCTCGGCACGAACCTGCCGGCGACCTCGATCAACATCGTCGCGCCGACCGCCGAACTCGTCGCACGCGACTCGCTGCATCCCGCCCTCTCCGATCTGCTGATCGAAGCTGCGCGCGAGGTGCACGGCCAGGCGACGGTCATGCAGCACGCCGGTGAATTCCCCGCGCCGATCGCACACGACTTCCCGCTCTCCGACGACGCCGCGCGCTACTACAAGTCGGGCAAAAGCTTCCTCTACCGGACGCTGCCGTTCTGGATCGCGAGCCTCGCCGACCGGCTGCTCGTGGTCGTGGTGCCGCTGATCGTGCTGCTCGTGCCGGCGCTGCGCGTCGTGCCGGGGCTTTACGCGTGGCGGGTCAAGTCGCGCATCTATCGCTGGTACGGCTCGCTGATCGCGATCGAGCGCAGCGCGCTCAGCGAGCATTCGGCGGCCGAGCGCACCTCGCTGATCGAGCGGCTCGACACGATTGAGGACTCGGTCAACGGCATGAAAATGCCGCTCGCCTACGCGGACCAGTTCTACGTGCTGCGCGAGCACATCGGCTTCGTGCGGCGGCGGCTCACGGCGAGCCGCGACACGCAAGGCGTGCTGGACGAAGCAGGCGAAGCAGACGACGCGGATGAGGCGGACAGCCGGACAACGGAGGCCGGAACGGAGCAGGCAGCGGGACAAACGGTTGCCGCGGAAGATCGCGCAGGCGGCGATGCGGATGGCTCCGAAGGCACTCAAGGCGCGGGTGGCGACACCAACCGGCGCACCGGTGGCGATTCGACCGGCCAAGCCAAAGACTGAGCACACGGCGAGGCCCGCGCCTTGGGTGCCGCGGACCGGGGTGCCTTCGGAGCCGCTCAACGCGCCCCTCGTTCATCGCACGAAGCTGCGCAAACCGGCGCCCCACCTGCACCAGGGGATATCGACCGGTGCAAGCGCGGGCCGCACCGCGTAAGATCGTTACGATTTCGACGGGATAGCAGACGCACCGTCCGCACCGTCCTGAAGCTGGCACCCGGGAGACATTTATGACCGTTGGCATCGACGCCAAACAGCCGCTGTGGTTCTACGATTTCGTCTCGCCGTTCACCTACCTGTTGCTCGAGCAGCACGACAAATGGCCCGGCTTCGACTTCGCGTTCACGCCGGTCGTGCTGAACGATCTGTATCGTCACTGGGGCCAACGCTCGGCGTACAGCGTGCCGGCCAAGCGCGCCTTTATGTACCGGCACGCGCTGTTTCGCGCGGAACAGCTCGGCATTCCGTACCGAATGCCGCCTGCGCATCCGTTCGATTCGATGAAGCCGCTGCTGCTCGCCACCGCCGCGAACGGCGACGTCCAGTTCGTGCGCGAGATTTTCCGCTTCATCTGGCGCGAGGGACGCGATCCGTCGACCGATGAAGCGTTCACCGAACTGTGCGCTCGCGTCGGCAAGCCAGACGGCCCGGAACTGATCCAGAGCGAGGCCGCGAAGGCGCAGTTGCAGCGCAATACCGCCGACGCGATCAGCCTCGGCGTGTACGGCGTGCCGACGTTTTGTCTGAACGATCAGCTGTTCTGGGGCGAGGACGCGCTGCCGATGGTGCTGTACTGCGCGCGCACGCCGAACTGGCTCGAATCGCGCGAGGTGAAGCGGATCAGTTCGCTGCCGTGGGGACTGCCGGACAAGCCGGTTGAAAAAACATAAGCGAGCATGAGACGGCATGAACGCGTGCACGCGGCCGACGGACTGCATGAGATGAGTCATGTTGCACGCAGCGGGCGGTTTGGGGGGTGGCGTGCAGCCTGACTCAGGCTGCATGGCTTCATGGCTTCACCACGAGCCTCAGCGCCCGCGCAGCCACAACGGCAACCTGCCGCGCTGATGCCCGCCATACCACGCCCGCTATGCCGCTCACCCGCAAACGGGCCTAAGGTTATAACCTTCGCACTCACGCACGCGCCGCGCGGCGGACGGTCCCCGCACCACGCTTCACGCAGCCCCCGGTCCGCCCGCGCCGCGCTTTCATCATGGACGACACCGCCGCCGCCGCCTCACTCGATATCTGGCTCGTGCGCGTGCTACGCACGCTGCTCGTCGAGCGCAGCGTCACGCAGACCGCGCAGCGTCTGAACCAGACCCAGCCCGCGATCAGCACCGCGCTGCGCAAGCTGCGCGAAACGCTCGGCGATCCGATTCTGGTGCGCGGCAAGTCGGGCATGGTGCCGACCGAATACGGCGAATCGCTGCTCGCGGCCGCGCAACGCGTGCTGCGCGACGTCGATTTCGTCGCCACGCCGCACGGCGACTTCGATCCGGGCCGCTCGCGCCGCACCTTTCGCGTCGCCGCGCCCGATTATCTGAACGACTTCTTCATGCCGACCGTGATCGCGCGGTTTCGCGAAGCGGCGCCGCATGCGCGGCTCGAAATCGAATCGCTGGGACCGCTGCTCGATCATGCGGCCGCGCTCGACGCCGGCGAACTCGATCTCGTGATCGGCAACTGGCCGAAGCCCGATCCGCGCTTCGAGCGCAGCGACCTGTTCGCCGATACCGTCGTGTGCATGATGCGCGCCGATCATCCGTTGACGCGCACGCCGCTCACGCGCGAAGCGTATCTGGCCGCGCCGCATCTCGCGCCGACGCCGTATAGCGGCGCGCGCGGCGGCGCGATCGACACCGGCTTCGCGCGGGCGCACGCCGAGCGGCGCATCGTCGCGACGCTGCCCTACTTCGGGCTTGTGCCGCAGACGCTGCTGCAATCGGACCTGATCTTCACGACGACGCGCCGCTTCGCGATGCATTACGCGAGCATGCTGCCGCTCGCGGTCGTCGAAGTGCCGATCGCGTTTCCGCGCATCCGGTGCTACCAGCTTTGGCATCCACAACCGGATCGGCCGAGCGACGTCGGCTGGTTGAGGGCGTTGATGTCCGGGGTATCGGATGAACTGGTCGCGCGGAAAATGCCGCGCGCGAAGCCGGGGTCGCCGAGGGTGCCGACAGTGGCGACGGAAGGACGGACAAAAGCGCGGACATCAGCACGCACGGAAGCCGAGGCGAACGGCTGCGCCACAGCCCAGGCGAAAACGCCGCGGCAAGAAAGCGATGAGGCCGGCGCATAAACGCCGGCCTCATCGAACGCTCTCGCAAACTCCTTGCGCCGTGATCGTGCCGCTACTGTGTCGTGGTCTTGCCGTAACGGTGCCCGGCTTTACGCCGCGGCCTGCGCGACGGCCCGCTCGCTAACATCCGCGTCGCGAATCCGCGCCTGCCCGTCAACCGGTGCCACGGTAGTCCGCTGCGTCCTCAACTGCAGCAACTGCGCGCACACGGCAATCGCAATCGCCGCCGGGGCTTTATCGACGATACCTTCGACACCGATCGGGCAGGTCATCTCCACGAGCCGCTCGGGCTCGACGCCGCGATCGAGCAGACGCCGTTCGAATTTCACGCGCTTCGTCTTCGAGCCGATCATACCGAAGTAGCTGAAATCGCGCCGCCGCATGATGCGCGCGGCGAGCGAAAAATCGAGCGCATGGTTATGCGTCATCACGAGAAACCATGCACCGGGCGGCGCCGCGTCGACGATCGCGTCGGGCGTGTCGGTCGCTTCCACCTTTACGTTGAGCGGCGTCTCGTCGGGGAACAGTTCGTCGCGTTCATCGACCCACTGCACCACGCACGGCAGACTGCCGAGCAGCGTCACCAGTGCATGCCCGACGTGCCCCGCGCCGAACAGCACGATATGCATCGGCGCCGGTCGCGGTTCAAGCTCCGACGCGACGCGGCGCCGGCCGATCCGCACTGGCGAGCCGTCGCCCGGTGCACTCGTGCCGCTCACGAGATGAGTCAGGCATGCTTCCATACTGCGCTCCCGCAACTCGACACTCACCGTGACACCTGCAGCGCGACCGTGGTGGCGGCACGCACCGCGCCAACCGCCTTGAGGATTTCCTCGCTGGTCGCAGGCGCATTGAGCGGCGGATTGACCTTGTGCCCGCCCACTGCCGAGACCGCGTCGCGCACCGCAAAAAACACCGAAAACGGCAGCAGCAACGGCGGCTCGCCGGTCGCCTTCGAGCGATGGATGCTGTCCTCGACGTTGCGGTTCTTGAAAAGCCGAACGTTGAAAACCGGCGGCACGTCGTTGACGGTCGGAATCTTGTACGTCGAAGGCGCATGCGTCATCAGCTTGCCGCCCGCGTTCCACCACAGTTCCTCGGTGGTGAGCCAGCCCATGCCCTGAATGAACGCGCCTTCCACCTGGCCCACGTCGAGCGCCGGATTCAGCGACGCGCCCACGTCATGCAGCGCATCGGCGCGCAGCACGCGCATTTCGCCGGTCAGCGTGTCGATCACGACTTCCGACACCGCCGCGCCGTACGAGTAGTAGTAGAACGGCCGGCCCTGCAGCTTCGACTGATCCCAGTAGAGCTTCGGCGTCGCGTAGAAACCGTCGGACCACAACTGAATGCGCGCGAGGTAAGCCTTCGCGACGACTTCCTCGAACGGCACGGCCACGTCGCCAACTACCAGGCGGTCATGCACGAAGCGCACGTCCGCTGCGTTCACGCGGCCCGCGCCATAGCGGTCGGCGGCGAACGCGGCAAGCCGGTCGCGCAACTGGCGCGCAGCGTCCTGGGCGGCCTTGCCGTTCAGATCGGAGCCGGTCGAGGCCGCCGTCGCCGACGTATTGGCGACCTTGCTCGTATCGGTCGCGGTCACGCGAATGCGGTTGAAGCCCAAGCCGAGTTCATGCGCGACGACCTGCGCGACCTTCGTGTTGAGTCCCTGGCCCATTTCGGTGCCGCCGTGATTCACGAGCACCGAGCCATCGGTATAGATGTGTACGAGCGCGCCGGCCTGGTTGAAGTGCGTGACGTTGAACGCGATGCCGAACTTGACCGGCGTCAGCGCAAGCCCTTTCTTCAGGACCTCGTTGTTCGCGTTGAACTCGTCGATCTCCTTGCGGCGCGCGCGGTAATCGCTCGTCGCTTCGAGTTCGTCGATCAGTTCGTGAATCACGTTGTCTTCGACCACCTGGCCGTACGGCGTCTGGTTGCGCTCGGTCTTGCCATACAGATTGCGGCGGCGCACGTCGAGCGCATCGAGGCCGACCGAGCGCGCGACGTTGTCGATGATGTACTCGATCGCGAACGCGCCCTGTGGGCCGCCGAAGCCGCGAAACGCGGTGTTCGACTGCGTGTTGGTCTTGCCGCAGAAGCCGTCGATCGAAACGTCGGAGAGCCAGTACGCGTTATCGAAGTGGCACAGCGCGCGCGTCATCACGGGGCCGGACAGATCGGCGGAAAAGCCGCAGCGCGAAGTCATGTCGACCGCGACGCCGTCGATCACGCCCTCTTCGTCGTAGCCCACTTCGTACGTGTAGTGGAAATCGTGGCGCTTGCCGGTGACCATCATGTCGTCGTCGCGATCCGGGCGCAGCTTGACCGGACACAGCAGCTTCCATGCGGCGAGCGACGCGCAGCAGGCGAACAGCGCCGACTGCGATTCCTTGCCGCCGAAGCCGCCGCCCATGCGTCGGCATTCGATCAGCACGTTATGCGAAGCAACGCCGAGCGTATGCGCGACGAGATGCTGCATTTCGGTCGGATGCTGCGTCGAGCAGTAGACGTGCATGCCGTCGTCGTCCTTCGGCACCGCGTAGGAAATCTGCCCTTCGAGATAGAACTGCTCCTGGCCGCCGAGCAGCATCTCGCCTGCCTCCCGATGCGCGGCACGCGCAATCCTCCTGCCGGCATCGCCGCGCGCGAGCTTCATCGGCGGCAGCACGAACTGGTTCGCGGCACGCGCCTGCTGCGCGGTCAGCACGGCCGGCAGTTCCTCGTAGGCCACTTCGGCACGACGCGCGCCGAGCCGCGCCGCCTCGTGCGAGGTCGCGACCACGATAAAGATCGGCTGGCCGACGTATTGCACGACGCCGTCGGCGAGAATCGGATCGTCGCCGTGGACGATCGGGCCGACGTCGTTGACGCCGGGGATGTCGTCGGCGGTAAAGACCGCGACCACGCCGGGCGTCGTGCGCACCTTGTCGAGCGAGATCGACACGAGTTTCGCGTGCGCCTTCGCCGAGAGCCCGAGCGCCGCGTGCAGCGTGCCGGCCAGCTCGGGAATATCGTCGGTGTAGGTCGCGCGGCCGCTCACGTGCAGATGCGCCGATTCATGCGGACGCGACACGTGCACCTGGGTGAAGGCGTCGAGGTCCTGAAGCTCGTTCAGGAACGGTTCGGCTTGCTGGTTCATTGTGGTGTTCTCCGTATTTCCTGAATGCGCGCCGGGCTCAAGCGGTCGCGCCGGCCGGCGCGACCGCGCGCACGTCGAGCGCGCTCTTCGGCAGCGGACGATTCGTGCGCGTTTCGAGCCAGAAGCGGTACAGCGTGTTCTTTGCCGCTTCGAGGCGATAGTCGCTGGTCGCGCGCATGTCGGTGAGCGGCGCGTAGTCGTTGCCGAGCGCGAGCATCGCCGCCTGCGCGGTCGCCTCGTGCCATTCGGCGTCGCGCAGCACGGCTTCGGCATGAAGCGCGCGCTTCGGCGTCGCGGCCATGCCGCCGAACGCGATGCGCGGCTCGCGAATCACGTCGCCATCGGCGATAAACGAGAACGCCGCGCACACGGCCGAGATATCGGAATCGAAGCGCTTCGAGAGCTTGTAGGTGCGAAAGCGCAGGTTCGCGCGCGCGCCGCCGCGCGTGGGCACCTTCAGGCCGACGACGAACTCGTGCTCGGCCATGTCCTTCTTCTGATAGGCGAGGTACAGGTCTTCGAGCGGCATCTCGCGCTCGCTCTCGCCGCCGCGCACGATCACGCGCGCGCCGAGCGCGATCAGCCCCGGCATCGAATCACCGATCGGCGAGCCGTTGGCGATATTGCCGCCAAGCGTGCCGGCATTGCGGATCGGCAGCGAGGCGAAGCGCTGCCACATTTCGGTCAGCTCCGGATACTGCTTCGCGATCTCCGCATACGCCTTTTCCACGCTGACGCCCGCGCCGATCTCGATCCAGTCGTCGCCGGTTGCGAGCTTTTGCAGCTCGGCGATCTGCCCGACATAGACGAGGTTGCCGAGCTCGCGCATCTGCTTGGTGACCCACAGGCCGATGTCGGTGCTGCCCGCGAGAATGCGCGCAGCCGGCGCCTGTTCCTTGATCTGCGCGAGCGCCGCGACCGTACGCGGCGCGGCGAATTGCCGGCCGGCGTGCTCGTAGCGGAACGTATCGCTGCGCTCGAGCGATGCCAGCACGGCGGCCAGCGCTTTCACGTCGACCGGCGCTTTGGGCGCGGGCGCCTCGAACATGCGCTCGGCCGCATCGACGATCGGCCGGTAGCCGGTGCAGCGGCACAGGTTGCCCGTGAGCGCATTGGCGATCGCCTCGCGCGACGGCACCGGGCGATTCACGCAGCCATGCTCGTGTCCGTGCTTCTCGTAGAGCGCCCACATCGACATGATGAAGCCCGGCGTGCAGAAGCCGCACTGCGAGCCGTGGCAATCGACCATCGCCTGCTGCACCGGATGCAGCGCGCCGTCCGGCTGACGCAGGTCTTCGACCGTGAAAAGCGCGCGGCCGTCGAGCGTCGGCACGAACTGGATGCAGGCGTTAACCGCCTTGAAGTCGACGCCGCCCGCCGCGTTGTGCTCGCCGATCACGACCGTGCAGGCGCCGCAGTCGCCCTCGGCGCAGCCTTCCTTGGTGCCAGTGCAATGCGCGTCCTCGCGCAGATACTGCAGCACCGTGCGGGTGACGGGCGCGTCCTTGATCTCGCGGATCGCGTTGCGGTGATAGAAGCGGATCGGCTCAGTCATGTCTCGTTGCTCTCTTCTGTTGGGTGCCCGCGCGCACGCGCCACGGCGATGGTCTGAAAACTATCACCGTCAATAAAGGCAACCCATAGCGCGATTCGCATGCGGGACATATCCGCAAAACGATATCGGGATGAATTTGCGTGGTGCGGTGCTTATGTTGGCAATGTATTTTTGCCACTTTTTTATGTTTTTTATTGATTTATTGCCATTTCTGGTAATGACAAATGCCGGCTCCCAGCCCCCGCAAGCCCACGTCGGCACGGCAAAACGGACTTCATACGAACCCGGCAGGCCGGTCGATCTGACCGATTTTTGAGCAAACTCTGCAAGGGGATCGGTTCCATGGGAGAATCACGCCTTCCCGCCGATTTCAAGTCTCGTTTTCCCGATGTCCACCGACTCCGCGCCCAACCGCAGCGAATTTGCGACGACCCTGCAGATCATTCCGGTCGTTTTTTTCACCTTCCTTTGCTATCTGACGATCGGCATTCCGCTCGCGGTGCTGCCCGGCTACGTGCACGACGACCTCGGCTATAGCGCGGTGCTGGCGGGCGCGGCGATCAGCGTGCAATACATCGCGACGCTCGCCTCGCGGCCGCTCGCGGGCCGCTCGGCCGACACGCTCGGGCCGAAGCGCACGGTGTCGATCGGGCTGCTCGGCTGTGGCGCAAGCGGCGTGTTCCTGCTGCTCGCGGCGCTGACGAGCCACTGGCCGGTGCTGAGCCTCGTGCTGCTCGTATGCGGCCGCCTCGTGCTCGGTTTCGGCGAGAGCCTATGCGGCACCGGCGCGATTCTGTGGGGCATCGGCCGGGTGGGCACGGCCAACAACGCGCGCGTGATTTCGTGGAACGGCATTGCGACCTACGGCGCGCTCGCGGTCGGCGCGCCGCTCGGCGTGGCGATTTCGCATGCCATCGGCTTTACCACGCTCGGCATTCTGGTGATCGCGCTCGCGGCGCTCGGCTACTACGTCGCGCGGCTGATCGCGCCGGTGCCGCTGGTCCACGGCGAGCGGATGTCATACCGCAGCGTGTTCACGCGCGTGCTGCCGCACGGCATCGGCCTCGCGCTCGGCTCGGCCGGCTTCGGCTCGATCGCGACCTTCATCACGCTGTTCTATGCGGCGCGGCACTGGCCGAATGCGGCGCTCTCGCTGACGCTGTTCGGCACGCTGTTTATCGGCGCGCGCCTGCTGTTCGCGAACACGATCAAGACCTACGGCGGATTCCGCGTCGCGATTGCGTCATTCGTGTTCGAGTGCGCGGGTCTCCTGATGCTGTGGCTCGCGCCCGAGCCGCACGTTGCGCTCGCGGGCGCCGCGCTGACCGGTTTCGGCTTCGCGCTCGTGTTCCCCGCGCTCGGCGTCGAGGCGGTCGGGCTCGTGCCGCCCGCGAGCCGCGGCGCGGCGCTGTCGGCGTATTCGGTGTTTCTCGATCTGTCGCTCGGCATTACCGGGCCGTTGGCCGGGTATATCGCCGGCGAATTCGGGTATGGCTCGGTGTTTCTGTTCGCGGCGGCCGCCGCGGCCGCCGCGGTGGTGTTGTCGACGGTGCTGTATCTGCGCAATGCGAAGGTGGGGAATCTGTCTGCGGCGCAGTGAATCCCCGCTCTTCCGCTATCGATATGTTTCGAGCAGGCCGGACGTTCGTCGTCGTCCCGCCGGCGCTCCATGATCGGCAGTCCCTCCCGGCCTCGCACAGCACCTCCAACTCGTCCATAGCGCCCGCAGCGCAAACCGGCAGAAATTTCCAGACCGACGCGTTACCACAACATAAGAGTCAGAGCTCTGGTCGATCTGCCGATTCACGTCATTTCTCAGGTTTGCAAAATACAGCGCAATTTAGAGATTTCGAATGTCATGGTGGAATGTGCGACAGGACACGTTCCCGTTCAAACTCTCACGCTATAAAGCCATAGGTCTCGCGTATCTGCCCGTGCAGGATCGAACGGGCAGTTCCCATGGCTGCCTGTATCTCCCGATTGCGTTTGCGTGACACGGGCCCTGCCCGGACCGTCATGAACTATTGCGCACCGGTTCCCGCACGAAACTGACTGAAACACGAGACACATTCAACGTTGCGCAATCCGCTTGCCTGTCCGGAACAATCGCGCAATTCGGACAGGACCACATTTCATCGACGGCCTATCTCTACTCGCTTCCTGAAAGGAAGTATCGAGCAACACAAGCACTCAGCAGTCAGAGGATCGACTCATCGGATTTAACACACCCCGCTCCTCCGATACACAGAGCGCGAAGGTCAAACTCAACCGGTACAAAGAATGAAAACGGATGACGTGATTTCGCTTCCTTGCGCCGGATTCCCTCCGATCGCGCCCAGCTCATTTCGCGCAACACGCTTTCACGACGTACAGGTTGAAGAGGTATCGTGAAACCATTAGGTCGCCTCCTTTTCTCGTCGCTTACAGGCGTATTGTGCGAAAAAGTCGTGGGAACACTCGCAGCGATCGCCAGCAATCATCTTTTCGCCAATATCTACGGCGCACGCCTGTTCGGCGAATTGCAATTCGCGTTGTCGCTAGCGGCGGTGGTCGGAAGCACCGCCCTTCTGTTCAGCGCGCAATCTGTCGCGCCGATCTTCGGCAAACATCCGCGGCTGCGCCATATCGTGTTTTATCGCGCGTTCCGTCTGCGCCTCTTTTCGACACTCGGCGTCATGCTGATCTTTTGCGTGGGCGCATGGTTCCTGATGGCTCGGGCCGGCGCCGAACTCGCCATCGTGGCGAGCTTCCTGCTCATCGTGGAACCGATCGCACTCGGCTCTCTGATGGCCTACGCCGAAAAAAGCCCGTGGACCATCACCCGCGCCAAGACGCTGGCAAGCGGCGTCCGGGTACTGTGGCTGTTTCTCGCCGCTCACCTTTCGGCCGGCGCACTGTTCGCTTCGATCGCGTGGCCCATCGAAGCCATCGTGGCAGCGGCCGGGCCGTTTCGCCGCTATCGCAAGCTAGCGCTCAATACACCGAAGTCGCTTCTCGGCGACACGGTCGTGACAAAAACATTGGTGACGCGCGGGCTCAAATTCTGGCCGGCCGTCGCCGCGGGCATTCTGATTCTGAGAATAGATCGCGTCCTGCTCGGCATGCTGATGTCGAAAGCCGATCTGGGTATCTATGCGGCAGCAGCCTCGCTCGTCGAACAATGGAATTCCGTCGGCGCGGCGCTCTCTCTCGCGCTCGCACCCAGCATGGTATTCATCGCGCGAAATGAAGCACAGCTTCGCCAGAAAGCGCTCCGGCTCGGTGTTTATCTTAGCGCGCTCGCCGCCGTCGCTTTCGTATGTAGTCTGTTCGTGGGACCGGCGGTGTTTCTTCTGATCTACGGCCCGAAATTCGTGGCCGGAGCACCTGTGATGATCTACGCTGCAGGTTGCTCGATCGTGATGTTCGCCGACGACGGGCTGAACACCTGGTTCATTGCCGCGCGCCGATATCGGCTGATTCTGATCAAGCAGGCCATGACGCTGCTTGCCATTGCAGTGTCGCCATTCATCATGCCTAGAATCTGGATCATGTATGCGCCGTTCACGGCAAACGCGGTGGCGCTTCTCGTCTTCTGGTGTGTCATTTATGGCCAGAACGCCTATCGCACCGGCAAAATAGGCAAGACGTCCTCGTCGAATTCACTCTCCGGCCCAAACCTTTGATGCGGCTCTGCCTCCAGCCCGCTAACACGAGAAAAGCGTCGCCTGTGCCGTCCTATTGCGCGCGAAAATCGTCGTCATCGTGAAGCATTGCCATTCGGTGGTCAGAAACTGGAACCGTCCAACGGCAACGCCGGCACTGCTGCGATAGTTGTCCCACACGGAATTGACGCCCGCCCAGTAATCCGCGCCGACTGACAGCACGTATTGATTGTCGACCTCCGCGGCGGTTTGTCCTGTCGCCGGGTTTATTCGGGCCTCGACCGCCACCAATATGCCCGCGAAATTGCTCGAATCGAAATTCACCTTGCCGGCCGCCGGCCAGAAATGGAATGCCGCTTTGGGATTCGTCATGACCGACATGTCACCGCCCGAGTCCAGACGGATATCCGCCGGGCTATTGATGTTGCCCTGGTAGTCTGGACTGAATTGCGCACCATCCAGCGTATTGGTGGACTGAATCAACTGCAGTTTGCCGGATGTGCTGAGCAGATAAGTGCGAAAATTTCTAAGCGACACGTTCAGCGACACCGGCGCGGCTCCGGCAACGAGAAATATCTGCCCCCATCCTGTGATCGCATGGAATCCAGCAGGCGGGCGGTTACCGGCCTGGATGACCGGTTGAGCCTGCCAGCTGTATGACGGCGGCACCCCGCTTGGCCTACCCTCGTTCGGCATTTGCATCTGCTGAACCGCGTCGACAATGCTCGATTGCAACGCAACTGCCGACTGCCCCGACGCTCGCACCACGACGAGCAGAAACACGCAGGCGGCAACCTTCTGACTCTTTTTCATGTCGATCTACCCGAATCGAACAACTGACATCTTCCAACGCAGACTCACAAGGACGCCCCACACCGCCGCATGAGCGTACGGCCAACCTGCCTCGCTCAGACGTTAGATCAATAACTACCGGACCGCCACTTTTTATTGGGTTGCTGCGCGGCGCCTGCCCGCTCGCAGGCGAATTAGCTAGGTGTACGCGTGAAATGAACCCACGCGCCGCATTTCCATCTGGAATGCTTAAATAAGGTATTGCTTCCCAGTACGCTATTCATCCATTCCATCGTGCGATTCCGCACTCTTTATGACAGGCAAACGTAATAGAATTCACGCAATCATTCCGCTACGTCTCCGACAATAAGAAATGAGGAGCACGACAAATAGAATCCATGTCCGAAGCTTGGCGTGGCGCGTATGAACTTCCAGACATGTATTGGATTCGCTGTTTGTAAACCGCACAAGTGAGCACAGCACCCAATGGCTATCGATCGCTTTTCGCTAATCAACTCAACTGAGCATTTCATGAACCCCGGGATCGCGCAAAGCGGAACCGATATCGTCCGCCCCGCTCAGAGATCCCGGCCCAGCTTCATTGGACATTCAATCTTTCACGAACCGTGGTGGCTCGACATCGCCACAGGCGGCGATTGGCATCTCGCCAAAGTCGTGGAGAATAACGAGGTCATCGGCGAAATGCCCTATACGCTCGTTAAAAAGGGCTTCTGGAAAGTCTCCGAAATGCCGCCGCTCACTCGCTGCCTCGGCCCCGTCATCAGATCGTCAACCGGTCATGCCGAAGATGAATGGCGGCACCGCTTCAACGTCTGCGACAAGCTGATACGGCAGCTACCTGGCTGCGATCTGTTCGAGCAGTTGCTGGACCCGGATGTTTCGGAAGCGGAAGCGGTTGCCTTTACCTTTAACCGCTTCACGGTACTCGTCAACTTCACGCTGAGAATTTTTCCGCAACAAACCGAACCGGAAGTTTGGGCTCGCATGCGCGCGAATACGCGTAATGTGATCCGCCGAGCTTCGGAACAGTTGAGCGTCAAGGAAATGCTCGACGCCGATGAATTCGTCCGCTTCTACGACGCCAACCTCGCGGTGCGTCAACAACGCAATATTTACGGATCGGCGGTCATGAGAGCACTGCTCGATCAGACCGTCAGTCGCGACGCGGGAAAAATGCTGGGCTGCTACGACAAGGACGGCGTATTGCAGGCCGCCATTGCCATCGTGTTCGACGACACCGCGCTCTATTATTTGCTGTGCTCCCGCAAACAGGATACACATGGCGGTGCGGTGAGCCTTCTCATCTGGTCAGCCATCCGGCTGGCTCATGAACGGCAGTTGGTATTCGATTTCGACGGAATCTCAAGTCAGGGAATCCTCACCTTCCTGTCCGGATTTGGCGGAAAGCTGGTGCGCCGCTTCGAGATACGCCGGCTGCAACCCGGCTACGCTACGTTTCGCCGCCTTTATCGAAACACGCAATCAATGGTCGAAACGGCGGCAAACCGGCTGCAACGGGCAAAAGGCGCCGGCGCGGCGCCCGAGCACTGACACCCAGCGTCAATCAAAGCCGCTTCTGCGGCTTGAATGCCAGCGGCTCGCTTGCATTGACGCAATAGCGCTCCAGTAACGTCTCGTACTCGTCGAGAATGCCGGACCATTGAAACATGCTCGAGAAGCGTTCCCGGCTGACCGCCCGCATTTTCGCGACCGCCGAATCGTCCCGCAACAGGTCTTCGATATGACGTTCGCACTGGCTGGTCGATGAAAAGTAGCGGTTCTCCGAGCCCGCGACCCATCTGTTGAACGGGTTATCGTGCGCGATGATGGCACTGCCGGCACCCAACGCCTCGACCAGCGACGGGTTGGTTCCCCCCACCTTGTGTCCGTGAAGGTAGAACCTCGCGTAATACCTGAGTGACCGTATCAGTTCGGTTTCATAGACCGCGCCGGGAAATACCACTTCATCGCTTGCCGCCTCCATCACGTGACGGTGATAAGGCCGCTTGCCCGGCTCATAATTGCCGAGCACCACCAGTTTGGCGCCGCGCCGTTTGTGCGAAAACGCCCGGACTACTTCGAGTATGGAGTTCTCGGGCTCGGGTCTGCCGATCAGAATACCGTACCTGTCCGCAGTCAGGGATAACTCCTTCAGCCTGTCCGGACTGGCATGCTCGATACGATCCGCGCCATAAGTAATGGTCGTGATCTTGCTGCGAGACACGCGTGTCGACAGATGATCCGCAATCACCGGATGATCGGCGACCAGATGATCCCCGACCCAGCAACCGATGCGCTCATTGAGCCATAGCCACGCGCGCTCGTGTTTGCGCCACTTGTCGCGCCTCCACTCGAGGCCGTCCATGTTGATGATATTTTTTACGCCGCGCAGCCGCATCCATAAGCAGAAGAGCGCGGTGTTGTAGCCGAGGGTCAATGCGACACCGGGCCGACTCCTGACCACGTCGCGAACACAGGTCCAGTCGAACTCCAGCGTAGCGGCTGCGCCCTCGCGGCTCACGGGAAACGTGATGCGACGAATGCCCTGCCATGTGTCGTCGACAGGCTGGCGCATTCCTCTCGTGCCCTGACAATACACGGTCACAATCCAGCCATGATCGCGCAAATGAAACGCAAGCCGTTCCGCAAACGTTTCGAATCCTCCATGACGTGCCGGTATTCCACGCGTACCAAGAATGGCGATCGTTTTGTTGCCTGTCATACATTTAGCTCCGGGCGCAGATGACCGCGCGGCGGCGCAACGTCTGTTTTTCACGCAGACGATCCCACTCGCGCGCCTGCCGGCGCGGCTCGAATCGAGTTCGCCGGAAGCAGCGAAGAGCGGCATCTGCTTCTTCCCGACCGGATCGACAGACGTGCGTCGACCCGATCGATAGATCGTCTCGTTTTCAGTTTTGATTTGCGCCTGCGTCGATTCGTGAACGGCGTGTGCGAATCGAAATATGCCGCACGGAATTATGAAGACTGATTTATGAGATATTTCAGACGGCGTTACTCCATATACAGTGGACTCAACACCAGAAGATCGGGGATTTTCATGCTCTTATGCGAATTACGCCACCCGTTCGTTTATATCCGCTCGCCGATTTAATTTTCGCTATCCGGCCCGCTTCAAAACAAACGGGAACGATCATAGAACCTCGACATTTTCCGGCTATGTGCGCTAGCGAACTTTTCCCTTGGCAAATTTCAATCCGACGGGTTAACCTTTATTCATATGAAATTTATATCTCTAAATTAAGATGTCAATTTTTCATCGCAAATCGTCATTTCGCCCGGAAAATAATTCATATTTTCACATGAATAATTCTGATTATTAAATCCCGCCATGGCGTATAAAGCCAGATAATTTGTCGGATTAAAAGGATTCAGGCTCGGCATAAACGATGGTTCAATGTGGTTTGGCACGCACAGCGGGCCTGATACCAATGCTAGTGTTGCGCCGTGGTGAAATCCGTTCTTCTCACTACGCCGTATCCATGCTGCGAGGCCAGTCCGGGCGCAATCGCCCGCTCAATCCACTGGGCCTCGCGTGTATTTCCCGCAGGAAGCGGCACAGCATTTCTCCATGAGGTGACTATGAGGCAGGCAGAGCAGACACGCGGCAAACCTCGCGCGCGTCCGGATGAAATAAACATGACGACGCTGCTCGAAACGCTGCTTCGTCACAAAACCATGATTGGCGCCATCGCGGCCATCGTGTTTTTGCTCGCCTGCGGCTACGCGTTCCTGAGCCCACCGGTTTACGAATCACACATACTGGTCAAGATCGACGAAGCCGGCGACACCGCTTCGTCCGCTCAAAAAGATCTGCTCAATTATGTGTCGAGACCTTTCAACGAGAAATCCTCCGCGGAACGCGAAGCTCAGTTACTCGATTCGCGAAATATTCTATGGAAAGCGGTCACGCAGTCGAAGCTCTATATCGAGTCGTCGCCCCGTTATTTCCCTCTTATCGGAGCAGCAATCGCCCGGCAAGCCGATGATATTTCGACGCCGGGAATATTGGGCCTGGGCGGTTTCGTATGGGGAAACGAAACCATCGCGGTAAGCGATTTCGAGGTGCCCCAGAAATTCCAAGGGAAAAAATTCCGCCTGCGAGCGCTCGCAAACAACGAATACGAACTGACAGGCCCGGGCCTGCCCACGGCGGTAACAGGAAAAATCGGCGTGGCCGAACAGTTCGAATCGCATGCGGGACCGATCGCCCTGCTCGTCACGGCGATCCATAGCGCGCCGAAGGGAGAGTTCGTGATCCAGCGCCGGCCGGAGCAACTGGTGGTCGACGAATTGCAGAAAACCGTCAAGGTCGCGGAGCAAGGCAATAAATCAGGCATTCTGATGGCTTCGCTCAGAGGCAACGATCCACAGAGGATCGCGCAAACCATCGGCGCAGTCGGCGAGCAATACCTGCAATGGAACATCAAGCTCAAGTCGGATATCGCAAAGGCATCGCTCACCCGCCTGAACGAACAACTGCCGCAGATGAAGGCACAGGTCAACGAGGCCGAGACGGCCTATAACACCTATCGTAATCAGCACGGGATCATCGACATCAGCGAGGAAAGCCATCTGCTCGCCAAACAGCTTGCGGACGAAACGGCGCAACTCGTGGGACTGCAGCGCGCGCGCGAACAGAAACTCGCGACGTTTTCGACCTCGTCCGCCGACGTCACCGCCATCGACCAGCAGATCGCCACGACGCAGCAGGCCATCGGCCAGCTGAACGGCAAGATCAAACAGATGCCGCTCACCGAGCAGGATGCGCTCCGGCGGCTGCGGGACCTGCGCATCAGCGAGGAACTCTACTCGGCGATGCGCAGCAAGATTCAGGAGATGCAGGTGCTCAGCGCGGGAACCGCGGGCTCCGTGCAACTCGTCGATTCAGCCGAGGTGCCGCTTCGCCCGGTCAAGCCCGTGAAACTGCTCGTCCTCGCGGCCGGACTGATGGGCGGGCTGCTGCTCGGCGCCGGTGTGGCTCTGGCTCGCGACCGGCTGTTTCGCGGTGTGACGGATACGGAGGACATCGAATCGTCCACCGGACTGAGCGTCTACGCGACGATTCCGTTCAGCGAAAAACAGGCGGCGATCATGCGGCGCGCCGCAGCCGGCTTGCCGCAGCAGCTTCCCCTCGCGACCTGCCACCCGCACGATCCCGCGATCGAAAGTCTGCGCATGTTGCGCTCCGCGTTGCAGTTCGCCGCCGTCGGCGCGCGCAACAACGTCGTCATGCTGGCTGGCCCGCTACCCGGTATCGGCAAGTCCTTCCTGTCCGTCAACCTGGCGGCGGTGCTTGGCGCAGGCGGCAAGCGCGTGCTGCTGATCGACGGCGACCTGCGCAAGGGCCGCCTCGAGCAGCATCTGGGCGTCACCCGCGGGGACGGCCTCGCGGACGTGCTGTCGAACCGTTGCTCGCTGCAGGACGTCGTCGTCAAAAACGTCCAGCGCAATCTCGATCTGCTGCAGACCGGCCTCTACCCGCCGAACGCCGCGGATCTGCTGACGAGCGGACGCTTCGCGGAAACGGTCGAGTACGCATCGCGGCACTACGACATGGTGCTGATCGATGCGCCCGCGATTCTCGCCGTGTCGGACATCGGCATGATGGTGCCCGTTGCAGGAACGATCTTTCTGGTCGCGCGTTTCGGCGAAACGCTGAAGGGAGAGATCGACGCTGCGGTCAAGCGCCTCGCGCAATCGGGTGCGAAAGTCAGCGGCATTCTGCTCAATGCGGTCAAGGTCCACGCGGCCAACTATGAACTGGCGCGCCGTTACGGCACTCACGCGTACGTACAGGACTACGGCCGGGACCACCAATAAGCGCTCGCTGACGTTCCCGCGCGGCATCCGATCCCGGATCAACGCGCAACTCAAACCGATTCACGAACACACGAAGCCAGCCTCGACAGGCTGGCGTCGTCGCGAGGAGAGCGCATGGGCGCAAGTACTTCCGAAATCGTCGTCGTGACCGATCCTGCGGTCTTCCAGTCGCTGCGAGCCGAATGGGACGCATTGTGGAGCGAGGCCAACGGGCTTCACTTTCAGGCCTTCGCCGTTTGTCTCCTTTGCTGGACCCAGGTCGCGCAGCCGCTCGGCAGACGGTTGCACTGCGTCGTCTACCGCGAGAACGGAAAACTCCTGCTTGTCTGGCCGCTGGTCAGCCATCGGCGTCTGTTCTGGAACGTACTCGATCCACTCACCCCTGGAACGATCGAGCACACCAGCATGCTGGTCACGGAAGGCCCACATAAATCGCGCGCGATTGCGAGCGCCTGGGAAGCGGCGTGCAAGCGTTGCAGCGCCGACCTCTTCGTCGTACCCTACGTCGACACCGGCACGCCCTTGCATGAACATGCG
>Ga0153988_1000057_pt1 | contig 22754 bp, 18 predicted proteins | sample TSNC072MetaG_FD_104742 | JGI IMG/M metagenome (GOLD analysis project Ga0153988, IMG submission 104742) | Attine ant fungus gardens microbial communities from North Carolina, USA - TSNC072 MetaG | ecosystem: Host-associated > Fungi > Mycelium > Unclassified | place: USA: North Carolina, Jones...
CGCGGATGAGCCGGTGCAGGTTTGAGATCGACGAACTCGCGTTGCGCAGCGCCGCACAAAACCGGCAGGCAAAAAAACAGGCTCCTTCATGAAGGAGCCTGTTTTCGTTGACGAGGGCCGCACGGCGCCCTGCGATATCGGATCAGGGATCAGGATCAGGTATCGGTCCAGCCGCCCGAATCGTCGTTGCTGCCCATGTCGATACCGCCGCCGCTGTTGTCGTTCCAGTCGTTCGAACCCTGACCGAAGTCGAGTCCGCCGCCGTTGCCGCCATCGTTGCCGCGGCGGCGCAATTCGTCGTCGTCGACGATCACGTCGCGTTCCACCACGCGGTCGCGCCCGTGGTTCAGCGCCTCGCCGAGCAGCACGCCGGTCAACAGGCCGCCCATGCCGCCACCCATGCCACCGCCTTGCTGCACGATGACCTGCGGCTGCTGCTGATACGGACCCTGCTGCGGATAAGGCGCTTGCGGGCTGCCGAAGCGCTCGGCTTCCTGCGCATACGCCGATTGCTGGCTGCCGGGTGCTGGTGCTGCGGCCGGATCGGGCCGGCCGTCGGCGCGCGCGCGCAAGCTTGCGATGCGCTGTTCGAGTTCGTCGAGCTGATACGGCGGCAGCGGATTCTTGCCGTTCGACAGTGTTTCGACGACGCCGCGCAACTGGTCTTCAGTCGCTTCGACTTCCTTCTCCAGCGCCTCATGACCCGGCGCGGTCGAAATCTTCACGTCGAGCTTGATCGAACGCACCGCGTTCAGCATGTCGGTTGCGCGCTTCAATTGCGCGCGGCGCTCGTCGTCGGCGCGCGTATCTTCCTGCGTGCGGGCGCGGCGCAGGGTCCAGCGCAGCACGAACGCGATCACCGCGATCAGAATGAGGAGACCGATCCACATACCCACCCCCGGACCATGAGATTGCTGCGCTCGCGGCATCATCGCCGACTGTTGCTGCACAGCAGGCGCATTTTGCTGTGCGAACGGATTCGCGGCGTGACGGGTGACATTGCCGCCCGCGTTTTCCGCATCGCGGCGCAGGCGTGCTTCGGTTTGCGCGAAACGGCCCGGGTCGGTGAAGCGGATCTGCGGATCGAGCGTCTTCGCCTGCTGCACCTGCGCGAGCGCGTCGCCGTAACGGCCTTCGCGATCGAGCACCTGCGCGTACAGGTAGTGCGCACGGGCGTTGTTCGGATGCGCCTGCAGTACTTCGGTGAGGCCGGCATCGGCCTGCTGCCAGTTGCCTTGCGACATCGCCGATTCGATCTGCTGCACCGTCGGCACCGCGAACGCCGCGGCCGAGACGAGCAGCAGCGAAGCGAAGGCGGTTGCGAGAAATTTTTTCATGTGCGGACCGGGCGCGGCGCGCCCGTCTCCTTCAGTCGATTGCGGTGGCCGCCGTGAGCGGCCGGTATGCCGGCCGTGCCGCGAGCGGCCGTCCGGCATGCACTGCGGTTGCCGCGCGTACCTCGAATGCGCGGCGATTCAGGTACACGTACCGCGGCACGCTCGCCACGGTACGCTTGTCGCTGCGCAATTACTGCGCCGGCGTGTTGAGCTGCTTCTTCAGCGCTTCGAGACGATCGTCGACGGACGGGCCGCGGTTCAGGTCCGCGAGCTTGTCGTCGAGCGCCTTGCCGCTTTTCTCGTCGGCGGAATTCAGGCGTGCGTCGGAACGTGCGTTCGACAGCGCGACCTTGTCTTCGAGCTTCTGGAAATCCTCGGACAGATTCTTGCCGCCGATGCCGCCCAGCGCAGTGGCCGCCGTATCCTTCGCCTGCGCGATCTGCTGCTTCGCCTGCAGGATGTTCGAGCGCGCGTTGAGGTCGTTGCGGCGCGTACGCATGTCATCGATCTGGCTCTTCAGTTGCGAGACCGACGGCTCGAGCGAGGTCAGCTCCTTCGTCAGCGCATCGCGTTCGGCTTCCGCGGTGGCCTGCGCGCCGAGCGCTTCACGCGCGAGCGCCTCGTCGCCGGACTGCAGCGCGCGGCGCGCGCCGTCTTCGTATTTCTTCGCCTTGTCCGCGGCAACATCGCGCTTGCTCTGCTGAGTGGCGACCTGTGCCTGAATCTCGATCAGCGAGTTCTCTGCCTTGCCGATGCTGTCGTCGAGTTCGCGCACGATCTGGCGCGAGTCGCGCGACGGATCTTGCACCGAGTCGGCCGCATCGTTCAGAAGACCTTTGAGCGTGCGCGAAATGCTGTCAAAAAGCGACATGAAAACCTCCAGAGAATGTAAGCGGCGCCGACGATGTCCGCGCGCCGCGACTGCCTTGAACTGCTACTTTACGCCGCCGCGCGCGATGCTGCGCAACGTTCGGACCGGAGTTCGGGGCACACCGGCCAATTGCAATAGCGCGACCCCGAATTGTTCGCGAGCATGGCTCGAATCGATGACGTTTCGATGAGTGAACGCACCTCGCGAGCCTGCACTTGCCGGCGGATATTACACCATTGGCTTTCTCTCGAAACGGCTTGCGCGGGGCGACTGCTCGAGGGTTTCGCCGTGCGGCGGGGGCTGTTGTCCTGGTTGCGGTAGCGGCGTGGTGGCCCAGGTTGCCGAGGGCCGGTCGTGCGCCATGCGCCGATGTAACGATCTGCAACAGAGATGGCTTCGTCGATGCGTTTTGCGCGTATTTTGCGCGTGTCCCGGCAGCGTCGAGCGAACGTTACGCGCGGTGGCTTCAGATCACGCGAAGTGGCCGCCTTCCGTGCTCGTGTCGCTGCGCGGCTCGTCGTCGTCGCTGGCCTTGTCGATGCGGCGGCGCTTCAGCGAGTTGCGCAGCGGCGCCGCTGCGCCGGGCTGCGGCTGCCGCTGTTGTTGCTGTTGCGATGGCGGCGGGTCTTCGGCTTCGACTGCTCTGGCTGCCGTGAGTCGCGCGACGGCTTCGGCGGTGGCCTCGGCCTGCTCGTCCTGTTCGGCCGCGAGTGCCGCGGCGACGCCGGCGGGCAGCAGGGAAGCGGGGCGGCCCCCGGCGGATGTGCGCGGTAGCGCCTGCCTGGCTGACGGCGCGCGCGTTGCGTCGTCAGTGCCCGGCGCATGGGGCTGATCGGTGGCCTTGGGTACGCTGTTCACCGAAGCGGCGGCACTCGGGGTGTTGCCTGACGCATCGGCGTCGTTTGCCTTGTGCGGCAGCGGCGACGCAGGCAACGACGGCGGCACATTCGTGGGCGCCGTCGCTCGCGCATGCCGCGTTCCGCGCGCAACGCGTTGCAGCGCCGCGTTCAAGGCATCGGGCGCGCGCGGCGCGCGCAGCCGGTCGACGATGCTGGCGGCCTTGACCTGTTCGCTCGTCGCGCCGAAACTCAGCACCGCGCGCCGCATCAGTTCGCTCACGCTGATGCCCAGATCTTCTGCGGTCTTGGTGATGGCGCGTTTCTGCGCGGTCGTGACGAATACGACGATGCGCTCGCTGGGCTTGGTCATGATCGGCTCGCAGGCTTGTTGGCATGGGTGGGGCACGGCGTGCATCCGACGCTGTACATCCGGCGCAGTGTATTGGTAGTACGTCGGCGCATCCGCCGACGCGCGCGGAACAGGGCCGGGCGTGCCGGCTTCATCATATGACGAGTTGCCCGGATACGAAATGTTCGTCGCACGAAAAACCCGTGACATCAATGAGTTGTAGCGTTTCCAGGCGGTTTGTCCACAGCCCTTTCAACATTTTCTGTTGATAACCTCGCATAAATTGCCGGTCGCGCGCGGCCTGCGCTGCGCGCTACCCGAAATTACAGGTCCTTACCCCGGAGCGCCGCTTCACGAAGGGAATTCTTACAAAAAAACTGCGTTGGACCCCGGCCGATTTATTTAAAATGTGCTGCTACGTTGCGCCGGACAGGGTTCCAGGCGTGCCGTGCGGCCGGCCGGGGGCAAGGTCCGCGCGGCGGCGTACGCCGAGGCCCGGATGCTCGATCACGACCCATGCGCGCATCGCGAGCGCGCAGACAGGCGTGCGGTTGCACGCCCACTATTCAAGTCATGCCAATCATCAAACGACCGCATTCCTCCCATTCTCCGGCCGGTGAAAACCGGGACTCCCACCAACGCACTCCAGGTCGCAATGCCGCTTCGCGTGACGTAGAGCGCGGCCGCCGCTCGTTCGGCACGTCGCTCGTGCTGTGGTTCTTCGGCCTGATCGCGACCGCCGTCGTGGTGGGCGCGCTGATCGTCGGCTATGCGCTCGTCGTGATGGGGCCGCAACTGCCGTCGCTCGACGCGCTGACCGACTATCGCCCGAAGGTGCCGCTGCGCGTCTATACCGCGGACCACGTGCTGATCGGCGAGTTCGGCGAGGAGCGGCGCAGCCTCGTGCGCTTCCAGGACATTCCGGACCAGATGAAAAAAGCGGTGCTCGCGATCGAGGACTACCGCTTCTACGAACACGGCGGGGTCGACTTCGTCGGCATCCTGCGCGCCGGTTTTGCCGACCTCGCGCATGGCGGCGCCTCGCAGGGCGCAAGCACGATCACGATGCAGGTCGCGCGCAACTTCTTCCTCTCCAGCGAGAAGACCTACACGCGGAAGATCTACGAGATGCTGCTCGCCTACAAGATCGAGCGCGCGCTCACGAAAGACCAGATTCTCGAGCTGTACATGAACCAGATCTATCTGGGCGAGCGCGCGTACGGCTTTGCCGCGGCCGCGCGCGTGTACTTCGGCAAGGACCTGAAGGACATCTCGCTTGCCCAGGCCGCGATGCTCGCGGGCCTGCCGAAGGCGCCGTCCGCGTATAACCCGGTCGTTAATCCGAAGCGCGCGAAGATCCGTCAGGAGTACATCCTGCGGCGCATGCTCGATCTGAATTACATCACGCAGCAGCAGTACGACGAGGCGATCAAGGAAGAGATTCACACCAAGAACCCGGGCAACGAGTACAGCGTGCATGCCGAGTACGTCGCCGAAATGGTGCGGCAGATGATGTACGCGCAGTACAAGGACGAGACCTATACGCGTGGCCTGAACGTCACGACCACGATCGACTCCGCCGACCAGGACGCCGCGTATCAGGCGGTGCGCAAGGGCGTGATGGACTACGAGCGGCGCCACGGCTATCGCGGACCGGAAGGCTTCGTGCAACTGCCCGCGGCCGGCGACGATCGCGACCAGACCATCGACGACGCGCTCACCGATCACCCGGACAATGGCGAGATCATCGCCGGCGTCGTGACCGATGCGAGCGCGAAGCAGGTGGCCGCGCAACTGGTCGATGGCACCCAGGTGACGGTGACGGGCGACGGTCTGCGCTTCGTCGCGGCGGCATTGAGCCCGCGCGCTTCGGCGACGCTGCGCATCAGGCCGGGCTCGATCGTGCGCCTGATGGCCGACGACAAGGGCAACTGGCAGATCACGCAGCTGCCGCAGGTGGAAGGCGCGCTCGTATCGCTGACGCCGCAGGACGGCGCGATTCGCGCGCTGATCGGCGGCTTCGATTTCAACAAGAACAAGTTCAACCACGTCACGCAGGCCTGGCGCCAGCCCGGTTCGAGCTTCAAGCCGTTCATCTATTCGGCCGCGCTCGACAAGGGGCTCGGACCGGCGACGATCATCAACGACGCGCCGCTGTACTTCCCGCCGAGCACGCCGGGCGGCGACGCGTGGGAGCCGAAGGACGACGATCAGCCCGATGGTCCGATGCCGATGCGCCTCGCGCTGCAGAAGTCGAAGAACCTCGTGTCGATCCGCATCCTGTCGTTCATCGGCACGAAGTACGCGCAGGACTTCGTCACGCAGCGCTTCGGTTTCGACCCCGACAAGACCCCGCCGTATTTGCCGATGGCGCTCGGCGCGGGCCTCGTCACGCCGCTGCAATCGGCGGGCGCGTACTCGGTGTTCGCGAACGGCGGCTACCGGATCAATCCGTATCTGATCAGCGAAGTGACCGACGCGCGCGGCGTGCCGATCGCGCGCGCGCAGCCGCTCGTTGCCGGTCGCGACGCGCCGCGCACGCTCGAGCCGCGCAACGCGTACATCATGAACAGCCTGCTGCATTCGGTTGCGACCGCGGGCACCGGCGCGGGCACCAACGTGCTGCATCGCTCGGACCTGCAGGGCAAGACCGGCACGACCAACGACGCGAAGGACGGCTGGTTCGCCGGCTATCAGCAGTCGCTCGTCGCGGTCGCGTGGATGGGCTACGACCAGCCGAAGAGTCTCGGCAGCCGCGAATTCGGCGCACAGCTCGCGTTGCCGATCTGGGTCGAGTACATGCAGCGCGCGTTGCGCGGCGTGCCGCAAGCGGAGCCGCAGCAGCCCGATGGCGTGACCGCGATGGACGGTGAACTGTTCTTTACCGACATGCTGCCGGGACATGGCTTCGTCGCGAGCATCGGCCTCGATTCGGGCACCCCGACGGCGGGTGCGAGCGATGCGGTCGGCGGAGTGGGGCCGGCCGGCATGACGCCGCCGGCGGTGCCGCCGCCGAGCGTGTCGTCGAGCGAGAAGAAGCAGATCATGGATCTGTTCGAGACGAACAAGCCTTGAGGTTGTTATTCCGAGCCGGTGCGGCTTTCGTGGTGTTGTGACGAGGGCTGCGTTGGCTGTGGGGTTTGGCGGATGGAGGAAGGGCAGGTAATCGTGAGCTACCGTGAGGTTGCTTCGCCGTATAGAAAGACCACGGCAGGATCACTCACCTTCAATATTCCCTGCACGGGTTGTTCATCATGATCGTCAGGGCAGCGGGAATTGATCCGGTGTTACACGCAGACGCTTTTTGATCTCGGGGTGGTAGATCGAGAGGATGCCGAGAGCACATGCTCCAAGTCGGTTCGCGACGTTCTCGGTCAGTTTGCCGCCTGGAATGGCATCAAGATGCCACGGCGCGACGACGGCGTTCTCACGCAGCGCTGTGAGGTCTAAGTCTTTGAGCGAGCACATTTCGAATTGCTGAAGTTCCTCGTTGAATGAGACGACGAAAGAGTGTGGTGCGGGCATGACCTGGAATCCCCTGCATTGGTTGTAGAGTCTGAATGCGTTTTGTCGGCACGCGATGAGCGTGTACGGGTCGCCTGTCGTGGCACGATAAAGCTGGCATTGGTCGAGACGTGCCTCGTATTCAGCGACGCATTCCGCCTCCTGCTCTTCATCGACACCGCGCTCATGTTGTGGCTAGCATCTGAAATGCACGTTGTGAGCATAGTGCACAGTGCCCATGAGTATCGATGCATGTTCTCTGCTATTACGCATGCGCCAGTTCCGGTTATTTTTCGTCGCACTGAGGCGGCTCGGGACGCCCGATTGAGTCCGGATGAGGTGTGACGCTGATGTATTGCTTCAGCTCCGGTTGATGTATGGCCAGAAGGCCGAAGACAACGCCCCCGATGGTTCGGGCAGATTCATCATCAAGTTTGAAGTCAACATCTTCAAGACGCCATGGAACAACCAGGGCGGAATCCATCCGTCTCGCAAGCAAATCTCGATACAGCGTGCAAATTTTCAGCGCCTGCTGGTCTTCGTCGTAGGCGATGACGACGCATCGCGGTGGCCTTTTTTCCATCTCGACCCCGTCCTCTCAAACAGTTTGCATACCGTTGCATGGCACGTTCGTGACATACACCCCATGAGGAGCCGTGGCAATCTGGGCCGCTCAAACGAGCGAGCGGTACGTGCCACGCTTTGCTCAGGCCGGAATAGTTGCGACGGGGAGAAGGTCTCATGGTATGACCGGGGCGGCTGTTCGATACGCACGCTGCGTCCGCCTGAGGCATGCGGCTTCGACGCGACGGCAATCACATCGCCGCGCTCGACGGCGGTCCGCAGCATCCGGGCGAGTTGAGCCGGTGCCGCACCGTTCATATAGACACAGCCGGGCGCATTGCGCATGAACGCGACAAGCTGCGCTAACTGACGTGTGTCGTGCGTCAGTTCCCCTGCGCTTGCCGAAGTAATGAACTGGCGGCCGGCACGCGCTTCGTCACTGAAGGCGTTGCCGCGATATTCGTGCCGCGTGTAGAGCGTGCAGTTCCGGTGAGTTCCAACCTTGAAGTCGATCGCCATCCGCCGTCCATGCCCAAGTCGGATCAGCGGGAAAACCTATCATGGCGTCGAATCGCGAATGGCAAAAGAATGAGCCCCTGAAACCGCTGCAAAGGCTGGAGTACCTCTCGGGCAGCCGTGAGCCCGCACTGTGTGGCGATTGACGATAGCGTGCAACATTGTGGGAAACTGTTTCTATTTCCATGGGTCATCGGGTTACCGACGATCAGACATGACCGGAAGCAAAACCCTGAAGCGTCGCCGTTGAGCGACAGCGGCAGCAATACTCATCCTTCAGAGAATCAGATCGACAGGCTCATTTCGCGCCGCCCGGACAAATCCCCGTTCGTTCAATGCGTTAGCCCGCTTGTCAGAGAGTTTTCAACAGGCTCTTCAACATAAACTGGGGATAAGTACGCCACGTTCCCTACGGAATCCCAGGTTTAGTTCGGCACGTTGGCGTTGGCGTTGGCCTTCGTCGCGGTATCCGGCACCGCCGCCGAGGCAGCAGGCGACGACGCTCCCGCCTCACTTACCGGTGGATTGCCCATCGCCTGAAACAGCGCCGCCGTGTCGGTCAGCCGCGCGCTCGTATAGCGGATCTCGTCGAGCTGCGCGTTGCGCCACTGCTGTTCGCTCGAACGCGTCGATGCAACGGGCAGCGCGCCGAGCCGGTAGCGCGCCGACGTGTCGTTGAACACACCCTGTGCCGAGCGCGCGGCGACGTTGGCCGCATCGAGCGATTGCGCGTCGTGATCGAGTGCGGCAAGTGTATCGGCGACGTTCTGGAACGCAGCGAGCACGGTCTGCTTGTACTGCGAGACCGTGGCCTCGTAGGTGTCCTGCGCCGCGCGGCGCTGCGCGAAGAGCGCACCGCCATGAAACAGCGGCTGCGACAGCGACGCGCCGAGGCTCCAGATCGCGCCCGCGCCCGACAGCGCGACCGGCCAGCTAAAGCCGCCTTGTCCCATCGACGCCGACAGCGACAGGCTCGGGAACATCTGCGCGGTCGCCACGCCGACGTCGACCGCCGCGGCCTTCAGCGCGGCGTCGGCGGCCTGAATATCGGGCCGCGAACGCAGCAGTTCCGACGGCACCACGACCGGCACCTGCTCGGGCAGATGCAACTGCGCGAGATCGAGATCGTCGGGCGCGGTGTCCGGCGTGCGGCCGAGCAGCACCGCGAGCGCGTGACGCGTCGTCAGCCATTGCTGCTTCAGCGCGGGCAGACTCGCCGACACGCTGGCCGCGCTCTGCTGCGCGTTCAGCAGATCGGCATGCGATACCGCGCCGAGCTCATAGCGACGCGCGGTATCGCGCGCCTGATCGTTGGCGAGGCTCACGAGCCGTTCGGTCGTGTCGATCTGCGCGTGCAACGCGGCGCTCGTGAGCGCCGCGCTCACGATGTTCGCGGCAAGCGCGCGGCGCGCGGCATCGAACTGGTAGACCTGCACGTTCACGCGCGCGGCGAGCGCCGCGTTTGCGAGGCGTGCGGCGCCGAACAGGTCGAAAGTGTAATGCGCCTGCAACTGGCCGACGAACACGTTGTAGAGAAACGTGTTCGGCCCGGCTTCGGGAATCGCGAGCGCGCGGTTGCGCGTCGCCTGGCCGCCCGCGTCGATGGTCGGCAGCAACGAACTGCCGACCTGCGCGCGCAACTGCTCGCGCGCCGCCGCGAGACTATGGTCGGTGGCCGCGAGAGTTGGACTGTTGCGCAGGCCTTCGTCGACGAGCGCGTTCAGCGCATCCGAGCGGTATAGCTTCCACCATTCGGGCACCGGTTGCGCGCCGCTCACGAACTGCTGCGCGACGCCTTGCGCGGGCACGGTTTGCGTCGGCAATGCTGCTGCGCCGTAGTGCGCGGGTTGTGGCATCGTGGGCGGCTCGCCGTTCGGTCCGAACGAGCAGGCGGCGAGCAGGCAGGTGACGCTCGCGATGCTCGCGGCGAGCGTGGTACGGGCTCGCGCATCGAAGCGCGGACGGCGAAGGGGGGCGGAAGTCGCCATGCGGGTGCTCATGCTCAGTTTCCGGTATGCGCGACGCCGGAGCCGGCGGGCGTCGGCGGCTCGCGCTCGTCGGTCCGCACGCGGAACGACGCGGCATACAGCGCGGGCAGATAGAACAGCGTGAGGATCGTCGCGCTCGTGATGCCGCCCATCAGCGCGGTCGCCATCGGCCCGAAGAAGTTCGAGCGCAGGAGCGGGACCAGCGCGAGCACGGCCGCCGCCGCGGTCAGCGTGATCGGCCGGAAGCGCCGCACGGTCGCGCCGACGATCGCATCGAAACGCTTGTGTCCCGCGGCGATGTCCTGCTCGATCTGATCGACGAGAATCACCGAGTTGCGCATGATGATGCCGAACATCGCGATCACGCCGAGCATCGCGACGAAGCCGAACGGCTGGCCGAACAGCAGCAAGGTGAGCACGACGCCGATCAGCCCGAGCGGCGCGGTCAGCACGACCATCAGCACGCGCGCGAAGCTTTGCAGCTGGATCATCAGCAGCGTCAGCACCGCGATCACCATGATCGGAATCTGCGCGTTGATCGAGGTTTGCCCCTTCGCGCTTTCCTCGACCGAGCCGCCGATCTCGATGCGGTAGCCGACCGGCAGCGTCGCGCGGATCGGCGCGAGCGCGCGATCCACCGCATGCGTGACGTCGATGCCTTGCGCGCCGGCCGCGACGTCGGATTGCACGGTGATGGTCGGCTGGCGGTCGCGCTCCCAGATCACGCCGTATTCGAGGTCGTTGCGCAGGGTCCCAAGCGTGCCGAGCGGCACCGGGCCATTCGGCGTCGGCATGGCGAGCGCGGTCAGTTGCGACGGGTCGACGCGCTCGGCGCGCGGCGCGCGCAGATCGACGCTGATCAGCTTGTCGCGTTCGCGATACTGCGTGACCGTGTAGCCCGAGAGCGTCATCGCGAGGAAGCTCGAAATGTCTTCGGACGTCACGCCGAGTTCGCGCGCGCGTTTCTGATCGATCTCGAAGTGCGCCGAGCGCTCGGCCGGTTCGTCCCAGTCGAACTGCACGTTGCGGGTGCCGTTGTTCGCGCGCATCGTCGCGGCGACGCGCTCGGCGATCGAGCGCACGGTCGCGAGGTCGTCGCCGCTCACGCGGAACTGAACCGGATAGCCGACCGGCGGCCCGTTTTCGAGGCGCGACAGGCGCGTGCGTATCGCCGGGAAGTGGTCGCGCAATTGCGGTTCGAGCCATTGCGCGAGCTTCTCGCGATCCTTGACCGACTTCGCCGTGACCACGAACTGTGCGAAATTGGGCTGCGGCAATTGCTGATCGAGCGGCAGATAGAAACGCGGCGCGCCGGTGCCGACGAAGCTGACCGTGTGATCGATCTCGGGGCGGCCTTCGAGCGCTTTTTCGAGGCGCTCAGCCTGGCGCAGCGTCGCGTCGAACGACGCGCCTTCGGGCAGCCGCACGTCGACGAGCAATTCCGGCCGGTCCGAACTCGGGAAGAACTGCTGCGGCACGAGCGAGAAGCCGGCCATCGCGAGCACGAACAGCAGCACCGTGATCGCGAGCACGACGAAGCGCCGCTCGATGCACCAGCCGATCCAGCCGCGCAGACGCGTATAGAAGCGCGTGTCGTAGATGTCGTGTTCGTGATCGTCGGGCTCGCGCGCGTGACGCTTGCGCTCGGGCAGCAGGTGATAGCCGAGCAGCGGAATCAGCACGACCGCGGCGAGCCACGACGCGATCAGCGCGATCGCCGAGACCTCGAAGATCGAGCGCGTGTATTCGCCCGTGCTCGATTTCGCGAGCGCGATCGGCAGGAAGCCGGAGACGGTCACGAGCGTGCCGGTGAGCATCGGAAACGCGGTGCTCGTGTAGGCGAAGGCCGCGGCGCGCGTGCGGTTCCAGCCTTGTTCGAGCTTCACCGACATCATCTCGACCGCGATGATCGCATCGTCGACGAGCAGGCCGAGCGCGAGCACGAGCGTGCCGAGCGACACCTTGTGCAGACCGATGTCGAACAGATACATGCACAGCGCGGTGACGGCGAGCACGACCGGAATCGAGATCACGACGACCATGCCGGTGCGCACGCCGAGCGACACGAGGCTCACGATCAGCACGATTCCCACTGCTTCGGCGACGGCTTCGAGGAAGTCGTCGACCGAGCGCGCGACCGCGTGCGGCATGCTCGACACTTCGACGAGCTTCAAGCCGGCGGGCAGCGCCGCGCGCAATTGCGTCATCTGCCGGTCGAGCGCCTGGCCGAGACGGATCACGTCGCCGCCCGGCTGCATCGTCACGCCGATGCCGAGCACCGGTTTGCCGCCGAAGCGCATCTGCGTGACGATCGGATCATCGTAGCCGCGCTTGATCGTGGCGATGTCGCCGAGACGGAACGTGTGGTCGTTGATGCGGATCAGCGTGTCGGCGAGCGCGTTGACGTCGTTGAACTGGCCGCTCGGGCGCACGAATACGCGGTCTTCGGTGGTGGTCAAGGTGCCCGCGGGCGCGATCGTGTTCTGCGAGTTGATCGCCTGACCGAGTTGCTGCGGCGAAATGCCGAGGCGCGTCAGTTGCGTGTTGGCGATCTCGATGTAGATGTGCTGATCGGGGTCGCCGAAATAATCGACCTTGCCGACGCCCGGCACGCGCAGCAGCACCGTGCGCAACTCGTCTGCGTAATCGTGCAGTTGCGCGGGGGAAAAGCCGTCGCCTTCGAGCGTGTAGATGTTCGTGTAAACGTCGCCGAATTCGTCGTTGAAGAACGGGCCCTGAATACCGGGCGGCAAGGTCGACGCGATATCGCCGACTTTCTTGCGCACCTGGTACCATGTTTCGAGTACCTGACTAACCGGCGCCGAGTCTTTCATCGAGAAGAAAATCAGCGATTCGCCGGGGCGCGAATAGCTGCGCACGAAGTCGATGTAGGGCGTCTCCTGCAGCTTGCGGCCGATGCGGTCCGTCAACTGCTCCTGCACCTGGCGCGCGGTCGCGCCGGGCCAGAACGTGCGGATCACCATCACGCGGAACGTGAAGGGCGGGTCTTCGGATTGCGCGAGGCGCGTGTACGCGAGGCCGCCGAATGCGGTGGCGAGCGCGATCAGGAACACGACCAGCGCCTGATGGCGCAGCGCCCATGCGGACAGGTTGAAGCGTCCCTCTTCATGCGGCGTGCTCATGAAGCGAAGTCCTCGGGATGCAGCGGTGCGATCGCACGGACCTTCTCGCCGGCGCTCACGGTGTGTACGCCTTGCAGCACGACGCTTTCGCCGTCCTTCAATCCTTCGCTGACGACGATCGTGCGCTCGTTGTAGCGCACGACCGTCACGCGGCGCAGTTCGAGCGTGTTGTCCGCGGGGCGCACGACCCAGACGGCCGGCTGCTGGCTGTCGTGGAATAGCGCCGTGACGGGCAGCGTGAAGAAGCCGTGCTGCGCCGCCGCCGTGGCGAGCGGCATGGCGGGCGTGACGTCGGCGGTCATGCCGAGACGCACGTCCGGGCCGGCATCGACGAGCGTGAGCCGTGCGCGCCAGGTGCGGCTTTGCGGATCGGCGGCGGGCGAGAGTTCGCGCACGCGCGCAGTGAACTGACGGCCCGGCAGCGCAGCCAGCGTGACGCTCGCGCTTTGCCCGACCGCGAACGCGGCGAGTGCGCTTTCCGGCACGTCGCACAGCACGTCGGTGTCGCCGCTCCACGCGAGGTTGTAGACGGCCTGGCCCGCCGATACGTTCTGGCCGGTGTCGGCCTGTTCCGCCGTGATGACGCCGGCATGACCGGCGACGAGCGTCGTGTACTGCAACTGGTTCTTCGCGAGCGCCAATTGCTGCTGCGCCTGATCGCGCTGCGCGAGTGCGGACGAGTAGGCGTTGCTGGTCTGTTCCAGTTGCGCCGGTGCAATCAGGTTTTCTTTCGCTTGGGCCTTGTCGCGCTCGAATTGCTGCTGCGCATAGACGAAATTGTGTTGCGCGGCGTCGAGCTGCGCCTGCGCGCTGACGGCGCTTTTCTGCGCATCGGCGGGATCGAGCAGGGCGACGACCTCGCCGTTTTTCACGACGTCGCCAAGCCGCACGCGCCGCTCGATGATCTTGCCGCCGACCCGAAACGACAGCGGCGTCGAATAGCGCGCCTGCACTTCGCCGGGCAGCGACGTCGCCTGCAGCGCCTGGCCGTCCGCATGCACGGCGAGCGCGACCACCGGAGGCGGCGCGGGTGCCGCGGCTTCTTTCTTCGCGCAGGCCGTGAGGATGACGGCGCCTGCCAGCGCGATGCCACACGTGCGCAGCAGGAAGCCGTGACGCATGGGCGGGGGAGACTGCTGGCGCATCGCAGACGATGCGGGAGAACCGGGACGCTTCACAATTACCCCAACTGGAGACAGCGAACGAACACGGCAAGCCGCAGCGGCCCGCCAGCGAGGACCCGTGCGCCGATCATGCTAATGGCATACGGAACCAACTCTGAATGATGCCTTGCATTCTAATACACACATGTATTTGAATGTCGAGATGAATCGGAATTCTTTTCGGTGCTAGACTTGCGCCCATGAAACGGCAACGACTGACAAGAGAGCAAAGCAAGGACCAGACGCGGGAGCGTCTGCTCGACGCTGCGCAGGCGACTTTCATGAAGAAGGGTTTCGTCGCGGCGAGTGTCGAAGACATCGCGGCGGCCGCGGGCTATACGCGCGGCGCGTTCTATTCGAACTTCCGCAGCAAGACCGATCTCTTTCTCGAATTATTGCGGCGCGATCACGAAACGATGCAGGCGGGGTTGCACGCGATCTTCGAGAGCGCGGCGTCGCGCGAGGAAATGGAAGCGCGCGTACTGCATTACTACAGCACGCTACATCGCGAGAACAAATGTTTTCTGCTGTGGGTCGAGGCCAAGCTGCTCGCAGTGCGCGACGGCCGTTTCCGGCTGCGTTTCAATGCGTTCATGCATGAGAAGCTCGAACAGCTGGGCGCGTATATTCGCGAGTTTTCGGCGCGGGTCGGCACGCCGATGCTGATTCCGCCCGAGCACCTGGCCATTGGTCTGATGGGCCTGTGCGACGGCGTGCAGTTCTTCTACACGGTCGATCCGCAGAATGTGTCGATGGAGATGGCCGAAACGGTGTTGGCGGGATTTTTCTCGCGCGTGGTATTTGGGCGCGAGGCGTGAGTTTCGGCCTGACGGAATGCAAGAGGACCGCGGAGCCGGGTTCCCTCGAAGGCAGGCGGTTTCACGGTCTCGCGGCGCCGCGCGCGATCGTCAGGCAGCCGCGCGCAATTGAAATTGCGCCGGAGCGGATGGAAGTGCGGTGAAGCCGTATTGAAACCGCGCAAGAATTGCAAAAACGCGCGCAATCTACGAACGGATCAAACGAACGAACAAACGCGCGACCCAGCCCGGATCGCGCGTTGGATACGACAAAACGAAAGCGGTGAAAATCAGTCGACCGGCAATTGCGCGCAGAGGTCGGCGGCCGGGGCTGCGCAGGCGAACGCATATTGGCCGCTCGTATTGATGATCTTTTCCCCTGCGTGCAGGGCGACCTTGATGTCCGGGCAACGCTCGTAACCGATGTAGGCCGAGCTGGCCGCAGCGGACCAGCAGACGAGCGAAAACGCGATTTTTTCCAGAAGATGAAAGCGATGTGGCATGGCGGTAATTTCCTTTTGGCCGCCATCTTACCAGTTAACTAGGGTTTATACCTAGCTAAAATCCATAATAGACTCAAAAATAGTGGTGCGGCAGTCAAACCGCATCGAACCTGACCGGAATGTCATGTTCAGGTCAGGGTTGGGACATGATCCGATCGATACAATCGGTTCATCGGGCAAACCCGCACGCTCATCGCGCACGGGTCGACAGGCGGCAAGCTCGCGCCGGCCCGGCTTTACCGAGGCAGGAGTCGTCCCATGAATCAACTGCAGTCGATGCGCGTGTTCGTCAAGGTGGCGGACCTCGGCAGTTTCGTCGGCGCGGCAGGCGCACTCGATCTGTCGACCGCGGTGGTCACGCGGCACGTGGCGGATCTCGAAGCGCGGCTCGGTACGCGCCTGCTCAACCGCACCACACGCCGTCTGTCGCTGACCGAGTCCGGTGCGACCTATCTGGAGCGCGTGCGCCACATTCTCGCGGACCTCGAAGGCGTCGAGCAGATGGTGGTGGCGCGCAATCACGAGCCCGTCGGCACGCTGCGCATCGTCGCACCGGTCGTGTTCGGGCTGCATAGTCTCGCGCCGGTCGTGCAGTCGTACGCGGCGCGCTATCCGGACGTCCTGCCCGATGTCACGCTCGCCGACCGCAACGTCGATCTGGTCGAAGAGGGTTTCGACGTCGGCATTCTGGTCGCGCGGCACATGCGCAGCGCGAGCATCGTCACGCGGCGTTTGACGACCGGCTACATGACGGTCTGCGCGACGCCGGCTTATCTCGCGCAGCATGGCACGCCAACGCGCCCCGAGCATCTGCTGCAGCATTCGTGTCTGAGCCGGCCGGCTGAGCAGGGCGGCGGCGAGGAGCGTGTGTTCAAGGGACCGGACGGCGAGGTGCGGGTACGGCCCGTCAACGCGATTGCCGCGAACAATACCGAAATGCTGCGGCAATTCGCCTTGCTCGGCATGGGCGTGGCGATCCTGCCGAGCTATCTGATCGGGCGCGATCTGGCGGCGGGGCGCCTCGTGCGTCTGCTCGACGATTACAGCCTGCCGCCGATCGAAATCACGATTGCCTACCCGAGCCGTTTGCATCTGCCGGCGAAGGTGCGCACCTTCATCGATCACCTGGTCGATCATTTCCAGCCCGGTAGCGGACTCGCGCGCGATTCGCGTGGCGCGGCGTTCGCGTCGTCCGTCGCGCAGCCGCTGATTGGCATGACGGGGAGCGACGATTTCGCTGCGCCCGAACTGCCGGACGCATTGCGCGAAGCAGACGAACCGGCGCGCCGCGTACCGAGTGCACCACGCGCCCGGGCGGCGGTGCCGCAGTTCTGATTTCCGCCTGATTTCTACCTGACTGAGCGCGGCGTTCTGCCCACAGCGGGCAGGAAGGTCTGGCTACACTCACGGCCAGCACGGTCGCCGCGCCTAAGCCCCTAGCCCCGGACCATAGTTGCCGCTGATCAGTCGCGTGACCGACGCGATATCCACATAGTCCTGTTCCGGCATGCCGTCGAGCATTGCCAGCACTTCGTTGCTCGCGCCGGCTTCGCGCGCGGCGTCGACGAGCGCGTCCTTAGTGGTCGGAAACTGGACTTCGCTGAGAAGATCGGCGATCTGCAGATCGATCGATTCGCCGGGGATGTCCGAGGCAGTCATGTGCGCATGCTCCTGTGCCTGCTGTTGTCATGGCCGCGGTTTCTTCTGCGGATAGCCCGATGTTATCGCCAACGGTTGGCGCGGTGCATCCGGGCATCATGCGCCCCGGCTTTCATCATCACTATTCGACCGCTCACGCCGGGTTCGTCGTCAAGTCCACGCTCAAGTCTGCAGATGCTCGTTCTGCCCGGTGAGGCTGCGCTCCGGATGGCGCGACTTCGGCAGCGCGATATGTTCCCATTGCTGCGGACGGTTGTCGTCGGTGCTCGATATGCCGGGGGCCGGCGGCGCGACCGGCGCGGCGTTCGCGCGTTGGGCGAGCGTGGTGGAATCCGTGCTGTCCGGCGCGGTGCGAACCGGGGCGGCAAAGCACGAGGCGGACAGCGTCACCATGGTCAACAGTGTCGAGGTTTTCATCGCCCGACCTCCTAAGCTCATGCGGCGCTGACAGTTGAGCAAGCCCTGTGCCGTTCCCGCGTCGAAAGGAAGGCGCAAGCTACAGGCGGCGTGGCGATGCACGGCCGATGCCCATCTACCATCTTAGATGGCAAATCCTGCCATGCGCGCACATTCGTGACAAAACCGCACTGTAGGTTTCAGATGATGGCACGAATGCGGCAGCGCCGCCTAGCGCGACGGATTCATGCGGAAGTATGCGTCGAGCAGCGACGTCTTGTAGACCACGCCCGCGAGTTTCGGATGCGCCGCACTCTCGACCACCGGTAGCCGCTCGCCCTGGAACGCCATGAAGTGCTGCAACGCGACGCCGAGCGACATGTCCGGCGTGAGCACGTCGAAATGCGGCTGCAGATAATCGGCGGCGGTCTTCGCCGACGTATCGCGCTTATCGAGCAGATCGGACGTGATGTCCTTCAGCGCGACCACGCCGAGAAACGCACCCGACTCATTGGCGACGTACAGATACTTGACCGGATATTCGAGGAACACGCGCGTCATGTCGTGCACGGTCGCGTTCGGCGGCACGACCGTCTGCGCGGGACGGATCAGCTCGCGCATCTGCGTCGCGCGCAGGCGTGTGCGCTCCTGTTCCTCGCGATTGCGGCGCAGCGTGATCTCGTACATCGAGGTCTTGCCGATCGCGCGCGAGATGAAATAGGCGACCACGCACGACACCATCAGCGGCAGCACGACCTGGTAGCTCAACGTCATCTCGAAGATCATCAGGATCGCCATTAACGGCGCCTGGGTCGCGCCGGCGAGGAAGGCACCCATGCCGACCATCGCATACGCATAGGCGGCCGAGGTCGCGTGCGGCCACAGCTCGTGCATGCCCTGGCCGAACAGCGAGCCGACCGCCGCGCCGACGAACAGCGTCGGCGTGAAGACCCCGCCGACCGCGCCGGAGCCCGCCGTCGCCGCGGTCGCCGCGAGCTTGCAGACCAGCACGATGACGAGCGCGGTCCAGGTCCACGGCGAATGCAGGATCGAGTTCACGACGCTGTAGCCGTTGCCCCATACCTCGGGCTCCCAGATCGAGATGATGCCGACGATCAGGCCGCCGAGCGCGAGCCGCAACGGCAGCGGCACCGGCAGCTTGCGAAAGCTCGCCTTCGACGCGTCGAGCAGCCGCAGGAATTGCGGCGCCGCTGCCCCGCAGAGCGCGCCGAGCGCGACGAAGAGCAGCACTTCGACGCCGGTCACGGTCGGGAACACCGGCATTTCGTACGGCGGCTTGTAGCCGGCGAATTCGCGCATCGTGATGTTGGCGACGACGGCCGCGACCACGACCGGCCCGAAGCTCTCCATCGCAATCGAGCCGAGCACGATTTCGGTGACGAAAAACGCGCCCGCAATCGGCGCGCTGTACGCGGACGTAATACCGGCCGCCGCGCCGCAGGCCACCAGAAGGCGCAGGCGCGGCGGATCGAAGTGAACCCAGCGGCCGATCAGCGACGCGCCGAGCGCGGCCAACTGCACCATCGGACCTTCGCGGCCGATCGAGCCGCCGCTCGAAATCGTGAACAGCGACGATACGCTGCGCCACAGGCTGAGGCGAACCGGCACGACGCCGTCGCCGATCGCGACCGCTTCCATGTAGTCGGTATGCGCGCATTTGTCGGCGTGACGCTGGGCGACCAGCAGAAGCAGGCCGGCGATCAGACCGCCCGCGGCCGGCAGCCAGATGCGCGTGGTCCACGGCAGGCTGCGCGCCATTTCGACGAAACTGCCGACGCGCCCGGCCATCGCGAATTGCAGCAACTCGATGCCCTTGCGAAACAGGATCGTGGCAAACGCGCCGGCGATGCCGACCACGACCGACCAGACCAGCATCGTGTGGGCGTCGGAGAGACGGAACAGGCGTTGGGCGCGGGTGCGCAGCTTCAGCAGGAATGAAAGCACGTCGGCGGTACGAGGCGTGAGACAGGGTTGAGGAAGGCGCACCACAACAGCAGCGCGCCCGCCGTCGATGGCGGGCGCGCTGTCGCGGATGCGCGGGTATCGGCGGCGTGGATCAAGGCGCCGCCTTGTCGAGTTCCGGGTAGTGCCGGAAGACGCAGGCTTCGTTGTGCTCGATGCGCCTGTCCGAGTTCAGATACGCGGCGATGTTCGGTCGCGCCATGACCACGTCGTGCAGCGCGGCGAGCCGCGGATAGTGCTCGCCGAAGTGTTTCAGCGCGCGCGGAAATGCGTACAGCAGACCGTCGATCAGCTGGAACATCGACAGATCGACGTAGCTGAGCGTATCGCCGACCATGAAGCGCTCGCCGGCCGGGTTCTGCTTCAGCACGCGCTCGAAGTACGACATGAACTTCGGCAGGCGGTGGTCGATGAAGTCGTGCGCACGCGCTTTCGCGGCGTCTTTCTGGTCTTCGTAGTAGAGCGAGCTCGAAAGCGGGTGATGCGTGTCGTGCGCTTCGGTCACGACGTCGGCGATCGTCAGTTGCAGGCCGTTCGCGACATAGCGCAGGCTCTCGACCGCCGGCGCGAGATTCAGGCGCCGGCCGAGATAGAGCAGGATGTTGGCGGTCTGCGAAATGACGAGATCGCCGTCTTTCAGAAACGGCGGCGAGTACGGCGGATACGGCTCGTCGGGGCTCGCCAGCAGCGCCATCATCGCCTCGGTGCCGAGGCCCTTCGAAGGCTTGCCGCGCGCGACTTCGACGTAGGCCACGCCGGCTTCCTCGAGGGCGAGCCGCACGAATTCGCCGCGGCCCTGCAGGCCGTCCCAGTAATAGAGTTCCAGGCTCATCGATCGATCCTCATTCCGGTTGCCCGGACACGCTGCCGGAACAGCGCGCGCGGGTGGGTTGCATGAGTACAGTTCGCAGCAACGAGTATGCCGCGCGAACGCGCCGGATGGTGCGTCGGAATGCGCAAAACCCCGCGCGCGGCGGGGTTGGCGTAAAGGCGGGAGCGGCCTAGCGGAACAGGTACTGGACGGTCCATGTGATTCCCAGTCCGCCCGCGATCAACCACACGTACAGGATCAGGCCGGTGCTCAGCGCTCGCGGGCCGGCTTCGCGAATCTGCGAGAGGCGGGTTTCGATGCCGAGCGCGGTCATGGCCATCGTCAGCGCGAAGGTGTCGAGCAGGTTCAGCGCCGACGTCGCGCTCTCGGGCAGCACATGCAGCGAATTGAGCACGACGCAGGCGAGGAAGCCAAGCGCAAACCAGGGGATGGCGAGCTTGCGCGGCACGCTGTTGAGGTTGCCGTCCTGCGTGCCGCGCGCCGCGCGGTTCACCCACAAACCGATGACGAGCAGCACCGGCACGAGCAGCATCACGCGGGTCATTTTCACGATCGTCGCGATGTGGGTTGCTTCGGGGCTCACGTTGCTGGCCGCGCCGACCACCTGCGCGACCTCGTGGATCGTGCCGCCGAAGAAGAGACCCGCGCCGACCGTGTCGAGATGCAGCCAGCCGGCCTTGAACAGGATCGGATAGAGGAACATCGACAGCGTGCCGAACAGCACGACGCTGCCCACGGCCATCGCGCTCTTGTGCGGCTTCGATTGCAGCGTCGATTCGAAGGCGAGCACGGCGGCCGCGCCGCAGATCGCGCTGCCGGCGGCAGTCAGCAGCGCCGTGTCGCGGTCGAGTTTCATGATTTTCATGCCGGCCCACGTGCCGATCGCGAGCGTGCTGACGACGATCAGCACCGACTGCGCGAGCCCCGGCAGGCCGACCTGGGCGATCTCCTGCAGGCTCACGCGCAGGCCGAAGAACGCGACCGCGATGCGCAGCAGCTTGCGCGCCGAGAAGTTGACGCCGGCCGCCCAACTGGTCGGCATGCCGTCGCGCAGCGCGTTGCCGTAGATCGCGCCCGCGACGATGCCGACGATCAGCGGGCTCAGCCCCAGTCCGGCAATCGCCGGAATCGTCGCGATGCGCGTGACGGCGGCCGCGAACAGCGCGACGAACAGCACGCCGTTGAGCTGGCCGCGGGTCGAGTGCGCGGGGGTGACGGCGGTGAGCGGTGCGGTTGGAGTGGACATGGTGAGTGCCTCGGTATCCGGCTTATCGGACTGATTGCAACGGAGCTAATCCTAAATTAGATATATCGATATGAAAAATCGTGATTTAGAATGTAAAGTATCGGTATAACGGATATTTAGTTCAGATGACCCCGGATCAGCTTATAACTTTCGCCGCCGTTGCCGAGCATCGCAACATCAGCCGGGCGGCGGTAGCGCTGCATCTGTCGCAACCGGCGGTGTCGGGCCAGTTGCGGCAGTTGCAGGACGAATTCGGCGAGCCGCTGTATCAGCGCGACGGCCGTGGCGTGCGCCTGACGCCGGCCGGCGAGCAACTGGCGAGCTATGCGGCGCGGCTGCGCGACACCTGGCGCCAGGCGCATGCGTATCGCGATGCGCTGCGCGGGCTCGAACAGGGCACGCTGCGGATCGGCGCGAGCACGACGCCGGCCAGTTATCTGCTGCCGTATCTGATCGCCGAGTTTCATCAGCGCTACCCGGACGTGACCGTGCATGCCGCCGACGGCAACACGACCGAGATCGTCGGCGCGCTCGGCGCGGTCGATATCGCGATGGTCGAGGGGCCGGTCGGCGACGATCTGCCGCCCGGCACGGCCGTGCATGCGTGGCGCGAGGACGAGATCGTCGCGATCATGCCGAACTCGCATCCGCTCGCGCAGCAGGCGAGCGGCGGGCGCATCGGGCTCGCGGCGTTCGGCGCCTGTCCGCTGGTATTGCGCGAGACGGGCTCGGGCGTGCGGCAGACGGTCGAGCGCGAGTTCGCGCGCGCGGGCGTGCCGATGCGCGTAGCGCTCGAAATCGCCGGCGTCGAGGGCGTGAAAGAGGCGGTGCGGGCCGGCATGGGCGTGGGTTTCGTCTCGGCGATGTCGATGCGGCATGAGAATGGCGCGTTGCGTCTGCTGTCGCTGAGTCCCGAGCCGCTCACGCGCCGGCTGTCGATTCTGGTGCCGCATGCGAATGCGCCATCGCGGGTGGTCGAGCAGTTTCTGGCGCTGTGTCTCGCGGAAGGGGGCGGTTGAGTTGCAGTTGGCAGGATTTGTGTGGCGGCCAGGAGCCCGATTGGC
>Ga0153988_1000058_pt1 | contig 22698 bp, 17 predicted proteins | sample TSNC072MetaG_FD_104742 | JGI IMG/M metagenome (GOLD analysis project Ga0153988, IMG submission 104742) | Attine ant fungus gardens microbial communities from North Carolina, USA - TSNC072 MetaG | ecosystem: Host-associated > Fungi > Mycelium > Unclassified | place: USA: North Carolina, Jones...
ACACTACCATATGTAGAACAATAGGTAGTAATCAGGTGATGATCTGTACTAGTGCACAGACCATCACTTTTCTGTATATAAGGACTCATAGTCTGAGGATTAGACCTCAGACTTAACAACATCATTTGCTGCTTGTCTAACTTCGCTTTTTTGAGCTTTTAAAATATCCAAATCATCAATCACAAATCAGTAAGTGGCCATTTGTGATAGGGTGCACCGGCTCCTTCTGTTGGTGCGCCTTTTGCAGCTTTGCTGCATATGCTATCCTTTTCTTTCTCTCCCACAACAGACACTCTCTGCACCTGTACCCCTTCTCTCCACACTTATAATCTTCTCTTCTACTCCACATTGCATTACTTTGCTCCCTAATGCTTTAAACTTATTTTGGGGAATAACTGTCTCCTTCTCTCTTTCTCTCTTATTTCTACAGTTACAGGCCAGGTGCCCAAACCCTTTGCAACTGAAACACAACTTTTCTCTTTTTCCTTCAAGTTCTTCCCTCAGTTTGGTGAGGGAGCATTTTTCTTTGAGCAAGTTGCTCATCAGTGAATTGTATTGTTGCAAAGACATGGTGCTATGTCTTTGCAAGGAGTACAGATTTAATGATTGATCTTACTAATGTTACATCTGTTGGGGCACAAGATCTTCACCCAACTAGACACCTATTATCTTACTTACTACTGCCCTAGTAATATGGTTATACAATCACTTTATAGAGGAGATCCCTACTCTAGATGACCTTTTAGGAGTAACCGTCAATTCTCTGCATATACTACTTACAATGGAGCATAGCATAAGGTTTATACTAGGAAGTAGTACAAGTAAACTACTAAACACCACTTGATTGCGAGGTCAGGTCTCAGTAGTAATACCCAAGCTTGGTACTATACTTTTACCCACTGTCCCTAACTGACAGTGAAGTCCCCTTAAGCCAAGGGTCTAACTATGTATAGAGATGGCTAGTGATCACGATGATCACTGGCCAAGGGTTGATAAGATGAGAGTAAAGGATGAGCAGGGTCCAAGGCAGACAGTGCCCTAGTAGTGAAATCGAGTTCTAGTATTAGTGAGCTAACTCCTGAGCTAGAATTAAGCCAACTGCTCTTTTATCAGCAATTGACAAAGAGAACTTGATAGAGTTCCCATTAGATTTGGTATACTATTTATACATGAAGAGTAACCCTAACCCTTCCTTTTGTCCTATGCTTCCCTATGAGTCACTTTTCTCTTGCATGTCCATCAATAAGAAAATAAAGAAAAGAAAATATAAAAAAAAAACAATAATCAGAAAATAAAAGAAAAGAAAAAGGAAAGAAATATAAATATTGACTTAGCCATTTTTGCCAAGTCATGACACCTATAGCATGAAGTTTATACTAAGAAACAGTACAAGTAACTACCATAGTCTATTCAATTGTAAGGTTAGGTCTTAGTGATGATACTCAAGCTTGGTATCATACTTCTACCTGCAGTTTCTAACTGATCACAAAGTCTCCTTAAGCCAAGGGCCTAGCTATATATGGAAATAACTAGCAATTGTGGTAATTGCTAGTTAAGGGTTAATAAGATATAAGAATAAGATGAGCAAGATCCAAGGTAGATAATACTTAGGCAATAGAATCAAGTTCTGGTATAAGACTTAGCAGTATCATGCTAGACAGTCATTTAGGTAATATAAGTGGTATTTTTCGCTATATTAATGAGAATAACTAGCTTAAGAAATAAGTTTAGCCCTCTAAAGATGTTTTTTTAGATGCCCAGTCATAGACTCAAGCATACTACTTGAGTAGCAAAGTAGTAGCTGTGACCACTGCTATAGAGACCTCATAGACATTTACCCAGACCTCCTAGATCAGATTTATAATAGAACTCCCTTCTAGAGTGCTCTCAAGAGTAGAAAGAACCTTAAAGGATTGTTTTCTATAGGGATGATGTCATATCTTGGTGACAGTTACTTATTTATAATGTCTAGGTTACCATCATATCAGAGCCATTATTGCTAATAGGCAAGAACTAGCAAGATGAGTTCTCTTAAGGATTGCATTACAAACCTAACAGAAGGAAACTGAGGCTCAAAGATATAATAAGATATAGAGGAGTAGTAGAAGGACTAGAGAGGTTAGGCAAAGAGATCAAATAGAGAGATAAAAGAAAAGGTTTGATAAAGACAATGCACTCGAGAACAAGATAACCTAAGATTACTACCTCTCTTTATGGCCCATCAAAAGGCTCGAGAGCTATCTATTGTTTAGAGAAGATCCCTAGGAGTAGGATTAGGGGAGTAAAAAATAGTAGCCAAGTAATTGGGAGAGGTATTTTACTCTTACTATCTTTGGGAATTTGAAAGTTTTCTTTGTTTCTTTTCTTTTGTTGTATCTTTGATTTGCAATCCTAATAAAATCTAGGACACAGAAGAGACATCATAACATTATTCTCCTATCATTTCTCCCTCTGTTGCTCTAGAGCTTAATGGCTATTTGAGTGATTGAGGTTTTTTTTTACTTTTGCTTTATGTTAAAAACCCTATAAAATTTCTCTTGAAGAGATACTCAACCTCAAGAAGAACTTGAACACTTGCTTATGCTAAGAGCTAACCCTTGCTATGCATTTTTGGAATAGGCTTCCAGTTGTACAGTTAGCTAAAGTAGAGCTTACATGAAGGCACAGGAGTTCTAGGTAGTACTGCTATATTGACAGTGAGCCAGACTACTAGGCTAGGTAAGGACAGTAATATTACAGTATGAGATGAATGCATGCCTTTGAGATCTGGCTGGGTGAGGGTTCTCTCAAGTAGATACTAAAAACAATTCTACTTTCTAGGTTTCTATTGGATATTTTTCTATTATTCATCTTTGTAAGCTCTCTATTCTTTGATTTATCTCCCCAGTATCTACTTGTTAGCATATAACTGTGAAGCAGCTTAGAGATTTTATCTCTCTGACCTTGCATTTACCCTTGTTTAGATTCACATCCCCATCAGCAGTAAACACTTAATCCTACTCCTTATCTGAGTTAACAAGAAGAACTTAATAGAGTTCTCATTTAATTCCTGTATACTACTTATACAAGTACTACATAGTCTATATACTATTTTCCTATACTCATCATATGACTCTATTATGTGATGTGACCTTGTGACATCCTGACATGTGACTGTGATGTATGACATTTGTCATATGACACTTTCCCATACTCTTTCCTTGTGTAGTAAGTCCAAAAGAAAAAAAAAAGTAAAGTAAAGTAAATAATGACTTAGCTATTTTGCCAAGTTATGACAACTACCTCCTATTTTGTTCTCTATTCTTTTTCTTCTAGTACTATGCTTCTTAGAAGCATATCCTACACACTGCTATGCTTTTGTGCCTTTTTTCATAAGGGATGCACTGGCTTTCTCTTTTTCTATGGTACTTTTCACAGACTGACTATATATGCTATCTTTTTCTTTCTTATTTGTTTTTCTTTTATCTGTCACAAACTTTATTTGGACTTATCTCCACAATGGTTTCTATAGTCTTAATGGTGCTAGAAAGCCCTTAAGAAAACCTTTTGATTGATACCAGATATATCTTGAGGCAATTAATATTAACCAAGCTATCAGGTAATCAGTAGATAATTGTTATGAACTCCTCTAGAACCCGGTGTTCAAGTTGGAAAGGAATTTATTAACCAGGACAAAACTAGGGTTCTATCACCCTTACTAACTACTTATATATACTTTGTAGTCTCCATTCTATATTACGTCATCGACTCATGTCTTCCTCTCACTGCTACGTCATTACCTCAAGTGTTCCTCTACCTACTACGTCACTATTCCGTTATAGAATGAAGACGAACTATTACATTACCTCCCTCCTAAGATTGCATCCTCGTGATATCAGCATACATTTTTCTGGGTAATTAGATGGTAGGGACTCTAGGAGCATCTGGGTGTTTTTGATGAAACTCCTTACACGATCTTGGAGCTCCTTTAATTACTTTGTCCCTATTTTTCCAAGTTCTTTCCTCGAGTGGTTGACCCCTCCATTTGATGAGGTATTATAGTTTACCTCCTCTCTATCTAGAGTTGAGTATTTCTTCTACCTCTTGTATGTTAGTTGGAGTGGTAGGGTTAATGACTCTATTATTGGATTTTTGGGATTACTGTTCAAACATAGGCTTCACATAAGATATGAGATACAATTCGTTGATGACGGGATGAATTGACTTCTATGTGAAGGGAATTTTGAGTTCATAGGCTAATTTGCTGACTTTCCGTATTATAGAAAAGGGTCCTAATCGTTTGGTCAACAATTTCTTCTAAGGTTGATCTGTACTATAATGTGTCACATTCACCATACTAAATCTCCATTCTTTCGCTCAATCTCTAACTTCTTCTTAGCATCCCACTTCTTTTTCATCATCACATTTGTTTTCTTTAATGCCTCTTCTACTTTGTTTCTAATTTCTCTAATTGTTTTGAGGAATTCTTTGGTTCTAGGGGAGTTGTCTGTAGTTTTCCCTATGTCTTGTCCCATGTTTGGATGATGACCTAAGTTGACTAAAAATGGTGATCGTCCTGTACTAGAGTGAATCCGATTGTTATAAGAGAACTTAGCAATTGACAACTATTCTGCCTAGTCATTTTGTCAGTAGTTGCAGTATAGTCTCAAATACTGTTCAAGTTCTTGATTAACCTGTTCTGTTTGTCTATCAGTTTGGGGATGATAGGCAGTCAAAGGATTTTTTTCCACTCCGAGTCAACAACATAGTTCTTTCATGAATCTAGACATGAACTATGGTCCTCAATCACTGATAACCTTCTGAGGAATCCCTACATTCTTGAAGACTCGATCCCACAATACTTTGGCTACTCCTTGTGCTGTGATGTTCATGTTGATTGGTATATAATGAGCCATCTTGGAAAAGCGATCTACTATCACCAATATTCCATCATACCCTGATGACTCTAGTAGCAGTCCTATTAAGTCAATACTGATAATCTCCCAGGGGCCCCTTGGGATTTTGTTAGGGTGGAGATTATTTCTCTTGGGTTGTTAGTTGGGTTTAGTTGCTTGGCATCTTTCACAGCCCGCGATGTATCGTTTTATGTCTTCTAGTATTTGAGGCCACCAATAATTTCTTGTGATTAATTCGTGCATCTTGGTATAGCCTGGGTGTCCTGCTAGTTCAGAGTCATGGTGTCTAGTAACAATTTCTTCATGGAGCATAGCCGAGTCTAGAATGTAAATTCTCTCCTTCCATAGTATCACTTTTTCTTTTCTCTTCCAGCCTTCTTCTGACCTTTCTACTGCTCCTCACACTTTTTCTTCTGCAAATTCTTCTGCTTCTTCTATTTCTTTCCAAAATTCTCCTTCCTGAGTCATAATGTTCCTGAACTATTCTTCTTTCAACACCATCTTATCTTCATTATCATTCTTTCCTTGGCTATGATCTGGTCTTCTGAATAACATATCTATTTTCTTTTGAGAGCTTCTGGGCTTGTGTACTAGCTGGAAGTTATATTCTTGGAGTTCTGTCGTCCATCGAGCTTAATGATGATTGAGCTTTTGTAGTTTCTTGAAATATCCCAAATTTTTATAATTAGTCCATATTTCAAACTAATCACTTTCTATAAGATATTGTCTCTATTGTTTGAGTCCTTCCATAATTGCCAATAGTTCTTGATCGTAGATTTCATAATTCCTTTCTGTCTCGTTCATTGCCTTAGACAGGTAAGTGATAGGTCCCCATAAGCTATCTTCTTGTTGTTGAGACAACACTCCTCCTATAGCATATCCAGAGGCATTAGTTTCTAGTCACATCTTTCGCTTGGGATAAGGGATGGCTAGTGTTGGGGGGTTCGTCATCTTGTTTTTGAGCTTATTGAAGGTGCTCCTCTCTTCTTCTTGCCACTTCCACACTTTCTTTCCCATTAACTCTGTCAGCAGTTTGGCTACTTGTGCAAACCCAGGTATGAACTGGCAATAGAAATTACAAAATCCCAAGAATTATTATACTTCTCTCTTGTCTCGAGGTTCTGGCCATTGGGCTACTTCTTTCGTTTTGGTGGGATCGGTTTCTATGCTATCTTGTGACAGGATGACTCCGAGGTATTCAATCTTCATTTGGTGGAACTTGCATTTCTTTGGGTGAAGCGATAATTTGTTGTCAGCTAGTATTTGTAAGACTTGCTTCACTATACTCCTATGTTTGTCCATCATTTGGGTGAAGATCAGAATGTCATCCATATAAATCACGATCTTTCCTGCCATTATCAGCTCATGGAATAGAGTGTCTATCATGAGTTAAAAGGTCGCTGGTGAGTTGCACATGCCAAAATACATGACCAGAGGTTCGAACAGACCTCTGTTAGTTTGGAAGGCTGCCTTCCACTCATCTCCCTCTTTGATTCTCATATTGTTGTATCCCCATCGAATGTCGAGTTTGGTGAAATATTTGGCTCCTCTTACTTTATCAATCAATTCTTGAATTAATGGCAACAGATATTTATTCTTTATCGTTATTTCATTGAGTCGCTAATAATCTTGTACTGGTCGTAGAGATCTATCCTTCTTTTTTATGAAAAAGAAGGGAGCTGCATATGGTGACTTGGAAGGTCAAATTTGTCCTGACTTTAAATGTTCTTTGAGGAACTTATCGAGTTCTTCTTGCTCCTTGATGTTTAATGGATACACTTTGCAGTCCTTTAACATTGCATTTGGTATTAATTCAATGGCGTGGTCCCATTTGGACCGGTCTGGTAACTTTTCAAAGACGGTTTTGCTGAAGACTTGGTCATTGAAATCCTCGTATTCTTTGGGGATATTTTCTTCTGCTTCTTCTGGGTCTTCACTTCTACTCCTGATATTTAGTTCTTCTCTTCTCCATGCTTCTTCTTCTAGGTTAACAAATAACACTTTCTCTCTATCTTCTATCACATTTTCCTCTATTTCTTCTTCAATTTCTTCTTCTGGCTCTCTTATAGCGTAGATCTTTCTGCACTATTGTCAATAGTTTTGGAGACTTATTGAAGAATCTTTCCAGTTGATGGTCAGATTATATTTCTGTAGCAAGTCGTACCCTAAGAATAGGTTGTGGTTACTGAGATTTGTTACCAATAATTAAATCAACTCTTGATGATCACCGATAGTCATGTTTATTTTGACAACTTCCATAACACTTCTATCTTTATTGGTGGAGCTATTGGCGTTATAGCAAATGATTGGAAACGGTAGCTGGCAGGTGTTGATAAGGTTTTCCTTTATGAATTTTTGACTTATACATGAGCTTGAGCTTCCTGAGTCGACTAAGGCCTGTTTGTAAAATGTTCTATGAGTATCTGTTGTTGACAATTTGACTCGAATGTTTAGTTGTTTATCTCCCATTTTTCTAAGTGCCGAGGGTTCCTCCAATGTCTTAAGAGCCATTAGAACTTCATCATCCATCATCTCATTTAACTCTTTTAGTTTCTTTTTAGTGCATTCTTCTTCCCTTGAACTATGGGCACATACTTTTAGTATGCCCAATACTTCTTCTTTGTTATTCTATTTAATCTTCTTTGCTATCCATTCTGTTGAGTAACCTTTGTTTGTTTTATATTTTCTTACACCAAAGTAGTCTAAAAAGTCTTTTATTACTTTATCTGGTAATCAAACTTTTGAGTCTACTAAGGCAGGCAAGTTGGTGCTTACTCCCTGCCCAAGGAAAAATCCTCCTTTGTCTCCTCCACCATTTTTACTTCTTCTCTTCTCTCTCTCCTTGGTTTGGAGTACCTTGCAGCAAGATGACCCGTTTCTCCACAGTTATAACACTTCCTTATCTTCCTGTGTCTGTCCATGTCCATTGCATTGGGGTCTCACCTCGGAATATCCAAAACTGATTTTTTTCTCACATCTCCCAAATTCTTTAATTGCTTCTCTTCTTGACCTCTCAAAACTCAATGCCTTCTCGTACCATTTATCCAATGGATCCAAATTCCTTAATTGACCAATCTCGACTAATTTTCGTGCCAGTGCTAGGTGAATCCTTTTCATAAACAATCCTACTAGCGCCACTTCATTATAACCAGACAGTTTCTTCCAGGTGACAAATTCAGACCAAAAGTCTTTAAGTAGTCAGTTCTCTTGTTTTAATTTGACTAACTTTTCAATCACATGAGTCTGTGTTTCTGTTGATATGAAAAATTATGCCATTTCATTAGCCATTCTTTCCCAAGTTTCGAATGGGGGCTTGTTGACCATAGTTGATATATCAAGTTCTCCATTAGTTTCTTTCCACTCTTTTTGAAAAGGTAAGAACTTCCATATTTGTGCGTCTGCCCATCGTTGGGCCCGATTTTCCTTTCCGCCTTTAATCTTCCCAAGAGCTATTTCAATTCTTTCCCATTCTCTTGAGATATTGTTACTTTGGAAGAACAGTGTCATTCTTTGGCACCAAGCCTTGACTTTATCTGGACCTCCTTTGAAGTCGTCAGGTTCCTTCATTCTCCTTTTGGTCAGTTTATCAGCGAAATCCTTCTTGATTTCTTCCATGAAATTCTGTATGTTCGTTGCATAAACGTCTTTGGTTTCTCTTCCAAGTTCGTTCCATGCATCAGCTAGAGAGTTGAAGAAGAGGGTTATGATAGTGTCCAGGAATGCTGTAATGACGGCAAGTGGAATCATGATAGTGGTTTAGAGAATAGAGTTTGATTTGATAGTAGTTTCGTCCTTATATTACAAACTCCTCTAGAACCCGGTGTTCGAGTTAGAAAGGAATTTATTAACCAGGACAAAACTAGGGTTCTATCACCCTTACTAACTACTTATATATACTTTGTAGCCTCCATTCTACACTACGTCATTGACTTGTGTCTTCCTCTCACTGCTACATCATCACCTCAAGTGTTCTCCTACCTACTATGTTACTATTCCGTCATAGAACAAAGACAAACCGTTATAATAATCTCTATGATATCACATATTAAATTGCTAATATCTTGGAGACTACCACAATTTATACTTTGCTTTTTGGATCAGCAAAAGCTCTCTTCATACTGCTCAGAATCATTCTAAAACAACCTTGAGGCAATCAATGTCAATGGAGATATAAAGTCCTTAATGTTTCTATATGAACTTAATTAATTATCCATAAATACTCATTTGTCTTTTATTAGAACAAAAAACAGCCTCTATATGGCTAAGTTATCACATTTTCAAGTGCAAAGGCACTACTATATGTAGAACAATAGATAGTAGTATGTGATAGTTTGTTCTAGTGCATAGACTATGTAGTCTAGTTATAAGTAGTAAAAATACAATGAGAAACTTTATCAAGTTCTTCCCTTTTAATTGTCACTGGTTGGGGTTAGAACTTCAGTCCTAAGTCTATACCTTAACAATTCTGTATATAAGGACTCATAGTCTAAGGATTAGATCTCAGACTTAACAATATCTTTTGTCACTATCCAAACTTTGCTTCTAAGCTCCTTTGAGCTATAGTATTTATAATCACAAATCAGTAAGTGATTATTTGTGATACTATTTCAATGTTTGGACACTTCCATTTGAAATTTCCAACCCCTAACGCTTGAAATACTTCACTTTTACTATCTCTTGTCTCTTTACTTTTACTTCCTCTCTTACTTTACATCTCATCACTTTATTTGCTAATACTTCAAATTTATTCTGGGGAAATGCCTTCCTTTTGTCTTCTTCACACTTATTCCTACAATTATAGGCCAGGTGTCTGAACCTCTTGTAACTTTGACATTTTCTTTCTTTTTTCCCCTCTAGTTCTGCCCTTAGTTTAGTAAGAGCACAGTGTTGATTGAGCATATTGCTTATGAGATTGTTGAATTGTTGAAGAGACATTATACTTTGTTCCTTGATAGTTGATTTGATCTTACTATGGTTACATTTGCTAGGACACAAGATCTTTACCTAGCCAGACACCTACTGTCCTAATAATATGGTTATACTATCACCTCAAGGAGAGGATTTCTAATTTAGAGTTTTCCTAATGATGTGATGTTACTCCTCTGCATGCAAGGTCAAGTCTTAGTAATAGCAACTAGGCTTGGTGCCATATCTCTACTGTTAATCCCTAACTAATTGACAAGTTTTCTTAAGTCTAGGGCCTGGTTATATTGTAGTGGTCCTGAGTTGTATCATTTAGGTACTTAGAAAGATAAGAGAGCAAAGAGTAAGCAAGGCTCTGTGATGAGCAGCACTAGAATAAGAATCAAGTTCTGGTATAAGACCTTAAGCTAGGTACCTTAGAACTTATCCAAGTTAACAAGAAGAACTCGATAGAATTTTGTTAGATTTATAAAGCTACTTATATAGAATACTAACCCTAAACTTAGCTAGCATCTCACATATCCTAGTATAACTAAAAGAAAAGAAAAAGAAAGAGAATAATAAAAATGAAAAAATATATATATTGACTTAGCTGTTTTGCCAAATCATAACAAATAAACACTGTACTTGTCTAAGTTCAACTTTACACTTAAATATGTACTAGAAAGAAGTATAGGAAAAGCAGATGGGTTGAGTAGAAGACCAGATTGGCAAAAGGGGATAAAAAAGAATAATAAGAATAGAATGTTAATTAGACTAAAGTGAATAAAAAAAACAGAAGTACTAGTGGTAGAAGGAAACTTGAGAAAGAGAATCAGAAAGATGCAAGAAAAGAACAAATGGGTAGTAAGAGCAGTAGAGAAATTAAAGAAAGCATGAATAAAGATACTCAAGGATGAGGAATGGTCAATTGAGAAAAAATTAGTTATAAGGGAGAGACAGATATCATTGAGTTAAGAACAAAAATGAGGGGAAACTTGTTGCAAATATACAACATACTTCATTATTATCTCAGCTATTTATTTTACACAAAACAATAAGACATAGAATAATAAGGAATTATATATATTATGTAGGCTTACATAACATTCAAACTATCACAAATGGTCACTTACTTATTTATGATTGGGCTTTAATACTTTGAAGAGTTCAAAAATGCAGTGACAAAAGAAGTTGTTAAGTTTAAGGTCTAATCCTCAGATAAAAAGTCCTTATATATAGAATTGTAATGGTCTGTGTACTAGAATAGGCCATTACATGCTACTACCTATTGTTCTATATATGGTAGTGCCTTTGTATTACTAAAATGCAATAACTTAACTATATAGAGGCTGTCCTTTGTTCTAAGAAAAGGACAGATGACTATCTATGGGTAATTAATTAATGTCTATGTACAAATATTGAGAACTTCATATCTTCACTAATATTAATCACCTCAAGGTTGTTCTAGACTTATTCTGAGCATTATGAAAAGGGCTTCTATTAAGCCTAGAACCAAAGCATCAATCATGGCATTTTCCAAGATATTGGCAATTTAATAAATGGTACCATAGTAGTTATGTTATGAATATTGAGTAGGACTACAACTATTATTAGCCATAGTCTAATAATGAGTGGATAGTCAATGAGATGTTGACACTATTGGATGAAGACATCACAATGCAGTAATGCATTAAATGTCTCAGACTTAGAACATTGGACTTATAGTATAAACATGTTAAGGACAGAATTACAAAAGACAGAGGAGTGAAGTAATAGATAAAAGTACTCTCTGGAATGGAATAATATACTATGTCGGAGGAGAATATTACTTAACAATAGTGTAAACTCCAAAGGAAGACTCCAGTAGAAGGTAAAAGACGTCGGAGTAGAGTACAACTTAATGAATGACCTTGGCTTCAACTTATGTATTGTGTCCCAGTTTCCAGTCATGAGATGGTCGCATATTTTGGAGTGAAGGAAAGTCGTCAGAGAAGAGGTCCTAAGGAAGTGAACTAGAAATCTGGAATGGACAAGAAGAGGGTTAGGACCAGATGATATCAATTTACAGACTAAGAAATTACATTGTAACTATATAGTACTTATAGGAAGTCCAGAATAGGAAAAGAGTAGTCTACTATACTATTAATTTTAGGAGAATTATTAGGAGAAATAAATTACATAATTATCATATTTTTGGAATATGACAGTACCTCTCCTTTAAGACTGAGCCCTCGAAGCTTCTATGCATAAGCAATCTAAATATTATCTGATTTATAGTTTTAAAAACTGGCTTCATGAAGTTTTTTTTCTTGATCCTAAACTATAATGTTGTCACAACACACTATCAACTCTGTTTTGATGTTAGACTCTGACAATGAAAGATATGAGCAGGAGCTTGTAAAATAAAGAGAGAAGGCAGAGACAAGGCTCTGGGAGGAAGAGGAGAAACAACAGGCAGAGTGCAAAGCAAGAAAAGAGGCAAGGGTAGCTGAGAAAAAGAGACAAGAGAAGGAAGTGAAAAGGCAAGCAGAGGAGAAGAGACAGCAAAAGAAGAAAGCAGAGAGATAGATAAAGACAGAGCAAGAACGACGAAGGCAAAAAGAGGTGGACGATACCTTTTGTTAGGAAGTGGATCGATAGGCGGCAGTCATGTAGGCACAGAGAAAAAATTGGTTGAAGAAGCTGAATCTGGAACTAGTGGTAGTTCCACCGTCAAATGAGAAGATGAATCTGATTGACCTTCCTCCTTTAACAAAAAGGCAACAAGTCCATTATTTTCCCAAGGAGACTTTGGAACAATACCAGGAGAGGAAAGAAATGGCTAAGGAGTTGGGAATAGAGCCAATGGGTAGAGAAAATCCCTGTGAGTGGTGTACCAATTTTGGTATACTGTGTTTACCACAGAACCTTCCATAAGTTTTATATTTTTCAGAGTAGAATCATTGGTCAAATTAGTTTTAGAAATGCAACATCTTGTTCTCCCTGTGCCAGGGCAAAGACAGCTTGCAAGCCTTTTGACGCAGATAGCGTGCAGAGAAAGGCAAAAAAAGAAACAGCTAGGAGGGCATGAGCAAGGAAAACCAAGCAATAGACAGACACAGAGTGGAAAGAGCAGGTGTTAGAAAAGTTGGAGAAGATGGATGAGTTGGTTGTTCAGGTCAAAAGGGTTACAGATGCATTGGAGAGAATAGCAGGGATAAGGTCAAAAACTCCAGAGGACGACTTAATTTCCTGGCTGGCATCCAGAGGGGAAGAAATAGAGACAGTAGAGAGAATTGACAAGAAAAAAGAGAAAGTTTTCTATGGTTGCATTTTCTGTTGGTACTGGAGTTTTGTAATTCTTTTTTTCTTGAATATTATTTTTTTTTGTTTTTTGTCTATGGGTAAAAAATGGATGTGAGTGATAACAATTGAGGAAGCAAGAATACAAGTATTTGACTACCGCAAGGGAAAACTGTGGAGGAATACATATGCGTGAATTTTGCAGCAGAGACTGCTTTTGAAATACAAGTATTAGATTGCAACAAAAACTATGGAGCAGAATACAAGTAAGCAAATCAGTGTAAAGGAAGCTGCACTCCGAAGTGTGTATAAGTACTCATTATTATTATTATTTTTATCATTATTATTTTTTTTTTTTGAAATGGATTGAATGCAAAGAAATAGAGTCAAGAAAGTGAAATATAGGTATTCAGGGTCATAATGGTCCCAGTTTAGAGGGATACTTGAGATGAAAATCGTTTACTAGCTCTTTAGCATGTTCCAGTTCTGTTACTGGTAACTATTTGGAGTCGTTGTCTATATCTTCATATCCCAGCCATATAATCTTGTAGAGCAGTTTGCATGCCCTCCAGCAGTCAATTTTGGAGTCAACTATCTTAGAGATTTTGTATTCTAGTTCTCTGTCGATGACTACAGGTGCTGGCAGAGGTTTGGAACACTGCTGGAAGGTATTGAGTATAGCTGGTTTGAGCATAGAAACATGGAACATAGGATAAACAGCTCTCATAGTGTCCAGAAGGCAGAGTATGAAGAATTCCAGGCTAGGCTGAGCAATTATCTTATATGGTCTGAGGTATTTTTCAAAGAGTTTCTTCGATGAGTGAGTCATCTGGAAATACTGTGATCTGACGAATACTGATTGTCTGACTTGGAAGTCTGGTGGTTGTTGTCAACAAGAGTTGGTGGAGGGTTGGTATTACCTTTGGGCTTTGGCGATTTCCTCTTTAAGTATGCCTTGTAGTTCATCAAGGTCAACTATGAATTCACATGCACAAAAGGAAGCTATATCTTGTTCTGGGTATACCATGAGGTTAGAGTGGTACCCTTTGTTGACAAAGAATGGAGAGATACCAGTGGTAGTACTAGGAGCGTTGTTGTAAGCAAACTCAGCCAGGGGTAGCAGTTCTGACTAGTTGTCCTGTTGGTAATTACAATATACATAGAGATACTGTTCCAACATCTGGTTGGTCTGTTCCACTTGACTGTTTGCCTTCAGATAGTATCCACTAGTAAAGTGAAATCTCATATCTAGGGTGGTACCTAGGGAGCAGAAGAAGTGAGAGACAAACTCTGAGCCACAGTCAGACATAACATGAGACAGAACTCTGTGTTTTGAAAAGACATAGATGATAAAAAGGCATGCTAATTCTGCTGAAGTGATAGTGTTGTGAGTAGGAATGAATATGGCTTGTTTTAACAGGCAGTCTACTATTACTAGGATGGTGTCAAAACCGGAGAAGGAAGGGAGTTTCTCAATGAAGTCCATAGAGATTGAATTCCATAGGCATTCTAGAATAGAGAGTTGTTGAAGGAATTTGTATTGTCTGTGACATTGTGGTTTGGATCTTATACAGGTAACGCAAGACTTACAGAACTTTTGTATATCATTGTGGATGTTTGGCCAGGTATAATATCTCTATATGTGTCCTAGTGTCTTATTCTGGCCCAGATATCCTACTAGGACATAGTCATGGTAATACTGGAGAACTCAGAGGCATAAGTTGACGTGATCTGAAACATACATTCTGTTGTCAATTCTGAGAAAACCTGCATCATCTTTTGACCAACGTCCTTCCAGATGAAGTAAATAGTTAGAGATAGAAGAGTTAGAGGGAAGTGCTGCTAGAATATTGGAATGGAGCTGGTTTTGATCCAATATTGTGGCTGTGTGAAGTGTTGGAGTGGTGAGAATAGTTGCTTAAAGAGATACTACAATTTGTTCATGAGTAAAGACTAGACAGAAGTTATGAGGGTTCATTGAAGCATAGCCATTATCTCTCCTTTTTGGATAGATGTCCCATCGTCTAGTTAGAACATCTTGTTTGGTGCCAAGACGTCTCGAATAGAAGCAAATTACGAGGTTGAATTGTGAGAGGTACTCTGACCATCTTGCTTGTCAATGTGTTAGAATCTTGGTTGTTGAGAAATATTCCAAGTTCTTGTGATCTGTTACAATGTTGATTGGTACAGCGGACCCTTCTAAATAGTGTCACCAAGTTTTGAAGACTTCAAATATTGCAAGTAATTCTTTGTTATAGATATTGTAGTTAAGCTCCAGAGCAGAGAATGTCTAGGAGTAGGAGACTATAGGGTGGATCTCATTATCTTTAGTTGTAATGGAAAGAATAGCAGCAAGAGCATAGTCTGAGGCATCGGTTTTCACGATGAGCTGTACGTCCAGAACCTAATGTATAAGAATAGAAGCAGAGGTAAAGGCTTGTTTTAGGGCATTAAATGCCCCTTTATATTTGTCATCAAAATTCCAAGAAGTGTCTTTTCTAGTAAGACAAGTGAGTGGAATGACTATGTCTGAATAATTGAAAATGAAATGCTTGGCAAATCCTAAGAAGGACTGAATATTCTTTACTTTCTTTGGTTCTGGCCACTCCTGAATGGTTTTCACTTTAGTGTTGAACATAGTCAAGCCAGATAGTGATAGAACATAGCCTAGATATTCAATGGAATCTGAATGGAATTCACATTTTTCTGCTTTTATGTACAGTCCCACTTTTTGAAGTCGTTTTAATATCTCTTTAATATGGCTCCAGTGTTGCTTAATATTATCGGAGTAGATCAGAATGTTATCCAAGTAGACTACTACATACACATCCAGAAGGTCAGAGAACACATCGTTCATGAAGTGTTAGAAGGCAGCTAGAGCATTAGTTAGCCTGAATAGCATTACTGACCATTCAAAAGCTCTATAGCAAGTCCGAAAGGTGGTTTTCCATTTGTCCCCTTTGGTAATGTGGACCAAATGGTATGCATGTCAGAGATTGATCTTGTGTAAATACAAGCCTTACCAGGGGAATCTAAGAGGTCAGAGATGAGAGGAAGTGGATATCAGTCCTTTTTGTGATTCTATTAAGTCTACAGAAATCTACACAGAGCCAGAGGGATCCATTCTTTTTCTTTATAAACAGGACTGGCACTCCATAAGGAAAAGATGTCGAGCAAATGAATCCATTAGTCAGGTTTTTGTCAATGAATTTTTTTAGTGCTTTCTGTTCAAATTTGGATAAGGAGTAGATAGTTCCTACCAGAGAATGAGAATCTTTCTCTAGTTCAATCCGCAGGTCATAAGGACAATGGGGAGTGAGTATTTCTGCTTTGGACTTGCTAAACACATTAGTGTACTCATGGTATTCCTTCAGGACAGAAAAGAGGTCAATTTTTTCAGAGATAGTGGTAGAATTGGCCTATATTGTGAAACAGAATTGGAGGGAGAATGTTGTCGAGCCTATGAGGTGCAAGGTCCAAAGTAGGGCTGGCGCATTGATAATTGCAATGTGAGGTCACTTAGGATTAGACAGAGATGTCTCAGATGGGATAGACTGCAAAGGGTTTTCTACTAGAGAGAACAGAAAATTTACCAAGGTTTCAACAGAAGGAACTGAAGCCAGACTTTGAAGTAAAGATGGTGGTCAAAAAGATATTGACCCAGAAACCCAGTTAATTAATAGATTGTAGTGGATGAGCCAAGAGTGACCTAGTACCAAAGAACAACAAGAATCAAGCAGAGTGACATAGAAGTCAAGAGTCATATATTTACCAGAGAGGAATTTTACAGGCAATGATACTATCTCAGAAATAATATTATTTGAGGTTCTATCAAACAGGCACAGTTCCACAAGAGAAGTAGGAGTAGTAGGCAGAGAATGTCCACGAGCAAAAGCAAAGTCCAAGAAACAGTACGTAGATCTGGAGTCTACCAGCATTCAGATGGATATAGGCTAGAGATGGTCTGAAACACATACTAGATGAGAGACAAGAGATATACAAAGGGAATTAGGATTGGAAAGAGCAGATGTGTTGAGATACATTGAACTCATAGTTGCATAAACAAGTTCAATGCGACTCCTAGTTTGTGCTGAGTCTTGGGAGCTATGCTCTAGTTTTCTGAGAGGTTCTCAAAGAGTGGAGTCTCTTGTTCCTCCAAAGTAGTCAGTTATGCTCTTATTGGTCATTTCTTAGGACACCTATCTATCTTTAATCCATAATAAAGACAGAGGTTATTGTTGATACAGTGTTTGCGCTCATTACCACTTAATTTACCATCTCTGTCTAGTTTGTCAGAGAGATCAACATGTGGAGTGAACAGAGATGGCAATTTAGCAATAGAAGATAATGATCTGGGGGTTTTAGGGAATTCTGAGAAAGCGCAGTCTATGGCAGATTTGTGGATGATTAGGGATGAGACAGAGCAGAGCTTTGTGAGGAGGCAGAGTACTGAGCTATTTTCCCTTGTTTTTGGTGGTAGCTGTCTGCTGCTTCCTTCTCCATGTTCTAGAGACGATCTCACTCATGATTTCATTTCCAGTAGCGATTGTCAAAGGTAATTGCCAATTGGTATATGGCATAGAAGGAGGTGGGTTTTCCCTGTTCCCTATTTGCTATTAGATCCTGGAGGCGATTTGACAATCCCTGATAGAAATGATAGCATAGAACTATATCACCCCAGTTCAACTGTACTGCATATCGCATGAATTCTATATTGTAAGTGGCAATCTTATTTCCTTGCTTCATACAGAGATTATCAATGAGATTGGCAGCATTCCCTACTGGGTCCAAGAGTCCGAAATAGACCCAGAGTTCATCCACAAAAAGATACCAAGTAAAAAGCCAGGGTTGTGCATAGCCGAGGTCTTTCTGTTGTAGTACAACTTTGAACCAATCTTATACTACACTGGAGAGGTAGGTTATCATGAAATTGATTTTCTCTTCATCAGTGGGAAATTGCAAAGGGTTAGCATGGAAATAGAGTCAGCACTGAAATAGGAAGTGGTTAAGCTTATGAGGGTCAGAACTGTTGAAGGTGTCTAGAATATGGGCCTTCGATTGGGGAGGCTTTAGTATTGATCCTCTATTAAGGTTTTCCGATAATTGTTGGAGAGTCTCAGCTAACTGATTGTTAATGGAGTTACAGTCAGCAATAGGAGATAAAGTTTAAAATACAGGAGTAGAAACAGGAATAGGAGCGTTGACCCAGTCTGGGTCGTCATCAACATGAGGGATAGTAACAGGATCCACATCATAGTATTCTAAGGGATCCAACAGAAGTGGAGATAACAAGAGGTACACCAGAGTATGAGGTACTCTAGAATAGAGATATCTTGATCTCCTTGGGAGGTCAGAAGTTGAACGACCAATAGTTTGGTCAGCAAGAGGAATGGAATTACTCCTGGAAGAGAGAGCTACAGACTGGCGAGATATCAGAGCTAAAGCACAACAAAAACTGGTGTGAGTCTGTAAATTCTGTTAAGGACAGAATTATAGAAGACAGAGAAGCAAAGTAATAGATAAAAGTACTCTCTAGAACAGAGTAATATACTACGTCAGAAGAGAATATTACTTAACAATAGTATGAACTCCAAAGGAAGACTCCAGTGGAAGGTAAAAGACATCAGAGTAGAATACGACTTAATAAACAACCTTGGCTTCAACTTATGTGTTGTGCTCTGGTCTCCAGTCATGAGGTGGTTATGTATTTTGGAGTAGAGGGAAGTTATCAGAGAAGAGGTCCTAAGGAAGTGAACTAGGAATCTGGAGTGGACAGAAAGAGGGTTAGAACCAGATAATGTTAATTTACAGACTGAGAAATTACACTGTAACTACATAGTACTTATAGGAAGTCCGGAATAGGAGGAGAGTAGTCTATTATGCTATTCTACTATTATTAATTTTAGGAGAATTATTAGGAGAAATAAATTACATAATTATCATATTTCTGGAATATGACAGAACAGGACTCTTTGAAGAAATCTTGGACTATTTTTCTTTTTATCTTTGAGAACTAGACTAAATAGGATAATATTAGACTAACCTATTATTAAACAATGACTCAGCTCTGACTCAACTTGTCACCTTTGTCACTGATCTGTCACTTAACTAGTCACTTAGAGTTACAAGTAGTGTTATCATATTGTAACAACTGTTACAGACCTAGTTAGGATAAATACAGACTAGAAAGAGAAGAGAACAACAAGTTCTCTTTTTCTGTATTCCCTCTGTAAAACTCTACATTAAGGAATTGGTACTCTTACTGTTTTAGGACAATCTCAAGAGTACTACTCAAAGTCTTATTGACATCTATTCTCCAATATAACTTTATTGAAAACCTTAACTAGATCCTCTAACAAGAAGTGTGAAGATATCAAGTGTTAGATATAGGCTTCAAGTTGAACATCTTCAACTGTGAAGTCTAGAGTCTTGACAGATTACCTGTTGATCTGCCTGATATCTCAGCCAATACTGATTGCCTTGAGACATGACTAGTATTAATCAAAAGGTCTTTTCAAGGGCTTTCTGTAGCCATTGATACCATGAGAATTATTGAAGAATTGATGGAGATATGGCCAAATGAAGTTTGTGACACAAACTCTAATAGATATATGTACTAGAGGGAGATTTGGAAAGAGAAGTAGTTCAACTCTACTATAATATACCAGTAGAGGGACATAAAGGAAAATTATAAGATCTTAGCTATAATAACTTAGATTTACTCCTAGTCTGAGTTGACAAAGAGAACTTAATAGAATTCTCATTGGATTTTCTACTCTACTTATATATGTTTCTAACCTTAACCCTACCCTACTATCCTATATGTTCTTTTAAGTAACTATCTGCTCATGTATCTGAAAAGAAAAGAAAATTAAATATTAAGTTAGCCATTTTGCCAAGTTATAACAGAAATGGAAAATAACAGAGTTAGTAGAAAGAAACTACTAGTAGCCAGGAATAACAAAGGAGATAGGATAATATATGGAGGAATATGATGCCTGTCAATAATACAAAAACAGGAATGAGGCACCAATAGGTAAACTTATGTCCAATACAATCCCAAAAAAGCCATGGGAACACATTTTAGTAGATTTTATAGCCAAGCTTCCCTTAGCCTAGGAATATAATACCATCTTAGTAGTCTGTGACTATTTAACCAAAATATTATACTTTATAGCCATAACTGAGAAAACATTTGTAAAAGGACTTGCCAAACTGTTCAGGAACCATATCTGGAAATTACATAGGCTCCTAGAAAGTATTGGATTGGATAGAGAAGTATAGTTTGCAGTAGTAATGATAAAGGAGCTAAACCAACTCCTGGAAATTGAAACAAAGCTATCAACAGTCTATCACTCTCAAACTAATAGACAAACAGAGAGAGTAAACTAAGAATTGAAATAGTATCTTTAGGTCTTTATAGACCATCAACAGAAACAGTGGTCTAATTGGCTTGAAATAGCTAAATTTGTATATAACAACAAAATACATTCAGCAATAAAAGTGTCATCTTTCAAGGCCAACTATGAGCAAGATCCTAGGATAGAATTTAAGGAAAGAAGAAAAGGAAATTTTGTGGAAAAAATAAGGAAAATTCGGGAAAAAGCAAAGATAGCCTTGGGTAAGGTACAGGAAGAAATAAGGAAATATACAGATAGAAAGTGACAAGAAGCAGAAGAGTATAAGGTAAAAGATTAGATACTCTCAAGTACTAAGCAATTCATAGAACCTTATAAAATAAAGAACATAATATCTAGTAATATAGTAAAGCTTAACCTATCAACTATAGTTAAGATACACCTAGTAGTTAATATAAGTAGAGTATAACTGTACAAGTCACAAGTTGAAGAACAGCAGAAAATACTACCTCAACTAGTCATAATCAAAGAAGAAGAGGATGAGGTAGAAAAGATCCTTAACAAAAGAAAAATCAGAGGGAAAAATAAATTCCTAGTACAATAGAAGAAAAATTCATTGCAAAATTATCATATAAATAAAGAAGAAAGAGATATAAAAGGGAAAGAGAAAAAAGATAGAAGGAAAATTGAAAACAATGGAAAAGTTCCTCAGGACAAGAAAACTTGAGGGGAACTATGTTATAAGAAGCCCAGAAAGGAAATAATTTCCTGTGCATTTGATTTGTAACCTTAAGACATATAACAGAATCAAACCATAAATAGTATAGAAAACTTAAGTAAACCATATTATGTGACTAAACCATGTAATTGTAGAACATTCCAAAACAAGGCATGTGACCATGAGACAGTAGTACATAGACTAAGCAAAAATTGTATAAATAGTATACTAATACAATAGAGAACTCTATCAAGTTCTTTCTGAACTATCATCTACTTGGTGGAACCCTAAGTCATCAAGACTTATGTTAAAACCCAAAGGATAATAGGTTGGTTAGCTTTTGGGCAAGGTTTATAAAATCTAAGGCCTCATGGCCCAAACCATGGAACGGCTGAGTCATCCTCTGAAATAGAGGGTGGCAGTGCAGTGGCAGGCTCCTGTGACGTGACAGGTGGCTGTGACACATTAGTAATCTGTGACTGTGACAATTTGGTCACATGTGACAGTGACAGTAACAGCTTACCTCAGGTGTCACAACCCGTGACAAGTAACATTGTCACACATGATGTCACACATGATTGTGACTTGTGGGATGGTGAACATCATGTCACATCCTTGTCTGGTCACTTTGGCTATTTAGAGAATGATGCCAAAGTCCTCGCCTCATCTGTATTGCGCATTGCTCGCTTTATTCAGAAGCATCCTATTGGAAGCCGTCCTATTGAGCAGTTTCCTCCTATCTTAGGAGCAGGTTCCATTATGTGGCATCTGTTCCAAACTGTATCTGCAGCAGGGTGGGATCGTTTTAAGATCTCACCTCAGCCTGATTCTCCTTCACTTGTGGAGGCAATGAGGACCCTTTATAGTCCTAACTTATCTCAGGAGCCGTCTCCAGATACTGAGATGGCAGTTGATCAACCAGCAGTTGAGGAAGCTCCCTTCACTACTGTCACTAACAAAAAGACCAAGGGCAAGGGCAAAGTCCCTCCCTCTACTAACCCCTCTGTACCTTCCCAGAACGTACCTACTCCTGCTCCAGTGGTGTTGAGAGCGCTACCTCCACCTCCACCAGTTAAAACGGCTACCGTTAAGCCCACCCCTGCGAAGGTGGCCACCAAACCCCAGGTGCCTAAACAGGCTCCTAAGTCCTTTGCCCAAGCGGCACGTAGTGGAAATCCCCAGTCCACTCCAAGGTTTGCTCTGGCCTCTGCTCATCCAGAGTATGAAAGTCTTCTTCGTCTCCGTGATATGTTTCCCGACCTTCCTATGGAGAAGGTCCTAGCCATGCACCAGTCTGGCTTTGGTGCTAGTGCCTCTCCAAACAGGAGAGGTGCAGTTCATTCTGGTGCCTCAAGGGCACCCAAGATGACAATGCATAGGCCTACTAGGCGCCAAGTATTGATTCCACTCGACACTCCTACTGCAGTTGAGTCTTGTAATAGGGGCTTGGTTGAGGCTCACTCCAAGCTTAGAGTTGAGTCGGTGCGCAAGGCATGGGATGGAATATCCATGTCTACTAACTTTGTTGCATCAGCAGCAG
>Ga0153988_1000059_pt1 | contig 22568 bp, 27 predicted proteins | sample TSNC072MetaG_FD_104742 | JGI IMG/M metagenome (GOLD analysis project Ga0153988, IMG submission 104742) | Attine ant fungus gardens microbial communities from North Carolina, USA - TSNC072 MetaG | ecosystem: Host-associated > Fungi > Mycelium > Unclassified | place: USA: North Carolina, Jones...
CAGAGACTAATTCCACATTACACCTGCCTTAGCATTACTATGATCCACCAAGTTCATGTATGGATATTCTCACCTTTACATTTCTTTGCACCACACATACAAGGTCTATAGACAGCATCCTTGTGTTTTTCACCATGTACCTCGTCTTCATTTTTACATTCATTGTCATTATCTCCTTTATCTTCTGAGTAAGATCCCATATAATTGAAGCATATTTCCTCATAAGAAGCTATATCCTTGTTAGAGAATACTACGAGGAGAGGTCTCTCAATGTTAGGCTCATACAAATGGGAAATTTAATGATAGTGTTATGAGATATGACAGTATCTCCTCTAAAGGCCATACCCTTGAGAATAAAGTATATTCTTATATTCAGGATAAAATAATTATACTTTGCTCTTATAAAGCTTGCAAAATAAACTATACCCTAGGGGTAAAGGTAAGAGTAGTCACTGGCTTATTCTTGATAGGCTCTGAGTTTAGTAGCCTCAAGCCCAGGAAAATTCATTAGCAATACTCTTATACCTAGTCCACTGCATGTATGTTGTACAGCTCAAGTTGAGTTGACTCAGAAGCAAGTTCTTTGAGGGTTACAAAGAAAACTCAATAGAGTTCTCTGATTGATTGCTTAACTACTTATACAGTTTTACTATTTGTTTATATTTACATTGATCTAGTCTATAACTGTCCAAGAGGTTGGCAGTCCAGCTCTCTTCCATGTTATCTTACTTATAACTCTTTTGGTCATAGTCAAGGTGACTCATAATAGTATCCTCTCTTGAAGGTCCTCATCCCAAGGACTTCTTTTAGAGTTTATTGTATAGGTCCCATAGATTGCCTATTTTATCTTTCTCATCCCATTCTTTTATTCTTGATTTTTCTTCTTCTATTTCTTCTTCTTTGTCTTTTTTTCTAACCATCTCTAAGGTTCTTTTTCTCTGTTTGTGTTCCCCATTCTATTTTCTCTAGTTCCTTTCCCAGTACTCTCAATCAAACCTCTTGTTGTTCTGTCCATACAACATTTTTGCCATATATCTACCTGGCAATTATCCTCTACAAAACTCTTCTCAATCTTTTTTTCTTGCTCTCCTAAGCTCTTTACTATATTCTTTCTTAAATTTCTCTACTAAGTCCCCTGCATTCCCTAAATTCTCTCTTGGCTCCCATGTATCTTCTTTAGTCATATACCCTTTCCATCACACCAAATACCTATCTTTTTCTCTGAATTTCCTTTTATTTAGTATTTTCTCTACTTTGTATTCTTCTTCTTCAATTATTACTAGGAGAGGGCATTCCTTTTTCTGGTTCTCTACTTGATCCTTGTACATTTGTACTCTACTGACATCTACTACTGGATGTATCTTGACTGACCCTAGTACTTCTAATTCAATTGCATTGGTTGATATTATTTTCTTGATCTTATAAGACCTCATAAAGCATTTTTCTAAATGTTGTTTCTTCATTTGGAACTTGAGATCTTTTGTGCTTAATAATATCTAGTTTTTTACTTTATACTCTTCTGGCTCACTTCTCTTTTTGTCTATATATTTCCTCATCTTTTTCTGGCTCTTTTTTAGTACTGCTTCTGTCTTTTTATGCATTACTTTCATCCTTGTTACAGATTCTTCTATTCTTTCAAACTTCCTCTTTTTTCTCATCTCAAATCCTATACATGGATCCTATCCATTGTTTGCCTTAAACAATGATACTTTTGTACTCATTTGTACTTTGTTGTTATATGCAAACTCTATTATTACTAACCAATCTGTTCCTGGTGGTAATTTATGAACACTCTTAAGTACTGCTTTGGTTCTTAGTTCATTCTTTCCATCTGACTATTTATCTGTGGGTAGTAAGCTGTTGATAGTTTGGTGTTAATCCCTAACATCTGGTTTAACTCCTTCATCATTTCCATGGCAAACTGTGCTTCTCTATCCATAATAATACTCTCTGATAAACCATGTAATTTCCAGATACTATCTTAGAACAGTCTTACTACTGAAGTCTTTTCTATAGTAGGCACAAAGTGTGCTATTTTTGTTATCCTATTGTATACTACCAATATTGCATTGTATTTCTGTGCTAGTAGTAACTTTGTAATAAAGTCTGCTATTATATGACTCTAGGGTTTTTCTGGTACTAAATTAGGTATTAATTTTCCTGCTGGTATCTCTATGCAATTCTTATTCCTTTGGTATGCTGTGAAGCCAGAAACATATTCAGGCCTAAAAATAAATAAATTTTATGACTTTATACTCCAAATAAACAAACAAAGAATATACTACTGCAAGATAGCAAGAAAGAAATATCAAGGACTTCATTGGCTAGAATGACTATCTAACTATGTAGCAGTATACCAGAAAACATAAGATCACTATATCTAATAGGCTATCACTCAAGAACTAGTAGATTCAAGCCCACAGCCCCATGATATTATGCTAAATAGATAGCCTAGTCAAGAAAAAAAAGTCTTATGTAGAAGGATGACAAAATATTACAAAAGACTCCAAGAAACTATGGAAACAGTACCCAAAACTTCCCTAAACAAGAGATAAATAGGTCCCAAGTTGCTGAAGTAAGCTTAATTATTGCAAGAGAAAGGTGACCATCATAGGATTGGTAACTAAAGTAACCCAATAACTTAGCAATAGTAGAGCAGACCTAGAAAAAACTCATGGGAAATAATCAAAAGTCAAGGAGGTACAGGATTTCCTATTACAACCAGAATGATTGTTATATTATTAGATAGTCTATGACTAGGGTCGATATTTTCCTCTATTTTTCTTATATTTTTTTTGTATTTCTCAAGACATATAAAAACTCTCTACTTAAAAGGAAGAAAGCAAGCAATCTTAGTTGTTTCTTTTTTTTATTTGGGCTTTCAAAGTGAAATCTATTTTTAGAGTGATTGAATCAGTGATTAAGTTGCTTCAACTTTAGACAGAGTTAAATTAAAGAGACTATAAGATACAGTTGACTTAGCCACAGAGACAATATTACAAAAGCTCTAAAATAGAGTTAAGCCTTACTAAGGAGTCGAGTTATACAAGGAGGAATCAAAGTCGAATATCTAATCAAGTCAAATATCTAATCACATAGTCAAGAGTACTACTATGAAGATAGTCTGATCATATAACCAAAGAGTGCTACTATAAGGACAACTTTGAAACAGGCAATAATACTAGGCAAGTAGAACTTAGGACAAAAGCTAGGACAGTAGTCTAAAACTCAAGATCTTGATTTAATTGAGATCACTGTGACATAGGTTTATTGGCAAAGTTTCTTTCAATTTTTCTTTCATCTTTAAATTTGGATTTATTTTTCCATAAACTTGCTTGAGGAACATTGTACTGAAACACAATATTAGCCAGAGTGCTTTCCTTTGAGAACATATTCCTTTTTTATTTTATAAATTATATTTATTGCTACCTAGTATAGTCAAACTTCTTTACAAAAAGAAAAACAAGAGTACCCTAGTAAAAAGCTTGGTTATACTACTATACTTAACTTCCAAAAAGTTCTCTATAATGCGTTATAGGACTCTATATACTTCTTGACTTCTTTTGTCACCCTTGGCTATCAAAAGTTCCTAGTAACCAATTCTGTTGTCCTTTACTGTTTCCTATGTCCTCCTACTGGCATATCATAATGTAGCTAAACTACTTTTGTTTTTAACTTTTTATCCTTTGGAATATATACTTTTCCATCTCTTAGCATTAATCTTTACCTCTCTATTCCTTATCTTTTAGCATATTTATTCCAGCTTGTTTTATTTCTTCTACTGCTTTTATTACTTTGTCATCTCTTGCTTTTGATTTCTTAATCTTTTTCAGCAAGTCTACTTCTTTTATTACTACTTCTGTCTATTACTCTGATTTCTAGCTATTTTTTATTTATTAATACTTTGTCTTCATTATCTCTTTTCACCCCAACCTGCTAGTCTAGTCATTTACTAAGGCTATTAGCTTATCCTATGCTGCTTCCTGGCATATGTTTCAAGTGAAAGTCAAATCTAGATAAGTACAGGGCCTATTATGCTTGTCTTCTATTTGACTTCTGACTACTCATGAAATATTCAAGATTTTTGTGGTTGCTCCAGATCTCAAATTTGTTTTGTGCTTCTTCTAGTAAGTATTTCTATTCCTTTAAATATCTAATAATTGCCAGTATCTCTCTGTCATATATCTTATAATTCTTTTTTACTTCATTTAAGATAAAGGCTGCTAGTCTTCATTTACTATTTTCACATTTCATTGATAATACTTCTCCTATGGTATACTCTAATGTATTTCTTCAACTCTCATTTCTCTATCTAAATCTGGTACTACCAACATTGGTCATGTCATAAACTATCACAAATAGTCACTTACTGTTTGTGATTGGGTTAAAAGTTGCTTCAAAAAGTACTTATAAGTTTAGACAGTGACAAGAGATGTTGTTAAGTCAAAGGTCTAATTCTTAGACTATGAGTTCTTAAATACAGAATTGTGATAGCTTGTACACTAGAACAGACTATTATATGCTACTACCTATTGTTCTATATATGGTAGTACCTTTGTACTTAAAATAGCAATAAATTAATTATATGAAGGCTATCTATTGCTCTAATAAAAGGCAAGTGAGTATTTATGGGTAATTAATTAAGTCTATGAGCAAATATTGAGAACTTTATATCTATAAATATTGATTGCCTTTAGATCATTTTAGGCTAATTTTGAGTGGTATAAAGAGAGCTTCTTGTGACTCCAGAAAAAAAGCATAGATTCTGGCAGTTTCTAAGATACCAGTGATTTAATATATGGTACTATAATAGTTACCTACTAATTTGCCTGATAGCTTGGCCAATATTGATTGCCTCAAAATGTATTTGGTATCTATCAAAAGGTCTTTTTAAGGGCTTTCCAGAACTATTGAGACTGTAGAAATTGTCAAAGAATTAGTAGAGATAGGTTTGAATGAAGTTTGCAACATTATTTCCTCTCTTGGTTTAAGCTCTGTTGAGAAGTTATCTTATTTTTGGTATACTCTGAAGATATTTTTGGAGCTTGCCTACATTTTGTAAATTTTTTTTAGGTTCCTATATGTTGTTTCCTTGAGTGTATTCTTTCTATTTAATAAGGTATTTTTTTCCTATATTTTTGTTGTAAGTCCAGAATTTTTTTATCTTCTATTTTTTCTAGCCCTGTATCAAGGTCAGTAGTGAGGGAGTGGCTTTTTGGCTATAGATGGTGGATTTGGAGTACTAAGTTAACTTGTTAGCATAAAAGACTAGATACAGTGCTTGGTAGTAAAGTAGTATCCTAAGCTAGAATATAACTAAGGACAACTTTTGTATTATTTCAAATGATTCTTTGTACCAAGGTTGTAATGCTTGCTTTATAGTCTGATAATCCTTCAAAGTGAGTAGCACTTTGTTGCCAAGTTTAAATGGGATGCTTTGGACTTTCTTATCATAGTATTACTTTATTCTTTCTGCTACAAGAGTAAGAGCTGCTTTTGCCTGTTCCAAGGCTTCATGTTATTTATACATTAGGTTATTTAAGTCTCTTTGCAGCAACTCTTTGACTAAAATTGAACCTGTTCTTGAATGTCTACTATATTTAAGGTAAAACAGACTTTCTTTATTCTTTTATGTACTTGATTGTTATATATGAATTCTGTACTTGGTAGTAGATCCAACCAATTACTAAGGTTGTAATCTATATAGCACCTAAGATATTGCTCTAATGTTTAGTTTACTTATTCTATTTGTCTATCTATTTGTGAATGGTATACTATTGTGGAAGTAGCCTTTAGGCTACCTACAGAATACTAATACTTCTTTAGTTTGATTATATTTCTTTGTTTCTCTTATTTTCTCACTATTTTCACTTTTTTTTCTATTAGTTTAATTATTTAATTATTAGAAAATACTCTAGCTATTACATAAGTTAGAGTACACAAGAATATGACATGACAATATATATATATATATCTTTTATCCTCAACTACTCTATCTAAAGACCACTCTTTTCTCTGAACTCATTAACCTTTTCACAAATTGGAGTTCACTGCAAGGGGATAGTTGTCTATCCTCTAATCCTATTACCAAAACACCTAACAGAAATCAGTTAGAAGATAATCTTAGTGCCAGCACATTAAGAACAAGAAAAAGAACATATCCAAAGGAAAGACCAGCAAAAGTTATAAGGTCCAAGAAAGCAGCTAAGAAAAGCAATAAGCCTAAGGGATCTCAGATAGAAGAAGAAAGTCTAAGGGAACATGTATAAAGAGAACAATTAAATTCTACTGAAAATTTAACTATGTCGACATCAATAGTTACAGAAGTGTTAGGCATGCTAGTCCCAGGATCAAAACAAGCTCTTGAATTTGATTCAAGAAACCTAGAGAAGTTAAAGGAATTTCTAGAGGAATTTGAGGAGCTAGCTGAGAGGCATGGGTTAACAATAGAGAAGAAGACAAAGATGGTAGTGAAGTATGTGAACAAGGAGATAAAGAAGTTCTAGAAAAGATTAGAGGGATATGGAGACGACTATGGGAAGCTGAAAAGGAAAATAATGGGGGCTTACTTACAGACTTTTCTAGAGGACAAACTGACAGTGGCTGAGCTAGTCAAACTAGTCAAAAAATCAGCAAAAGGGAGTATTACAGATGAAGAGGACTTGGACACATATTACAGGAAATTCTGGATCATTGTTGCAGACCTAGTAGAAGTAGATATTATCAATAAGAAACAGCATGATAAATATTTTTGGAAAGGACTCTCTTAGGAACTTTGATATACTATCAGTAATTGTCTTGAAGTACAAGATGCTGACTTTGAGAGTGACCAGGTCCTAGAGACTAAGAAGGTAATAGAGGCAGGCTACTTTGTGTTAAGGAAGGCAACTACAAGAGAAGAATGGAGTAGGATATCATAAAAGGGGAAAAGAAGGAGGAGGGATGACTCAAGTGATAATAAGTCAGAGGAGGAAGTGATTGGGATGGAGACAAGGTCAGATTTGGATAGTGAGAAGAATAAGAGAAAAAAAAAGAAAAAGCCTGCAAAAAGGAAAATAAGAATAAGGAAAGTATGCTTTGAGGATAAGGGGAAAGAGAAGAAAAAGCGGCAGGAAAAAGTAGATAAACTCACTAGGAAACTGCTGCAGCTGAACATAAAGAACAATGCATATGCAATGGCTTATGCATAGCTATTTGTTCTGGCCCCAGAGATGACTGAGAACCTCTCCCCACCCTCTTGTTTTGGAGCCTCTACCATTGCAGCAACAAGCACTGCTGGGACACCCATATACCCTAGATACTCCCAGCCTTTAGCCCCCATGCCTCAAAATTTTTCCTATCATTTCTGCAAGAGAGCAGACTGTCAGTTGAGGACATGCCCAATAGCTAAAGAATATGTTCAATTATAACAAGTTTTAAGACAACAAAATGGGTACTACACATACCCAGATGGGTTGTTGATTGATGCTCACCATCCTAGAGAACTCAAAGAAGCAATAGATGCAAAGTTCAAGGAGAGAGATACACTACCTCATTTAACTAGGACAATAACAACCTCTATAAAGCTTAGCTCATTTGTTGAAGCTACACAGGTAGAGAAAGAAGAGTTGATATAGGAAGCTATGGCAGAATTGGAGAGTGAAAAGAAGGAGGTTAGAGAATTAGTGATAATGAGAGCACAAGGGAGAAAGGAAGTAAAAAAAGGAGCAGATAAGGGAGGGAAAGGCAGAGAATAACTGACTAATAGAGGTGGAGAGGAGAAGAAAGAGAGAGTACAGTAGCTTGCATACTGTTGAGAGCTACAAATTGCAGATGCGGAGATGTCACCTCAGATCTCACAAAGAATACTAGATATGAAGGTACCAAACATAAAAGTTCATGATCTGTTGGCAATTAGTGGAGAGCTTCAAAGAGGGAGATGATGGACCAAATATATATGCAAAACAGAATACCAGCAGTTGGAGCCATCTTAGCCACTATGCCTAGGACCCCACTAGAGTTTGTGACACCACTGTGAGAAGTAGAGATGGTAGTTATGGGGAGACAATGAGAGTTGGGATTGTTAGATAAGAGATTAGAGATGGTAATTGTTTAAGAGGACCTATGTGAGGAGCTGGGGTTAGAGATAAACAGAAAGAAAAGAATGACAATACAAACAGTGAATTGTCATATTCTGGAAATATAATAATTATATAATTATTTCTCCTAATAATTCTCCTAAAAATTAATAATAGTAGGATAGCGTAGTAGACTACTCTCCTTCTATTCTGGACTTCCTATAAGTACTGAGTAGTTATAGTGTAATTTCTCAGTCTGTAAATTAACGTCAATTAGTCCTAACTGCACCTCATCCTCTCTGACTCTTCAACTTACCTGTTTAGGATCTCTGTCTTGATGACTTCCACTACTCCGAAATACACGACCAAACTCACAACCAGAGACCGGGGCGCAACACATAAGTTGAAGCCAAGGTCGTTTTACAAGTCGTTCTCCACTCTGACGTCCTTGACAGTCCGCCGGAGCCTTCTTTCTGGTATTGCAATCACTGTAAAGTACTATCTATTCTCCGAGATAGCTTAGTATATCATTCCGGAGTATAACTCTATTATTACTCCGTTCCTTCACACTCCATCCGTCTGTTCTTGACATGAATGAAGAAAAGAAGGAGTTACAAGAGTGTGTAGAGTACTTGCAATTGGAGATGGAAGGGATAAAAACATATGCACATACATTTGTGGTACAGTCAGTACTATACTAGTTGTTATTGGGGAGACTGTGGCAAAAGGGTATGAAACTGGAAAAGATTGAGCAAGCAAATAGTAGTATAAAAGTGGAGATTTCAGACCCAGGGGATAAAAAAAGATATGTGATAGTCATAACAAAGGAAAGGGTAGTAGACAGGTTGAGGAATGGGATATTGGTAGTGAGAGAAAAGGGGGGAGAAGGACAAGTGATGAGAAAAGAGGAGGATTCTCTTACAGAAGCAGTCCTTGCATTGTCCTTTGCATACAACAGTGTGGTGCAGTGTCTAGTATATAAGCAAGTAGCTGTAAAGGTCTACCCAGTACCAGGAATGATGTTGCTAGGCATAAGAATTGTGAGACAGTTTCCAGAAGACCTCCTAGAGATCTTATTATCAATATCTTCATATCTACCCTTGTTTGTACTAGGGACTCATCTAACAAAGAAGAGAATAGAAAGTATAGGGCTATGATTTAACAATTTCTTGTGGTCAGAGGAGAGGTAGCTGGTGGCACAAGTGTTACTGTTAAATGAGAAAGGCTTAGCATAGGAAGAGATGGAGAAAGGGAGGTTTCAAGAGGATTATTTCTCACCAGTAAAGATCCCTATACAAGAACATGTGCCATAGGCATAGAAAATATTACCAATCCCCCAGGGATCTGTGAGAAGGTAATCAACCTTATTAGAAGAAAGGTGAAATCAGGGGTGTATGAAATATTATATAGCTCCTACCATTATCAATGGTTTACAGTGGCAAAGAAAGATGGAAACTTACATATTATTCATATCTCACCCCACTTAATGCCATTACTATTTGCAATTTGCAAGAGCCACTACTTATCTATCTATATGCAGAGCAATGTTTAGCAAGATTAATATATTTGGGACTAGATCTCTTTGTAGGGTATGACCACCACACATTAGTGGAGGAGTCTAGGGACTACACAACCTTTGATACCCCCCTAAGCATCATGTGCCTCACAGTGCTCCCTCAAGGTTGGACAGGATAAGTTGGTATCTTTTATAACAACATCATATTCATTCTCTAGCATAAGATGGACAGAGCACTAAACTTTCTAGATGACATCACATTATTAGAACTGAAAACACAATATGAAGGAAAGAATGGCACTTACAAAGTGCTTTCAGTAAACCCAGGGATTCACTATTTTGTTTGAAAGCATATGGTCAACTTAAACTGCATCCTTCACTGCCTTGTGTATGTGGGAGCAATAGTTTTGGCCAAGAAATTACAGCTATGTCAACCAAAAATCATTGTAGTAGGGAGAAAGTATATATATAAAGAGCAGGAGCTAGATATAACAACAGTAGAGAAGGTGCTGAAGTGGCTGGAGTGTAGAAATGTATTAGAAGTGAGAAGGTTCTTAGAGATGGCAGAATTGGATCAAGAGTTTTGTGGAGGTGACAAACTTCTTGATAAAGTTAACAAGGGTAACTAAAAGCAAGATTAAATAGGGAGAAAAACAAAGATTAGTGATAAAAGAGATGAAGAAAAGAGTATCTACCTGTAAAGTAATCTAACTGATTGACCACACCCTACCATTTGATGTGATTCTATTTGTGAACATGTCTGTTATTGCAGTAGGCTTTATATTGGCCCAACTAGATATAGAAGGACAACGATGACCTACAAGGTTTGGATCAATTTTGTGGAATAAACAAATTTCAAGATACTCATAGGCTAAATTGGAGTTATATGGATTATTTTGAGCCCTGAACACAATGAAGTTATGGATAATAGGAGCAAAAAAAACTAGTGGTCAAAGTTGATGCTTAGTACATAAAAGGGATGTTAAATAAACTGGACTTACACCCCAATATTGCTATGAATAGGTGGATCATGGCAATCCTAATGTTTGACTTCAAGTTGGTATATGTACCCAAAATGAAGCATAAGGGGCCAGACAAACTATTAAGGAGAAGGGCAACAGAAGACAAGGAAGGAGGTGAAGGTGTAAAAGAGACTGAAAGCTAGGTGGATGAGATAATTGGGTATGGGATATAGGTAGTGAGTTAGCTAGAGAGAGATAAAGAACAGATGGTAAACATAAGAGGGAGCATATGACATGATAAAGACATTGCATTAAAAAGAAAGAAGAAGGAGAGGTTAGATAAATAGAATGAGCTTATGCAGTCAAGGAAGAAAGAGGAAGGAATGAGTAGGAGGGAAAAGAAGATAAGGAAAATTAGAAACTTTTTTAGCATATTGAAAATACCTGAGGAACTTGCTAAGAAGACCAAGCTGTAATTCCTCTGATATGCTAGCAAGTTCTTTCTTAGAGGGGATAAACTGTGGCAAAGAGAGCTAAGAGGCAGACATCAATAGGTGGTAAAAGATAAAAGAACACAATACCAACTACTAAAAGAGTCACACAATCAGTTAGGTCACAAGGGATTCTATGCAATATGATGTATCCTAGGAGATTGCTTCTGGTGGCCAACTATTGATGCTAACATACAATGGATTGTTTTGACATATCACAAATGCTAGATTATGTCAACAAAACACATAGTTCTAGTGCCAACAGTCCAGATGCCAGCTCTATTATTTTGCAAGGCATATGTGGATACTATGCACATGCTGTTATCTTATGGGTATAAGTATCTTGTACAGGCTAGGGACTCACTGACTGGCTGGCCCAAATAGTGTGCTTTGACTTGCAAAACTGGTAGGACTCTGGGTCAATTCATCTTTGAGGAATTACTATATTGTTAGGGAGGCTTAGAAGAAATAGTCACAAATAATAGTATTGCCTTTGTGGCAGCTCTGGACTAGGTTGTAGAATACTATCACATTCAACACATCTGGATTTTGGCCTACAACTCCCAGGCTAATAGGGTCGTTATGACTACACACCAAACAATTAGAGACAGCTTAGTTAAGATGTGTACAAGGAATATCGGACAATGGTATGAGTATGCACCATATACATTCTGGGCAGATCATGTTATGACTTAAAAGGCTACTGGACTGACACTCTACTACATGATACATGGAGTCAAACTGTTGCTCCTATTTGATATTACTGAGGCCACTTTCCTTACGACATCTATCTTCATGTCTCTTCAAACAGCTAATCTTCTTGCAGTTCAGACACGTATGCTCCAGAAGCATGACAAAGACTTGGCTGAAATCCATAGACATGTCTTGGCTATGCATTACACTTCCATTTGGGACTTCAAAAGAAAAAATGCAAATAGAATTTGTAACTATGATTTCAAGTCAAGAGAGTTGGTCTTAGTTCTGAACAAACAAATTGAGCCCAAAATGGATTGCAAGTGCAAACCTCATTACCTTGGGCCTATGGTAGTGGTTCAAAAGTCAAGAGATAGTACTTACACTTTGGCAGAGGTCAATAGAATAGTATTATGTCTCAAATTTGTAGCCTTTTGCTTTATTCTATACTATCCTCACTCTCGAAAGTACCTTGAAATTATGGAGTTTGTAGATAAGAAAGACTTAGAAGATATTGATGGGGAGGAAGGAGAAGAGACTGTTGAGGACATGATGAGGATATTGTTTTTAGAAAGAAAGAGAGAGATGTGGAAGTAACCTTTGGACTACTTGCAGAATGCTAATATTTCTTTAGTTTGATTATATTTCTTTGTTTCTCTTATTTTCTCACTATTTTTACTTTTTTTCTATTATTTAATTATTTAATTATTTAATTATTAGAAAACACTCTGGCTATTATATAAGTTAGAGTATACAAGAATGTGACACGACAAAATATATATATATATCTTTTATTCTCAACTACTCTATTTGAAGACTACTTTTCCCTCTGAACTCATTAACCTTCCTATACTGTTGACATAATAGATTCTATTTCTAAAGTTTTGTACCATTCTTGGAATAGCTTGACTAAGTATTATACTTCTCTATTTGAAATGATTTGTAAAAGCAGTTTATGCAATAGATAAACTTTATTATATAGTAACTATACTATATCTTTGGATGAAAACCAATTATTGATAGGAATGAAATAAGCTTTTTTGATAAGTAAGTCCATAGAGATTATTTCCCAATGCCCATTAAGCAACTTGTTGGGTATAAGTGGTCCAAAAGGTTGTTGTGGGCAATTTTTCATTTACTGATATATATTATAACTTATAACATATTTCTTGACAAATGTAGTTATCCAAGGCCACCAGTAATTTCTAGAGACCAACTCATAGGTCTTTTACCAACCTAGGTATCTAGTAGATGGTAAATTGTAGTATATCTAAATAATTTGTTGTTACAGAGTATTGTCCATGTTATGAGAGATATAAATCTTCCCTTTGTACAAAAGTAGTCCATTTTCATAGTTCCAGTCTTGCAAGAATTTTCTAAATTCTCTGGAACTAGACCCAAGCAACAACATATAGTCTTTTGTGACTTCATCTGATAAGAGTACAGCTTTGATCTTCTTTAGGATTATCTCATTATTTATTGGTAACTTATGAGTAGCCTCTAATGTGTTAATAGCAAAGAACTCAGGTTTTAGCAATACCTAGTTTGTATTATTGAGGTTATTTCCATTTTATGGTTTGCTTCTCTAGACAAGAGATCCTTTGCTTACATTGTCTTTTCTAGTTTATGGTAGAGTACAAAGTCAAAAAAAGTCATAAATAATGCCTATCTTACTTGTCTTCTGGTCAGCTTTTGAGCTGTTCTAAAGAATATAAGGTTCTGATAATTTAACTAGATCTTAATTTTATGTAAATGTCTCTTTAAATAGTGCCTATATTTCTCTAGTCTCTGAATTACTGCAAGTAGCTCTTTGTTGTAGATTTTATAGTTCTTTTCATGAACATCTAATGACTTAGAAAAGAAAACCACTGGGTACTACAGGTTGGTTTGCATGTTCTTTTATAATAAGACTGTACCTGTTGCAAAGTCGCTAGCATTAGTAGATAACTTAAAGGGATCTTTGTCATCTGGTATTCTCAGGATCAGAGCTATGATAAAGGTCTTTTCAGTACCTCAAAAGTATTTTGTTGCTTAATGCCCCAATTCTAGGTACTATCCTTCTTGGTCAAGTCAAAGAGTTTTAACATCTTGGCAAAGTTCTCAATAAACCTATAATAGAAATTTGCGAAGCCTAAGAATACTTATACTTACTTGACTTTTGTTAGTACTTGTCACTCTAAAACTCCTGAAAGTTTTTCCTTATCTATTTGTACTTTATTTTCTGATATTATTATGCCCAAATATTTGATACTACTTTGCCTAGATAAATATTTTTCTGCTTTAGCATAGAGGTTATTAAATTGGAGTCATGCAAATCAAGTCTTCAAGTATATTATTTATCATACTTTGGAATGTTGCTAGTACATTAGAAAAACCAAAATACATAACAGTTGCCTCAAAAAGATCTTATTTTGTGATAAATGCTGTTTTCCATTTATTCTCTTATTTAGTGTGAACATTGTTGTATTCCCATCTCAAATCAATTTTGGTAAAGATTGAGGCTTTGTTGAGTAACTCAATCAAGTCAGCTATTCTAGGGATTGGATAGTAATTTTTGATGGTGATTGCATTAAGAACTATATAGTCTATGATAGTATTATGCTGCTAGCAAATTTGCTGTAGAAAGTAGCATTTGATATACTTTATACTAATAGATTTCTAATCAGAATTTGCTCTAGAACATATTATAGATTCTTAGAACATACCAAATGGTTATATGAAATAGTGAGCAAGTAGAAATAGACCTAGAGCTCATAGCAAGAACTCAAAAGGCAAGCAAGATGAGCTGGCATCAGGTTATAAAGAGAGTTGTTAGATGACAATATTTTAGATCCACTTTTGGTTGGAACTACCTAGAGAAGATAGTAGACTTGAGCTCTAGAGCCATTAGTATGCTAGGAATGAACTTAGACAGATAGGCCTCTGATTGCAAATAAGCATTGATAGTATTGGATCAGATATATTTAGATAAATGACATCTAGAATGCAACTTAGAGAAATTGAGCAGTAGTTGGAGCTTACTAAACAATTGACAGGTAACTAAGGAGTTCTGAATCACAAGCCAATAACAGAAGGAAGAACAACAAAGTATAAAGAAGATTCTAGAAGAAAACAATGGTAGGGATACATCATTATTGATAGGAAGGACCTAGGGGAATGTGTAAGCCTTGGGAATTTAGAGGAACTTAGGGAGAAAAGGAGTCAATAGAGTATCTGGAGAGCAAGGATAAAGAAGAGGAACCTCTTAGTACTTACCTCTATCATCACTGTCTCTGGAATCATGGAATGCAAATCTAATGAGTGTAAGAGTTCAGAATCAATAGGATGTCTTGAGAGGAACACAGAATATACCTAGAACTCAATCTAGGAAGGAATAGCAGATGCAACTTGGGCAGGCTTCAGAGAAGACAGCAGACTAGGAAAGCTTGGCTAGGTATATACTTGGATTGCATCACACCTGTAAGAGTGTTGGGGGTACAAACAAGGGAACAACTGAGTGTGGAGAGTCCATGAGTAATCAACTAACTGTATTTTCTAGTTGAGCCAGTACTATGGTGTATAAAGGTTAATACCTTAGGAAGACTATACAATAATGATCTAGAGAGATCTTACTTTTTTTGAAAAAACAAACATTTATTATCTAAATTAAAGCTACATATAATATCTAATTTCTCTTTTAACTTAAAACCTTTATTTTAGTTATCTTCCCTCAAACCTTTAGTATGCAATTAAGAGCTAGTATCATATTTTATTATTTGTCCTAGTATCTAATTCCCTTTTGCATCCTTTTAATGTACTCATCCTAACATTTGTTCTAGATCTCTTTGTCGCAGAAACCTAGTCGCACATTGGTTTGACTTGAAATAAGATATATTCCATTGCAAACTAATGATTATAAACTTATATACTAACAAAATGTTCTAGAAACTTTCACAGGATCACAGTATTGGCTTGATTTTCCAACACTCTTAGATATAGTAATAAACATTGAAATCTTGTCTAATAATAAAATGCAATTGATATAGTTGATCCTATATGTTCTTTGAAGTAGTAGTTCCAGACACATGTCCCTTGCTTTACACACAAGTATGATAATGCTCCTAACCTTTTTCCTAGCAGATATAATTTGGGGAATAGAAAGATATATCCCTATCTCCATTTGATCCTCCAGTAGTAGAAGGTTTCAAGGGGATAGTAGGTCCAGATAAAGTAGTTAGTCTAGGAGGAGAGACAGATGGTTTAGGAGGTTTAGGTTCATTTTCAGTTACATACTACCAGAGATAGTGAGCCTGGAGAGTAGCCTTCATCTGCTTAGACCAGGTAAAATAGTTTTGTTTAGTCAATTTTGGAAAAGACCAAACATTGGTAACTGGGTTACATTTAGGGCCCATGATCTGTTGTAGATATCTTGTAGTATATGTAATGTATGGTAAACAAATACAAGGTCCAAAGAAAAATGAATTACACTAGACAATTTTATGATATACACTAATTAAGTAATCAAATGTATTTGTCTCCTATATTGATACACTGATACATTATCTTGCAACAGTAGTACCAATAAAGGAATTGAGTTCTGGTATAATAACTTAGCCTGAGATAACTTAAATACCCTTCTTATCTGAGTTAACAAAGAGAACTCAATAGAGTTCTCATTAGATTTACTGTACTACTTATACACAATACTAACACTAACACTAGCTAGTATCCTATGCATTCTAATAATAAACTAAAAGAAAATAAAATAAAAATAAATATTGACTTAGCTATTTTGCCAAGTCATAATATTTCTAGTACTATTAAAACCATAGAAATCATTGAAAAACTGACAGAGATAGGTCCAAATAAAGTTTGTAACAGTTAACTACTGAGATATATTGTGTAGAATGCACCTTTGAGCAATTTGGAACAAGAATCTTATTGGTGAGAAAGCTAAAAATATGTGCCAATAAACTCATTGTATTGATTTTTTTGAATTTTAGCTACACTAATTTTGTATTTTATGATGGTGGTTGTCAAAGATGGAATAGACAGATGATAGAGGAACCAAAAGAAGACTCTAGCAAACAAATAAAGATGTTGGAGTGGAGTATGACTTTGATGAACAACCTTGGCTTCAACTTATGTATTGCACCCTAGTCTCTGGTTGTGAGGTTGGTCGCTTATTTCAGAATAAAAGGAAGTTGTCAGAACAAAGGTCCTAGGGATATAGAATAGAGACTAGAGTAGACAAGAATAGGATTAGGACCAAATGACGTTAATTTACAAACTGAGAGAATACACTATAACTACTCAGTACTTATAGGAAGTTTGGAATAGAAGGAAAGTAGTCTACTACAATATCCTACTAATTATAATTTCAGGAGAATTATTAGGAGAAATAAATTACATAATTGTCATATTTCTGGAATATGACAGTTATGTTTTATAAAATCTGATTTCTGATTAATAAAGACAACTGATAATCAAAATTAGTTGAAGTCTTAGTAGGCTTTGAAGATAGTATAATACTTAACCAATCAACTGATTGTTTTTTCTAGACTGGGATGTTTGTGTTAATAGTAGACATATATATCAAATCAGTTTCTAGAGTACTACTTGTTGAAATATTGAGTCAATGTCATAATCTTGTTGAAGGTTCTAAAATGTTCCACTTTTTTAGTATATAGACTCAGTAGCTTATTGTACGTATCTACTGGTTTGCAAAGGAATAAATTGCAAATGCTCTTACATTCCAAAGACAAACCAGTCTGCAAATATTTTCTACAATACTACTCCTTCTCTATGGTTGTTGGCTGAATCTAACACACCTTGATAAAATACAAGCCAGTATTGAAAGTGCCTTTATACAAGTATTCTAGCATATTTTGCTAACTTATTATCACACAAAAAAGAATTATCAAGATGATAACAATAGCAACTGAAGTTCTCTTGATCTTTATCAGGTTTACCATGACATAAAAAACACAGAGGGTTTTTGGTGATAAAGTGCATGTAATATACACATGTTTGCCTTCCATCTGTAATAAGATATGATACAATGTCTTGAGGAAGGCATGAGGAGAAGTTTGTATGTAGTATATATAGTAGTCATAGAAGTCATAAGGACCCTAACCTTGTTTTGGTTAATATATCTTTTTCTTAACTCAACTACTGGGTTTAGAAAAGATTATAACATAAGAACAAGATTTCCAAAAAACACACTTAGCACTACAATACTATCCAACATGATTCTACTTACCACTATTACTGCTTTTCTAACAACTATCATAGTCTTTTTCTTCAACTTTCTATCAAATGCCTAAAAAGACCTGAGAAGTGAAACCAAAAACATCTATGTAACTAGCATACAAAACTTCATTAAAAAGTCAGAAAAGACTTCTTTGATAAACCCATTTAACAAAGAATAAAAGAACCCAATGATTTTAAAGAAGACTTGGACAAAGTAAGAGCCTAGTATAGGACAATGATACTATTCTTCCAAAGCAATGATATCCTGAAAGAATGAAAAAGAATTGAGATAGTATTAGGAAAGATTAAGGGAGGAAAAGAGAATTGAGCTCAACAATGGGCAGATGTATAGATTAGAAAGTTCCTACCTTTTCAAAAGGAGTAGAAGAGGATCAATCTAAACAACAACAAGGATCCCAACATATTGACTATGACAAACAAGTCCCTATTCAAGACTTGGAAGCAAATGACCAATGAGATGGTACAGTTTTTTATATCAACAGAAATGCAAATACATGTAATCAAGAAGCTAATCAAGTTAAAACAGAGAAGTAAACTACTTGAAGATTATTGAACAGAATTCACTACCTGGAGAGAACTCTCTAGATATAACAAAGTAGCATTGGTAAGCTTATTTAAGAAAGAAATTTATCTAATGTTGGTATGGAAATTAATTAAAATTGGCTAGCTAAAGAACTTAGACTCATTAGACAATTGGTATAAGAAGGCATTAAGTTTCAAAAGATCAAGAATAGAGGTAATTAAGAAGTCCAGAGGTGATAGGAGAGTCAAAGTGAATTTAGGTAAGGATAGGACAATTTTAGTATTGGATGTTCTGAGACAAGACCCAAACACGATAGAGGTAGATAAATGCAAAGAACAGAGGAAGTGCTATAATTATAGAAAAACAAGTTATCTTGCTGCAAGATATACCAGACCAAAGAAGGAGAGAATAGAGATAAGAATAATAGAGGAGATGAAAGAGGATTTTTCCTAGGACAGGGAGTGAGTACTAACTCATCTGTCTTTGTAGACTCAAAAATTTGATTACCTGATGAATCAACAAGAGAATTTTTGGACTATTTTAGTACAAGGAAATATAAGACTAACTGAGGTTTCTTAGCAGAGTAGGTAGCCCAAAAAATTTGGTGGAGCAATAAAGAGAAAGTACTAGGAATAGTAAAAGTCTGGGCTTACAGTTCAAGAGCAGAGGAATGTACAAAGGGAAAACTAAAAGAATTAAATAGAATGATAAATGACAAAGTACTAGCAGTCCTGAAGATATTAAAAGAACTATCTATACTCAGAAAAATAGAAGACAAATAGCTAAACATTTGGGTCAAACTATCAATAACAAACACCTAACAAATATTTTGCAAACAAGCACTAGATAGCTCAGAAAGCTCAAGCTTGTGCATAAGTCAAAAGTTTGTAGAGGAAAATAATCTTAATACCCATAAACTGCCATTTCCAATCACTTGCTACAATGCCAATGGTTCTACAAATAAAGATAGAAGTATTATGGAGGTTATCAAAATGAACATGACTATCAATGACCACCAAGAATTAATTCAGCTATTGGTAACAAACCTTGGCAACTATGACCTTGTTATAATTGTGCTATGAACTAGTAGTTACATACTGTATGGTTTACCACTACACCAAAAGGGCAATGTTAGTAAGGCTACTTGCTAACAAAGGTCCAACTATTTATGTAGTTTATTGAACAGGTATTTTGTTATATCTCCATGATACTATTTAGTAGTTACTTTTCTGTGACAGACCTGTTCCTAGGATATGACTAGTTACAAAAGCACAACCCATCTATTGACTGGAGGAACTCTTTGATCAGCTTACAGAATTGCTAGCAATGGTGCAGAAAAATATATATGCCAAAGGAGCCAAAAGAAGATGAAGAAGGAAAAAAGATGGGAGAGAAAACAATAGGAAAAGATGAGAAGGTACTATTCATTAACTTGGAGAAAGAAGCATAGAGAAGAGAAGAGTTGAACATTAGGAATAGAAATGAAGTTATAAGAGAACCAGAGAAAGATATACCAAAGGAGTACAAAGACTTCAAAGATTGAGTTTTCAACAAAGCAGTATTCAAAAGATTACCAGATTAGTCTAAATGGGATCATATCATTGAACTAATACCCAATGCAATGCTAAGAGACTACAAGGTATATCCACTAAACATCAAAGAACAAGGAGAACTCAACAAGTTCCTTGATAAATACCTGAAGTCAGGAAGAATTAGGCTATCTAAATTATTCTATATAGCTCTATTCTTCTTTGTAAAAAAAAGAATGGATTACTCTGACCAGTACAAGACTCAATGAAGCAACAATAAAAAATAAATAAACCTTACCACTGATTCAAGAGTTAATTGATAAAGTATAAGAGGTCCGATACTTTACCAAACTTGACATTTAATGGGAATATAACAATATGAGGATAAAGGAAGAAGACAAATAGAAAGCTGTCTTTCAAACAAACCAAGGCTTATTCAAACCCCTAGTAATATACTTTGGCATATGTAACTTGCCTATAACCTTTTAGCTCATGATAGATATTCTATTCTGTAAGTTGATCATGAAGAGGAAGATTGTGATCTACATAGATGACATCTTGATCTTTACCCAAACTATAGAGGAGCACAGAGATATAGTAAAACAGGTATTGCAAATATTAGCTAACAACAAGCTATCACTTTACCCCAAAAAGTACAAGTTCTACAAAACTAAGATCAAATACCTTAGAGTCATTATATCATAAGACAGTGTACAGGCTGATCTTGCAAAAATAAAAGACATAGCCCAATAGCTAAAATCTCAAGATAAAAGAGAAGTATGACAATTCTTAGGATTTTGTAACTTCTATTATAGATTCCTCTCTAGATTAACACAGATCACCAAACTACTGATAGAACTGATAGGGAAGAAAGAGTGGAAATGGTAAGAGGAGGAGAGGAGTACCTTCAATAAGCTAAAAAACAAGATGACAAATCTCCCTATGCTAGCAATCCCAAACCCTAAACAAAAGTTACAACTAGAAACTGATGTTTCAGGATATGCTGAAAGGGGCAAAAGAGATATTTACTGTGACAAGAAAGTAGAAGAGGTGGTGACAATTTTCAATTGCATACTAAAGGGTTTGTGAAAAGAAGGAGGAAGTAGGGATATCAGAAAGAAATTAAAATATAAAGCACAGCTTATTTGTAATGTAAAAATAGACAAAATGATGGTGGGTTCAATCTAGATCCTTCTTGCATGATGTCTACCTTTATATACTGTAACAAGCTCACTAGTGTAGAATAGTTAGTAAACTACTTATAGGCCTTACCATACTCAATCAAGCCCTCATCTGCACCCCCACACCAAACCTTATGGGTATGATACAATCTAAGTCAATAATTAGCCAGGATTTTTAGGCCTGCTACTCCATAGAAGGTTGTCTAAGCAACTGCTATGTCTTGTCTCTTGAAAGAATAGGGTATATGGTAGAAAACTTTTACCAACTCAACCTCTCACCAAGATCACCCCTTATATACTCAAGAGAATTGCATTTACAACCTCAAGAGCTTCTGAGATGAAGGCAAGGACCAAGGAAACTCTTCCTATCAATCTCTACTCTGAGAAATATATTAGAATAGTACAAATCCCAAAACTCAATTAAAATGAATAGAAAAGAAAACTCTTTATCCTACCACTCTGTTACAAACTTCATTCAGTCATATCTCCACCAATTCTTCGACGATTCCCACGGTCTTAAAGCCAGCTTAAAGCCCTTAAAAATACCTTTCGATAGATATCAGTCACGTCTCGAGGCGATCAATAATGGCCGAGATATTAAGCAGATCAACTGGTAACCACTATGTTACCGTTTATTAAATCGCTAATATCTTGAAAACCGCCAAGATCGATGCTTTGGTTCTAGGCTCAGCAGAAGCCTTCTTCATAATGCTCAGAATGAGCCTAGAATGACCTCAAGGCAATTAATATTAGTGGAGATATGAAGACCTCAATGTTGACGAAGTTTATTCTCTTTCCTTTCGTCATTACTCCTCCTCTATTTCTAGCATTCCAAATAACGTTCTCTGAACATCCTCTTCATTCTTGTTATTTATTCTTCTCTTGTCTCATTATGTTCCAGGATGAGAGACATATACAGAAATACCTAAAACATGTCTATTCTTAGGTAAATAATTGTACACCTGTATCGTATATAAGGTGTTCATCATGTAAGCCCTAAGACCAGTCGTTTCTATCTGGTCTTAGGTGTGCATACCTTCTGTATTTCCTCCTGAACATTTAATTCATAGTCGTTTCTATCTGGTCTTAGTCCAGTACTTTTAGAGTCATTGAAGACATACCTGCATATTCTTTTGACAAATGTTTGCACATGGACTTCATTAATTACCCATAGACAGTCATTTGTCCTTTTCTTAGAACAAAGGACAGCCTCCATATGGTTAGGTTATCATTATTTTAGTACAAAGACACTACCATATATAGAACAATAGGTAGTAATCAGGTGATGATCTGTACTAGTGCACAGACCATCACTTTTCTGTATATAAGGACTCATAGTCTGAGGATTAGACCTCAGACTTAAC
>Ga0153988_1000060_pt1 | contig 22516 bp, 23 predicted proteins | sample TSNC072MetaG_FD_104742 | JGI IMG/M metagenome (GOLD analysis project Ga0153988, IMG submission 104742) | Attine ant fungus gardens microbial communities from North Carolina, USA - TSNC072 MetaG | ecosystem: Host-associated > Fungi > Mycelium > Unclassified | place: USA: North Carolina, Jones...
CGCGACGCTCGCGCGGCAGTTGCCGCCCGGCGAGTTGCGCGTGCTGCCCGCGCCGTCGTCGTTGTCGCTCGCGGCCGCGCGGCTCGGCTGGCCGTTGCAGGACGTCGCGACGGTGTCGCTGGTGGGCCGGCCGCTCGCGGCGCTGAACGCGCATCTGCATGACCGTGCGCGCCTCTTCGTGCTGAGCGCCGATGGCGATACGCCCGCGGCACTCGCGGCCGCGCTCGTCGCGCGCGGCTTCGGCGCGACGCGCATGAGCGTGCTCGAACATCTCGGCGGCGAGCGGGAGCGGCGCGTCGAGGGCTGTGCCGATCAATGGCCGGCCGGCGAGATGGCCGCGCTCAATCTGATCGCGCTCGACTGCCGCGCGTCCGCGCATGCGCCGCGTCTGCCGCTGAGCGGCGGCCTGCCCGACGAAGCCTTCATCCACGACGGCCAGTTGACCAAGCGCGATATCCGCGCGATCACGCTCGCGCGCCTCGCGCCGGCGCCCGGCGAATTGCTGTGGGACGTCGGCGCGGGCAGCGGCTCGATCGGTATCGAGTGGATGCGCGCGCATCCGGCCTGCCGCGCGATTGCGATCGAAGCGCACGCGACGCGTCAAGGCTTTATCGAACGGAATCGCGATGCGCTCGGCGTGCCCGCGCTGCAACTCGTGGCCGGCCGCGCGCCCGCCGCGTTGCAGGGGCTGCCCGCGCCGCATGCGGTGTTTATCGGCGGCGGCGTGAGCGAGCCCGGCGTGCTCGACACCTGCTGGACGAGTCTGCGCGACGGCGGCCGGCTCGTCGCCAATGCGGTCACGTTGCAGGGCGAGGCGGCGCTCGTCGCGTGGCGCGAGCAGCATGGCGGCACGCTCACGCGTATCGCGCTCGCGCAGGCGCAACCGCTCGGCGGTTTCGACACATGGCGTCAGGCATTGCCGATCACGCTGCTCGAAGCGACGAAGCCGGCCGATGCGTCGCCGGATAACCGGTCGTCCGATTCGTGATGCGTGACGAGACTTCCGAACAGCCGGCGCCGCTGCGCAGCGGCTACACGACCGGCAGCTGTGCGACGGCGGCCTCGCTCGCGGCGGCGCGGCTGTTGCTCGCGGGCGTGGTCAGCGAGGTCGCCGAGATCGTGCTGCCGAAGGGCCAGCATGTGCCGATGCGGCTCGTGTTCTGCCGGTTCGTGGCGCGGGGCGATGAGGGTGGGGCGCAAGGCAGCGGGCTAACGGGCGCGCAAACACCCCCCCAAGGCAGCCGGATCGCCGAAGCCGGCACGATCAAGGACGCCGGCGACGATCCCGACGTGACCCACGGCGCGGTCGTTTTCGCGCGCGTGCGCCTCGTGCCCGAGCCCGGTGTGATCTTTCGCGCGGGGCCCGGCGTCGGCACCGTCACGCGCGCGGGACTCACGCTGCCGGTCGGCGAACCGGCGATCAACCCGGTGCCGCGCCAGATGATGACGCGGCATCTGACCGAACTCGCCGAGCAGCACGCGTATCGCGGCGGCTTCGAGGTGACGGTCGGCGTCGAGGGCGGCGAAGAACTGGCGCTGAAAACGATGAACCCGCGCCTCGGCATACTCGGCGGGTTGTCGATCCTCGGCACGACCGGCATCGTGCGGCCGTTTTCGTGCTCGGCGTATATCGCGTCGATCCATCAGGGCATCGACGTCGCGCGCGCGAACGGCTACACGCATCTGGCTGCCTGCACCGGCAATGCGAGCGAGGACGCGATGCGCGCGCACTACGGCTTGCCCGACATCGCGCTGATCGAAATGGGCGACTTCGCGGGCGCGGTGTTGAAGCATATGAAGCGCGCGCCGGTCGAGCGGCTCAGCATCTGCGGCGGCTTCGGCAAGCTCAGCAAGCTCGCGGCGCGCCATCTCGATCTGCATAGCCGCAATTCGAGCATCGACCTCGAACAACTCGCGGCATGGGCCGCCGCGCATGGCGCCGATGCCGCCTTGCAAGCCGCGATGCGCGCGGCCAACACGAGCCAGCAGGCGCTCGCGCTAGCGCATGCGCAACAGGTGCCGCTCGGCGATATCGTCTGCGCGCGCGCGTTGGCCGTCGCGCGCGAGATCGTGCCGCCGCAGGTCAGCGTCGAGATGTTTGCGATCGACCGCCAGGGCAAGCTGGTCGGAGCCGCGCGATGACGCGGGCTCTGCTGCTCGGCGGCACCGGCGACGCGCTGAAGATCGCGCGCCAGCTCGGCCCCTCACACGTGTACAGTCTCGCGGGTCTCGGCAAGGTGCCCGACGATTTGCGGTGCGCGGTGCGCGTCGGCGGTTTCGGCGGCAGCGAAGGCCTGGCGCGTTACCTCGAAAGCGAGCGGATCGGGCTCGTGATCGACGCGACCCATCCGTACGCGGCGCAAATCAGCGCCAACGCGGCTCAGGCGAGCCGCGCGGCGCGCGTGCCGTGCTGGGCGCTGCGCCGTCCCGCGTGGCAGCCGCAAGCCGGCGACGACTGGCGTATGGTCAGCGACTGGCAAGAACTGACGGCGGCGCTCGCTCCATTCAGGCGGCTGCTTTTCACGCTTGGGCGCGAACCGCTCGCGCATCTCGACGATATCCCGCCGCATCAGTTCTGGACCGTGCGCGTGCTCGATGCGCATCCGGACACGGCACGCTCGCGCACGCTCGCGGCGCGCGGGCCGTTCACGCTCGACGGCGAGCGCGCGCTGTTCGCGTTGCAAGCGTTCGACGTGGTCGTCAGCAAGAACAGCGGCGGTGGCGCGACCGAGGCGAAGCTCGAGGTCGCGCGCGAACGCGGCCTGCCGGTCGTGATGCTGCGGCGTCCGCCACTGCCGCCGGTCGAGCGCGAGTTTGCCGCCGTTGCCGATCTGCTCGACGCATTGCGCGCGGTCGGCGCAATCGACGCAGTCGGCGCAACAGGTCATTGAATAACGTTTGGAGTCTTGAATGACGGTGTTTTTTATCGGCGCGGGTCCGGGCGACCCGGAGCTGATCACGGTGAAAGGGCAGCGCCTCGTGCATGCCTGCCCGGTGATTCTTTACGCGGGCTCGCTCGTGCCGGCCGCGGTGCTCGAAGGACATCGCGCCGAACAGGTGGTCAATACCGCGGACCTCGATCTCGACCAGATCGTCGCGCTGCTCGCGGCCGCGCATGCGAAGGGGCAGGACGTCGCGCGCGTGCATTCGGGGGATCCGTCGCTGTATGGTGCGATCGGCGAGCAGATTCGCCGTCTGCGCGAACTCGGCATTCCGTACGAGATTGTGCCAGGCGTGACCGCGACGGCTGCCTGCGCGGCCGCGCTCGGCTGCGAACTGACGCTGCCCGGCGTTGCGCAGACGCTGATCCTCACGCGCTATGCGAGCAAGACGGCGATGCCCGAGGGCGAACAGCTCGCCGATCTCGCGCGGCATCGCGCGACGCTGGCGATTCACCTCGGCGTGCAGCATCTCGCGCGCATTGTCGACGAGTTGCGGCCGCATTACGGCGGTGCCTGTCCGATCGCGGTGATCTATCGCGCGAGCTGGCCCGACGAGGAGAAGATCACCGGCACGCTCGACGATATCGTCGACAAGGTGGCTGGGACGTCGATCGAACGGACCGCGCTGATTCTGGTCGGCGAGGTGCTGGCCGCCGAGGGCTTCGCGGAGTCGACGCTGTACGCGAAGGGCGCGTGAGCGTTGCGGGCGGCCGGGGGACATGTCGCGTGTGCGTGCCGGGTATGTGCCTGGTCGAATAACGCACGTTGAAAGTCGCTGCGCTGTCCCACTCCGCGAAAACGGAAAACGTGGCAGGGGGCGTCCTCGAAGCGTGGCCCGACGCTCCGGGACTGGATTCGACACGATCCATATGATCGCCTTCTCCCGATGTTTTTCTTTATATGCCGTTGAGGCGTTGCGCCATTCTGATTGGGGGCGCGTTTTTATTTCAAGTGAGAGAAAGCGCTCAGTCTTCCATTGGCGACAACACGTCGACCGGCACCGGTTTTTCGCCGCCGAGCCGGATCGCCGGCACGAGCGAGAACAGCGAGACGACGAACAGCCCGATCACGAAGATCGACACGAACGTCAGATGCAGCGACTGATGCAGCACGAGGCGGATCAGATCGCTGTCGCCGAGATCGGCCGCGCGGTTCTGCAGCAGCGCCTTCAACTGGTCCGACGTGACTGTGGCCACGCCCTTCGAATGACTGAGCCCGAAGTTCAGCACCGCGCCGAACAGCGTTGCGCCGAGCGTGCTGCCGAGATTGCGCGAGAACAGATTCGACGCGGTCGCGCTGCCGCGCTCTTCGGGCTTGACGATCTCCTGGATCAGCATGAGCGAGCTGACGCTCGACGTGCCCATGCCGAAGCCCATGACCAGCGACGCGACTCCGGCCACGATTGGCGACGCGCCCGGCGACAGGAACAGCAGCAGCACCGCGCCGAGCGGCACGAACGCGCTGCCGCCGATCAGGATGCGCCGCAGCCCGAACCGATGGAACGACTTCGCCGCGAACGTCGCGCCGCTCGGCCAGCCGACCATCATCATCGTGAGGGCGAGGCCGGCCACGACCGGCGAGCGGTGCAGCACGCCCTGCACGTACATCGGCAGGAAGGTGGTCGCGCCCATCAGGATCATGCCGGCCAGCACCGTCGCGCTGTTGCAGGCGGCGATTGGCCGGCGGCTCCAGAGCGCGAACGAGATCATCGGCTCGGCCACGCGGCGCTCCTGCAGCACGAAGAAGAACACGCACACCACGAACACGCCGCCCGCGTAGGCGGCCTGTGTGCGGGCGTTGTCGCCGGCGTAGGTCAGCGCCATCATCAAGGCGGCGATCGCGGCCATGAAGAGCGCGGCACCGCCGAAGTCTATCGAGGGCCGCGCATGCCGTTCCGATTCGCGCAGGAACGCGATGAAACCGGCCGCCGCCGCGACGCCGATCGGCAGGTTGATCCAGAAGATCCACGCCCACGACAGGTTATGAATGAGGAAGCCGCCGACCATCGGGCCGAGCACGGCCGAGATCGCCCACACGCTGGCGAGATAGCCCTGCACCTTGCCGCGTTCGCGTGCCGGATAGAGGTCGGCGACGACGGTCAGCGCGACCGGCTGGATCGCGCCCGCGCCGACGCCCTGGAGCAGGCGGAACGCGATCATCGAGGGCATCGACCAGGCGAAGCCAGAGAGCGTCGAGCCGACGAGGAAGATCGCGATGCCGGCGAGCAGCACGGGCTTGCGTCCGCAGAGGTCGGCGAGCTTGCCGAAGACCACGGTCATCGCGGTCTGCGTGAGCAGGAACGACGAGAACACCCAGCTATACAGATGCAGGTCGCCGAGTTGCGAGACGATCTGCGGCATGGCGGTGGAGACGATGGTCGCCTCGATGGCGACCATCGCCATCGAGGCCATCACGGCGACGATGACGAGGTGGCGTGCGGATTGAGGGCTGCGGGACATGAAAGCGTAGTATCGATGTGTTGAGCGCGTCGGGCGGCTTGCGGAGGGCGGGCCGCGACGTATCGGTGCGGCCGCGCGCGGCGGCCGCTGTGGAGTATGCACCTTACGGCGAATGCGTGCCGGATTCCACAGGCAGGCGGGCCCGGCCGCGGGTCCGCCGGATTCGGGCGAGCGGGCCGGGCCCGCCTGCCGCCTCGGCACGGGCGTTGCGCATTCGGGATTTCCTTTCGACACATGGAGGCATTATGAGGATCGAATTCACCGGACGCCGGGAAGTGATAGCGGCCGCGCGCGTCGCCTTCGAGGCCAATGTGGACGGGACGGGCATATGGTGCAGCGTATCGCTGGACGCGCTGAACAGCCACTTCGGCAACGGCGGCTCATCGGCGCATGATCTGGTAGAGACTTTCGAGGCGAACCGCGCGCGCATTGAAAACGCTACACGGCGCGTGCTCGAGAGAAACGGCGGGCAGTCGGTGGAACTCGAAGGCAGCGATTTCAGTTGAGTCGTGCAGGTCTTCCTTATTTCGAACCCCTCGATCGAACATCTGCGAGACGGAGCATCCAAGTTGACTCGATGGGAAATATGACCTAAATTCTGGTCATATTTATCGGGAGGATCATCATGGAATCCGTTCTCGCGGACCAATGCGTCAGCATCTCCGAATTCAAGACTAACCCTAGCGCCGTGATCGAGGAGGCCGGCGGCCTTCCTGTCGCGCTGCTGAACCACAATAAGCCCGTCGCGTACATCGTGCCGGCCGCCCGCTGGGAAAAGCTGCTCGACATGCTCGACGACGTCCGGCTCGCGCAGATCGTGAAAGAGCGTGAGAACGAGCCCTCCGTCGAGGTAGACATCACCCGTGACCTGTAAGCTGCTGTTCAAGGAAAGCGCGGCCAGGGAGTGGAAGAAGCTCGATGGGGATCTGCGGACACAGTTCGCCCGAAAGTTGACGGAGCGTCTCGAGAACCCGCGCGTCCCGCGTGATGCGCTACACGGGATGAAGGATTGCTACAAGATCAAACTCCGCTCAAAGGGCTATCGTCTCGTCTATCGCGTGGAAGACGAAGTCATCACCGCTCGGGTCATCGCGGTCGGCAAGCGCGAGAGTGACGAAATCTACAACGAGGCAGATAAGCGCCGCTGAGGCTGGATGTGTCGCGAGGGCCGCGTCCATGACGCGACTTCGATCAGACAGGCCCTGAAACGAACATCGGGTCGGCTATTCCTCGCACGATTAGCACGGCGGTTCGCGCGAGCGACGGGACGCTCCTGTATAGTCGCGGCAGTCAGCAAACAGTCTCTTCGAAACTCTGGAGAATATCTTGCAGGAAATCATCGAAGGTTTGATCCGCTTTCAACGCGAGATCTTTCCGCAACAAAGCGCACTGTACAAGCGTTTGTCGACGGCACAGAATCCCAGCACGCTTTTCGTGACCTGTTCGGATAGCCGCGTGGTGCCTGAACTGCTCACGCAAACCGAGCCGGGGTCGCTCTTCGTGATCCGCAACGCGGGCAACATCGTGCCGTCGTATGGCCCGGAGCCGGGCGGCGTATCGGCCACCGTCGAATATGCGGTGGCCGTGCTCGGTGTGACCGACATCGTGATCTGCGGCCATTCGAATTGCGGCGCGATGACGGCGATCTCGACCTGCACGAACCTCGAACACATGCCGGCGGTCGCGAGCTGGCTGCGTCACGCGGATGCGGCCAAGGCCATCAACGCATCGCGTCATTACTGCTCGGATGCCGAGCGTCTCGAAGCGCTCGTCAAGGACAACGTGATCGCGCAGCTTGGCAATATCCGCACGCATCCGCCGGTGGCCGTCGGGCTCGTCAACAAGACGCTGCGGCTGCATGGCTGGATCTTCAATATCGAAAGCGGCGAGATGCTCGCGCTCGATGGCAAGACCGGTGAATTTTTACCGCTTGCGGAGAATCCGGAAATCTATGCCGTTTAATGCGGTTTGGGGAATCGGGCCTATCTAGCGCGTATTCAAGCGGGCATTAATCGAAAGGCCGAAGGCCCGAAAAAAGCCATCAAGCAGCACACGTCAAAGGCGCGGCGCACTGAGGTTCAGTGCGCCGCGTTTGCTTTTCATCGTTGTGCATCGCGTGTCCGGGCAACGCGCATTCGAATTGCAGCCGACTTATCCGCTGCGCGCTCGCCCGATTCGGACACACGCTCTGCCTGATCCGCCGATTCATCGCACGCGCTGCGCAGAACGAGAACTGACTGCCTATGCTGCGTTCTCATTCGTATGTGAATTGAGCGGCCCCATGGCGGTCGCGATGGCGGTGATGGCGGCATCCATCGGATCGATCGCTGCCCACTTCCGGTTGAATCCCGGGGCACCTGTATGCATCGATGCATGCTTGCGTGCAATTGCGCGCATTTGCCTATCGCACTCGCCCCGGCACGTCGATCTGCTGGAAGGGGAATCCGTCTTGTATAGCGAACCGAGATTGGCAGTGCTGACGGGGCTCGTCGTCGGCGTGGTGGCGATCGGCTTGTATGTGTTGCAGTTCGAAAACAACTGGCTGCCGACCGACGAACTGGTTCTCAGGAACGGTGGCGAGCGCGGAGACCTCGCAGGCGCAACGGTGGCGATGGGGCGTGTCGAGAGTAACGGCGACGATGCGTTGACGAACGCCTGGTCGGCGCGCAATAGCTCGCTGCGCAGCGACGTGGCCGAAGCAAGGGCGACGGCACGGGCGAGGGCGGAGACGCCACCCGATGTGACGTTTGCATTGACGGAGCCGCGCAACGATTCGCCGCCCAGCGTGCCGCAAGCACAGCCGCAGCCGCAATTGCAGGCTAACAATGAGCGGCGGCCCGAGATCGGATCCGCCCGAACCTCATCGCACGAGGCCGCAAAAAACCGCCATAGGCACGAGCCGCGCGAGCGCCGGCTTGCACGTCGCGAACCGGCCAGAAACACGCCAGGCGTTGCAAAGCCGACGCGACTCGCGGCAAATGCGGCGACGACTTCACGAAGTCATCATGCGCCGACTGCCGGCACGCGAAGAAAACCGTCCATACCTGCGCATGAGCGGTCCGCAACGAAGGCAGTGAAAAAATCACCGAAGACTTTAGCGCGGTCGCATCGGCGGCCTGGTGCCAAGTAGCGAGGCTGCATATCGTCGATATCCGGCACCACACAAACCTCGCTAGCCGCGAGCAACGGCTCGGTGCTCTCTACTCAGCGCAGCGATGCCGCGAGCCGCGCGAACGTGGTTTCGTCGGTGCGATCGAATGCGAGCGGCGTGACCGACACGCGGCCCGCCGTGACCACCGCCGTTTCGCTGTCGGGATCGTTCGCGCGCGTGCCGCGCTGAAAGCGCAGCCAGTGATACGCCATGCCGCGCGGATCGACCTGCGGCAGCACGTCGATGTCTTCGACGAGACCGACGCCTTGCCGCGTCGGCGTGAGCGGGCCGGCGTCGGCCGCATCGACGTCGGGGAAGTTGACGTTCAGGCAGGTTGGCGCAGCTTGCTCGATCGCGAGCAACTGGCGGATCACGCCGGGGGCGAGCGTGCGCGCGGTGTCCCAGCGCACGCGTTCGTGATCGCGGAAGGCCTGGCTCAGCGCAAACGACGGTAGCCCGAGCAGCAGGCCGGTCATCGCCGCGCCGACCGTGCCCGAGAACATCGTTTCGACACCGAGATTGGCGCCGCGATTGACGCCCGACAGCACGAGTGTCGGCGGCGCCTCGCGCAGCAGATGACGCACGCCCATCACGACGCAATCGCCGGGCGTGCCGGTCACGCCGAAGCGGCGCTCGCCCTGGCGGCTCACGCGCAGCGGCGAATGCAGGCTGATCGAATGCGACGTGCCGCTCTGATCGCGCTCGGGCGCGACCACCCAGACTTCGTGCGCGAGTTCGGCGGCCACGGCTTCGAGCACGGCGAGGCCGGGCGCGTCGATACCGTCGTCGTTGGTCAGCAGCACGCGCGGCACCTTGGATTCGTAAGCGGACATCGCATCAATCTCCTCTTGATCGATGGGTGAATCGGCCCGGATTCGCAGCGGATTCACGCGGACAGGGACGCTCATTATCCGGCTTTCACCTGACACGCGTACGACGGCGCGGGCTCCTGTGCTGAGCATCGAGCACCCGTCGCCGCGCATGGCATGACGTGTATGACGCGCGCGAGGGCGAAGAAAGTGACATGCCCATTCTCCGCAGACTCCCCTCGCGCCCGATTTCAACACGTCGATAAAAACCTTGACGCCGTTCGCTCAGCGCCTATAGTTCACCACATGGCAAAGTATCCAGTCAATCAACTCGATCGCACGTTTGCCGCGCTCGTAGACCCGACGCGGCGGGCCATCCTCGCGCGTCTCGAACGCGAGCCCGGCCTGTCGATCACGGAGATCGCGCGTCCGCTGCCGCTGAAGCTGCCGGCCGTGATGAAGCATCTCGACGTGCTCGGCGAGGCCGGTCTGATCTCCCGCACGAAGCGCGGACGAACCGTGTCGGTCGAACTCGTTGCCGGTCCGATGGAAGAGGCGATGGCGTGGCTTCGGCGCTATGAGCGTTTCTGGTCCGCGAGTCTCGACCGGCTTGCCGATTTTGTCGAAGGAGAATCCGAATGACCATGCAGCCCACGCAGAAGCCGAGCCTCACGATCGTGCGACGTCTGAAGGCGCCGCCCGCGAAGGTGTACGCGGCATGGACGCGTCCCGAACTGATGGCGCGCTGGTGGGGACCAGATGGCGGTCCGGTGCTGAGCGCCGAAGCCGATCCGCGCGTGGGCGGGCGCTTTCGCGTCGTGTTCCAGACGCTGAGCGGCGAAACGCACGATTGCAGCGGCGAATACCGTGAGGTCGAACCCGACCGTAAACTGGTTTTTACGTGGCAGTGGGTCACGATGCCCGAGCGGCGCTCGCTCGTGACGATCGTGCTGCGCGCGATCGACGAGGGTACCGAACTCGACTTCACGCACTCGCAGTTCTTCGACGAAGCCGCGCGCGACGGTCACCGGATCGGCTGGAACGGTTCCTTCGACAAGCTCGAACGCTTCCTGGGAGCACGGGTTAGCGAAGCTGGCTGCAGCGGAACATAAATACGTGTACGGTAGCGCCACTTCGAAATCTTCTTAACTCGACCCGAGACCCGACATGAAGCTCTACTACGCTGAAACTCTCGCTCCGCGCAAAGCCTGCGCCGTGGCACGCTACCTCGATTTGCCGATCGACTACGTGTTCGTCGATCTGTTCAAGGGCGAGCAAATGAAGCCGGACTTTCTCGCGATCAATCCGAACGGCAAGGCGCCGGTGCTCGTCGACGGTGAACTCAAGCTCTGGGAAGCCGACGCAATTGCATGCTATCTCGCGCAGCGCGCGGACACGGGGCTCTGGCCGCGCGACCCGCTGCAACAGATCGAAGTCGTGCGCTGGATGAGCTGGAATAACCAGCATCTGTATCGGCACGCGGGCGCGCTTTACTACGAATACCTCGTCAAAACGTGGGTCGGCATCGGTGCGCCCGATGAAGCGAAAGTCGCCGAGGCGCAGGGCTTGTTCCGCAAGGGCGCCGCCGTGCTTGAGCAGCACCTGAAGGGCCGCAAGTGGCTGCTCGGCCATGACCTGTCGGTCGCGGATTTTCTGGTGGGCGTAACGTTGCCGTATGAGCAGAGCGCGGCGATACCGCTCGACGAATTCCCCGAAATCCGGCGCTGGCACGATCAGTTGAATGCTTTCGACGCATGGCGCAAGCCGTTTCCCGAACGCGCCGGGCAGACCGCCTAGCATCTTTGAGCCGCGCTTGCGCGCTTGCCATGCTCGATATGCGGCGACCTGAATCGCCGCAATCGACACGACGACATTGTTGAGCACGGCCGGCGGGAATAAAACCCGAACAGCGCCAGTCATGCCTCACGAACCGGGTCGCAGTGGCCGCGGGACACTCCCGCAGTTTCTGCGGCGAATCTTCATCGTGAGGTCATCATGTCGTCACATCATCTGTTCGATCCGGCGCGTCGCGGCGCGCTCAAATGTCTCGCATTCGGTGGACTCGGCACCGTGTTCATGCTGTCGGGCGGCGTACTCACGCCGGTCGAACTCGCGCTTGCCGCCGATGCAAAAACGGCGTCTGCATCAGCTGGCGTGCCGCTTTTCCTGCAGATCAGCGACACGCATATCGGCTTCAACAAGGAAGCGAATCCCGACGTTGCCGGCACGCTGAAACAGACGATCGACTTCGTCAACGCGATGCCGTCCAGGCCGCCGCTCGCGATCCACACGGGCGATATCACGCATCTGTCCAAGGCATCCGAATTCGATCTCGCGTCGCAACTGCTGGCGGGCCTGAAGATCACCGAACTGCACACGGTGCCCGGCGAGCACGACCTGACCGACGGCCCCGGCACCGAATACTTCAACCGCTTCGGCAAAGCATCCGAGAACCGCGGCTATTACAGCTTCGATCATCAGGGCGTGCATTTCGTCGGCCTCGTCAACGTGATGCATTTCAAGCCGAACGGCCTCGGCGGTCTCGGCGACGAACAGCTCGCGTGGCTCGAAAACGATCTGAAGGGACGCTCGTCGAGCACGCCGGTCGTCGTGTTCGCGCATATGCCGATGTGGACGATCTACGAGCCGTGGGGGTGGGGCACCGGCGACGCGGGGCAGGCCATGAGCTACCTGAAGCGCTTCGGCTCGGTGACGGTGCTCAACGGCCATATCCATCAGATCGTGTCGAAGGTCGAGGGCAACGTCACGTTCCATACGGCGCGCTCGACCGCTTATCCGCAGCCGACCGCCGGTCATGGCGAAGGCCCCGGGCCGCTGAAAGTCGCGAGCGATCAATTGCCGAAGATGCTCGGCGTGACGAGCGTCAGCATCGCGCGGCATCCGCTCAAAGCCACGCTCAATGACACGACGCTGGCGTGAGAGTCACGGTGAAGCCCGCATTTTTTCAGGCCCCCTGGAGATCGATCATGCAAACCGGTATCGTGGCCCGTGTACTTTTCAATCTGTTCGGCAGCGTTCTGATTCTCGCGATATCGGCGGGATCGAGCGAGGCACAAACGCCGATGCCGGCGCACATGCAGGGGCAAATGCAGACGCCAACGCAAACGCAAAGCCCCGATGCCGCCGTCATCCGGAACTTCATGTTCATGCCGATGGCGATGACCGTCAAAGCCGGCTCGACGGTGACCTGGAAGAACCTCGACGGCGAGCCGCATACGGTTGTCAACGACGCGGGCATGTTCCGCTCGGCCGCGCTCGATCAGAACGACACGTATCAGTTCAGGTTCGACAAGCCCGGCGTCTACAGGATATTTTGCGGAATCCATCCGAACATGAAGCAGACGATCACGGTGCAGTAAGCCGCGCCGCGAGCTGCACTCCGCTCACGCGGTATGCAGCTCGCTCAGGCGGCACAGCAGAATTCCGTAGCCGGTCAGATGCCCGAGATACACACTCGTAAACACGTCGGATGCGGGCAGGTTCTCGCTCAACTGACGCAGATCTTCCATTTGCAGCGGCGGCGCGGCAAGCGGCGCACGTTCGACGCGCAGGTCCGCCGCCTCGGCCAGTTGCCGGTGCACGGCGACGAGCTGGCCGAGGCGCGCGAGAAACGCCTCGCGCCATGCCGCATCGAGCGCGGCGAACGGGTCATGGAACGTGTCCATCGTCTCGAGAAAATTGACGAGCGTATCGAAGGTCTCCTGATAGCACGCGAATACCGGCAGCCGCACCTCGTTGCGCTCCAGATGCGGCGACACCCAGGCCTGTTCGAGATCGGTTTTCAGTAACTGATGCGCCTGCTTGAGGTTCGTGCTCAGCGTGCGCAGCTTTGCCGCGGCCGGCTTGATCTGCGATTTTTCGAGCGTGCCGGCCGCGAGCCGCTCGACGCTGTCAGTCGCCTGCTCGTTGCCGTCGTTGACGAGCGTATTCGCCCAGTAGCCGTGATCGGGCGGAAACGCGATCTGCTGGATGATGAAGCCGAGGAACATACCGAGCACGACGCCGATCAGGCGCTGTTCGAGCAGCGGAATATGTTCGCCGGTATAGAGCACGAGCGTGATCGGCACCGTGATGCTCGTCATCTGGAACAGCGACGGCCGCAGCGCGACGATGCCGAAGATCACGACCGGCAGCAGCGCCGCGCCGAGCCATAGATGCGGGGCGGTGAGCCAGATCAGCAGCGTGCCGATCGGCATGGCCACCACGTTGGAAAACACGCGCTTGTAGAAATAGCTCCGGGCAGCCGAAATCGAGCTGCCGAGCGCCAGCGTCAGCATCGTCGACCCGGCGAGCGGCACGGCCGCATCGGGATAGCCGAGCAGATAGGGGATGCCGAATCCGATCCACAGACCGAGCGTGAGCTTCGCGTACTTGGCGGTTTCGGAAAGTGAAAAGCGCGCGAACGCGCGGCGAAAAGGCGTCAGGGGTTTGTGCTGATACACGTTGGACATGATTGGCATGCTGAGCGATGACGTTGTGCGTTTCGCAACCTGCGCTCGCGAACCGCGTGAACGAGAACTTACCATTACACGCGGACTATTTCGGGAATCCGGGGCCACAGCAGGTCGGGGGGATGCCTAGCGGCATCTGGCACGCGGATCGACGAAAACCTGTTTCAAGCGGCGGCCTCGCGTCGAGCGAGCGTGATCCGTCTAGCAGGCGTAGTTGTTGCGTACGTGACAGCCACCGCGTTGGCGTGTTTTGCGGAACCCTTGTCGCATCGGGCGTAGTGGCCGGGGACGGCGACGCACATGCCTGCCGCGTTGCAGCTTTTACCTGCGTTACCTGCTTTTTTTTGCCGTTCGGCGTGGCGACGGGCGGTCTGATTTCAAACGCGGCAGACACGCGAAAATGGCGCGGCAAAAGCGCAACAGAAGCGCAACGCCACCCTGTTGCCGCCCACGGGCGAGAGGACTACATTCATTGAACAGTGCGTGCAACCGCCGCGCGCAAGCGCGGCTCGCGGCCACTGGTCAGCCAGAGGTGGCACGTACCCGGAGCGTATTGCAATGGCTACCGATCACGATCCTATCCACGTGCGTGATTCCGCAACAGACGACCCGTATGCCGACTTCGACAGCGCGTACCCGATGGGCGCTCCGCCGCGGCGCTTCAGCCGCCTCGCGCTCTGCGTCGCGGCGGCCGTCGCGCTGACTTTCGGCGTGATGGGCACCATCGCCTACGGCATCTGGTTCGACCAGGACCAGCAGGTGTATGCGCAGGCCATCGCCGGGGCGCGTGCGGCGCTCGGCTCGCCGAAGCCGGGCGAGGCGTCGGCGGTGAGCGTCGCGCATGAAGCCGAAGCGCCTCGCGCGCGGCAGGCCGCGTCTGCCGATAAGCGCGAAGCCGCTAACGAACACGCGAACGACCGGGCCGGGTGGTCGGGACAGATCCGGCAGAGTCCGCCCGTCGCGGGGGCCGACCCTTCGGTGCAGTTAGCCGATACGTTGCCCGATTCCGGGTCCGATGTTTCGGCTGATGCGTCGGCCGATGGGTTGGCCAATGGGTTGGCCAATACTTCGTCCGGCAGTTCGGCAGATACGACCGCTGCCGCGGCTGCCTCTGTTGCGCCATCCGCGCTCCCTCACACCGCGAAGGCCGCCGATTCCGCGGCGCAATCCGCGTCCGGCCACACGGCGAGGGAGACGCGACTCGCGCAGCAGGGAAGGCATGCGTCGTCGAACGCAAAACACAAGAACAGCCTGTTTGCGCGCGTGGGTAGTTTCTTTCGACGCGTGAGCTATCGTCAACATGGCAACGGACGACAACAAGATATTTACTCGCATCCCTGAGTGGGCCGCCGCCGTGCGAGCCGGTTCGCACGGCGCCGCTCGTGCGCGGATGTGGATGCGGCGCTGGCGGCCCGGACCGGCGAGCGTCGCCGTGGCCGCGCTGCTGTGTCTGCTGCTCGGCGTGCTGTATCTCGCCACGCAGATCCGTACGGTCTTCTCCGATCAATTGAAGCAGGAGTACGCGGGCCTCGTGCTCGAAGCGGCCGAGCACGCCGACAGCGCGCGCGAACAGCTGGCCGTGTGGCAGAGCATGCCTGGCGCGAGCCGCGACGCCGCCTACCAGCAAGGCTATAGCGCAGCGCGTGGCGAATTCGCGCGGCGTCTTGCCTCGCTCGAGGCGCTCGTCAACGCGAGCCCGTCGCCGGCGCCGCCGCTTCCGTCCACGCTCGCGGCGGATGCGTCACCCGAAGCCGCCGCCGCGCTGCTCGGCGACGTGTACGCGTACTGGCATGCGCAACGCGAGGCGTCGAGCGCCGACGTGCGGCTACGCGCGACGCATGTCTCGCGTACGCTGATCGTGCTCGCCACGCTGCTGTTCTGCATGCTGATTACGGCGCTTGGCATGTATGCGAAGCGCAACCGGCAACTCGCGGGGCAGTCGTACGAATTCGAGCATGCGTCGCTACACGATTCACTGACGGGCCTGCCGAACCGCCGCATGCTTATCACCGCACTCGACGATGCCGCCGACGGCGCGCGAACCGCGAGAGCAGAGCGGCGCACCGCGCTGCTCTATATCGACCTCGATGGCTTCAAGCAGGTCAACGATTCGTTCGGACATCGCACCGGCGACGAATTTCTCGTCGACGTGTCGGCGCGGTTCCGCGCGTCGGTGCGCAGAAGCGACCTCGTCGCGCGCATCGGCGGCGACGAATTCGCGGTGCTGGTGCGAGAGTTCGTGGGCGAAACGCAACTGGTCGAGATCGCGCGGCGACTGATCGGCTGCGTGGTCCGCGCCGATGAGGAAATGGGCGTCGGCCCCGTGCGCGCGAGCATCGGCATCGCGAGCTTTCCCGACGACGTCGACGATCCCCGCCACCTGGTCGCCGCGGCCGATGCGGCGATGTATCGGGTCAAGCGCGACGGCAAGGACGGCTATGCGTTCGCGGCACCGGCGGGGGCGGTGGAGCGGGAAGGGTGAGGGGGCGCTGAGGGATTCGGTAAAGCATGGGAATCGCTATTGAATGGGCTCAAACGAGCCGCGAATAGCGGAGCAGGTTCGGAAGAAACCCCATTCCTTGCCGAAGTCCGAAGGAACAGGCCAGGCACGATGTGCATCGGATGAAGGGGCAGAGGCCTGACTACGCGCCCCACCTCCCTAAACGCGACTGACGTCACCGCGCAGCAAATAACAACGTAGGCCGCAGCAACACCCCTTACCGCTCCTCGTTCATCCACCCCGTCAGCTCCTCACGCGCATTGAGGTCGATGAACGAAGGCCGCGCGCGCATCCCGCGGATATAGCTCGCGAGATGCGGCCAGTCCGTCGCCGGCCGCGGCATGTTGCGCGTCCAGCGCGTCAGCACGACCGCGAGCAGATCGGCGGTACTGAGCCTGTCGCCCACGAGGTACGCGTGTTCCGCTCCGCCGAAATGCTCATCGAGCCGCGCGCAGGCCTCTTCGATGCGGCGCCTCGCAAGCGCGCGCACCGCGTCGGCACCGGCGGCATCGCCGTCCTTGTCGGCGTAGAACCAGTCGCGCATCGCGGGCAGCAGCGTGTTCGCGAGGTAGATCATCCACTCGATCCATGCCGCGCGTTGTGCCGAACCCACCGCCGGCGCGAGCGCGGCGTCGGGATGCCGTTCGGCGAGCAGCATCAGCAGCGCGGCCGATTCATGGCGCGGCGTGCCGTCGACGATCAGTGTCGGCACGCGCCCGGCGGGATTGAGGCGCAGATAGTCCGGATCACGCTGCTGGCCCGCGTTGCAATCGACGAGGCGCGTCTCGAACGGCACGCCCAGTTCGATCAGCATCCAGTGCACGGCCATGCTGGCCGTGCCGGGCGAATAGTAGAGAACGTAGGACATTTCAATGCGCCGACGCGTGCGTCTGCTCGGCCCCGCGCGGCTGCGTCACCGCGCTCACGATGGCGAACACGATCACGTTGACCACCAGCGCGAGGATGCCGATGTTGACGTCCTTCAGCGCATCGGGCAAGAACGGCATCAACTGGCCGACGCTCCAGTGCAGCAGCGTGGTCAGCGCGACCACTGCGACGCCGGCCACGATGCCGCAGAACGCGCCTTGCCTGGTCGCGCGGTTGTGCGGCCGCAGGCTGCAGATCATGGCCGGGAACAGTTGCGTGACGAAGTTGTAGCCCATCAGCAGCAGCGCGACGATCGTCGCGCCGCCGTGCAGCGTGAAGCCGACCGCGACGAGTGCAACGATCGGCACGAGCACGCGGGCGATCGTCGCGACGGTCGCATCCGATGCGCCGCGGTTCACCATGCCGCGATAGACGTCGTTGGCGAGCAGCGTCGACGCCGAGGTCAGGATCATCGAGCCCGGCACGAGCGCGGTCAGGATACCGGCTGCGCCGATCACGCCGACGAACCACGGGTCGAACGTTTGCAGCGAGAGACGGAACAGCGACAGGTCGATGTCGGCGCCGGTCAGGCCCGGCACGCGCAGCGTCGCCGCGAAGCCGACGAAGAACACGAACAGCAGGATCAGTTGATAGAGCGGCAGCACTGCTGCATTGCGGCGGAAGATGCGCTCGTCCTTCGCCGTGTAGATCGAGCCGAACGTGTGCGGCCACATGAAGAAGCCGAGCGCGGCCAGCAGCACGGTCGACTGGAACCAGACCACGCTCGAGCCGCGCGCCGGGAACGACAGGAAGCCGGGGCGGGCGGCATCGATCGCGCGGAACATGTCGGAGAAGCCGCCGTAGTAGTGCAGCGGCAGATAGATGCCGAGGAACAGCACGATCGCCAGAATCAGCAGGTCTTTCGCGACCGAATTCCACGCGGAGCCGCGCACGCCCGAAACGGTCACGTAAGCCGTGACCACGCAGGCGCCGATCCAGACCGCCGCCGTCGACGAAATCGCGCCGTACGAAACCGTCGCGACGATGATGCCGAGGCCCTTCAACTGCAGCACGAGGTACGGAATCAGCGCGGCCACGCCGACCAGCGCGACGAGCGTGCCGAGTGCCGGGCTGTCGTATTTGCGCGTGAAGAAGTGCGGCTGCGAGACGAGGCGGTGCGTTTTCGCGTAGCGCCAGATCGGCGGCAGCATCCAGTAGGAGATGATGTAGGCAAGCGTGCCGTAGGCGAGGATGTAGTAGACCGGCGCGCCCTTGCCGTAGGCGAAGCCGCTGCCGCCGAGGAACGTGAAGGTCGTGTAGATTTCGCCGGCCATCAGCAGGAACACGAACGCGGTGCCGAAGCTGCGGCCGCCCACGCTCCACTGCTCGAGGCTCATGTCGTGGCCGCGCCGCGCGCATACCCCGAGGAACAGCGCGCCGAGCGTGACGGCCGCGATGATGACGAGTGCGCTCATGGGCGGACCTCCTCGGCGTCGGCGGCAAGCTGGCGGTTGGACGGATCGAGGCGGTAGACGACCGCCATGATGATCGCACTCAACACCACCCACATGACGATCCAGGCCAGTACGAACGGCATGCCGAGCACGAGCGGCTCGACACGATTGACAAACGCAACGCCGACCAGGATGCCGATGAACGGCAACGCGGCAAGTACACGAAGCAGCATGTGGGCAACTCCTCGAACGAATGGTATGTGTCGTTGAAAGTACGGCTGCGTTGACGACTTTATGCCTGATACTTTGGTCCCGTAAAGGGCTTCAAAATAAATGTCAGTTTTCCGAAAGTTGCGGATGCATCTTTCCGGTGCGATTGCTGCACCGCAAGGCGGAACGCCCGCATTGCACGGACCGTGAGCAGGACTCGCGGCGGGCGGCTGCGGGGCACGGGGTGGGTGGTTTTTCGGGGCCGGGCTGGCGCGGCGCGATATCATCTGCCAGCAATACAGCATTTTCCGGGCCGCGGTTCGTCGCAACAGTTCGTGGGGTCCGCGCTCCGGGTTCATCAACAGGGCACGGCGTCTTCCGACGCGGCCCGCTACGGACACGCACATGGTCGAAAGCCTGATCTCCGACATCCTGTTTGGCTTTACCGGCTTGATCAGTATCATCAATCCGATTGGCGGCGCTTTTGTTTTTCTCGACCGGACCGCCTCGCTGACCACCGAGGAGCGCAGCGTGCTCGCCCGCAAGATCGCGATCAACGCGAGCGTCGTGCTGCTGGTGGCGTTTTTCATCGGTACGCCGATCCTGCATTTCTTCGGTATTTCGATGGAAGCCTTGCGCATCGGCGGCGGCCTCGCGCTCGCGGTGGGCGGCTGGCAGATGCTCAATGCGCCGGACACGCCGCCGGCCGAGCAGACCGGCGTGAAGCGCGTCGACGCGGACAACGCGATGTCGCGCGCGTTTTTCCCGCTGACCGTGCCGCTCACCACCGGGCCCGGTTCGATCGCGACTGCGATCGCGCTGACCGCGAACCGCACGCACAAGCTCTCGGCGTTCGTGATGTCGGGCATCGCCTCGGTGGCGATTTCGCTCGCGGTGGCCGTGACCGTCTATCTGGTCTATAGCCGCGCGGTGGTGTTCGCGCGCTACCTCGGCGTCGAAGGCACGAAGGTCGCGTTGAGAGTGTCGGCGTTTCTGCTGCTGTGCATCGGCGTGCAGATCATTCTGACCGGCGTGTCCGAATTCCTGATTCCGATTGCGACGATGCCGTCCGTGGCGAGATAGACTCGCGCGCGGCCACGCCGCCGCGCCTTGGCACCCTAGCGCGTGAGCAGCATCGAGCCGAGCACCGAGAACGCCGTCGCGGGCAGTTCGGCGAGCCGGCTAATCACAACGTTGCGCGGATAGAAGTCCTCGACCGCATCGGTCAGCACGCCGATGCCGACGAGTTCGATGCCGCGCTTGCCGATGGCCGCGATGCGCTCGCGCAGATCGCTGCGCAAGACCTGCGGATCGCCGTCGCCGGTCGACGGGTAGCCGTCGGAGAACACCATCAGGATGCGGCGCGCGGCCGGGTGATCGGCGAGCCGCGTTGCGGCCCACGCGAGCGCTTCGCCGTCCGGGTTCTCATGTCCGCAGTCGATTTCGGCGAGGCCGCTCAGATCGGTCGAGTCGAAGCGTTTGTAGACCTTCAGATCGAGCCGCTCGACGAAGCGGTTGTAGCGCTGTAAATCGGCACCGGCCGCGAGCTGGCGCTCGTAGAGTTGCTTCATCGGCACCGATTCGAGCGAGCAGTAGCCGAGCACTTCGCACTCGAACGACAGTTGCGTGAGCGCATCGCATAGGGCGCTCGCGCAGAGGCGCGCGAGTTCGATCTTGCGGCCGGCCATCGAACCGCTGCGGTCGATCAGCAACGTCACCGCGACGTCACGCCCCTTGGCCGCGCGCTGCGTGCGAAACGGCGTGCGATAACCGGGCGACGTCGCGAGCTTCGCGAGCGCGGTGCGGTCGATCTCGCCGCGCTCCTGCTCGCGGCGCCAGCGGATGCGCTCGTCGGCGGACAGGGCGCGCTCGAGTTTGTCCCTGAGCGGCGCGGTGTCGGCACGCGCCTGGGCGCGCAGCGCGCGCCATGCCGCGCTGTCGCCGTGGCCGGTCACGTCGGCAATCACGTCGAATTCGGTGGCAAGCGGAATCGACAGTTGCATGCGCGCGGCGCCCGCCGCGGCCGCGCCTGCGGTGGCTTCGGCGCGCGTAGAAAGCGCCTGCGCGCCGGCGGGCGACTGGCCCATGCCGACCGCGTCGTCGGACTGCGCGCCACCGCCGCGCTCCGAGGGCGGCGTGGTAGCGGTGTCGTGATCGGGCAGCACGTTGTCGTTGCCGCCGAACGGTGCCGACGAGCCGGGCGCGGTATTGGTGTCGATGTCTTCGACGGGACCGGCCGTGAACATCATGCTGTTCGCATCGCCCGCCGACAATGCCCGCACGCGCGCGACGAGATCGTGCGCGACCGCGATGCTGCGCGCGGTCGAACCGCTTGCGCGGGCCTCGTGCAGCAAATCCTGCGACGCATGCAATGCCGCGAGCAGCGAATGAACCGCTTCGGTGCGGGTCGGCGCTTCGTTCCACAACGTGCGCTCGACGAGCCATGCGAGCCGGTCGCGCCAATGCAGCTTCGGCCAGCGCTGCTGCACGCGCTCGGCCGCATGCGCGCGCAATGCGCCGATAAACCACCGCGCGCCCGGATATTCGTCGAGCAGTTGCGCGCAGACGCGACGATCGTCGATTACCTGCGCGAGCTTTGCCGTGATGCCTTGCGGCAGCGCATCGAGCTGCGCAAGCGACGCATGTTTCGCGCGCGCGACGAGCAGATCGAGATAGCCGATCAGCACATCGCGCTCGACACCGCCGTCGCGTTCGTAGTCGGGAATCACGATGCGGCCGGGTTCGACGCGCGGTCCATCGGGACTGAACACGACGGTGACGCCGTATTGACCGGTCAGCACGCGCGCGACCTTGCCGAGCGTCGATTCGAACGCGAAGCCCTGTGCGTTGCGCGAGGTGGGAGCGGGGTGCCGTGCGTTCATCGCTGCGCTTCCGTGTCGTTCCTCCGCGCCTGGCGCTCAAACGGCCGGCGCGATGTGATGACGGACGATGCCGCGAATCAACGCGGCATCCTCGGGCGTCACCTTCGCGTAGATGGCCGGACCCGCCGCGCGTTCGGGGTCGCCTGTGCGCAGCATCAGCTCGGCCCAGTCGAGCAGGCGGCGTGTCGAGAAGGCGCTCGACAGGTCCTCGCGCGCGAACGCGGCGCGGCAGTCGGCGGCGATCGCAGCGAGCGTGACGGCGAGCGCGCGCGTCATATACGGCGCGAGCGTGCGCAGCAGCACATCGGTTTCCTCGGCTGGCGTCAGATAGTCGAGCAGGTAGACGCGCCAGCGATCGAGAAAGGCCTCGTTCATCAGATTCGCGCCCTGGTATAGATGACGGAACTGGCTCATCGCGCCGACCGCGTTCGCGGTCGCGAAGAGGCGAAACGCCGGATGCGGGGCGACGATCTCGTTGCCTTTTTCCTTCAGCACGAGACGGCCATGCGGTTCGAGCACGGCGGTCAGCGCGGCGAGAATCGACGGCTCGGCGAAGTCGATTTCATCGACGATCAGCCACAGGCCCTCGCGCATCGCCGTCGGCAGCACGCCGTCGACCCACAGGGTCTCGCCGCCCTTGACGGTCCAGAAGCCGACGAAATCGCCGACCGTCGTCTGTCCGTTCATGTTCGAGCGCAATACGCCGTGCCGCGCCCGCGCGGCGACCTGTTCGATAAGGCTCGTCTTGCCCGCGCCCGTGTGACCGATCA
>Ga0153988_1000064_pt1 | contig 22392 bp, 17 predicted proteins | sample TSNC072MetaG_FD_104742 | JGI IMG/M metagenome (GOLD analysis project Ga0153988, IMG submission 104742) | Attine ant fungus gardens microbial communities from North Carolina, USA - TSNC072 MetaG | ecosystem: Host-associated > Fungi > Mycelium > Unclassified | place: USA: North Carolina, Jones...
ACCGACGCCCTGCACGGTGCCGCGCACCCGCACGTAATACGTTTCGATCCGCTCATCCAGATCCGGGGCCATGCCGCTCTCTCCTTTTAATGCCTCGCAGTCTTTCAAGCCGGCATTCTAGTCGCCTCGCGGCGCGCGTGCCCGGGAACGCCCATCCCGCTCACGCGCCACGTACAATCCGTCGACCTTCATGCAGGAAATGGAAACAGAATGACCGAACAGAATCGCGATCTCGTGCTCGTGACCGGCGCGTCCGGCTTCGTCGGCTCGTCGGTGGCACGCATCGCGCAAAGCAAGGGCTTTCGCGTGCGCGTGCTGGTGCGCGCGACGAGCCCGCGCCAGAACGTCGAATCGCTCGATGCGGAAATCGTGGTCGGCGACATGCGCGACGAAACGTCGATGCGCAACGCGCTGCGCGGCGTGCGCTATCTGCTGCACGTGGCCGCCGATTACCGGCTGTGGGCGCCGGACCCGGGCGAGATCGAGCGCGCGAATCTCGAAGGCACCGAAGCGACGATGCGCGCGGCGCTCAAGGAAGGCGTCGAGCGCATCGTCTACACGAGCAGCGTCGCGACGCTGAAGGTGACGAGTTCGGGCCAGTCCGCCGACGAAACCTCGCCGCTCACGGCCGCTCAGGCGATCGGCGTGTACAAGCGCAGCAAGGTGCTCGCCGAGCGCGCGGTCGAGCGCATGATCGCCGAGGACGGCCTGCCCGCCGTGATCGTCAATCCGTCCACGCCGATCGGCCCGCGCGACGTGAAGCCGACGCCGACCGGCCGCATCATTCTGGAAGCGGCGCTCGGCAAAATTCCGGCGTTCGTCGATACGGGCCTGAACCTCGTGCATGTCGACGACGTCGCGGCCGGCCATTTCCTCGCGCTCGAACACGGCAAGATCGGCGAGCGCTACATTCTCGGCGGCGAGAACCTGCCGCTGCAGCAGATGCTCGCCGATATCGCCGCGCTAACCGGCCGCAAGGCGCCGACGCTGAGCCTGCCGCGCTGGCCTCTGTATCCGCTCGCGATGGGCGCGGAAGCGGTCGCCAAATTCACGAAGCGCGAACCGTTCGTGACCGTCGACGGGCTGAAGATGTCGAAGAACAAGATGTATTTCACCTCGGCGAAGGCGGAGCGCGAACTCGGCTATCGCGCGAGGCCGTATCGCGAGGGCCTTGCCGATGCGCTCGAATGGTTCCGGCAGGCGGGGTATCTGAAGGGCTGATGAAGGGCTAAATCCCGCTTGCGCGCGGGCGTAAGCATTTTGTTACAAGTCCCGCGCCCGCGACGGGTCCAAGCCCGCGCGCAGCAGGTAAAATCGCGGGTCTTACCAGAGAAACCTCGCATGAATCTTCACGAACAGCTCGGCGTGCTGGAAGTGGGCGTCGATCAGCTCATTCAGGCTGTCGTGGCCAGGCAGGCCGAAAACACTCCCGAGACACCCGCGCAAACTGCGGCATCGCAAGCAGCGGCAAATGCAGAGGCGGCTGAAACAGCGCCGGACGTTGCGGCCACCGCGCCCGCCGCTGAACCCGCTGAACCCGCTGCCACGCCTGCGGACGCCCCGGCGGACGCAGCCCACGCGCAAGCCCCCGCCGCCCCGCAATTCCAGCCGGCGCTCGAAATCAACCGCCCCGCGCGCGACGAAATCACGATGACGATCGGCAATCAGACGGTCGCGCTGCGTCCGGACCAGATCGGCCGGCTGATCGAGGAACTGTCGAATGCGCGCGCCTCGATGACGCCCGAACAGCCGCAGGGCATTCCGCCGGGCTGGCAGTTCGTGTCGACAAAGAATCCGGCCATGGCGGTGCAGAAGCAGTCGAACGGCGACCGCTTGCTTGTGATGCGCCATACCGGCCACGGCTGGGTGCCGTTCACGTTCTCGCCGGACGTGGTGATCCAGATGTACATGATGCTCACGAACGCACGATGAAACGCGCGTAACGAAAAGCGCGTGAGGCAAACGAAACGCGGAACGCAAAAAAAGCGGCTTGATGAAGCCGCTTTTTTTATGCCTGCGCGCATCGCCCGGAGCGAGCCGCCGTCAAGCCACCATCAAGCGCCCGCCCTCAACGCTCCTGCATCGGTGCCTGCACGCGCGCCTTCCACTGCCCGCCCTTGCCGCGCCAGTAACGCACCGCCGACGCGAACGTCGCACCGACATAGAACAGCGCCACCAGCGGCAGAAACGGCGCCCACAACGGCGAGCGGCGATAGTAGGCGAGCATCGGCGCATAGGCGCAGCACATCGCCGCCCACGCAAGCCATGCGGGCCAGCCGAGCGGCCCGAGCACGAGCGCCGCGACCGGCGGCAGCAGATAGATGATCGCCATGCCGGCGAGCGTGCCCGCGAGCAGCAGCGGCGAGTAGCGCAATTGCGTGAAGGCCGTGCGCGCGATCATGTTCCAGATATCGCGCCAGCTATCGTACGGACGCAGCGACACGCTCTTCGCGGCCACATCAAGCCGAATCGGATGACGCCCCGTGCCGCGATGCTTGATGCGCGCGGCGAGGCTGCAATCGTCGATCAATTCGGCGCGGATCGACTCGATGCCGCCCGCTTCCTCGAGCGCGGCGCAACGCACCAGCATGCAGCCGCCCGCGGCCGCCGCGGTACGGTTGCGCGGATTGTTGACCCACTCGAACGGATAGAGCTTCGCGAAGAAGAACACGAAAGCCGGAATCAGCGCTTTTTCCCAGAACGAATCGCAGCGCAGCCGCACCATCAGCGAGACGAGGTCGCGCTTTTCCGCGTCGGCACGCGCGACGAGCTGCACGAGCGCATCGTCGGGATGGCCGATGTCGGCGTCGGTCAGCAGCAGGTAGTCGGCCGGCAGACCGAGCGTGCGCACCGCCTCGATGCCTTGCGATTGCGCCCACACCTTGCCGGACCAGCCTGGCGGCAACGGCTTCGCGCTCAGCACCATGAGGCGCTCCGGGCATTGCAGGGCGAGCGCGGCGGCCCGCGCGGCGTCGGCGGTGCCGTCGGTGCTGTGATCGTCGACGACGATCACGTGGAACGCGCCACGATAGTCCTGCTTGAGCAGCGACGTCACCGCCTCGGCGATCACCTCGACTTCATTGCGCGCCGGCACCACGGCCGCGACCGCCGGCCATGCGACGCGCGGCGCGACGGTCAGCGACGCGGCGGGACGCGCGCGCCAGAAGCCGCCGCGAGCGAACAACAGCACGCACCAGATCAGCAGGGAAACACACGAAAGAACAAACAGGACCGCCGCCATTGAACCCGCCATTAAGCATTACCTTCGATTGAACGCGCCGTCACGCCGACGCGTCTGGACAGTTGCATCGCCACGGTGCGCGCCGCGACCACGCACCAGTCGAACAGGGTGAGCACGGGCCGCTCGCGAAACACATCGTAGTCCGCGCGCTCGATGCGTTCGAGAAAGCGCAAACCCGCATGCACGGCGGCGCTCAACTCGATGCCGAGCCGCCCCGGAATGCGCAGCGCGAGCGGCGCGCCGCGCACGAGCGTGGCGCGCACGAAGTCCACCTCATACGCCATCAGCGCGCGCCATGCGTCGTCGACGACAGCGCCGGCAATCTGCGCCTCGCTCACGCCGAAGCGCCGCAAATCCGCTTGCGGCAGGTACACGCGCTGCCGCTTCCAGTCGGCGGCGACGTCGAGCCAGAAGCTGATCAGCTGCGACGCGGTGCAGATCGCGTCGGCGTCGGCGAGATTGCGCGGCGTCGCCGCGCCGATCAGATTCAGCATCAGATGCCCGACCGGATGCGCCGAACGGCGGCAATAGTCGACAAGCGCGGCGCGATCCGCGTAACGATTCGTATCGATGTCCTGCGCACAGCCGTCGAGCAGGTCGTAAAACGGTTCGAGCGGCAGTGTATATTGCGCGATCACGCCCGCAAGCTTGCCGAACAGCAGCGCATGCACGGGCGCCGCGCGCCGTTGCGCGACCGCGTCGAGCCCGGCGCGGAAATCGGCGAGGCGCGCATGGCGCTCGGCTGCGCTCCAGCCGCCTTCGCCGGCGATATCGGCCGCGGTGCGCACAACCTGGTAGATAATGCCGACAGGCGCGCGCAGCGTCTTCGGCAGCAATACGCTCGCGATCGGAAAATTTTCGTGCTGATCGACGTCCATCCAGCGAGCCTCGAAACCATTCTGTAATACACGGCGCGTCATGCGCGCCGCAAGGACCGGTAGTTTAAGGGTTCCGCCAAACCGGTGCAGCCGGCGTCCCGGCCCGGCACACCGCCGTGACATCCGCGCGGCAGCCCCGGCATGGCGCCGTGCAGGCGCCCCGCGGCGGCAGGCGTCCAACACAGAGGCTGCGCCAGAAAGCAAAGCGGCCCCGATAGCGTTAGAATGCGCGTTTGGTTTTGCTGTACCGGCCCGTCGCCGGGGCTCAAGACGTCAACTAATCAAGATGAGCGCGGCGATAAAGTCAGTTTCACTGACTTCTTCGAAACCCGCGTCAGTCGGAGTTCGCCAATATATGCGAGTCATCCTTGCTCAGCCCCGCGGCTTTTGTGCGGGCGTTGTCCGCGCAATCGAAATCGTCGATCGTGCGTTACAACAACACGGCGCGCCCGTGTATGTCCGCCACGAGATTGTCCACAATCGTCACGTGGTCGACAACCTGCGCCAGAAAGGCGCGCGCTTCGTCGAGGAACTCGATGAAGTGCCGCAAGGCGCCGTGGCAATATTCAGCGCACATGGCGTCGCGCAAACGGTGGAACGCGACGCCGAAGCACGCGGCCTCGACGTGCTCGACGCGACCTGCCCGCTTGTCACGAAAGTTCACGTGCAAGGCCGTCAGTATGTGGCCGCCGGTCGCACGCTGATCCTGATCGGCCACGCCGGTCATCCGGAAGTGGAAGGCACGATCGGCCAGATTCCGGGCAAGGTGCTGCTCGTGCAAAGCGAAGCCGAAGTCGCGAAGCTCGATCTGCCGGTGGATACGCCGCTCGCCTACGTCACGCAGACCACGCTGTCGGTGGACGACACGCGCGGCATCATCGACGCGCTGCTGCGCCGCTTCACCGACATCGTCGGTCCGGACACACGCGACATCTGTTACGCGACGCAAAACCGCCAGGCGGCAGTGCGCGAGCTGAGCAAGGAAATCGACGTGCTGCTCGTGGTGGGCGCAACCAACAGTTCCAACTCGAACCGGCTGCGCGAGATCGGCAGCGAAAGCGGCGTGGCGAGCTACCTCGTCGCCGACGGCTCGGAAGTGAAGTCCGAATGGTTTGCCGATGCTCAGACGGTCGGCGTGACGGCCGGCGCATCGGCGCCGGAAGAGATGGTGAAGAACGTAATCGATGCGCTGCGCGCATTGGGGCCCGTCGATGTCGCGACGATGGCGGGCCGTGAAGAGAAAGTCGAATTCAAGTTGCCATCGAAGCTGATGCAACCACTCGCTGCACGCGAAGTTTAAGGAGGACATCTTGTCTATTCCGCTGCTACAGAAAGTCCGCGTCGGCGCATACATCATGCGCCAGCATCTCTCCGGCAACAAACGCTATCCGCTCGCCCTGATGCTGGAGCCGCTGTTTCGCTGCAATCTCGCCTGCAATGGCTGCGGCAAGATCGACTATCCGGACCCGATCCTGAACCAGCGCCTGTCGCTCGAAGAATGCCTGCAGGCCGTCGACGAATGCGGCGCGCCGGTCGTCTCGATCGCGGGCGGCGAGCCGCTGCTGCACAAGGAAATGCCGCAGATCGTCAAGGGCATCATGGCGCGCAAGAAGTTCGTGTACCTATGCACGAACGCGCTCCTGATGGAAAAGAAAATGGACGACTACGAGCCGAATCCGTACTTCGTCTGGTCGGTTCACCTCGACGGCGACAAGGAAGCACACGATCACTCGGTGTCGCAGGAAGGCGTCTACGAGAAGGCCGTCGCCGCGATTCGCGAAGCGAAGCGCCGGGGTTTCCGCGTCAACATCAACTGCACGCTGTTCAACGACGCGGTGCCGGAGCGCGTGGCGAAGTTCTTCGACACACTCGGGCCGATGGGCGTCGACGGCATCACGGTGTCGCCGGGCTATGCCTATGAGCGCGCGCCGGACCAGCAGCACTTCCTGAACCGCGACAAGACCAAGCAGCTGTTCCGCGAAATCTTCAAGCGCGGCAACAACGGCAAGAACTGGTCGTTCAGCCAGTCGGCGATGTTTCTCGACTTCCTCGCTGGCAACCAGAGCTACGAATGCACGCCGTGGGGCAACCCGGCGCGCACCGTGTTCGGCTGGCAGAAGCCGTGCTATCTGGTCGGCGAAGGCTATGTGAAGACCTTCAAGGAACTGATGGAAACAACCGACTGGGACAAGTACGGCACCGGCAACTACGAAAAGTGCGCCGACTGCATGGTCCACTGCGGTTTCGAAGCAACGGCCGTGATGGACACGGTTGCGCATCCGTTGAAGGCGCTGAAGGTCAGCCTGCGCGGCCCGAAGACCACCGGCGCGTTCGCGAAGGACATCCCGCTCGACAAGCAGCGTCCCGCCGAGTACGTGTTCTCGCGTCACGTCGAGATCAAGCTCGACGAGATCAAGCGCGCCGGCACGGGCAAGAAGGTGCAGACCGCAACCGCAGCGCACTGAGTGGTTGAACGGGACGGTTGCGCGCCGCCCCGCGTACTGCACACTGCGCGCGGATTTCCGCGCGTCATGCGTTGCAGATGAAAAAAGCGCGGTGGCCATTCGAGGCCACCGCGCTTTTTGTTTTACTGCCGGAGCAACCGGTCGGCCCGCTCAGGCGCCGCGCGCATTATGCTCGGTCAGGAACTTGATGAGCCCGTCGATACCGCCCTTGGCGATCTGGTCGGCGAACTGCGTCTGATACACCTGGATCAGCCATGCGCCCATCATGTTGATGTCGTAGATCTTCCAGCCCGACGTTCCCCTGGTGAGCCGGTAGTCGATCGCATCGTCGCCGCCGTTGCTGATTACGTGCGATTGCACGACGATGTCGGTTGCGCCGCCCGGTACGCTCACCGGCACAAACTTGAACTTCACGTCCTGGTCGCGCAGTTGCGACAGCGATGCGGCATAAGTACGCGTGAGCAGCAGCGTAAACTGCTCGTACAGCTGCTTCTGCTGTTCCGGCGTGGCGGTCGACCAGGGCTTGCCGATCGCGATACGCGTGGTGCGCTGGAAGTCGGTGGCCGGCAGGAAGTACGTTTCGACGACGTGGGTGATCTTCGCCATGTCGCCGCCGCGAGCCTGAGGGTCGGCCTTCATTGCGGTCACGGTGCCCTCGACGGCACTTTTTACTACCGCATCGGGCGCGCTTTGCGCAAATGCCGCCGTGGACACCACGGCCGCGGCCAGAAAAGCAGTCAGATATCGTTTCATACGCGCGTCAGGACCTGAAAGAAGTAGCGCCGACGGGCTCGCGGGCCCAAGGCTAATGAGGGATAGACCAGTATAGCCGGGATTGCGTTCCCAACCGGGCCAGCCGGCCGGGTGCCGCGCTTGCTGCCGAAGTCGGGCTACGTTGCCGTGGCTCTGTATACTTATGCACCTTCGTCAAGAACCACTCCCGTGATAAGGCCACGTCCGCCTACATGCTGAAGTCATACATCGTCCGTCTCGTCGCGTACTCGGTGCGTCATCCGCTGAGGATCATCGCGCTGTCGATCGTGCTCGCCGCCCTGAGCGGCGTCTACGTCGCGCACAACTTCAAGATCAACACGGACATCAGTCGTCTCATCGAGACCGACAAGCAATGGTCGGCACTCGAACACGCGCTCGACGCCACCTTCCCCGAACGCGGCGACACCGTGCTCGTGGTCGTCGAAGCACGCGCGCCCGAATTCGCCGACGCCGCCGCCAACGTGCTGAGTGCCGCGCTCAAGGCCGACTCGAAGGAATTCACATCGGTCTCGCAACCGGCGGGCGGGCCGTTCTTCGAACACAACGGCCTGCTGTTTCCGTCCACCGACGAGGTGATGTCCACCACCTCGCAACTCGTGCAGTCGCGCCCGCTCGTCAACGCGCTGGCGCACGATCCGAGCCTGACCGGCCTCGCCGGCACGCTGACCACGAGCCTGTTGCTGCCGCTGCAACTCGGCCAGGTGAAGCTCGCCGACATGAGCCACCTGCTCTCGCAAAGCGCGAACACGCTCGATCGCGTGCTGGCCGGCCAGCCGGCCGCCTTCTCATGGCGCGCGCTCGTCGACAAGACAGCCGCCACCGATCCCGCGCGTGCGTTCGTGGTCGTGCAGCCGGTCGTCAATTACAACGCGCTCGAAGCGGGCGCGAGCGCCTCGAAAGCGATTCGCGCGACGGCTGCGTCGCTGCACCTCGACTCGCGCTTCGGCGCGACGATCCGCCTGACCGGCGAGCAACCGCTCGCGGACGAAGAGTTCGCATCCGTGCAGGACGGCGCAGTGCTCAACGGCATCGGCACGTTCATCGTCGTGCTGATCATTCTGTGGCTCGCGCTGCGCTCGGGCCGCATGATCGCGGCCGTGTTCATCACGCTGTTCGTCGGGCTCGCGATCACGGCCGCGCTCGGTCTGATGATGGTCGGTGCGCTCAACATGATTTCGGTCGCGTTCATGGTGCTGTTCGTCGGGCTCGGCGTCGATTTCGGCGTGCAGTTCGGCGTCAAGTATCGCGAGGAGCGCAATCGCGACGACCGGCTCTCCGCCGCGCTCATGCACACCGCGCACAGCATCGGCGTGCCGCTCACGCTCGCGGCCGTCGCGGTCGCGCTGAGCTTCTTCTCGTTCCTGCCGACCGCGTATCGCGGCGTATCCGAGCTGGGCCAGATCGCCGGCGTCGGCATGTTCGTCGCGTACTTCACGAACATGACGCTGCTGCCAGCGCTGCTGAAGGTCTTCAATCCGCCGGGCGAAGCCGCCTCGCCCGGCTTCAAGCAGCTCGCACCCGTCGACGACTTCCTCGATCGCCATCGCAAGCCGGTGCTGATCGGCACGCTGATCGTCGTGATCGGCGCAACGCCGTTGCTCACGCATCTGCGCTTCGACTTCAATCCGCTGCACCTGAAGGACCCGCATACGGAATCGATGGCGACGCTGCTGTCGCTGAAGGATTCGCCGGAAGCCGCCGTCAACAACGTGCACGCGCTCGCGCCGTCGCTCGCCGACGCCGACGCGACCGCCGCGCGCCTGCGCCAGCTGCCCGAGGTGGGCCGCGTGACGACGCTAAGCACGTTCGTACCCGCCGACCAGCAGCAGAAGATGATGCTGATCGCGAGCGCCGCGCAGCAGTTGCTGCCCGCGTTGCAGCAGCAACCCGCGGCGCAGGCCACGGACGAAGTCCGCGTCGCCGCGCTCAAGCGCGCCTCGAACCAGCTTGCGCTCGCGGCCGAAGATCATCCGGGGCCGGGCGCCGCCGAGGCGCAGCATCTGTCGGCGACGTTGCAGAAGCTCGCCGCCGCCGATGCCGCCACGCGCAATCGCGCCGAAACCGCGCTGTCCGAGCCGCTGCGCATCGCGCTGAAGCAACTGGAGAACCTGCTGCAGCCGACCGAAATTACGCAGGAGAACTTGCCGAAGGACATCGTCGCGTCGTGGATCGGCAAGGGCGGCCGCGCGCTCGTCGACATTGCGCCGAAGGTGCTGCCCGGCGCCGATCCGAACGACGACACGATGCTCGCGCGCTTCGCGCACGCGGTGAAGAAGGCGGAGCCGGGCGCAATTGGCGGGCCGATCTCGATCCTGCATTCTGCCAATACGATCATCAAGGCGTTCCTGCAAGCCGCGATCTATGCGCTGCTGTCGATCGCGATCCTGCTGTGGATCGCGCTGCGCCGCATCGGCGACGTGCTGCGCACGCTGGTGCCGCTGCTGGTCTCCGCGCTCGTCACGCTGGAACTGTGCGTCGTGTTCGGCATGCCGCTGAACTTCGCGAACATCATCGCGCTGCCGCTGATGCTCGGCGTCGGGGTGGCCTTCAAGATCTATTTCGTGATGGCGTGGCGCCACGGCCAGACGAGCCTGTTGCAGTCGAGCCTCACACACGCGGTACTGTTCAGCGCGGCGACAACGGCCACCGCGTTTGGTAGCCTCTGGCTGTCGCATCATCCAGGCACGTCCAGCATGGGCAGACTGCTCGCGCTTTCGCTGTTCTGCACACTGATCGGCGCAGTAGTGTTTCAGCCCGTACTGATGGGCAAGCCGCGCCAACGTCGCGCGAAGCAAAAGGGAATCTAAGCATGAAGCTGTATAACACCGCGCTGGCGCTCGCCGCCGCCGGTCTGATCTCAGGCTGCGCAACCGCGCCCGACCGCAAGCCGGGCGATCCGTTCGAGCCCGTGAACCGGGTCATTTTCAATTTCAACGACGGCGTGGACCGCTATATCGCGGTGCCGGTGGCGAAGGGCTATCAAAAGGTCACGCCGCAGCCGCTGCGCACGGCCGTCAGCAACTTCTTCTCGAATCTCGGTGACCTCACCAACGCCGCGAACGCGCTGCTGCAACTGAAGGTCACCGATGCGACCGAAGACATCGTGCGCTTCGCCTTCAACTCGGTGTTCGGTATCGGCGGCCTGCTCGACTGGGCGACCCCGGCCGGGCTGCCGAAGCATCATCAGGACTTCGGTCTGACGCTCGGGCATTGGGGCATTCCGTCGGGTCCGTATCTGGTGCTGCCGCTGTTCGGGCCGAGCACCGTGCGCGACAGCATGGGGCTCGTCGTCGACGTGAAGTTCAATCCGCTCAACTACGTGGAGCCGGCAACGCGCAATCCGCTGTATGTGCTGCAGTTCGTGAGCACGCGCTCTGATCTGCTCGGCGCGACCGATCTGCTGCAGCAGGCTGCGCTCGACAAGTACTCGTTCGTGCGTGACGCCTATACGCAACAGCGTCGCGCGCGTCTGCGCGGCACGAGCGAGAATGCCGCGCCGCTGCCCGACTACGAGGATCACGGCGAGTCCGGCTCGGGTGCGCCTGCTGCAGGCGCACCAGCGGCAGGGCTGCCGAACTATGCGGACCCGGGTGAGGCGGCGCAGGCGCCGAATGGGGCGTCTGGTGCTGGTGCCGCGAAGGGTGCGCCGGGTGATTTGCCGAATTACACCGATCCGGGTGAGGCTGCGCCGGCGACCGGTGGAGCATCCGGAGCATCCGGAGCGTCCGGCGGTGACGCCGGAGCCAGCAAGGGCGAGCCGAGCGATTTGCCCAACTACAGCGATCCCGGCGCAACGCCGGCTTCGGCATCGCCTGCCGCTGAAGCACCGCAAGCCGCGCCCGCCGACGCTAAACAACCGGCGGCGATACCGGCTCCGCAATAAGGCTGCTTTGGACGAAGGCCCTCGAAGCAAAACGGGGCGCCCGCAATGGGCGCCCCGTTCGAGCGAGCTACATCATGTGGGCATCCGGGCATCTCAATCAGTCCAGGCCAAAGCATTTGTCAGCCCCCTTCACGAGGGCACCACGTGCCGCCGCCTGATCTCAACCGCCCGCCGCCATCCGCAGCGCGCCGCCCTCGCCTAGCGCCCGGCGTGTCTCGACCAGCGTGCGCTTTGCGGCGCGGGCATCGGCGGCAAGCTGGAGCAGCGCACCGAGTTGCGACGGCTGCCGCAGCAATTCCCGCAGAATCGGCCCGAGCGCCGTGCTGCCGTCGTCGCGCAGACCAGCCATGGCGGCCGGCGGCAACGTGCGCCAGGCCGGATCGACAATCGTGCGGCACACCGCGAACGGCAGCCCATGCGCGGCGGCCATCCTGCCCGCGACGTGCGATTCCATATCCACCGCGAGCGCGCCGGTCAAGTCGTGCAGAGCGCGTTTGTCGGCAGCGGTGATCAGCGGCGCGGTAACGGCCGCCGTCGGGCCGCGCCGCAGCCGCGCGGCGACACCACTCGCGGCCCCCGCTGCGCGCACGGCAGTGGCGATCCGATCCGCCCATGGCCGGTCGGTTTCGATCAACCCGGACGGCCCATGCACCGCATCGGCGACGATCAGCGCACCCGGCTCCAGGTCCGGCGTAAGCCCGCCCGCCGTCCCGAAGCTGACGATGCCCGCCGCCCCGCGCTCCAGCGCCGCGTTCAGCGCGTGTTCGAGCAGATCGGCACGCGCCGCGTAGACCACTTCGACGCCGTCGCTGCCGTCGCCGCGCGCAATGCGCGCCTCGAACGCCATGCCCGTCACGACGATCACGGGCAAGCCATTGCGGCCCGCATCGGCGGAACGCGCTGTCGAAAAAGACATCCGTTACATCCCGACCGCGACGCGCGTCAACCCATTGCGCTTCAGATGACGGAAACGCGCCAGCGCCCACAGCGGGAAGAACTTGCAATAACCGTGATAACGCAGATAGAACACGCGCGGGAAACCGGTCGCGGTAAAGCGCGCTTCGTCCCACACGCCATGCTCTCGCTGCTCGCGCTGCAGGTAATCGATGCCGCGCGCGACCGCCTCGTGATTGACCTCGCCTACCGCCATCAGGCCGAGCAGCGCCCAGGCGGTCTGCGAAGCCGTGCTCGGCGCGTGCTCGTAGCCGCGATAGTCGAGCTTGTAGCTCTCGCCGCCCTCGCCCCAGCCGCCGTCCTTGTTCTGGATCGACAGAAGCCACTGCACCGCGCGCTTCATGCGCGGATCGTCATGCGGCATGCCGGCCGCGTTCAGCGAGCACAGCGCGGTCCACGTACCGTAGATGTAGTTCATGCCCCAGCGGCCGTACCAGCTGCCGTCCGATTCCTGCTCGTTCAGCATGTAGTCGAACGCGCGCCGCGTAGGCTCGCTGCCCTGCGGCAGTTCACCGAGCTGCGCGAGCATCGACAGACAACGGCCCGACACGTCCGCGGTCGGCGGATCGAGCAGCGCGCCGTGATCGGAGAACGGAATGTTGTTCAGGTAGTACTGGGTGTTTTCGGGCTCGAACGCGCCCCAGCCGCCGTCGCTGCTTTGCATGCCGACGACCCACTCGCGCGCACGCGCGATCGCTTCGCGATAGGCATCGGACTGCGTGAGCGCCGCCGAGCGCTGCATCGCCATCACGACCACGGCCGTATCGTCGACGTCGGGGTAATGCGCGTTGTTGTACTGGAACGCCCAGCCGCCCGGCCGCAGGTTCGGGCGGCGGGAAATCCAGTCGCCGCGCACGTCGAGAATCTGCAGCGGACGCAGCCATTCGAGCCCGCGTTCGGCCGCCTGCTCGGCGTGCTTCTCTCCGGTTTCGAGCAGCGCATGCGCGACGAGCGAGGTATCCCACACGGGCGACAAACACGGCTGACAATACGCTTCGTCATCCTTGATGACGAGCAGCTTGTCGAGCGACTTGCGCGCGATCGCGCGATTCGGATGATCGGCCGGATAACCGAGCACGTCGTACATCATCACGGAGTTCGCCATCGCCGGGAAAATCGCGCCGAGGCCGTCCTCGCCGTTCAGCCGTTCATCGACGAACGCAACCGCCGCGCGAATCGCACGCTCGCGCATCGCCTTCGGGAACAGGCCATCGACCGCGCGCAGCACCGTATCGACACCGCGGAAGAAGCCGAACCAGCCCGCATGCTGATGCGGCGCGCGCTCGTTCATGCCGGTATTCACGGGCGCGCCGCGGAACACTTCGTCGATACGCACCTTGCGCGGGTTGCGCGCCAGTGGCCGCTTCGCGTTGAGCACGAGCAGCGGCACGATCACGGTGCGCGCCCAGTACGACACCTTCGACAGATGGAACGGGAACCACGTCGGCAGCAGCATGATCTCGACCGGCATCATCGGCACCGCGCGCCACGAGACCACGCCGAACAGCGCGAGCAGAATCCGCGTGAACACGTTCACGTTTTCCGCGCCGCCGTGCGCGAGGATCGCCTCGCGCGCGAGCACCATGTGCTCGGCGTCGGGCGAATCGCCGATCATCTTCAATGCGAAGTACGCCTTCACGCTCGCACTGACGTCGAGCGCGCCGTCGGTGAAGAGCGGCCAGCCGCCGTTCGGCAGCTGGGTGCGGCGCAGATAGCGCGCGATCTTCTGTTCGAGTTCGAGGTTCGGCGTTTCGCCGAGATAGTGGACGAGCAGCACGTACTCGGCGGGAATCGTCACGTCGACTTCGAGTTCGTAGACCCAGTGGCCGTCGGGCTGCTGAGCGGCGAGGATCGCGTCGGTCGCGCGCGTGATCGCGGCGTCGAGCGAGGCCGCGGCGGTATCCGACGGCGCAGTGGGTGTTGCCTCGGTCGTCGCCGCGGTCGTTGCCGCAGTCGCCGCTTCAGGCGCCACGGCTTGCGCGGTCGTTGGCGTTGACGTTGCCCCGGCTACCGCCACGTTCTGCCCGGCGGCAGCGCCGGTCGCACCGGCCGCTGTTTCAGCGGCTTCGGCGTCAGGCAGGACCGCGTCGAGCGGCTGGTTCTGGGATAAGTCGTTCATCGGCGTTCCATCGGTTGATTCAGCAGCGTGTCCGCGGCCTTCTGGCCGGAGCGGATCGCGCCTTCAAGCGTCGCGGGCAGGCCGGTAGCCGTCCAGTCGCCCGCGAGCATGAGGTTGTTCCAGCGAGTGCGCATGCCCGGCCGCAGCGTTTCCTGGTCGGGCAGCGCGGCAAACGTTGCGCGTCGTTCGCTCACGACCTGCCACGGCGGCAGCGGCGCGAGCGGCAGATCGACCGCCTGCGCGACCTCGGCCCAAACCGTCGCCGCGAGCGCTTCGTGCGGCGTGTCGAGCAGGCTCTCCGCGCCGTTCAGCGTCACGGAGAGGCGACCGTCCAACGCAAACAGCCAGGCGGCGGTCCCGTTGAGCAGCGTGGTGACCTGCGGCGAGCCGAACGGCGGCTCGACCGCGAAATGCACATTGAGCGCCGCCGCGAAGCGGGTCGGCGCGCGCAGACCCGGCACGAGCGTCGGCGCGGCATCGGACGACAGCGCGAGGATCACGGCGTCGTTCGCATCGAGCGCGATGCTTTCGTCGGCGAAATGCAGCGCCTGCACGCGCGCCGGATCGGCGGCGAACGTGATCTCGCGCAAGCGCGAGCCGAGCCGGATCGTCGTGCCGCCATGTTGCAGCAGCCGCAGCGCCGGATCGACGAACGCGCTGCCGAGGCCGTTGCGCGCCACCAGCGGCCGGCAGGCGAGGCCGCCGGCCAGCAGCGTCTCGCGCACGATCGCGCCGGTCAATTCGGCCGACGCGTCACGCGGCTCGATGTTCAGCAGCGCATGAAACAGCGGCCGCAGCAGACGGTCCCACAGCGGCCCGTTACAACGCATGGTCTGCGCGACACTGCGCGCCGGCTTCGCGAACAGCAGCGGCACGAGCGCGAGGTAATCGGTCGGATGCGTGTCCGGCACGCGCGCATGCGTATCGAAAATCCACCACGGCACGAGCCCCGGCGAGAGCCGCACGGTCCAGCGCGCCCGCGTCGCCAGATCCACGAACGGATATTCGGGCTGCGCCGGGCCGCTCAATTCGTCGACGGCGCCGATCGCGCGCACGTAGTTGAGCGTCGCGGCATTGCCCGACAGCACAATGTGATTGCCGCTGTCGATCGTCATGCCAAGCTTCGCGTCGTAGTACGAACGGCAACGCCCGCCGGCCTGGTCCCGCGCTTCGTGCAGCACGACCCGCGCGCCGCGCCGCTGCAACTGCACGGCGGCGGCGAGACCCGCCACGCCCGCGCCGACCACGTGGACGAGCTTCGGCATCAGCTCAGAAAAGCGCGTACCGCGCGACGATCAACAGCAGACGCAGCTTCGGCTTGCTGACTTTCGTGCGCGGAATGTCGAAGCCGCGCTCCAGCGTGCGCTCGAACAGCACGCGATAGACGCCCGACATGATGCGCGGCGCGCGCACCTGGGCGCGCGGCTGGCCATCCATGATCGCGTCGGACGCGGCGAAGTGCTGCTTCGCACGCTCGGCAAGCGTCGTGCAGACACGCGGCAGCAACGGATCGTCGGCGATCTGCGTGGGGTTCGTGATCGCGATGCCTTCGCGCGCGAGCAGCTCGCGCGGCAGATAGCAGCGGTTGATGCCGGCGTCTTCGTCGATGTCGCGCAGGATGTTCGTCAGTTGCAGCGCGCGGCCGAGGTGGTGTGCGAGCAGCCGGCCGGGCTCTTCCTGCATCCCGAATATCCTCACCGACAGACGGCCCGCCGCGCTCGCGACGCGGTCGCAATAGAGGTCGAGCGTGGCGTCGTCGGGCGCGCAGATGTCGGCGTCGGCGTCCATCTCCATGCCGTCGATCATCGCGTGAAAATCTTCGCGTTGCAGATGAAACGTGTGGATATGCCGCGTGAGCGTGCGCAACGAGTCGCGCGGCTGGCCGGCATAGCACGCGTCGATGTCGGCGCGCCATTGATCGAGCGCGGCCGAGCGCTCGGCGCGCGGCATGTCGTCGTTGTCGGCGATATCGTCGACGGCGCGGCAGAACGCATAGACCTGATACATCGCATCGCGCTGCGCAGCCGGCAGGATGCGCATGGCGAGATAAAACGAGCTGCCGGACGTGGCGGCAGCGGCATCGATTTCGTTGTCGTCCACGACGAGATTGGAAACAGCCAAGACGATCTCCGCTGGAGGCGCCTGCTGAAAGGCGTTCAAAGAAGGTTTTATGCCGACCCGCAGGACAGTGGGCCCGCACGCGCAGACACGCGCGAAACATCCGGCTGGGAAGCCGGAAACGGCGAAAAGTATAACAACCTTTGCCGGTGGCCGCAGTTTCGCGGCCTCATCGAGGAACAGACAGGAAGGCCGTCGTGCGAGGCGCGCCGGCCCGCTGCCGGATCAGCCCGGCAGCTGGAACGCGACCGAGCGGTTGCGCCCCTGGCGCTTCGCGCTGTAGAGCGCCGCGTCAGCCTCGTTGATCAGCACGTCGTAGGTCGGCACGCCTTCGCGCGCCGCCGCGCCGCCGAGGCTCGCCGTGACCGGCACGCTCGTGCCGAGCAGCTCGACCGGCGTTTCGGCGATCACGCGGCGAATCTTGTCCGCGACGCGCATCGCATCTTCGAGCGGCGTACACGGCAGCAGCAATGCGAACTCCTCGCCGCCGAAGCGCCCGAACGTATCCTGCGCGCGCACGACGCCCGCGACACGCTGCGTCATCACGCGCAACACCGTGTCGCCGACGCTGTGGCCGAACTGGTCGTTGATTTTCTTGAAGTGATCGAGATCGAACAGCAGCATCGACATGTCGCCGCCATAGCGCTGCCAGCGCGCGAATTCGTCCTGCAAACGCGCCTCGAAGAAGCGGCGGTTGGCGATGCCGGTCAGCCCGTCGCGGTTCGCATATTCCCGCAGCTTCTCGACCGCTTCCTCGCGTTCGCGCTGCACGATGCTCACATGCGTGACATCGGAGATCGTCACGCAGACAGCCACCACCTCGCGCTCGCGCATCAGCGGCATGAACGTGCAGTCCTGCTGCATGAAGTCGACGCCGCCGGTGATCGGCCGGTCGTGATCGAATCTGAACAGATACGGGCGCTGCTCCCACGAGCTGAACGCGAAAGTGCCGAGCTGAAACACGCTCTCGATCTTGCGCGCGAGCCACACGCGCGGCAGCTCCGGAAAATGCGCGAAGATCGGGCGGCCGACCACCTGTTGCGCCGACAGCCCGCTGTGGTCCTGCATGAAGCGATTCCACATCAGCACGTTCATCTCGCGGTCGAGCACGAAAATACCAAAGCCGACCCGCTCGACCACGAGGTCGCTCAACGATTCCACCGGTTCATTCATAGGCTGGACAGCAGCGCGTCGAGCGCGTCGTTCATAGGGAGAATCGAGTCTTCGGCCATCAGCATCACGAGATGCGCGCGGAAGTCCTGGTCCTCGAGCGTGAAATTGACTTCGAGGAGTAGCGCGACGCGCCATTGCAGCATGCCGGGCTGAAACACTTCGTCGAGCGTGAGCGCCTCGCCGAGCAGGCCGGGCGCGGAAAACACCGGCGTGCGGCCAAGCTGGTCGAGTATCGACGACACGCACGCGCCGCTCAGCAGATTCGCCACGTCGAACATCAGCTCCCGCTGGCTGATCGCCTCGTAGCTCGAGCGCGCGTACGGATCGCCGATCAGCGAGCACAGCTGCGCGATGCTGTCGCTGCGGCAGATCACGAGCGCCTCGCCCTTGATGTCCGAGCGAAAGCCCTGGCGCACCGCGCTGACCGTATCGTCGATGCCGGTCATCTCGCGCAGCGCGCGCGCCGCCTCGCTCACGGCCACCATCCGCACGCGCGGCACCGAGAGTTCGATGAACGAATCGAGCAGACGCGCGAGCCGCGTCGCAGCCAGGCCCATCGCAAGATTGGCGATCTCCTGCAGCGCGTCGCGCTGGTCCTCGGTGAAGTCCGGCTCAGACATACAACCCGTACTCCTTGAGGATCGGCAGAAGCGCCTCGGACGTCACGGGCTTGGCAATGAACGCGAGCGCGCCGAGCTCGCGCACGCGCGCCCGGGCGAGCGGCTGCACGTCGGCGGAAACGACGATCACGAAGCAGTTCAGATCCTCGTGCTGCAAGGTTTCGAGCACCTGGTAGCCTGTCATGTCCGGCATCGTCAGATCGAGGAACATCACCGGCGCCTTGCCCGCGCGATACAGCGCCAGCGCCTCGCGCCCGTTCGCCGCGTAGGACACCTCGACGTCCCAGTCCGGCGGCAGCGCCTTCGTCAGCACACGGCGGGCAAGCAGCGAATCGTCGGCAATCACAATGGGCAGCATGGCAACGGCAGCTCGGACGGGTTGAAAAGCGGAATGGCTCGTTCGTATCTGCAACGGAGAGCGGCGCTGGCGACGGCGCGCCATCGACCGATGCGCGACAAAGCACAATGACGCCTGTCGAAGTACGGCTTGCCTGGCGAGAAGGGAGCGTGTGCGGCGGGACGCGTTCAGCGGACCCTGAAGATCCGCGGCACGGACGTGGCAACGGCTTTTTTGTCGTGGCAAGGATTGTCAAAGCAAACCCGCGTAAAGGCAACTCGCCGGGACAAGGTTCATTAATGAGATTTTTCTATGCAGAGCGGATTTTAAAAATGATTAACTAGTTCCAGCGCCCATTCTTTTGTCTTTATACTTTTGTGTACGTTTGCGCTTGCCGATTCGTCGCTGTTTGTTTTAAGACTACTTTTAAAGAACGGCGGGAACGGCGAACCGTGGCTCCCGGGGCTTTGCGGCAACTTTTGCCGCTCGGGGTCTATGCTTCTTCTGAAAGCGGCGACGCGCCGATATCGGGCCGCTACGGGCCTGCCTGCTTCAAATGACTTTTGGCATCAACGAAAATGACACCTGACCGGGTCGACTCACCACGTGCGAGCCGCCTTTCCCGCCGTTCTGTCCGCGAACAGGACGACGCCTCGTTCCCCGCCGTGCCGGAACAGAATTTCCATGTGCGGCGCATCACGCTGATCGCGCTGCTGGTCGCGGCCGTCGTACTGCCGTTCGTCTACGTCGCGGCGATGGCGCTCACCGATCTGCGCTCGCGCGAGGCCGACGCAACCGACATGACGCGGCGCACTGTGCGCGTCGCCGAAGAACACGCGCTGAAAGTATTCGACATGAACGAGACGCTCAATTCGCGCATCGTCGATCTGACCGCGGGCCTCGACGACGACGGCATCCGCGGGCGCGAGCACACGATTCACGACAAGCTGCGCACGATGGGCGGCGGCTATCCACAGGTCGCCGCCGTGTCGATCTTCGGGCGCGAAGGCGACCTGCTCGCGAGCAGCCGGTTCTATCCGTCGCCGGTGCTGTCGATCGGCGAGCGCGAGGACTTCGCCGGCATCCGCGACGGCAACGAACTCCAGCACGTCTCGAAGGTGATGAGCGGGCGCGTGGCGAGCGAACAGGTGTTCAACATGGGCGTGGAGCGCAAGACGCCCGACGGCTCGTTCGCGGGCGTCGTGTCGATCGCGCTGCGGCCGGGCTATTTCGACGCGTTCTATCGCGAACTGCTCGGCGGCGGCGGCGATACGCCAATGATCATGAGTCTCGTGCGTACCGACGGCGCGGTGCTCGCGCATTATCCGCGCGGTCCGCGCGAGGCGACGGCGATCTCGCCCGACACGCCGTTCACGAAAGCGGTCGCACAAGGCCAGCGTACGGGCGTCGTGCGGATGCATTCGGCCCTCGTCGGCGGCAACCTGATCGTCGCGTTCCGGCGCGTCGGCTCGTATCCGGTGTACGTGATGTGCGGCTACCGCACCTCGGCGATCTGGGCGGCCTGGTACACGCACCTGAGCGTGCTGATCCTGTCGATGTTTACGCCGTCGATCGTGCTGTGGTGCGTGATCTGGCTGTCGCTGCGGCGCCTGAGCGCCGAAGAGGAAGCGTGGCAGCGCTGGCAGGCCGAGGCGTCGATGCGCCGCTCGATCGAATCGGCCTACCGCCAGTCGCGCAAGATGGAAGCGCTCGGCACGCTGGTCGGCAGCGTCGCGCACGACTTCAACAACCTGCTGATGATCCTCTCGGCCAACGTGCAGATTGTGCGGCGGCGCGGCGTCGGCGGCGTCGATCGCGAACTTTCGGCGATGGAGCGCGCGCTCAAGAGCGGCCAGTCGCTCACGCGGCAATTGCTCGGCGTCGCGCGCAAGCAGCCGCTGCGCACCGAGACGCTGTCGCTCGAACGCTGGCTGCCGACTTGCCGCGAGCTGCTGCGCGCGTCGCTCGGCGCGAAGGTGTCGCTCGTGATCGACAGCGGCGCCGACACGTGGCCGGTGCGCGTCGACGTCGCGGAGTTCGAGCTCGCGCTGATCAACGTCGCCGTGAACGCGCGCGACGCGATGCCCAATGGCGGGCGCTTCGCGGTGCGCGCGAGCAACGTGGTGTTCCGCCACGAGGACGGCTTCCCGCTCACAGGCGAATTCGTGCAGATCTCGCTCGAAGATACCGGCGCCGGCATGGCGCCCGAGGTGCTCGCGCGAGCCTTCGAGCCGCTCTTCACGACCAAGCCGAAGGGCATGGGCACAGGCCTCGGGTTGCCGCAGGTGTTTGCGTTCTGCGAGAGTTCGGGCGGGCTTGCCGCGATCGACAGCGCGATCGGCGCGGGCACCTCGGTGCGCCTGCATCTGCCGCGCGCCTCGGCCGAGCCGCAAAGCGTCAGCCCGGCCGAGGCGGGTCCGCAGGAGATCGAAGCGCCGCAGGGGCTGCGCGTCCTGCTCGTCGAGGACAACCAGGAAGTGGCCGCCGGCACCGAAGCGCTGCTGCAGATGATGGGCCACAAGGTCACCTGCGTATTCAACGCCGACCTCGCGCTGCGCCTGCTCGACGACGCCCGCGCAAAACGCGCCGACACCGGCGAGCCGCTGCCGTTCGATCTCGTGCTGTCGGACATTCACATGCCCGGCAAGCTGAACGGCATCGATCTGGCCGAAGCGGTGCTAGCCTTCGATACGCAACTGCCGGTCATCCTCGTCACCGGTTACGCGGAAGAACTGGACCGCGCGCGCCACGTGAACGTGCGCGTGCTGTCCAAGCCGTTCGACATCGGCCTGCTCGAGAAGCTGCTCGAAACGATCCAGCGCAATCTCGCGCAGACGGATAACGATCCGGTGACGCATCCGGCCGATTCCTGAGGGCCGTCGCCCTGCGGCCCCGCGCCCTCGTGCGCTACGCGCCTGAATCCGGGCGTCATGCAGGCATCACCCTGGCGTCACCTGGGCGTCATTTACCAGAACTTGTAAAAGCGCGGCAGCGACACGCCGCGCTTTTTTGCATGGACGCCCCACACGGCGGGCCTCACAGCGGATTCACGGACGCGCGGCGGCGCTCCGGCACGATCGTTGCGGCTTCCACGAAAGCAAGATGGATAGCGCCTCTGGCGCTGCCCGTTCCGCCTGAACACGTCGGGAGACAACCATGCAATACACCGTGATTGGTTTATTCGACACCAGCGTGCAAGCCGAAAGCGCCCGCGATACGCTCGTGCAGACCGGTTTTGCACGCGAGGCGATCGATCTGCAAACGAACCCCGAGCCGTCCGCCGGCTCGGCGAGCGGCGAAGTCACCAATGCGGGGATGTTTGTGAATATCGAGCGCTTTCTATCGAACCTGTTCGCGACCGGCTCGCACGCGCCGGACGCCGCGCGCTATGCGGACGCGATGCGGCGTGGCGCGGTGCTCGTGTGCGTCAATGCCGCGAGCGAATCGCATGCGGAGCTTGCGCGCAATACGCTCGTGCGGCTCGGCGCGACCGATATCGGCGATCACCTGCCCGATTGGGACGCGCAGGCTGCGGCGCAGCGCGAGCATTCGGTGCTCGACGAACTGGGCATCGGCGCGGTGATGCCGGGCACGCCGCACACGTCCAGCGTGACGACGGCAGCGGGAGCGGCTGCGCTGCTGCGGACGGCGGGCGCACCGGGTGCGACTGGTGCGGCTCCCGCCACCACGGCGGCTGGCGACTCCGGCGTTGCCGGAACGACAGGCGCGACTTCGGCGATGGGCGCGACATCAAGCGGGCCGCTCTACACCACGCCGACGGACGGCACTCACGCCGAGCCGTTCGCACCGCCGCCGCCCGACGAACGCCC